>HHCFC01400__coassemble_1184_pt1 | contig 63828 bp, 56 predicted proteins | sample HHCFC01400__metabat2_high_PE_029 | metagenome-assembled genome bin HHCFC01400
GAACTCCCACAAACAGAGTCAGAGTCTGCCGCACTACCACTATGCAAATCCCCACTATTCGGTTCGTCAGGCGGCGGTGTGTTGTGTGCCGCAGCTGACGAGGAATATTATACTCCCCTGCCCCTCGGTTGTCAACTCCTTTTTTGAGATTTTTTGCTTTTTTTGCGGGAGAGGTTTTTTCCGCCTCAGACGCTTGACAGGGGGGCGGTTTCGGAATACTCTTATAGTAATAATCGGTATCGGCAGAGGCCCGGCCGAACAGACTCTGAATTGAAATGAGGGGATCACATTGAAAAAACGTGTTGGTATTCTGACCTCCGGCGGCGACTGCCCCGGTTTGAACGCAACCATTCGCGGCGTGGCCAAGGCGCTCTACGCCCGGATGGGCGACGATGTCCAGATCATCGGCATCCTGAACGGCTACCACGGCCTGATCAATGGGGATTACAAGGAGATGTGCCCGGACGATTTCCGGGGGCTGCTGACCCTGGGCGGCACCATTCTGGGCACCAAGCGCACCCCCTTTAAGATGATGCGGGTGGTGGAAGAGGACAACATCGACAAGGTCGCCGCCATGAAAAAGACCTACAAGGCCCTCAAGCTGGACTGCCTGCTGACCCTGGGCGGCAACGGCACCCACAAGACCGCCAACCTTCTTTCGCAGGAGGGACTGAACATCATCGGCCTGCCCAAGACCATCGACAACGACATCTACGGCACCGAGGTGACCTTCGGCTTCCACACGGCGGTGGACATCGCCACCGACGTCATCGACCGGATCCACACCACCGCCGGCAGCCACAGCCGGGTGATGTGCATCGAGATCATGGGCAACAAGGCCGGCTGGCTGACCCTTTATTCCGGCATCGCGGGCGGCGCCGACATCATCCTGCTGCCCGAGATCCCCTACGACATCGACCGGGTCTGCAACGCCGTGGTCAAGCGGGCCGAGAATGGCTCCAACTTCTCCATCCTGGCGGTGGCCGAGGGCGCCATCAACACCGAGGAAGCCAAGATGAAGCGGAAAGAGTGGACCGCCAAGCGGGCCGAGGCGGGCCTCGGCACCACCGCCACCAACCGGATCGCCGCCGCCGTCCAGAAAAAGACCGGCTTCGAGACCCGGGTCTGCATCCCCGGCCACATGCAGCGGGGCGGCAGCCCCAGCGCCTACGACCGGGTCCTGGCCACCCAGTTCGGCAGCTATGCGGCCAAGCTGGTGGAGGCCGACCGCTACGGCGTGACGGTGGCCATGGTGAACAACCACGTCACCGAGAACCGTCTGGCCGACATCGCGGGCAAGAGCCGCAACATCCCCGAGAGCTGCGATTTGCTGGCCGTCGCCCGCCGGATGGGGATTTGCCTGGGGTAATTTATATTTAAAATCCCACCCTCCTCTTGCGCTGAGCTGGTTTTTCCTGCGCGGCAGATGCCGCTTGAAAAAACCAGAGCGCGGCGCCAACAACGGCTCCCTCCCCCTGCCACTGGCAGCGGTCGCCGTCGTTGCCCGCCCTTTTTCGGTATGGGGGCTCCGCCCCCATGCCCCCGTCTAACCGTCAGGCCCTGCGGTTTACCGCAAGCAGAGGTCGCTCCTGGGGAAATAAAACCGCCAGCGACTGCTTATCGGGCCGCCGCCCGGATTTGCCCGTCATTCCCCGCAAGTCGGCCCTCCTCTTGCGCTGAGCCAATATTTGCGGCGTGACTGACGCACTTGCAAATATTGGAGCGCTGCGCCAACACCGCCTCGCTTCATCCACCACCGGCGGCGCTTCGGCGGCGTTGCCACGCGGTCTGTAGTGGCGGGGCCTGCCGTTCAAACCGTTCGGCCGCCGGAACCAAGGCGCGGCGGGTGGCTCCAGCGATCAAACAACCAATAACAAAGCCCTGCGTCCCGGAAATTCCCGAGATGCAGGGCTTTTATCTTTGTAATGAGGGCAGCGACTGCCGCCCAGTGGGAAGCAGCGGCCTAAATCGGGGTTTGGGGCGAAGCCCCAAGTTCCTTTAATGGGCGGGTGGGCGGGAGTATAAATCAACCGCGCAGGGCCTGGCGGTTTCCTCCGGCACAAGACGATCCTGCCACCCCTCTTCCCTGCCGCCCGCAGCTGCAAACGGCGAAAACCAGCCAGCGCAAGAGGTGGGCGGGTTTAAATAATCAACATCGCATCCCCAAAGGAGAAGAACCGGTACTTCTCCTCCACCGCCACCTTATAGGCCGCCAGGGTCCGCTCGTAGCCGTAGAAGGCCGACACCAGCATGATGAGGGTGCTCTCGGGCAGGTGGAAGTTGGTGATCAGGCCGTCGATGCACTTGAACTCCACGCCGGGATAGAGGAAAATATCGGTGTTGCCGCTGCAAGGGCGGATCTCGCCGTACTTGGCCGCCACCGCCTCCAGGGTGCGGCAGCTGGTGGTGCCCACCGCAATCACCCGATGGCCCGCCGCCTTGGTGGCCCGGATCTTCTCGGCCACCTCTTCGCTGACGGAATACCACTCGCTGTGCATCTTGTGGTCGGTGATCTCGTCCTCCTGCACCGGCCGGAAGGTGCCGAGGCCCACATGGAGGGTCACCTCGGCAATGTCGATCCCCTTCGCCCGCAGGGTGTCCATCAGCTCGGGGGTGAAGTGGAGCCCCGCCGTGGGGGCCGCCGCGCTGCCCAGCTCCTTGGCGTAGACGGTCTGGTACTGGCTCTGGTCCTCCAGCTGCTTGGTGATGTAGGGGGGCAGAGGCATCTTGCCGAATTCGTCCAGCTTTTCGTACAGGGTCTCGGTGTCGTAGGAGAAGGTCACCAGCTTGTTGCCGTCCTCCTCGGTCTCGTCCACCACCGCCGTCAGGCTGCCGTCCCCGAAGCTGACGCGGGTGCCCGGCTGCATCCGTTTGCCCGGCCGGGCCAGGCACTCCCACTGGTCGCCTTTGACCTGACGCAGCAGCAAAAGTTCACACACCGCGCCGGTGGGCTGTTTGGTGCCGATGATCCGGGCGGGCAGAACCTTGGAATTGTTCACAACCAGCAGATCTCCCGGCATAAGATAGGCCGTGAGGTCCCGAAACACCCGGTGCTCGATGGAATCGCTGCCCCGATGCAGCACCAGCAGACGCGCCGAATCCCGGGGATTTGCGGGCTCCTGAGCAATGAGTTCTTTGGGTAAATCGTACCAAAAATCTTTTCTTAACATACGAGCATTTGCCTTTCCGATGGTTGACACGAGAGCCGTATCAATGATATGATAGCTTTTACATAAACAAGCTTTATTATATTGCAGGAACGCCCGGTTTTCAAGCCGCGTTCTGTATGAAATTTTAGCTCGGCTATGAATTTTTGCTCCGAAAGGAAAGATGCTGGAAATGGAAAGACAATATAAGGTAGGTATCGTCGGCGCGACCGGCATGGTCGGCCAGAGATTTGTCACCCTGCTGGAGAACCACCCCTGGTTCAAGCTGACCGTCCTGGCAGCTTCTGGCCGCAGCGCCGGCAAGACCTATGAGGAGGCCGTCGGCAGCCGCTGGGCCATGACCAGCCCCATGCCCGAGAGCGTCAAGAAGATGATCGTTCTGGACGCCGCCGAGGTGGAAAAGGTCGCCGGCCAGGTGGATTTTGTCTTCTGCGCCGTCAATATGCCCAAGAACGAGATCAAGGCTCTGGAAGAGGCCTACGCCAAGGCCGAGTGCCCCGTGGTCTCCAACAACAGCGCCAACCGCTTCACCCCCGATGTCCCCATGGTGGTGCCTGAGATCAACGCCGACCACATCGACATCATCCCCGCACAGCGGGCCCGCCTGGGCACCAAGCGCGGCTTTATCGCCGTCAAGTCCAATTGCAGCCTCCAGAGCTATGTCCCCGCCTTCCACCCCCTGATGAAGGAGTTCAAGGTCACCAAGGCTCTGGTCTGCACCTACCAGGCCATCTCCGGCGCGGGCAAGACCTTCGACCGGATGCCCGAGATCCTCGACAACGTCATCCCCTACATCGGCGGCGAGGAGGAAAAGAGCGAGCAGGAACCCCTCAAGCTCTGGGGCCACATCGAGGGCGACAAGATCGTCAACGCCGAGGGCCCGGTGATCACCGCCCAGTGCTTCCGTGTGCCCGTCTCCGACGGCCACACCGCCGCGGTCTTTGTCAGCTTTGAGAAGAAGCCCACCAAGGAGCAGATCCTGGAGGCCTGGAAAAACTTCCGCGGCCCCGCCCAGGAGCTGGACCTGCCCAGCGCACCCAAGCAGTTCCTGCACTACTTTGAGGAGAACGACCGCCCCCAGCCCAAGCTGGACCGGAACCTGGAGAACGGCATGGCTGTCTCCATCGGCCGCCTGCGGGAGGACACCCTCTTCGATTACAAGTTCGCCTGCATGAGCCACAACACCCTGCGGGGCGCGGCCGGCGGCGGCGTGCTGCTGGCCGAGCTGCTGGCGGCCAAGGGCTACCTGGACTAAGCGGCCCGGGGCCCGATGACCCCCAGAGCCTTTCAGATACACAGACGGAAGGAGCCTTTTACACTATGAAGAAGCCTGTTTTTACCGGTGCGGGCGTGGCCATCGTCACCCCCATGCACGAGGACGGCAGCATCAACTTTGAAGAGCTGGGCCGGATCCTCGAGGACCAGATCGCCCGGGGCACCGACGCCATCATCATCTGCGGCACCACCGGCGAGTGCTCCACCATGGTGGACGCCGAGCAGCTCGCCGCCATCAAGTTCACCGTGGACACCGTCGCCCATCGGGTGCCGGTCATCGCGGGGGCCGGCTCCAACGACACCGCCCACGGCTGCGCCCTGGCCAAAGGGGCCGCCGACTGCGGCGCCGACGCTTTGCTGATGGTCACCCCCTACTACAACAAGACCAGCCAGGCGGGCCTGGTGGCCCACTTTACCGCCATGGCCGAGGCCGGCGGCATCCCGGTGATCCTCTATAACGTCCCCTCCCGGACCGGCGTCAACATCGCCCCCGAGACCGCCAAGAAGCTCAGCGCCCACCCCCTGATCAACGGCATCAAGGAGGCCTCGGGCAACATCTCCCAGGTGGCCAAGATCGCGGCCCTCTGCGGCGACGAGCTGAACCTCTACTCGGGCAACGACGACCAGGTGGTTCCCCTGCTCTCCCTGGGCGGCAAGGGCGTTATCAGCGTGGTGTCCAACGTGGCCCCCACCCTGGTCCACGACTGCTGCGCCGCTTGGTTCGCCGGGGACACCGCCAAGGCCCGGGCGCTCCAGCTGGAGATGCTGCCCCTCTCCGACGCGCTCTTCTGCGACGTCAACCCCATCCCCGTCAAGTACGCCATGAATCTGCTGGGCTGGAAGGCCGGCAAGTGCCGCCTGCCCCTGGTGGAGCCGGACGACAATAAGAAAGCCGTGATCGAGCGCGCACTGCGCAGCGCAGGGCTTTTGCAGGAATAAGATCCCCGCACCCATGCCCGGCCAGAGAATTTCTCCCCGGGCATTTCTTGTATACGTCAAAGAGAAAGGATGAAACCTATGACCGATATTGTGATTCAGGGCATCGGCGGCCGGATGGGCCATGTGCTCTGCGATATGATCGCCCAGCGGACCGACTGCCGGGTGGTGGCCGGCCTGGACCTGGCCGACGGCACCCAGGGGGATATCCCCGTCTACGACAACCCCGAAAAGCTGGGAGGCCTTGGGGATGTGATCATCGACTTCAGCTCCCCCGCCGCCGTGGAGCGGATCCTGCCCTACTGCGAGGCCACCAAGACCCCCATCGTCCTCTGCACCACCGGCCTTTCGGAGGAATTGCAGCTCAAGGTGGTCCAGCTCTCCCGCCAGATCCCGGTCTTTAAGAGCGCCAATATGTCCATGGGCATCAACGTCCTGGCCGAGCTGTGCAAGCGGGCCTCGGCCATCCTGGGGGCAAACTACGACATCGAGATCGTAGAGCAGCACCACCACAACAAGCTGGACGCCCCCAGCGGCACCGCCCTGATGCTGGCCGACGCCATCAACGAGCAGAACGACGGCGCCTATCATTACGTCTACGACCGCTCGGCCGTCCGGGCCAAGCGTGACCCCAAGGAGATCGGCATCAGCGCCGTCCGGGGCGGCAGCATCGTGGGCGACCACGAGGTGCTGTTCTGCGGCCCCGACGAGGTCATCACCCTCAAGCACACCGCCTATTCCCGCAGCATCTTCGCCAACGGGGCCATCAACGCGGCGGTCTATCTGGCCAAGAAGGACCCCGGCCTCTACAACATGAACGACCTGATCGCCGAGCTCTGATCCCCTCTTTTATCCCCCCGCGCGCTGCCCTTTCGGGCAAGAGGTTCCCTATATGAAACGTAAAAACATCTTTTCCGCCCTTTGTATCGCCCTGGCCCTGAGCGCCGCATTGCTGGCGGGCTGCACCGGCCCGGCCCAATCGGCCCTGACCCCCGGCAGCGGCCCGGCCTCCGAGCCGGCTTCCAGCGCCCCGCCCCCGGAGCCCCCAAAGCCGGTGGTCACCACGGTGGATTTTTCCGCCACCGGCGACAACCTGATCCACGCCGGCATCTACAAGCAGGCCGCCGCCCGGGCCGGCGAGGGAGAGGCGTACAGCTTCGATTACTGCTACGCCAATCTGGTGGATTTTTACAGCGGCCAGGATGTGAACTGGATCAACCAGGAGACCCTCTGTACCAAAGAGCTGGAACCCTCCACCTACCCCTGTTTTTCCACCCCGGGCGAGTGCGCCGAGGCCCTCTACCGGGCGGGAATCCGGGTGTTCAGCCTCTCCAATAACCACACCTACGACAAGGGGGCAACCGGCATCGCGGCCACCCTGCGGTTCTGGAACAGCATGCCCGAGGATGTGGTGACCACCGGCCTGTGGTACGGAGAAGAAGATTACGGCCACATCCCCCTTCATGTGGTGAACGGCGTCTCCATCGCCTACCTGTCCTACACCGAGCACACCAACGGCATCCGCCGCCCGGGCTCCGCCGAGGCCAACATCGTCTACACCAGCGAGACCGACGTGATCCAGCGCCAGGTCACCGCCGCCGCCGAGGCGGCGGACTTCGTGGTGGTGGGGGTCCACTGGGGGGTGGAGGACAGCCACACCATCACCGACGCCCAGCGCACCCTGGCCCAGCAGCTGGCCGACTGGGGCGCGGACGTGATCGTGGGCACCCACCCCCATGTGCTCCAGGACGCCGAGTGGCGGACCGCCGCCGACGGGCGACAGGTGTTTGTGGCCTATTCCCTGGGCAACTTCCTCAGCACCCAGAGCCACAAGGACCAGCTGATCGGGGCCATCCTCACCTTGCAGCTGGAAAAGACCACCGACCCCGACGGCACCGTCCATCTGGCGGTGAAGAATCCCCGGCTCCACCCCACCGTCACCCACTACGACGGGGGCAAAGCCAACGTCCGGGCCTACCTCTACCGGGACTACACCCCCGAGCTGGCCCAGGCCCACGGCGTGCGGGCCAAGTACCCCGAGTTCAGCTACGACTATATCCAGGCCACGGCCCAGCAATACATCCGCGCCGAATTTCTGGAACTCTCTTAACGAACGGGCGCAGCACCCCCCTGCTGCACAGCCACTTTAGGCCCGCATCGGGCAGAATGGAGCGTTTTTTATGTACGGAGTATCCAAAATCACCATCCAACCCAGCCTTATGATGATCAGCGTCCAGGACGCCGAGTTCAGCGCCGGCAGCCTGGCCCGCTACCTGCAAATCTTTGCGGACAGCGGCGTTGTGGTGGATATGATCAGCCAGAGCGCCCCCCACGGCACCAGCCTGGATTTCAGCTTCACCACCTCCAGCGAGGACCTGCCCCAGGTGATGAAGGCCATCGCCGCCGTCAAGCAGGACCCCAACGCCGGCAGCGCCCCCCTGATCAGCTCGGGCTACTCCAAGCTGAACCTCTACGGCGAAGAGATGGTCACCTGCTGCGGCGTGGCCGCCCGGGCCCTGAGCGCCCTGGCCGCCGCCGGCATCGAGGTGCTGCTCATCACCACCAGCGACCTGGATATCTCGCTTCTGGTCCGGGCCGAGAACGAGGACGCCGCCTACGACGCCCTCAAGGCCGCCTACCAGCTGTAAGCGGTTAAACGACACAGAAAACCCCCGCCGCCTCTGCTTTTCGCAAGGGCTGCGGGGGTTTTTATCATCTTACATTTGCGGGGTTATTTCCGGCGCTTCCACCGTTTGACCAGGGTAACGGCCCCGCCGATCACTACCAGCAGAACCGCCCCCAGAATCAGCCAGTCCAGCGGCCGGGTGGCCACATAGATGGCGGTGGGGCCGTCCGCCCCGCCGATGATGGTCAGATCGCTCACGGCGCTTTCCTCCTTTCCTGCGGGGCTCTCAGCCCGCCTGTTTTGCCCCGCCTGCATCGGTCAGATCCATCCAGTTGGCCTTTTTGTAATAGAAGAAAAAGGAGATGGAGCTGAGGGACCAGGTCAGGGGGTACACCAGATACACCATCTGGATGGAGTGGGTCATGGGGATGCTGATGGAGAGGAAGGTCACCCGGACCACGCACCAGAAGGTCATCATGATCAGCATGGGGACCACCGCCTTGCCCGCCCCCCGGAGGACCGACGCCACCGAATGGGAGTAGGCCAACAGACAGTAAAAGAGGGCCGCCGTCCGGGCTTTTTCCACCCCGAAGCGGATCACCTCGGGGTTCGAGTCAAAGGCGGCCACCAGTTGGGGCGCCAGCAGGAACACCACCACCCCGATCAGCTCGGCCAGAAGGACGGTGGTCAAGATCCCGAACCGCGCCCCCCGGCGGGTGCGGTCCTTCTGGCCGGCGCCGAGGTTCTGCCCCACAAAGGTGGTCATGGCCATGGTAAAGCTGTTGATGGGCAGGAACGCGAATCCCTCGATTTTGCTGTATGCGCCGTAGCCGGCCATGGCCATGGCGCCAAAGGCGTTGATGTGGGACTGGACGATCACATTTGCGAAGGAAATAATGGAGTTCTGCACCCCGGAGGGCAGGCCGATCTGGACGATCTGCCGGAGCATCTTGAAGTCAAACCGGATCTGGGACAGCCGAATCCGGTAGCTGGCCCGGGTCCGGAGCAGCTGGGCGAAGCAGAGGGCCGCGCTGATCAGCTGGGAAACCACGGTGGCCAGCGCCGCCCCGCCCACCCCGGTGTGGAACCCCGCGATCAGCAAAAGATCCAGCACCAGGTTGACCACCGAGGAGACCATCAGATAATACAGCGGGTGGCGGCTGTCCCCCACGGCCTGGAGGATGCCCACGAAGATATTGTACATCACGAACCCCAGGGAGCCAAAGAAGTAGATCTGCAAATAGGCGACCGACTCGGGCATGACGCTGTCCGGGGTGCCCATCCAGACCAGGATCTGGGGGGAAAACACCACCCCCACCACCCCCATCAGCACCCCGGCCACCAGGCCGAAGGCCACCATGGTGTGGACGGCGCGGCAGACGTCCTTTTCGTCGTTGGCGCCGAAATAGCGGGACACGATCACCCCCGCGCCGGAGGCGATGCCGCTCAAAAAGCCGATCAGCATCGAGATCAAACTGCCCGACGAGCTGACGGCGGCCAGGGCGCTGCTGCCCAGGAAATTGCCCACAATCAGGGAATCGACGGTGTTGTACAGCTGCTGGAACAGGTTCCCCAGCAGAAGCGGCAGCGCAAAGGCGATCATACGTTTGGATATGGAACCGGTTGTCATCGGTTCGAGCGTTTTTACCATGAAATCTCTCCCCCATCCCTGGAACAAATTTGGCTTTTCTTGCCGAACGCACAATACCCCTGTATTATATACCCCTTTGCGGGCCCGAACAAGTATCCAAACGAGATTTAAGGCGCGCGGGCCGAACGGGCGGAAAACCGGCCCGCGCAGCGCCCCCCCTTTCTCGGGGCCGCTTGCACAGGGCCGGAACAGAGTGTGGTCAAGCAAAAAGAAAACAGCCCGGGAACTCGCGTTCCTAGGCTGTTTTTGGTGGTGGAGGCGATGGGAGTCGAACCCATGTCCGAAAAGAATTCAGCGTGAGTATCTCCGGGTGCAGGCGATCAACAACATTCCCGCCGCGTCACGCCGGTCGCCAGGCTAACGCATTGGTAGCTTCATGAGTTCATGACGGTCCGCAAAGCTTAGGTCCGTTCACGGGCTGTACCTAAAGGACGCCCCAGCCCCACACGGTACAGATGTGGGCGAGACGCGCAGCACTCAGGCTGCGAGCAACTGATAATTCTTGTTGTCAGTTATTGTTTTGGAGGATTTTAGAGCAGTTCCCCCGCTGCTACCCGCTGCTCAGGCCTCACTCTCCCCGTCGAAACCTTTACGCCCCCATGAAATGTGCGCTCAGAGCGCACAGTGGGAAACTCAGTCTCGGCCGAAAGGGGCCTGCCCGGCTGTGAAGCCGGTTAGTAGTACTGGCCGTTGGATTTAACGGCCCGGTCGATGGAGCGCTTGGCGTCCCGCTTGGCGGCGTCCGCCCGCTTGTCGTAGAGCTTTTTGCCCTTGCAGAGGCCCAGCTCCAGCTTGACCCGCCCGTGCTTGAAGTAGAGGGACAGGGGGATCAGGGTGTAGCCCTGGAGCTTGCACTGCTGGCCCAGACGGCGGATCTCGCTCTTGTGGGCCAGGAGCCGCCGCTCCCGCCGGGGGTCTTCGTTGAAGATGTTGCCGTGGTCGTAGGGGGTGATGTGCATCCCCTTGACCCGCAGCTCTCCATCCTCGATGTCCACCCAGCTGTCTTTCAGGTTGACCCCGCCGGCCCGCAGGCTCTTGACCTCGGTGCCCTTGAGCTCGATGCCTGTTTCCAGCGCCTCGATCACAAAGTACTCGTGGCGCGCTTCCCGGTTGGTGGCAATGGTCTTGACCGCCGGGCGCGGATTGACTGGCGCCATTCTGCGCGCCTCCTTTCCCTGTGGGGTGTGGGCCGGGGTTCCGGCCCCCTGCTACCCCGATAGTATACCATTTTTTTGCGAAAGTGCAAGGCCGGGCCCTGTCGAAAGAGCCCAAAACGCAAAAAGTTTACAATTCGTCCCGGCCCGCCAGCGCCCGGTAAAGGGTGGTTTCGTCGGTGTATTCCAGGCTGCTGCCCACCGGCAGGCCGTAGGCCAGCCGGGTGGTGCGGATGCCCAGGGGTTTGATCAGCTTGGCCAGGTACATGGCGGTGGCCTCGCCCTCCACGGTGGGGTTCATGGCCATGATGACCTCCTGGACGGTGCCGTCCTTCAGCCGGGCCAGAAGCTCCTTGACCGAGAGCTGCTCGGCCCCCACCCCGTCCATGGGGCTGATGAGGCCGTGGAGCACATGGTACAGCCCGTGGTACTCCCGGGTGCGCTCAAAGGCCTGGACGTCCCGGGGTTTTTCCACCACGCAGATAACGCTCTTGTCCCGCTTGGCCCCGGCGCAGATGGGGCAGATCTCCTGCTCGGTAAAGTTCTGGCAGACCGGGCACCGGTGGAGCCGGGTGTGGGCGTCCTGGATGGCCTGGGCCAGGCTCTTGGCGTCCTCGTCCGACATGCTCAGCACCTGGTAGGCCATCCGGGTGGCGCCTTTGCGGCCGATCCCCGGGAACTTGGCGAATTCCTCGATGAGTTTCTCGAGGGGGGCAGCGTTGTTTGCCATCCTGTTTCGCCTCCCGGCCGGGTTACAGGCCCATGCCGGGCAGGTTCATCCCGCCGGTCAGTTTGCCCATCTCGGCGGCGGCGGTGTCGTCCACCTGCTTAACAGTGGCGTTGACGGCGGCGGCGATCAGGTCTTCCAGCATCTCGATGTCGTCGGAATCCACGGCCTCGGGCTTGATGGTGATGCCCAGCACCTCGTGCTTGCCGTTCATCCGGACGGTGACCATCTCGCCCGAGGCGCTGCCGGTGTACTCGGCGGCTTCCAGCTCGGCCTGCTTGGCCTTCATGTCATCCTGCATCTTCTGGGCCTGACGGAGCAGGGCGTTCATATCGGGGCGGCCGAAGCCAGAGGGCATTCTTGCTTTCATGGTAGTGTTCTCCTTTTATTTTGATCTTTTTATCGGCGGTCGGGGCGCTTTTCGCTGTCCTGGATGGTGACCTCCAGCCCCCGCTCGGCCAGGGCCTGGAGGGACTGTTCGGCGGTGGAACCGGCGGCCGCCTCGGCGGCGGCTTTGGGCTCGTAGGGGCCGATGGGCACCGCGATCCCCGCTGTCTTGAGGATCAGGGTTTTAATAAACCGGCGGCTCTCCTTGTTGCTGCGGATGAAATCCCGGAAGGTCTTTCCCCCGTCGATCAGCACCCGGGTACCGTCGAAATAGGCTTTGGACTTTTTGAGATAGCTGTATAGGAGCGGGTCGGCGTCCTGCATCTTGCGGACCACCTCGGCCCAGGGGCCGAAGGGTTCCGGCGCGTCGGCCGTCCCCGCGGGGGTGGCCGGGGCGGGCTGGGCCTGGGCCGCCTGGGCGGCAGGGGCCTCGGTCTGGGCCGGTGGGGCAGGCTCGCTGACCGGGGCCTCGGGGGCCATCTGGGGGGCGGGGGCCTCCCAGGGCGGGGCATCCTGACCGGCCAGAGGGGCGGTATCCGGTTCGGTCACCGGGGCCGTCTGGACTGGCTGGGCCGGGGGTTCCGGGGCCGGCTGGGCCTGCACGGGCTGCACCGGCGCCGAAGCGAAGGGCCGGGCCGCCGGAACAGAGGCAAAGGGCCGGGCGGCAGTCTGGGCCGCCGGGGCAGTCTGAGCCGCCGGGGCGTACACCACCGGCTGGGCGGCGGCCGCCTGGGGCGGCTCGGCCAGGGCCAGCAGGGCCAGTTCCAGCTCAATCCGCTGGTCGCTGCCCCGGGCCATGTGTTCCAGAGCGCCGCCCAGGGCCCGGATGGCCCGGATGGGCTCCTGCCGGGGCAGGGCGGCGGCCTTTTCCAGATAGAGGGATTCCTCCTCGGGGGAGACGCCCGCCAAGAGACCCTGGCCCCCGGGCAGGGCGGCCAGCATCAGGCAGCGGTAGTGGGAGATCAGCTCCTCGGTGAGGCGCTTGACGTCCACCGACTGCTGACGCAGGGCGGCCAGCTCGGCCAGGGCCTCGCTCCCCTGCCCCGCCGCCAGGGCGTCCGAGATCCGGAACAGGTAGCTCCGGTCGGTGACCCCCGCCATCCGGCGGACGAGGTCGGCGTCAATCTTGGCGCTGACGCCGGCGCAGGTGTCCAGAATCGAGAGGGCGTCCCGCAAAGCGCCGTCGGCCAGCCGGGCGATGAGGGCCGCCCCGTCGTCGGAGAGTTCCAGCCCCTCCTGCCCGGCGATGTAGCTCACCCGCCCGGCGATGTCCTCCGGCTCGATCCGGGTGAAGTCGTACCGCTGGCAGCGGGAGAGGATGGTGGCGGGCACCTTCTGGATCTCGGTGGTGGCCAAGATAAAGATCACATGGGCGGGGGGCTCTTCCAGGGTCTTGAGCAGCGCATTGAAGGCCGCTGTGGACAGCATGTGCACCTCGTCGATGATGTATACCTTATAGTTGCAGGCGCTGGGGGTGTAGGCCGTCTCGTCCCGCAGGTCGCGGATATCGTCCACGCCGTTGTTGGAGGCGGCGTCCATCTCCACCACGTCCAGGATGCTGCCGTTGTCGATGCCCCGGCAGGCCTCGCACTGGCCGCAGGGGTCGCCCCCCACGGGGTGCAGGCAGTTGACCGCCTTGGCGAAAATCTTGGCGCAGGTGGTTTTGCCGGTGCCCCGGACGCCGGTGAACAGATAGGCATGGCCCACCCGCCCGGCGGCCACCTGGTTTTTCAGCGCCGCCACGACGGCCCGCTGGCCCACCACGTCCTCGAACCGCTGGGGCCGCCATTTGCGATAGAGCGCACGGTACATCCGCCCGCCTCCTCTCCCGGAAAGATGACAGAAAATAAAAAATCGGGCAGCGCTGCGGGGTTGACCCCCGCCTTGCGTAACTCGGCATACGGATGCAGGCTGACTGAAACGCACCGGGCACACCACTTAAGGCTGCTTGGTTCCCCACCTGACCTGGTTCGCAGAGGCCCCGTCGTACAGGACCCGCATCCGTATGCCGAACCACGCAGCAAGGCGCTGTCCGACAGATAACACAAGAGCGTCGCGCTCTGTGCTTTTAGTATAGTACCATATTCCGGGGGAAAATGCAAGTATATTTAATAACCCACCCGCCCGCCCATTTAATGTTCCCCCGGGCCTGCGGCCCCGCCCCCGCGGGGCTCTGAACCGAAAACCGCTGCTCCTGAGGCCGCCGCCCGGATTTGCCCAGCAGGCCCCGCAAGTCGGCCCACCACGCGGTCCGAGAGTGCGGCCCCTGCTGTTCAAACCGTTCGGCTGCCTCACCCAGGTTCCTTAAAAGGGAGGGCAACAACAGCGACCGCCGCCAGTGGCGGAAACAGGGAGCTGTTGTTGGCGCCGCGCTCCGATTTTTGCAAGGGCGCAACGCGTCCCGCCGCGAAAATCGGCTCAGCGCAAGAGGAGGGCGGGAGTATAAATAAATTAAGAATCATTCCTCAGTTTCCCCAACCAGCAGACCACCAGGCAGCAGCCCAGAAAGGCCAGGGCCGCGCAGTCGGGGGGCACCCGCCGCAGGGGCACCACCTGGGGCGGCAGGGTGCTGAAGACATCCGCCGCGCCCCCGGGCAGAAACAGCCGGAACAACCCCAACGACAGGGGCAGATGGAGCAGCCGGGCGGCCAGCAGGGGCCGGAAGGAAATTTCCTTTGGGCAGAGGGTGCGGATCTGCAAGAGGACCGACGCCCCTTGGACACTGAGGGCCGCGCAGCAGAGCCAGGCCGCCCACCGCCCCGACCGGGCGGCCAGATCGCAGCCCGAACAGACCTCCAAAACCATGGCAAGGGTCGTGGCCGCCCCGCCGGGCAAGAGAGCCCCCAGCCCCGCCGCCAAAAACCGGAAGTAGAGCACAAACCCGCAGAGTTTCAGATAGGCCACCGCCGCCCCCGCGATCACCTGGTCGATCCCCCCGGCCGCCGCCGGGGCGGGGCGGGATGGTCTTTCCACCGCCGGGGAGGACACCCGCCGCCCCAATCGAAGCAGAAAGGCCGCCAGATACCCCGCCAGCACCTGGGCCAGAAAAAGCCGCACCCCCAGCCCGGCGCTCCCCAGCATCTCCCCGCCCACCGTCAGGACCACAAAGGAGGGCCCCGAACAGATGCAGGCGGGCAGCAGGGCGGCGGCCTCGGCGGGGGTCAGCTCCCCCGCCCGGACGGCCTCGGCGGCGGCGTTGGCGGCGGGGGCGAAGCCCCCCACCAAGCCCATCAGGAGCACGCCCCCCGCCGCCCGGGCCCGCACCCCGCAGAGCCGGGCCGCCGGGGTCAGGAACGCCCCCAGCACCCCCGCCGCCCCCGAGCGGACCAGCAGCACCGACACAATTAAATAAGGGAAGAGGGACGCCAGCAGCCCCCCGCCGCAGAGGGCCAGCCCCTCGGCCAGGGCCTCGGCGCACTGCCCCGGCGCGGCGAAAGGCAGAACCCCCGTCAAAACCGCCGCCAAGGCCAAGCCCCACCGCCCCAATTTGTTCGCACGACTCATAACCACGCCCCCCGGTTTATATATATGTAGCGGCCCGCAACTTCTTGCGCAGCCGTTATGGGAGGGAAAAAGGTGTCGAAACATCGCAAAAAGCGCACAACGCCGGGCGGCTGGCTCAAGCTCTTGTTCCGGCAGCCTCCCGCCGGGCTGTACCTTCAGCCCTCGATCTACATCAGCGGCGCACAGATGGAGATCGAGCATTTTCGGCGGGTCCGCGCCTACGACGAAACCAAGCTCTGCCTCGAGATGGGGCGGGGGCTGTTCACCGTCTACGGCGACGGGATGCAGATTCTGACCCTGGCCGCCCACCGGATCACCCTGCGGGGGCGGTTTTTGCGGACGGATTTTTCGGAGGAATAAGGAATGGATGCGGTAGAACTCTGGGCGGCCGTCCAGCTGACGGCCCTGGGCGGCGACACCGAGGGGCTATTGGGGGCCGCCGCGGCGGCGGGGCTCCACCTGCGGCAGATCGAGCCCCTGCCGGGGGGCTTTGCGGCCCGGTGCGCCGCCTGGCACTACCTCCCCCTGGCGGGGCTGGCCCGCCGGCGGCGGGTGCGGCTGCGGGTGACCCGGCGGCGGGGGCTCTGGTTCCGGCTGCGGCCCCTGGCCCGCCGGGCGGGGCTCTGGGTGGGGCTGGCGGTCTTTCTGCCCCTTTTGCTCTGGGCCCGGGGGCTGGTCTGGGCGGTGGAATACCCCGGCATGACCCCCGGCCAGGAGGCCCGGGCCGCCGCCGCCCTGCGGACGGTGGGGCTGGAACTCGGGGCCCAGGTGACCCAGGCCCTCCTCACCGCCGGGGAATACGCCCTCCTGGAGGGCGGGGAATTCGCCTGGGCCAGCGTCAACTTTTTCGGCGGGCGGCTGACGGTGGAGGCCGCCCCGGCCCGCGACGCCCCCGAGATCTTCTCGGGGAACTTGCAGGGGCTGAAAGCCAGCGCCGCCGGGGTGGTGACCGAAATCAACCTGAAAAGCGGCACCCCTCTGGTGGCGCCGGGGGAAACGGTAGCCGAGGGCCAGACCCTCATCGGCACCTCCCGCACCGAGCGGGACGGCACCCTGATCTACCAGCCCGCGGCGGGGAGCGTCCTGGCCCGGTTCGAGTGGTCCGCCGCCCACACCCAGCCCCTGGACAGCCAGTCCCCCGCCCTCACCGGCGAGGCCGACACCCGGCGGGTGATCCGCTGGGCCGGGCGGGAGCTGGCCCTGCCCTTCGGGCCCGGGGAGGATTCCGGGGGGCTCGCCATCACCCGGCACATCCAGCCGGATTTATGGGGGCTGCCCCTCCCCTTTTCGGTGGAGGAGACCACCTTTTATCAGCAGCAGCCCGCCGAGCTCCGATACTCCGACGAGACGGCCCTGGCCCTGGCGCGGCTGGCCTGCCTCCAGGCCCTCGAGGAGGAATACCCCGACGCCCAGCTGGTAGCCCAGCGGGAGAACGTCCAGCGGACGGCGGACGCGGTCCACTACGACGTTGTCTATACCGTGATCGCCGACATCGCCCGCTGAGCCAAAAAAGACTGCCGCCCCCGGCAAAGGGGATGGCAGTCTTTTTGGTTATGTAATGCTTATTCCGCGGGCTGGGCCTCGGCGTCCAGCTGGGCCAGAAGGTCGTTCAGGTCGTAGGTATATTTGGCGTGGCAGAAGTGGCAGACCACCTCGCAGGAAGGGTCCTCGTCCCGCATCTTCTCCAGCTCTTTGCGGCCGAGGCTCATGAGCATCTCCCGGGTGCGCTCCTCGCTGCAATCGCACCGGTAGGCCACGGTGCGGCGGTCCAGCACCTCGGGCTCGAAGCCCGCCAGCACCCGCTCCATGATCTGCTGGGGGGTCTGGCCCGCCTGCATCAGCTCGGTGACCGAGGGAATCCCCGCGATGTTCTCCTCCAGACGGGCGATGTCCGCCTCGGCCGCGCCGGGCAGAAGCTGGACGAGATACCCCCCCGCACAGAGGATGGAGAGGTCCTTATCCACCAGCACCCCCAGGGCGCAGACGGTGGGGATCTGCTCGCTGTAGGCATAATAGCTGGTCAGGTCCTCGGCCACCTCCCCCGAGACCAGGGGCACCTGGCCCACGGTGGGCTCCTTTTGGAGGGTGTTGTCCCGGATGACGGTCAGCACGCCGTCACAGCCCAGGGCCCCGCCCACGTCCAGGTGACCGTCCGCCCGGGGAGGCAGCTCCACCAGGGGGTGGTCGATGCAGCCCTTGACGTTGCCGGTGCCGTCGGTGCAGGCGATGGCCACCCCCGCCGGGCCCCCGCCGCTCACCCGCAAGGTGACTTTGTCCCGGGTATCCTTGAGCATGGCGCCCATGAGGGACGCCCCGGTCAGGAGCCGGCCCAGGGCCGCCGAACAGGTGGCGCTGGTTTTGTGCAGCTGCTCGGCGGTGCGGACGATATCGGTGGAATCCACCCCGCAGAAAACCACTGCCCCGTTGTGGGACAGGCCGCGAATCAGTTCTGCCATTTATTGTTCCTCCCGTTGTGTGTAGTTTTTGACGGCGCAGAAGAAATACCGCTCGCTCTCTTCGGTCAGGGGGCCGAAGCTCTCGCCGTCGCAGACCGACTCCAGAGTAAAGCCGTTCTTTTCCAGAGCGGCGGTGATCTCCGCGAGGGTATAGGTGTACTCGAAGAATTCCTCGTGGAAGTGCTCGCCGGTCTCCTGATAGTCGATGTCCACCGTGATGGTCACCCGGCGGGCGTCGGGGTCGTAGTGGTTCCGCCAGACGCAGCGGGCGTCCTCCTCTTCAAAGGTAAAGACGTTCTCCCCCAGCACCGCCTGGTGCTTATAGGGGGTGTTCATATCGAAGAGGAACACCCCGCCCTTTTCCATGAAAAAGGCGGCGTTGGCGATGGCCTTGTCCAGGTCGGGGATGTGGTTGAGGGTGTCGAAGGTGGACACCGCCCCCCGGATGGTGCCGTAGAGGTCCAGGGCGCAGAGGTCCTGCTGCAAGAGCAGCAGCCCCCCGGAGAGCCCCAGCTGCTCGGCTTTGTCCCGCACCACACAGAGCATCTCCTCCGACTGGTCGATGCCGATCATGTCGTAGCCCGCCTGGGCCAGCATGAGGGTCAATTCGCCGGTGCCGCAGCCCAGGTCCGCCAGGATGCCGCTGGATATGCCGTGGGCGTCCAGCCGGGCCTTCACCTGGGCGTAAAGGGCCTCGTAGTCGGCCTCGCCGTTGAACTCGTCGTAAAAATAAGCGAACTCGTTGTAGGCCATCCCCTGCTCACTCCCCGTCCGTCCCGGCCCCGGCGGCCTCTTCCAAAAGGGCCTGCAATTCGGGCACGCCGTAGCCGTTCTCGGCGCTGGTCAGCACCACGGCCTGGCAGCCGTAGGGGCGGCAGAGCGCCTCGAACTCGGCCTGGGTGGCGGCCAGCTGGCTCTTTTTCAGCTTATCGGCCTTGGTCAGGGCCACCACAAAGGGGATGTCATGGTAGTGCAGGTATTTGAGCATCTGCAAGTCGTCGGCGCTGGGGGCGTGGCGGCAGTCCAGCAGCTGAACCAGCAGGGTGCAGCGGTGCTTGGCGGCAAAATAGCTGTTGATCAGCTCATCCCACCGCTGGCGGTCGGCGTTGGAGACCTTGGCGTAGCCGTAGCCCGGCAGGTCCACAAAATAGCAGCCGTCCACGCTGTAAAAGTTGATGGTGGCTGTCTTGCCCGGGGTGGCCGACACCCGGGCTAAGTTCTTGCGGTTGCACAGCTTGTTGATGATGCTGGATTTGCCCACGTTGGACCGGCCCGAGAAGCTGATCTCGGGGCGGTCGGCCTCGGGCAGCTGGCTCGAGATGCCGTAGCTGGCCAGAAACTCTGCCTTGTTGTAGTTCATGCTCTCTCCTTTGGTTTGTGAGGGTGTAGCTCAGCAGAAAGCGCCGGGCCGGGCGCCCGACTCCGCCGGGACCGGGGCGGCGGGCCGCTTTTTGGCCTTGGGGCGGGAGCGGCGGGCCGGGGCGGCGCCGGGGGCCGAGAGGGCGGTGCGGAGCACCTGTTCCAGGTTGGAGACCGGCACAAACTCCAGATTCTCCTTCACCTCGTCGTCCACCTCGTAGAGGTCGCTCTCGTTGTCCTTGGGCATGAGGACGATCTTCATCCCCTCCCGGTAAGCGGCCATGCTCTTCTCCCGCAGGCCGCCGATGGCCAGCACGTTGCCGTGGAGGGTAATCTCGCCGGTCATGGCCACATCCCCCCGCACCGGACGGCCGGACAGGCAGGAAATCAGGGCGGTGGTCAGGGTGACGCCCGCCGAGGGGCCGTCCTTGGGCACCGCGCCCTCGGGGGCGTGGATGTGCAGGTCGCACTTTTTCAGCTTTTCGGGGTCGATGCCGTACTCGGCGGCGTGGACCCGGGCATAGGTAACCGCCAGCTGGGCGCTCTCCTTCATCACGTCGCCCAGAGAACCGGTGACGGTGATCTTGCCCGCGCCGTCCTCGATGGCCTGCACCTCGATGGGTAACGTCTCGCCGCCCACGCTGGTCCAGGCCAGGCCGTTGGCGATGCCCACCGCGCCGGTCCGGTTGAGGAACTCGGGCTTGACCCGGCGGGGGCCCAGCAGCTCTTCCAGCATGGAGCCGGCGACCGAGATCTCCTCGGCCTCCCCGGCGGCGATCTTCCGGGCGCACTTGCGCAGGACGCTTGTGATGGTCCGTTCCAGGCTGCGGACGCCCGCCTCCCGGGTGTAGCCGTCGATGAGGCCGTAGAGAGCAGACTGGCTCAGGGTCACCCGGCCGGCGAGGCCGCAGGCTTTCAGCTGTTTCGGCAGCAGGTGCTTGCGGGCGATGTTATACTTTTCCACCCGGGTGTAGCTGGGCAGCTCGATGATATCCATACGGTCCCGCAGCGGGCCGGGGATGCCCCCCAGGTCGTTGGCGGTGGTGATAAAGAGCACATGGCTCAGGTCATAGGGGATATCCAGGAAATGATCCTTAAAGGTGTTGTTCTGCTCGGGGTCCAGCGCCTCCAGCAGGGCGGCGGCCGGGTCGCCCCGGAAATCCCCCGCCAGCTTGTCGATCTCGTCCAGCAGCATCAGGGGGTTCTGGCTCTTGGCGGTGATCATGGCGCTGATGATCTTGCCCGGCATGGCGCCGATGTAGGTCCGCCGGTGGCCCCGGATCTCGGCCTCGTCCCGGACGCCGCCCAGGCTCAGCCGGACGTACTTCCGGTTCAGGCACTCGGCGATGGACCGGGCGATGCTGGTCTTGCCCACGCCCGGGGGCCCCACCAGGCAGATGATCTGGGCCTTCATATCGGGGGCCAGCTTCCGGACGGCCAAGAGCTCCAAAATCCGGTCCTTGACCTTCTTCAGGCCGTAGTGGTCCCGGTCCAGGATCTGGGCGGCCCGGTTGATATCCAAATTATCGGTGGTGAAGGTGTTCCAGGGCAGGTCGAGACAGGTATCCAGATAAGTACGGATGACGGTGGCCTCCTGGTTCGAGCCCTGCATCTTGGACAGGCGGTCCACTTCTTTTAAGAGTTTGGCCTCGCTGTCGGCTTCCAGGTGGAGCTCCTCGATCCGGCGGCGGTAGTTGTCCGCCTCGGCGTGGGTGTCGTCCCCCTCCCCCAGCTCGTCGGAGATGATGTGGAGCTGCTCGTGGAGATAGTAGTCCCGCTGGTTTTTGTCCATGGACTCGTTGACCTTGTCGGCGATCTCCTTCTCGATCCGCATCACCTGGCACTCCCGGTGGAGCATCTCCAAAAGCCGGTTCAGACGGCCCACCAGGGTGTTCTCGTTCATCACCGACTGTTTGTCCTGGTAGCGGAACAAGAGGTTTGCGGGGATGTACTCACTCAAAAACGCGGGGTCGCTGGAGGACATGATGGCAAAGACCACGTCCTTCGCCAGCCGCGGATTCATGGCGAGATACTCGTCGAACCCGGCTTTCAGGCTGCGGAGCAGGGCGTCCACCTCCAGGGCCTGTTCCCCCTTGGGGGCCTGGACCGGCGCGGGGCGGACGGTGGAAAGATAAAACTTGCCGCTGGTGTCCAGCCCGGTGAGTTTGGCGCGGTATTTGCCCTCCACCAGGACCTTCACCAGCTCGTCGGACACCCGCAGCACCTGTTTGATCTCGGCCACCACGCCGTAGGCGTAGAGGTCCTCCTGCTGGGGGGTGTCGGTGTCCATCTCCTTCTGGGTGACGAGAAAGACGTTGGAATTATTGGCCATCGCCCACTCCACGGCGGCGACGCTCTTCTCGCGCCCCACCTCGAAGTGAACGAGATTGTTCGGAAAAACCACCAGCCCCCGCAGGGCGATGGCGGGCAGGTGCAGCTCGTGGCGCTCCACCTTAACAGTAACTTTTTCAGACATTCTGTGAACCTCCCGGCCGACGTGCCCAAAGGGGTTTGGGCATGCGGCTCTCTGTAATTATATCGGGTTCGGGCGGCGGTTGCAACTGCTTTTGGCAGGAAATTGCCCCCCGGGTCAGCGGGCGCTTATTGGCGGCGCTCCCGGTCGGAGAGGCCCAGCCGCCCCAGGGCGGGCAGCAGGGCCCGCAGGGTGATGGAGGTGAGGGCGCCCATCACCAGCCCCAGCACCAGCATCACCGGCGCATAGTAGAGGGACATGGCGGAAGAGAGAATCACGCTGGCCCCCAGCAGCTGGCCCACGTTGTGGGCCAGGGCCCCGGACACCGACAGGATGAACCAGGTGGGCCGCACCGGCAACAAATCGTAGAGCACCCACATCACCAAAAGGGACAAAAGCCCCCCGCAGAGGGAGAGGAAGCCCGCCGTCGGCCCCGACACCAAAAAGACGAAGAGGGCTTTGAGCAGATCGAGAAAGAGGGCCTGTTTCGCCCCCATGAAAAAGAGGGCGTACATCACCACAATATTCGCCAGACCCAGCTTCATGCCGGGCAAAAGCCCCGGCAAAGTGAGGGTCCCCTCGAGAAAAGAGAGGGCCATGGCCAGGGCGAAGAGCAGCCCCGACAGGGCGATCTGTTTTGTCTTGCGGTCGGAGTGTTTCTGCATGGTATAACCTCCCTTAGCCCTCGGCGGCCTCGGCCCCCAGGGACTGCTCGTACTGGTCCTGAGCCTCCACGGCGGCCTCCCAGGCGGCGAACAGCTCCTCCTGGTGGAACCGCAGATCCTCCAGCTCGTCGCTCTTTTCCCGCAAAAGGCGGGGGTCGTTGTAGACCTCGGGGGAGTTGATCTCGTTTTCCAGCTCCACTTCCCGGGCGCCGCAGGCCTCCATCTCGTCCTCACAGGCCTTGATCTTGGCCCGCAGCTCGGCCCGGCGGCGGCGCTGCTCCTTGCCGTAGCCCGCCTTGGGGGCTTCGGGGGCCTTCTCGGCGGCCCGGTCGGCCCCGGCGTCCCGGCCCATCAGGGCGTCGTAGCTGGGGTAGATCACCGCTTTGCCGTCCTCGAGGTAGAGGATCGGGCAAGCCAGGCTGTTCATCAAATGGCGGTCGTGGGTCACCAGCAGCAACGTGCCGGTGTAGGCCGCCAGCGCCTCGGTGAGGGTCTCCCGGGTGTAAATATCCAGATGGTTTGTGGGCTCGTCCAAAAAGAGCAGGTTGGGCCGCTCGAGCAAAATCTCGGCGAACCGCAGCCGGGCCAGCTCGCCGCCCGAGAGGGCGTCGCAGGACTTAAAGACCGACTCGCCCCGGAAGCCCAGTTTCGCCAGATGGCTGCGCACTTCCAGCTCGGTCATCCGGGGGTATTTGTTCCAGAGGGCGTCGATGACCCGGCCCTCCCCTGCCCGGCTCTGCTGCTGGACAAAGATGCTGGGCCGCGCCCCGGTGCCGAGGCGGACCATCCCCCCCGAGGGGCGGCGCTTGCCGTCCAATACCTGCATCAGGGTGGATTTGCCCGCGCCGTTGGGCCCGGCGATGATCAGCCGCTGGCCCCGGCAGACGGTGTAGCTGAAGGGGGCCAAAAGCTCCCGGGTGCCCAGCCGGATGGAGAGGTTTTTCATGATGACCAGCTCGTTCCAGGGCTCCACATCGTACTCGAACCGGAGCTTGATTTTGTTGGTCTCGTCCACCGGGGCCTCGGTGATCTCCAGCTTTTCCAGCTGTTTGCGGCGGCTCTGGGCCATCTTGGTGGTGGAGGCCCGGACCAGGTTCCGGTCGATGTAATCCTGGAGCTTTTCGGCCAGGGCCACGTCGGCGTCGTGCTGCTTCTGGCGTAAAGCGTCGGCGGCCTCCTTCTGGGGCAGATAGGCCGAGAAGTTGCCCTTATAGGTGGTCAGGGTGCAGCCCGCCACCTCCCAGATCTTGGTGCAGACGTTATCGAGGAAATAGCGGTCGTGGCTGACCACCAGCACCGCGCCCTTATATTCCTTGAGGTAATTTTCCAGCCACTCCATGGTGACGAAATCCAGGTGGTTGGTGGGCTCGTCGAGGATCAGCACATCCGGCTTTTCCAAGAGGAGCTTGGCCAGCCGCAGGCGGGTCAATTCGCCGCCGGACAAAACCCCCACCGGCTTTTCCCAGCTGTCCTGGGGGAAACCCATGCCGCTGAGGATCTTTTTGATGTTGACGTCCATGTTGTAGCCGTCGGCGGCGTCGATGACGCTCTGGAGGGCGGCGTGCTCCTCCAAAAGGGCCGGGTCCTCGGGGGCGGCGGCCATCTTCCGCTCCACCACCTGCATCCGGGCCATGGCGTCCAGCACCGGCGCAAAAGAGGAGCGCATCTCCCCGTAGACGTCCCGGCTCCGGTCGGGGGCGGCGTTCTGTTCCAGATACCCCAGGGTGACCCCGTGGGTGATGTTGAATTCGCCGCTGTAATCCGCATATTCGCCGGTCAGAATCCGCAAAAGGGTGGTTTTGCCCGCCCCGTTCTGGCCCACGATGCCGATGCGGTCCCCCCGCTCCACGGCGGCGGTGACCTTTTCCAGCACCACCTTTTCGCCGAAGGATTTTCCAATCTGTTCCAAATAAATCAGCATACTAACTTTTCCACCTCAAACTCCCGCGTCCTATGGCTCGGGGGCCGCTATCACAGCTGATGGCGGCGGTTTTTCTGGCCCACACAGGCCAATTCTTCCGGCTCCATGACGATCTCGTAGAGCTCCTCCAGCCGGGCGATCTCGTAGGTCGGGTTGACCCGGCCGGGGTTCTCGGCCCGGCTGGGGTTGAACCAGCAGGTATCCAGCCCGGCGTTCTCGCCCCCCTGGATGTCGCTGGACAGGCTGTCCCCTACCATGAGGACGTGCTCCTTGTTCTCCACCCCCAGGGTGCGGAGGGCGGCGTCGAAGATCTTCCGGCTGGGCTTTTCGGCGTCCAGCTTCTCGGAGACAAAGACCTCCTCGATGGTGTCCAAAAGGCCCGCCCCCTTGACCCGGCGGCTCTGGACCCGGTCGAAGCCGTTGGTCACGATGGCCAGGGTGGCCACCTCCGAGAGCTCCCGCAGCACTTCCAGCACCCCGCCGGGCATCAGGTCGGGGTGGGTGGAGAGCCGGTCCAGGTAATAGCGGTTCATCTCGGCGCCGCTGCCCGCCGCGTCGATCTCCTTCAAAAAGCGGGTGAACCGCTCGGTCATCAGTTTTTCCCGCCGGATCTGGCCTTTCTCCAGCTGCTGCCAGAGCCCGGCGTTGATCCGCCGGTAGGTCTCGACGGTCTCGCTGTCCGGCTCGATGCCGTAGTGGACCAGGGTCTCGGCCAGGGCCTTGGCCTCGGCGGCGTCAAAATCAAGCAGTGTGTTGTCGGCATCGAACAAAATGCAGTAATATTTCGCCATTGTCATTCCCTCTCTGGTAATTTTTGTCGTACTATCGTTTGTTCCGGCCCGCAGCGTGCACCCGGGCCAAAAACAAGGAGAAGCCAGCTCCGCCCACGCAGAGCTGGCCTGTGTTATTCGTCTACGATTTCGTATTCCTCCCAGTCCACCGGGGCGGCCTGGACCGCCTCGGCGCTGACGGGGCAGGACCGGCTGCACCGATTGGCACAGGACCGATTGCACCGGCTGCACCGGCTGGCCGACTGGCTGGAACGGCTGCCGCAGGAGCAGCGGCCCCGGCCCCCGCACCCGGCGCAGCGGCACCGGCTTTGGGTTTCGCCGCGGGATGCGGGGCAGTCCTGGTCGCTCTCCCGCACCCAGTCGATCTCGAAGGAATCCACGCTGCCGTCGGTCACGTCCTCGACGCCAGGCATAGACACACAAAATTCTCTCATTCTCTCGCCTCCTCTCCGCCCAGCTTATGCAGGGGGAGAGTCAGGGGTTCCGGCGAGGTGGGGTCCGCTCAGCCCCGGCTGGCGGGGGATTCGCCCTCGTTGAAGAGGTCAAAAATCCCGGTCAGCGCGTCCCCCAGGGCGTCCTCATCGCCGGAAGAGGCGGGTTTGCTGTGGCTGCCCGAGTTGGAAGAAGCGCTGGACGAAGAAGCCGGCTTACTGGAAGAGCTCGAGGAAGACGAGCCCGAAGAAGCGGGCTTGCTGGAAGAGCTGGACGAGCTGGAGGAAGACGAGCCCGAGGAAGCGGGCTTGCTGGAAGAGCTCGACGAGCTGGAAGAAGAGCTCGAAGAATCGGGTTTACTGGACGAGCTCGAGGAAGACGAAGAGCTGGAGGAAGAGCCGGAATCGGGCTTACTGGAAGCGGCGGCCTCCTGGCTGTCCTCCGAGGAGGCGGCCGACGAGCTGGACGACGAGCTGCCCGAAGAACTGGACGTGCTGGAAGAACTGCTCGAAGAACTGCTCGAGGAGCTGGAGCTGGACGACGAGCTCGAGCTGCCGGAAGAGCTGGAGGAGGAGACGCCCTCCTTGAAGGAGACGGTCAGGGTGTTGCTGACGATCTCGCAGTCGTTGTAGCTGGCGGTGGCGTAGATCTTATAGGACTGGTTGGCCAGGACGGGGTCTACGATGAAGGAGATGGTGGTCATGCCGGCCACGTCCTTCTGTTCCTCGCCGTTGACGAACCACCGCAGGGTGTCGGCGCTGGTGTATTTGCCGCTGAGGGTGGCTTTAAAGGTGTAGTTCATCCCCAGAACGCCGCTGCCTTCGCTGGAAATCTGGACCGAGGCGCTGGCAAAGATGGCGGTGACGTCCAGATTCTGCTTGAAATCGGTGTCGGTGCGGGTCTTGCTGGTGACGCCGTCGCTCCACTTGACAAAGACGTAGCCGGAGCTGGGCACGGCGGTCACGGTGACGGACTGGGCCGGGTCGGTGATGGACACCGCCAGGCTGGTCCGGCCGGAGCTCTCGCCGTAGGTCAGGGTGCCGCCCACGTTCTGGTCGATCTGATAGCGGGCCTCATAGAGGACCTCGGGCTCCACGGTGGAGGGGGCCACGGGGTCGCTGGGGTTGCTGGTGTACTCGATGGTCCGGGTGGGGATGTTGTCGGTGTCGGGGCGGCGGTCCTCGGTGATCCAGGCGTGGGTGGTCAGGTAATTGAGGATGGCTTTCAGGCCGCTGTTTTTCAGGTGGATGTCCCCGCTGATATAGTAGTCGGGGTTGCCGTAGCCGGTCTCATCCTTGAGCACCTCGGTGCTGTTCAGGAACTTGACCCCCAGGTTCTCGCACATGGAGAGCAGGGCCATGTTGAAGTCGTCGATCTTGCTCTGCTCCATGTCGGGGTAGTTGGAGTGGTTCCGGGGCACCGGCGGCACGGTGTTGACGATGATGTCGGTGTAGGGGTAAGCCGCCTGGATGGCCTGGACAAAGGCGGTGTAGTGGCCGATGAAGGTCTCCACATCCATGTGGTTGTCGTTGGTGCCGAACATGATGACCACCCGGCGGGGCTTCATCATGGCCACCGCCTCGGGGATGGTGTAGCGGCTGTCGTGGCCTTTAAAGGTGACGATCTTCTCGTTGAGGGCGGCCTGGATGCCGATGCCCTCTTTGCCGCAGAACTGCTGGAGGCTGATCAGGCCGTTGTTGTAGTACCGCACGGTGTTGGAGTCGCCCAAAAAGAGGGTGTCGGCCAGATAGGCCTCGCCGGCGTCCTCGGTCTCGGGCAGGATGGCCCCCGAAGTCTCGTCGATCTGGTAGTAGTCGGACAGGTCGCCCTCGTCGATGGTGACCACCGAGCTGGCCGGAGGGGCAGCGCCCCCTTTGCGGCGGATCAGGGTCCAGGTGACGCTGGCCGTGATCAGGATGGCCAGCGCGCAGATGCCGCAGACCAGGGCGGCCTGCTTCTGGGTGGGCGACATGGAAGAATTGTCGGACTGAGTGTTTCGATTCATGATTGTTCCCTACCTCACTTCGCGGCCGGAGCTCCCAGCAGGAGATCCGCCAGTTGATCGCAGCTGTCCAGATAGAACACCGGGCCAAAGGGTTCCAGCTCCTGACGGGAGCCGTAGCCGTAGAGGGCGGCGGCAGCGTCCAGACCGCAGTCGGCCGCCCCTCGCATATCCTCGGCCCGGTCCCCCACCATCAGGACCCGGCGGCCCCGGAGCAGGGGCTGGTCCAGCACATAGCGAATGACATCGGTTTTGGTATCCCGGCTGGCGTCCATCGAGGCGCCGTCGATCCGGTCAAAGAAGGGCGCGAGACCCTGCTCGGCCAGGATGGGGGCCACCACCTCGGTGGGCTTGGACGTGGCGGTGCAGAGGATCAGCCCCGCCTGGCGCAGGCGGCCCAGCATCCGGGCCGCGCCGGGGTAGGGCTGGCACATATGGCAGCCGCGGCGCTTATAGCTCTCTCTATACAGCAGTGTTGCCCGCTCAATGTCGGCTTCATCCAAAAAATGTTCGCCGAAGGTGCGGCGGAGCGGCGGCCCCAGGTACCGGCGCAGATCCAGCCCGGCGGGGTCCACCCCCATCTGACGGAAGGTCTCTTCCATCGTAGACAAAATGCCCGGCGCGGAATCCAGCAGGGTGCCGTCCACGTCGAACAGAATTGCATCGTATTTCAGCAAGGTTTTGACCCCTTCTTTCACAGATATACGAAGTATAGTATAGCACAATTTTTCCAGGGCGGCAATTCCAAGGTTTGGCATTTCAGAATTTTTACACGAAAAACGATCCCAATTACGGATGGCGGGCCGGGGCATTGTTTATTTATACTCCCGCCCTCCCACCCAGTTAGATGTATGGGGGCTCCGCCCCCATGCCCCCTCTAACCGTCAGGCCCTGCGGTTTTCCGCAGTCGGTGGTCGCTCCCGGGGAAATTAAACCGCCAGCGGCTGCTCCTGGGGCCGCCGCCCGGATTTGCCCGGCAACAACGCCGAAGCGCCGCCAGTGGCGGAAACAGCAAGGCGTTGTTGGCGCCGCGCTCCAATATTTGCAAGGGCGCAAGTCCCGCCGCAAATATTGGTTCAGCGCAAGAGATCCGGCCCCGCCAAGACATCCCACAACGCGGCCCGAGAGTGCGGGCCCTGCCGTTCAAACCGTTCGGCTGCCCTTCTGCGGAGCAACAACGCCAAAGCGCCGCCTGAGGGAAAGAGACGAGACCTTCCGGGAAGAAAGGGCGGGTGGGTGGGCATCTCAATAAAACCGCGCTCGCCTATCTGTTTCCTCGCGGTTGAGGATATTCCTCTATTCCGCCTGCCGGTTTCGCCCTGCATCTTGCAGCCTCAAACGGCAAAACCGCATAACCTCCCCGGCCGGAAAATTAGCAATTAGTAATTAAAAAACGGACTGACCCCAAAACAGGCCAGTCCGTTTTTTAATGTTATTTCAGGGGTTTATTCAGCCCAGCTCGGCCAGAGCCTTGCGCAGGTTCTTGGCGATCTGGTCGGGGCAGCTGGTGGGCCGGGGGCCGCAGGTGGTGCCCTCCATCCGCTCGATGGCGTCCTCGGCTTTCATCCCCTTGAGCAGCTTGCTGATGCCCTTCAGGTTGCCGTTGCAGCCGCCGACGACTTCGATGGATTCGATGGTGTGGTCGGGCGCCAGCTCGATCTTGGTCATCTTGGAGCAGGTGCCCTGGTTGGGATAGGTAAAGGTCATGGTTTGGACTTCCTTTCGTCTGGTTGGTTTTTACAATCGGTTCAGGGCCGGCCGGCAGCCGCCGGGGCCCGGGCCGGGAAAGCGTTGGGTTTTTCCCCTTTTGGGCCTCTCACCCTCTGGCCCGCTGGGCCGCCAGGGCGTCGATCCGGGCGATCTGGTCGTCGGGGGTGGTGCAGGTGCCCACCGGGTGGGGGTGGGCGGAGTTCGACCCGTGGAAATCGGTGCCCCCGGTCTGGATCAGGCCGTATTGTTCGCAGAGGGCCCGGCACTCGGCCTTGTCCTCCTCGCTGTTCCGGGGGTGGTTGATCTCGATGCCGTCGATCAGCCCCTCGGCGGCCAATTCCCGCACCAGGGGCATACTCTTGTACACCGTAGGGTGGGCGAACACCACCACCGCCCGGGCGGCGCGGGCCGTTTCCAGCACCTGGCGCACCGGGAAATACTCCACCTCGTGGAGGATGATCCCCCGGGGGTTCCAGCCAAAGAGCTTGTGGTACAGCTCGCCGTAGACGCTGTCGCACAGACCCAGCTCGTGGAGGGCCTCCATCATGCCGCTCTTGAACAAAACCCCGCTGTCTTTGGCGTATTCCAGGGCCTGCTCGGTGCGGAACTGGGGGTAAATCGCCTCCAGCTCCCGGGCGCTTTGCAGCCCGCACTCGTTCCGCCGCTGGCGCATCACGTCGCAGTGGGCCCGCAGCTCGGGGCAGTCCTGGGGGTAATAGCAGAGCAGATGGACCCGGTGCTTCCGCTCGTAGTCGTAGCCCGTCAGCTCGGCGGCGGGGATCAGCCGCACCCCGTCCTGGGTGGGGTGACGCCAGCAGTATTCGGCGCTGAGCAGGGTGTCATGGTCCGAGATGGCCAGCACGTCCAGCCCCGCCCGGGCCGCCATGGGGGCCAGGCGCTGGATGGGGGTGGAGCCATCGGAACAGGTGGTGTGGTTGTGCAGATCGCCCGGCATGGGCAAAACGCCTCCTTATGGGGTTCAGTGTTTGTAGAAGTTGATCAGGCAGCCGTCCGCCAGGATCTGGCGCTCGTCGGCCGTCAGCGCCGCAATGGAGAGGGTGAAAGCCCGGGGCTCAGACCCCAGCACATAGGCCGGGATGGCGCTCAGGTCCCCCGCCAGGGCTGCCCGGACGTTGGGGATCAGGATATAGTCCCCCAGCCCGAAGGGCACCGCCCCCGCCAGCTGGAAGGGCAGCATGCCCCAGTTGATGAGGTTGGAGCGGTAGCGCTTGGTGGCGTACTCGGCGGCGATGTTGGCCCCGGCCCCCAGCACACGCTGGCAGCTGGCGGCCTGCTCCCGGGCCGAGCCGTCCCCCGGCTTGACCGCGTAGATGGTGGAAGCAATTTGCAGCTGCTCCCAGGTCAGCGCCTCGCAGCCGGGCACTTTATGCACCTGGGCCAGCAGGGCCTCGTCCCCTGCCCCGGCGCGGCGGGCGGCCTCCTCGGCCTGGACCGCCTTGGCGCGGCCCACGTAGGCCGGGTCTTTCCGGCTGAGGGTGAACTCGGCCAGGCCCAGGGGGTTGGAGCGGTAGGAGCTGGTCTCGCCCGAGGGGATCAGCTCGTCGGTGGTGGTCACCGGGTCGGTGATGAAGGAGGCCACTTTCAAAAGCAGATTCTCCCCCAGGGGCGCGATCTCGGGCCAGTCCTTGATGTTGGGGCCCAGCTTGAGCAGGGCGTCGTACTCCCCGTGACCGAAGCCCTGGTAGACCCGGGCGGCGTAGCTGGAGCCGTCGTACTGGTACTCGGGGACGGTGGGGTCGTAGTCGATGTCGGTGGCCGGGGTCAGGATGCCGCCGTTTGCGGTGGTGGCCGCAATGCTGCGGGCATCCATCAGGGCCACGCCCGCCAGCTGGCCGCTGCCCGGCTTGGAGCCCTCCCGGCTGGGGAAGTTGCGGGTGGTGTGGCGGATGGACAGCGCGCCGTTGGCGGGGACGTCGCCCGCGCCGAAGCAGGGCCCGCAGAAGGCGGTGCGGATGGTGGCGCCCGAGGCCATCAGGGAGGCGATGGCGCCGGTGCGGACCAGCTCCATCATCACCGGCTGGCTGGCCGGGTAGACGCTGAGGGCGTAGTCGCCGCAGCCGCCGGTGCGGCCCTTGAGGATGGAAGCCGCCTCGGTGATGCTGTCGTAGAGGCCGCCGGCACAGCCCGCGATGACCCCCTGGTCCACCCGGAGCTTGCCGTTCTCGATCTTGCTGCACAGGTCCAGGGTGACGTCCTTCCGGCCCACCAGCTGCTTGACGTCCTCCTCGCAGGCGTGGAGGATCTCCTCGAGGTTTGCGTTCAGCTCCTCGATGGTGTAGGCGTTGGAGGGGTGCATGGGCAGGGCGATCATGGGCCGGATGGCGGACAGATCCACCTCGACGACGCCGTCATAATAGGCCAGCTCACTGGGGGCCAGGGGCGCATAATCGGCGGCCCGGCCGTGGACGGCCAGATATTTCTGCGTCGTCTCGTCGGTGCACCAGATGGAGGACAGGCAGGTGGTCTCGGTGGTCATGGCGTCGATGGCGTTCCGGGTGTCCTGGCTCAGGGTGGCCACGCCGGGGCCCACGAACTCCATCACCTTGTTTTTCACATAGCCGCTCTTAAAGAGAGCGCCCACCAGGGCGATGGCCACATCATGGGGGCCGCAGCCCACCGGCAGCTTGCCGGTGAGGTAAATCGCCACCACGCCGGGGCAGGCCACGTCGTAGGTCCGGCCCAGCAGCTGCTTGGCCAGCTCGCCGCCGCCCTCGCCGATGGCCAGGGTGCCCAGAGCGCCGTACCGGGTGTGGGAGTCGGAGCCCAGAATCATCTTGCCGCAGCCCGCGAACTTCTCCCGCATGTACTGGTGGATGACCGCCAGGTGGGGCGGCACAAAGATGCCCCCGTACTTTTTGGCGGCGGACAGGCCGAAGCGGTGGTCGTCCTCGTTGATGGTGCCGCCCACGGCGCAGAGGCTGTTGTGGCAGTTGGTCAGCACATAGGGCAGCGGGAACTTTTCCAGCCCCGAAGCCCGGGCCGTCTGGATGATGCCCACAAAGGTGATGTCATGGCTGGCCATGGCGTCGAACTTGATTTTCAGGTTTTCGGCGTCGCCGCTGGTGTTGTGGGCCTGGAGGATCTTCCAGGCGATGGTGCCCTGACGGGCGGCGGCTGCCGCTGCGGCGTCAAAACCCTTGGCCGCCAGAGCCGCCGAGGCCTCGGGCCCCGCCGGGACCCACTCGCCGCGGGCCAGATAGGCCCCGCCGTTGCTGCATTTGATCATGGTATACCCCTCTCTCCTGCCCCGAAACCCACCGGGCAGGCTCGTTTTTTGCGGAGCTCCCCCGGCCCGTGTGCCGGGGCGCCGCTCCCCTTAAACGGTAGTATAACACGAAACGCGGTAAAGAAAAAGCACTTTTTTGTTTTAAATTGGTAAACCGCCCCGGCGGCGGGCGGAGCGGCGGCAAACAAAAAACCGACAGGCCCAGATGGAACCTGTCGGTGATGGAGCAGGATACGGGACTCGAACCCGCCGCCTACTGCTTGGGAAGCAGTCGCTCTACCGGATGAGCTAACCCTGCAAGTGCTCCATTATTTTAGCACCATCGGGGCGGGTTGTCAACCGTTTTTTGGGTCGATTTGGGGCGGGCGGAAAAAAATCGGTTGCATTTTGCCCCGGATGCCTTATAATTTAGGTATCCCCCGCCTCTTTTGCGGGGGCTGTATTTTCTTGGAGGGAGCCATACCATGCCGCAGATTCCCTTGCTGCATTATTTTAAGTGTAAGAACATTTACAGCGCAAACCTCGAGGGGCTGTTCTACCGGCTGACCCCCGGCAAGCGGAAGGTCACCGGGCCGGACGGCGCCGAGCAGGAAGAGAGCATCCTCGCCCTGGACTACTGGCCCGGGCCCTGGACCTTGGAGCGCACCGACCCGGCCCTGCGCCGCCGGGAGGAGTTTTCGCTGGACGAAGAAGGCCGCACCCAGGCCGCCGCCCGGCTGGAAGAGATCTACACCGCCGAGGCCGACCGCTGGCGCAGCTGCCCCTCCATTCTGGACTGTGAGCCCTGGAGCCCCGCCCCGGCGGCCGAAGAAACGGAGGCTTGAGCCATGATCTACCGCCTGAAACCTCAGCAGGGGGACACGGTGGCGGTGCCCCAGCTGGTCTTTTCCAAGCTGGGCATCGCCGAGGAGTACAGCGTCCGGGTGGCGCTGTATGTGCTGGCCACCGGGATCACCGACCCGGACAAGCTCTGCGCCGCCCTCAAGCTCCGCAGCCGGCTCTCGGCCGAGAGCGCCCTGGCCTTCTGGGCGGGGGCGGGGCTTTTGGAGCGGTACGAGGAAAACGCCGCCCCCGCCGAGGAGCCCTCGGCCCCCGCCCCCATGACCTGGGCCGAGATCGCGGCGGCCTCCCGCACCGACCCCATGATTTCCAGCCTCATCGACTGCGCCCAGGCCGGGTTCAACCGCCCCCTGACCCACAGCGAGATGGAAAAGCTGGTCAACCTCTATCTGCAAGAGGGCTACGAGCCCGAGACCATCATGCTCTGCCTGGCCTATGTGTCGGCCCAGGGCAAGCGGACCCTGGGGGCCACCACCCACGAGCTGAAAGTCTGGCGGGCCGAGGGGGTGGAGACCGGCGAGCAGGCCGACGCCCACCTGAAACTATTGGCCCTGCGGGCCGAGCGGGAGCGGTACGTCTGTTCCCTGCTCCAGATCCAGCCCGAGGGGCTCACCCTGGGCGGGCGGAAAGCCATCGCCCGGTGGTACGAGGTCTATGGCTACGACGACGCCATGGTGCAGGAGGCCGCCGTCCAGGCCGGGCCCAAGCGGGACCTGTGGTACTGGAACAGCATCCTCAAGACCTGGAACGCCAAGGGCCTGCGGAACGTCCGGGACGTCCGGGGCCCGGTGCCCCTGTCGGGGGCCGGGCGGAACCTGCGGGTGGACCGGGAGACCCCCAGCGGCAACAACTTCCTGGCCGACGCCGCCACCCGCCCCCTCCGCCGCAAGCGGAAGGACTAAACTACCGTTAACTGAAAGGATGGGCTGACCATGCGCAGCAAAAACGAACTCTATCAGGCGGCGATGCGGGCGGTAGCCCTCCGCCGTCAGACCGCCCGGGCCCTGGCGGAGGACCGCCGGGCCGAGGCCGAGGCCGCCATCCCCGCCCTGCGCCACGCCGAGGACGAAGTGCGGGTGCGGGGCATCCGCTGTGCCCTGGCGGGGGCCGCCGGGCAGGATAAGGCCGCCGCCGCTGCCGCCCTGGCCCAGGCCCGCCAGAACCTGGCCGACCTGCTGGCCGCCAGCGGCCGGAGCCCCGACGCCCTGGAGCCCAAATACACCTGCCCCCTCTGCCAGGACACCGGCGTCGCCGAGGGCCGCACCTGCGAGTGTGTCCGCCGGGAGATGCGCCGGATGCGCCGGGAGGAGATCGAAGCCCTTTCCAGCCTCAAAGTGGCCAGCTTCGACACCCTCAAGGCGGACTACTACCCCAACGTCCGGGACCCCCAGATCGGCCGGAGCGTCCGGGCCTACATGAACGATTTGCTGGAAGATCTGCGGGGCTACGCCGAGGAGTTCGACCTGGACAGCGAAAACCTGATGCTGGTGGGCAACGCGGGCCTGGGCAAAACCCACGCCGCTCTGGCCATCGCGGGGGCCGCCCTGGAAAAAGGCTTCGATGTGATCTACGTTTCCAGCCCCGAATTTTTCGGCCGGCTGGAGGCTTTGCGCTTCGGCCAGGACCCCGACAACGAGCGGGAGCTTTTGTTCCGGACGGCGGCCGGGGCCGACCTGCTGATCCTGGACGATCTGGGCACCGAGTTTAACTCCAACTTCCTCATCAGCACCCTGTACAGCCTGCTCAACGAGCGTCTGGGGGCCCACAAGCCCACCATCGTAACCTCCAACATCACCGACGGCTCCCTTTTGGAAAAGCTCTACACCGAGAAGGTTTCCAGCCGGCTGTCGGCCTTCTCCCCCCGGCTGTTTCTGGGCAACGACATCCGGGCCATCAAGTCGGCGGAGTGAGCCCCACAGAACAAAACAGCGCCTGTCCCCCTCTGCTGGGGCACAGGCGCTCTTCTTTTTTCCCTCTCAGTTCCGGAGGGATTTCGCCATCTCATACTGCCGGGTGATCTCCTGAAAGCCGAGGGACCCCAGCAGCTCCAAAATCGCCCCCTCCCGGGCGTCGATGTTCTTGGCGGTGAGGCTGCCGTACCGGGCCAAAAGGGCTTTCAGAACGGGCTTCAAGTCCGCCGGCGCACAAAAAAGGGGCACTGTGAAGCACAGTGTCCCTTTTGGTTTTAAGTTGTATTCCGGGGCTTACTCGTCCTTCAGCTCGCCGCGGCTGGCGGCTTTCAGGTAAGCGAAGATGAAGCCGTCCAGATCGCCGTCCATGACGGCGTTGACGTTGCTGGTCTCGTAGCTGGTGCGGTGATCCTTGACCATGGTGTAGGGCATAAAGACATAGCTGCGGATCTGGTGGCCCCAGGCGATCTCGTTCTGGACGCCCTTGATGTCCTCGATCTTCTCCATGTGCTGCTGCTGGGCGATCTGGTAGAGCTTGGCTTTCAGCATTTCCATGGCGTAGTCGCGGTTCTGGAACTGGCTGCGCTGGGTCTGGCAGCTGACCACGATGCCGGTGGGCTTGTGGATCAGACGGACCGCACTGGAAGTCTTGTTGATGTGCTGGCCGCCGGCGCCCGAAGAACGGTAGACCTGCATCTCGATGTCCTCCGGCCGGATGTTGACCTGGATGCTGTGGTCCAGCTCGGGCATAACCTCCAGGGAGGCGAAGCTGGTCTGACGGCGGGCGTTGGCGTCAAAGGGGCTGACCCGCACCAGACGGTGGACGCCGTTCTCGCTCTTGAGCAGGCCGTAGGCGTTGGCGCCCTTGACCATGATGGAAGCGCTCTTGAGGCCGGCCTCGTCGCCGTCCTGGTAGTCCAGTACCTCCACCGTCATGCCGTGGGCCTGGGCCCACTTGGAGTACATCCGGTAGAGCATCTCGGCCCAGTCCTGGGCCTCGGTGCCGCCGGTACCGGCGTGGAAGGTCAGGATCGCGTTGCTGTGGTCGTACTCGCCGTTCAGCATGGTCATCAGCTGCAGCTCGTCCACCGCTTTGCCCACGGCCTCGACGGCCTCTTCGCCCTCGGGGATCATGCCGGGGTCGTTCTCTTCCTCGATCATCAGGAGCATGGTCTCGGCGTCGTCGTAAAGGCCCTGGAGCTTCTCGAACCGGCCCAGTTTGCCCTTGAGGTCGCCCACCTCGTCAAAGACCTTTTTGCTGGCCTCGGCGTCATCGTAAAAGCCGGGGCGGGTCATGGTGTGCTCCAGCTCCTGCACACGTTTTTTGCTGGCTTCGATGGCCAGCGCTTCTTCCAGGTCCTTGACGGCCGTCTTGTACTCGGCCAGCTGGACCTTGAGTTCTTCAACTGTAATCATATCCCAAAGTACCTCTCTTTTCCGCTTTGCTGCGGTCGAAACTCGCCGCCCGGCCCGGATTCCAGGGGGCAGCCTGCCGATCTTTCGCCCCGCTGCGGACCGCCGGGCAAAAAGATACTCTCATATACAGATACTCTTTTAGTATACCGGGCTTCGGGGGCAAAATCAATCCCCAATTTCCCGCCGGGAGGCCTTTTACGGGGTATTTTTGGGCTTTTGGTCGGCCAGAGCACCGGTGCCCCCCTCCACCACGCCGTCGTGGCGGAGCACCACCGCAATGGTGCCGAAGAAGCATTTCACGTCCATCCAGAAGGAGATGTTCTCCACATACTCCCCGTCCAGCCGGGCCTTCTCGGGGATTTCCAGCTCGTCCCGGCCGTGGATCTGGGCCCAGCCGGTGAGGCCGGGGCGGACGTCGTTGGCGCCGTATTTGTCCCGCTCTTCCAGGAGGTCATACTGGTTCCAGAGGGCGGGGCGGGGGCCGATCACCGCCATGTCCCCCGCCAGGATGTTCAAAAGCTGGGGCAGTTCGTCCAGGCTGGTCTTGCGCAGAAACCGCCCCACCCGGGTAATATACTGGTCGGGGCTTTTCAGCAGATGGGTGGGCATATCGTGGGGGGTGTCGCTGCGCATGGTGCGGAATTTCAGGATCTGGAAGTGCTTTTTGTGGATGCCCACCCGCTTCTGTTTAAAGAGCACCGGCCCCGGGGAATCCAGCTTGATGGCGATGCAAAGCCCCAGCATCAGCCAGGAAAGGCAGATCAGCCCGGCCAGCGCCAGGAAAAAATCCAGCCAGCGTTTGAATACTTTTTGGTACATTCGATTTCCTCCCATGCCCACGGGGACGGGGCACTTTTTTACAGTATGCGCCCGGCCGGGCGGGGGCATACGCGGATCAACGATCTTCACAAATTATTCCGGATAGAGAGGCCCTGCCCTTTCCCCCTGGCAGACCGCGGTCGCTGTTGTTCCGCAGACGGGGAGCCGAACGGTTTGAACGGCAGGCCCCGCCATAGCAGACCGCGAGGTGGGATGCCTGGGCGGGGCCTGCCGGGCAAATCCGGGCGGCGGCCCAGGAGCAGCCGCTTCCAGTTCAGAGCCCCATGGGGGCGGGGCCGCAGGCCCAGGGGAACATTAAATGGGCGGGTGGTGACGACGGCGACCGCTGCCTGTGGCAGATGAAGGGAGCCGTTGTCTGCGCCGCGCTCCGTTTTTTCCAAGGGCCCCCTGTGGCCCGCAGAAAAAAACGGCTAAGCGCAAGAGGGCGGGTTCAAAAATTCTCAGGCCAGCGGGTCCCACAGGGCCATGGGCAGAGGCTCCTGGGCCAGCAGCGCCCGCTGGGCGTCGCTCAACAGGTCCTTGCGGACGGTCACCTGGTAGACGTACCGCTCAAACCATTTTTCGCTGCCGATGAAATACCCCTTCTGGCCGGAAGCGTCGCCCCAGCTGTTCTCGATCTTCCAGCGGTCGGGTTTGCCGTCCGGGCCCAGGTTCACCCCGCAGAAGATCATGCAGTGGTTCATCCGGCTCTCCCGGGTGGTGAGGCAGTCGGCCCGGCTCATTTCCAGGTCGAGCCCGCCCAGCACCGCGCCGTACTGGAAGGAATCCGGGTCCCAATACCCCAGTTCCCGGTCCCGGTCGGGGTGGCAGTCGCAGCTGAAAAAGACCGGCTCCCCCGCCTGGAGCTGGCGGACGGTCAGGTCCTCCATCTCTTCGAGGGTCAGGTTGAGCCAGAACATATTCTCCTCCACTACGTCCCCCATGTAGGGCTGGCAGAAGGTCCGGTTCAGGGGATGGATGGGGGACGCGATCACCACCTGGTAATCGTCCAGGTTGTCCCCCACATACTTCTCAAAGAAGCCCTTGGGGGTCAGCCCCGGGTCGCAGTGGTAGACCCCCGCTTTATCGGTATAGATAAAATCGAAGGTCTTGGGGGGCTGGCCGTAGAGGATGCAGAGGGCGTTGTAGACCTCCTGGAGCATCTCGGCCCGGCGGGGGGCGGGGTCCTGGCCGGCCTGGGCCAGAGCCCGCAGTTCCAGCCCGTCCCGCCGCAGCTTGCGGCAGAGGATGGCGTTGTACTGCTCGGTGCCGGTGGAGTGGACCGTCTCGGGCATGGCCCAGTCGGGCAGAAGGCCGTATTTCCGGATCAGGCTGACGGTCATATCCCACTGGCCGCCGTCGGGCAGAGGGTTGCCCATCAGGGTATGGGTCTCCCGGTCCTCCAGCTTCTGGGACGCAAAGTGGAGGATGTTCTCGTAGAAAAGATTCGCCTTTTCCAGCTTGTCATAGAAGGCCAGGTATGTACCCGAGAGGGCGAACTCGGCCAGATTGCAGTTGCGGATCACCCGCTCCCGCAGAATGTTCATGGTGGAGAACATCCAGCACCGGCCGCTCTTTTTCTGGTTGGTGATGCCGGTGGTGGGCACCACCACCGAGAACTCCGGCCGCAGTTTGGCGGCGGCCGCGGGCACAAAGGCCGCGTCGGCCAGCGGGGTCCGGCTCAGGGCGCTGGACCAAAGCCCCAGCTCGGGGCGGGCGGAATACCCTTCTTCCAGCCGGGCCAGCAGGCTCGGGTCGATGGGGGTTACGTTATGCATCGAAAATCACACTCCTTGCTCTTTCTATTGGGTCTCTGGCCCTAGTATAGGCCAGGCCCGCCCGGTTTGCAAGGAGCGTTTGCGACAAAGTTCGCGGGGGTTGCCGCCGGATTTTTAGCCGGCGAAGTAGGCGTTCTGGACCGCCAGCAGCACCCCGGCCCGGCTGGCGGCGAAGTTCAAGCCGCCCTGGAGGTAGCAGGTGTAGGGGGCGCGGATGGGGCCGTCGCAGGACAGCTCGATGGTGCTGCCCTGGGTGAAGCTGCCGCTGGCCATGATCACCTCGTCGGTGTAGCCCGGTTCGGGGCAGGGCTCGGGGGCGGCGTAGCTGTCCACCGGGCTGGCGGCCTGGACGCCCCGGCAGAAGCCGATCAGGGCGTCGGCCGTCCCTGCGTCGAAGCAGGTGACGATGTCGTTGTGGTCCTCATAGTACCGGGGGATGGGGTTCTTCCCCGCCAGCTCCAAAAGGCACTGGGCGTAGATGGCCGTCTTGATGGCCTCGCAGACCACGCCGGGGGCGTAGTAGAAGCCGAGGTACATATCCCGGGGGGTGTCCAGGGTGCAGCCCAGCTCTTTGCCCAGGCCCGGGGCGTTGAGCCGGTAGGCGCACTGCTCCACCAGATCCCGCCGGCCCGCAATGTAGCCGCCGGTGGGGGCGATGCCGCCGCCGGGGTTTTTGATCAGGCTGCCGGCGACTAAATCCGCCCCCGCCTGGCAGGGCTCCTCTTTCTGGGTGAACTCGCCGTAGCAGTTGTCCACGAAGACAATGATATCGGGGTTAGCGGCCCGGGCGGTGTCGGCAATCTTTTGGATGGTGGCCAGGTCAAAGGCGTTCCGCTGCAAATAGCCCCGGCTGCGCTGGATGTGGCAGACCTTGGCCCCGGGGGCCTTGGCGGCGATCTGGGCATAGTCGGGGGTGAAATCTTCCAGCAGGGGCACCTCGTCGTAGTGGATGCCGTAGTCCGCCAGGGTGCCGGCGCCCTTGCCCTTGCCGTCGATGCCGATGACCCCTTCCAGGGTGTCGTAGGGGCGGCCGGTGGCGGCCAGCAGGGTGTCCCCCGCCCGCAGCAGCCCGAAGAGGGCCACCGCCAGGGTGTGGGTGCCGCTCATGAACTGGCTGCGGACCAGGGCGTCCTCGGCCCCCATCACCCGGGCGAAGATCTGTTCCAGCTTCTCCCGGCCGGTGTCCCACAGGCCGTAGCCGGTGGTGCCCAGCATATCGGTGGAGGACATCTGGGTGTCGGCGAAGGCTTTCAGCATCTTGAGTTGGTTATAGTCCCGGATCTCCTCCATCTTCTCGAAATAGGGGCGGCAGAGCTCCATGGCCTTGGCGTCCAGGGCCAGGACTTCCGGCTTATAGTCGAAAAATTGTTCCAGCATAGTATTCCTCTTGTTTTTATGGTTCTGTGTGGCCGGGGGTGTAAAGGGCCAGAGCCCCCAGGGGTTCAAACCCCAGCCGGGTGTAAAAGTGCACCCGTTCTTCCCGGCAGAGAAAGCTCACCCGATAGCCCTCGGCGGCCAGGGCGTTGGCGGCCTCTACAATCAGCCGCCCGCCGATCCCCTGCCCCCGCAGGGCGGGGTCGGTCATCCCGCAGGCCAGGGCAGCCTCGCCATCCCAGAGGGCGTAGGCCCCCACGGTGCAGCGGATTTCCCCCGCCTCTTCCAGGGTCCAGGCCCGGGCCAGCCCCCGGCTGCGCTTGGTGCAAAGGGCTGAATAAAAGTCGTCCCGCTGGGCGGTGTCCTGGGGGTAGAGAAACTTCGCCAAATCCATGGGCCGGGGGGCGTCGTTCCAGGTCAGGGCGGCCCAGAGTTTTTCCTCCGCCGGGGGCAGGGGCAGCGCCCGCCCCGCCCCGAGGCCGAAGAGGCGGAGGGTTTCGTCCCTCCCCCACCCCGCCGGGGCCGGGCCGTCGGCGATCAGCCGCTCCACCCCGCCGAAGGCCAGAAAGCCGGCCAGCTCCTCGGGGTTGGCGTGGCCCAGGGCCACCGCCGTCCGGCTGCCCAGGTCCAGCGCCAGGGTGGGCCCGGCGTAAAACCGGCCCGGCTGGCTCCTGCCGAAGAGGGCGTGTTCCAAAGGCAGAATGGCCCCATAATAAGGGACCTCCCGGCAGGCGGAGCGGAACCGCCCCCGCCGGGCGGGGGTATCCGCCCGGGCGATCACAGGCTGTTGACGATCTGCTTGTAGTGGCGGCCCCGGACCTCAAAGTTGGGGTAGAGGTCGAAGGAGGCGCTGGCGGGCGACAGGCTGACCACGTCGCCGGGTTTGGCCGCGGCCCGGGCCAGGGCCACCGCCTGCTCCATGCTCTCGGCGTGGAGGATCTCGAGGCCGCTCTCGGCGAACGCGGGCAGCTCCCGGACGGCTTTCTCGATCCGGGGGCCGGTGGCGCCCATCAGCACCAGGACTTTCACATGGGCCAGGATCTCGGGGGCCAGGGGCTCATAGGGGATCTTCTTATCGTAGCCGCCGGCGATCAGGATGATCTTCTGGTCGAAGCTCCGCAGCCCCGCGATGGTCCGTGTGGGACTGGAAGCGATGGAATCGTTATAATAGGTAACGCCATCCAGCACCCGCACCGGCTCGATCCGGTGTTCCACCCCGGTAAAGGTGGAGCCCACCTTCTGGATGGCCTCCACCGGCACCCGGCCCCAGACCGCCGCGGCGGCGGCCAGCAGGTTCTCGATGTTGTGCAGGCCCCGGAGCTTGACGTCCTTCTGGGCCAGGAAGGGGGTCACCACCCCGTTCTCGGCCATGCAGAGCATCCCGTCCTCCCGCAGGAAAGCGCCGTTGTCGGTCTCGTGGAGCCGGGTGAACCAGACCTGCTGGCCCTTGCAGTCGGCCTCCATGGCGTGGGAGACGGGGTTCTCGTAGCCCAGCACCGCCCGGCAGCTGGCATCCTGGTAGAGCAGGATGTTCCGCTTGGCGTCGATATACTCCTGCATATCCTTGTGGTGGTCCAGGTGGTTGGGGGTCACGTTGGTGACCACGGCCACCTTGGGGCTCTTGCGCATGCTGATGAGCTGGAAGCTGGACAGCTCCACCACCGCCACGTCGTCGGGGCGGACGTCCGGCAGCATGGGCAGCAGGGCCGCGCCGATGTTGCCGCCCAGGTGGACCCGGCGGCCCGCAGCTTTAAAGAACTCGCTGATGAGGGTGGTGGTGGTGGTTTTGCCGTCGCTGCCGGTGACCGCCACGATCTCGCAGGGGCAGAAGTCGAAGAACAGCTCCACCTCGCTGGTGACCATCGTTCCCGCCGCGATGGCGTCCTGGAGCGGCTTCTGGTAGAACTCGAAGCCGGGGGTCCGCAGGATGATGTCCTGGCCCGCAAAGCCGTCCATATAGTGTTCGCCCAGGCTCAGGCGGATGCCCAGGGAGCGGATGGTCTCGGCGTAGTCGCCGAACTCCTCCACCGAGTTTTTCCGGTCGCAGAGGGTGACCTCGGCCCCCAGCTCCACGAATTCCCGGATCAGGGTTTTATGGCTGACCCCCGCGCCGATGAAAGCCACTCGCTTGCCCCGCACCAGATCGGCCAGGCGCTGCTGTTCCTGCTGCATAAAAAGAATGCCTCCTCCATATTGTATCTGCACAGCGCATTTTTGCGCCGCGGAAAATCATACTGTTCTATTATAGTCTTTTTGGGTGCGATTGGCAACGAAATTTCAAAAACAGGCGCTCAAATTACACAAAATCAGATTGTATTTTTTGAGCATTTCTGCTACACTGGAGCCATTGGGGTTTTTGACGAAGCTACATTCTCTTAGGGCGCCCTCGCCCGTCCGCGCAGCCCCCTGGTTCAACGCTTCAACGAAAGGATGTTTGTCTTGCAGAAGATTTTACATAGATTCTCCCGCTGGCTGGCCCTGGCGCTGGCCGCCGCCCTGGTGCTGGGGCTGGCCGGCTGCGGCGACGCCTCCAACAGCTTCACCTGGTTTGTGGAGGAGATCCCCTCGAACCTCGACCCCCAGGTGGCCTCCGCCCCCGCCGACGTCATCGCCTGCAAAAACCTCTACGGCGGGCTGCTCCGGCTGGGCCCCGACGGCCAGCTCCAGAACGATCTGTGCGAGAGCTGGAGCGTCTCGGCCGACGGGCTGCGGTACACCTTCACCCTCCGGGACGGGCTGACCTACACCGCCGCCAAGGGCGAGCCCACCGACTACGCCATCACCGCCGAGGATTTTGTCTACGCCTTCCAGCGGGTGTTCCTGCCCGAGACCCGCTCCCCCTACGCCGCCGAGTTCTCGGCCCTGGAGAACGCGGCCGCCATCCTGGCGGGGCAGATGGACGTCTCCGCCCTGGGGGTGTCGGCTCCCGACGAACGGACGGTGGTTTTTACCCTCAGCCAGCCGGACGACGGGTTCGCCCACAAACTGACCCTGCCCGGGGCCATGCCCTGCGACGAGGAGTTTTTCCTCAGCACCCGGGGCACCTATGGGCTGACGGCCTCTTCCACCCTTTCCAGCGGCAGCTTCTACCTCTATAACTGGACTTCCAGCGGGTTGTTCCTCTGGCGGGCCGCCGACGGCACCCGGATCGACAACCTGCGCCTGGTCCAGAACACCGGCGCCGCCAGCCAGACCGCCGAAGAATTGATCCTGGGTGAGCGGTGTTCCGCCGCCTTGGACGATACCGCCGCCCCCACCGCCCTGCGGTCCATCTCCTACTCCGACACCACCTGGTGTCTGGTGTTCAACTGCGAGGCGCTGGACTCGGCCCTCCTGCGGCAGGCTCTCTCCGCCGCCGCCCTGGACGCGGACTACCAGCCCGACTCGGCCCTTTACACTGCCGCCCAGGGGCTGGTGCCCGACGGGCTGACGGTGGACGGCCTGGATTACCGGGAGCAGGCCGGCAATCTCGCCCCCACCCTGGGGGATGCCGCGGGCCTCTACCGGGCGGCGCTGGCCGCCGACCCTGCGCTGGATCTGACCGGGGTGACGATCCTGCTGCCCGCCGACAGCGGGCTGATCTCCACCGCCGAGCAGATCAACAGTTTCTGGCAGAAGGAGCTCTCCCTCTTCTTCTCGGTGGAGGAAGCCGAGGCGGCTGACTTCGCCCAGCGTCTGGCCGAGGGGGATTACACCATCGCCCTGGTGCCGGTGACCGCCGAGAGCAACAGCGTCTACGGCCTTTTGAGCCAGTTCTCTCCCGAGGGGCTGACCCGGTACGATAACCCCCATTTCGCCGCCCTGCTGGACCAGAGCCTGAACGCCACCGGCGCGGCCCGCTGTGCCCTGCTGGCCCAGGCCGAAGCGCAGCTGGTGGACGACTGTGCCCTGCTGCCCCTCTTCGCCCAGCAGAAACGGCTGCTCATCGCCGACGGGGTGGAGGGGCTGGTCTTTGACCCCTACGGCCCCCTGCTGGATCTGACCTATACCACCCGCGAATAACCCGCACGCACGCAAATAAAAACCAGGCGGTTCCCCAGCCCAAAGGCAAGGGAACCGCCTGGTTTTATGTTTTGTTGATCCTTACTCACTCAGGAGCGGAGGCCCAGCAGCTGGCCAAACAGGTTCCGAATCCCGTCGGTGACCTCCATAGCGAAGCTGAACACCGACCGGACTGCGTCGAACAACAGCTGGGGCGCAAAGGTAAAGCTGACGAACAGGATGGACGAGCCAAGGAACACATCCAGCAGGTGAATGTTATCCAAAAATGCGCTCACCGCATCCCCGACTGCTCCACCGCCTGTAATAGAATACATTTCATCTTGCGAAACAAGGTTATAACTTTCTGGCATCCGTAAATTTTGCATAAAAGTCTCCTTTCCCAAACTGTACCCTACCGACTGAAAGAGAGTATGGAAATCAGACCGAGCAACCCACCGTGCCCACAGACAGAAGCTGCCTCAAAACAGGCTCTTTAGGCCGCAGCTGCCGCAGCCTGGTTCTGCTGAACCTGCTGAACCGTCTCCTGAATGGACTGGCCGATCGCCTTCACGAGAGCCACAACCTGCAGCACCTGGAGGGTCACATAGTAAGCAGCACAGGCCGTGCAGCCCCCCAGTGCCGCCATCTGCCAGCCGTTAAAACCGGCAATGGTGTTGAAAATGCTCTGCATACCCAGGGAAAAACCCATGTTGGAGATGCTCTTGGTCACGGCACTGACGCCCATGGACAGGGACAGGCTGCCGACCACCATGGCGAGGTTGTGGGTAAAGGTAACACCGAACTGGATCACATCCTCCTTGGTGATGGAGAACGCACCACCCTCCAGATAGACCATTTCTTCCTCGGTAACAACCGCGTAGCAGGCAGGCATTGCAATCAGATTGGAACGAGTCGCTTCCATGTTAAATTCTCCTCTCGTATGTTCACATTGATCCATTTACGCACCTATCCCCTGCCAAAACAGGCAATAAGTTGAGGCGATTATACCATACCCAGCAAAAAACAACAAGCCATCGTCTGTTTATCGTTCACCCGCACGGCGGATCAACGCAATCGAAAAACAATCGAAAGAACGTTCTATTATTTGGTTTTTCCGTCTCGTTCCGCCACGAAAAAATGTTCCTTTTTGCCTTAAGTCCGTGCAGTCTGCCCCCCGGCTTTTCTCCGGAAAACCGTTTTCGTTCCCGGGGGTGTATTTCGGCCGGGCTCTTATCAGGACTGGCAGGCGGTGATCAGGCTCATCTTGTAGACCTCGTCGGCGTTGCAGCCGCGGGACAGGTCGTTGATGGGGGCGTTCAGACCCTGGAGGATGGGGCCGTAAGCGGCATAGCCGCCCAGACGCTGGGCGATCTTATAGCCGATGTTGCCGGCCTCGATGCAGGGGAAGATGAAGGTGTTGGCCTGGCCAGCCACGGCGCTGCCCTTGCATTTGGTCTTGGCCACCTCAGGGGAGACGGCGGCGTCGAACTGCAGCTCGCCGTCGATGGCCAGCTCGGGGGCCAGAGCCTGGGCCTTGGCGGTGGCGTCGTGGCTCAGAGCCACGGTGCCGCCCTTGCCGGAGCCCTTGGTGGAGAAGCTCAGCACAGCGACCTTGGGGTCGATGCCGAAGATGGCGGCGGTCTTGGCGGTCTCCACCACAACCTCAGCCAGCTTGTCGGCGGCGGAGAGGGTCACCTCGCCGGTGGCCTTGTCCACGGTGTCCTGGTAGTCGATGTTGATGGCGCAGTCGCCCATGGCGATCCGCTTCAGGCCCTCGTCGCCGAAGTCGCGGTCCAGGATGAAGCAGGAGCTGACCAGGTGGGCGCCCTTCTTGGTCTTGATGAGCTGGAGCGCGGGGCGGACGGTGTCGGCGGTGGAGTAGGTGGCGCCGCCCAGCAGGCAGTCGGCCTTGCCCATCTTCACCAGCATGGTGCCGAAGTAGTTGGACTTCTTGAGCAGAGCGGTGCACTCCTCAGCGGACATCTTGCCCTTGCGCAGCTCCACCATGGTCTTGACCATCTCGTCAAAGCCGGCGTAGTTCTCGGGGTCGATGATCTCGGCGCCGGAGATGTCAAAACCGCCCGCTGCGGCTGCGGCCTCGCACTCGGCCTGGTTGCCCACCATGACAACCTTCAGGATCTTCTCGGCCAGCAGCTTGCTGGCAGCCTCCAGGATACGGGGGTCATTGCCCTCGGTAAAAACAATCGTCTTGGGGTTTGCCTTCAGCTGCTCTACGAGCGGTGCAAACATATCAGCCATATTCAGAATACCTCCAACATACGTTCCAAATTCTAATCCAAAAACCTCTTAAAACAAGAGACTCTTTCTCTCTTATTCTAACACAAGCGCCAAAAACTTCAAGATAAAAACCGCCGGATTCTGCCGAAGGGCTCAATTTTCGGGGGTTTGGTCCGGGGTTTCCGGCTCGGCGGGGGCCTGGGCCGCGGCGGCCCGGAGCCGCTCCAGCCGGCGGTTGGTGCCCTCCCGCACCAGGGTATAGATCACCGCAGTGCAGGGGATAAAGAAGATCATGCCCAAAATGCCCATGGCCTCGCCGCCCACCAGGACCGCCACAATGGTCCACAGGGCGGACAGGCCCACCGAGCTGCCCACCACACGGGGGTAGATGAACTGGTTTTCAATGAACTGAACCACCTGATAGACCACCAGGCAGAGCACCGCCTGCATGGGGTTGACCATCAGGGTCAGCAGCACGCCGATGCCGCAGGAGATAAAGGCGCCCACATACGGGATAAAGGCGCAGACGGTGGTCAGCACCGCGATCAGGCTGGCGTAGGGCAGCCGGGCCAGGGAGAGGGCCACGAACATCAGACTGCCCAGGACCAGGGACTCCACCACCTGGCCGGACAGGAATTTGCTGAAAATATCCCGGGTCAGGTTGCAGACATGGAGGATCAGCCGAGCGTCGTCGGGCCGCAGATAGGCAAAGAGCAGTTTTTTGCACTGGCGGGAGAGGTTCTCTTTGTCCATCAGGATATAGATGGCCACCACCAGGGAGAACAGCGCCGTGGAAAAGACCGACACGGTGGCGGTGACCGCCCCCATCACCGTGCCCATCACGGTGCCGGCGCTGTTGGCCACCTGGCCCAGCAGCTCCTTAAAGTCGATCAGGGCCAGCTGAGCTTCCAGCATGCCGGTGTCGATGCCGCTCTGCTGCATCCAGTCCAGCAGCTTGGGCAGGCTGAGCTGGATCTGCTCATATACCGCCATCACCGAGCGGGAGAGCTCGGGCACCAGCATGCTCACCCCCACCGCAAAGACGGCGATGATGCACAAAAAGGTCAATACCAGGCTGACCGGGCGGGTCCACTTGGTCCGTTTGTTCTTCTTTCGGGAAGCGAAGGCCCGCTGAAGCCCCCGCTCGATGCCGGACATGGGCACATTCAAAAAGAAGGCCAGGATGCCCCCCACCAATACCGGCAGGAAGATGGCCAGCAGCCGGGCGATCCACCCCGCCAACACCTGGAAATGGGTCAGCGCAAAATAAAAGCCGATGCCGCCAAAGACGATGGCGGCCACTTGTTTCATTTGTTTGTCCATTTTATACTCCTCATAACAGCCCGCGGCGGCCCACGCCGCCCCCAACAGGCTATACTCTTTAATATTGCCCCATTTTTCCCCGCGGGTCAAGGCCCGGGGCGGGTTGTTTGGAGAAAGTTTACAGAATTATTTTAACCCGCCCACCCGCCCGTTTTCGGTTCCCCCGGGCCTGCGGCCTTTTCCTCTTGCGCTGGCTGATTTCTGCGGCGCCCCCTTGCGGGTGCTTGCACAAATCAGAGCGCGGCGCCAACAGCGGCTCCCTGTATCGCCCGCCGGGCGCGGTCGCCGTTGTTGCCCCGTGGGGCTCTAAACCGAAACCGGCTGCTTCTGGGGCCGCCGCCCGGGTTTGCCCGGCAGGCCCCGCCAAGACATCCCACCTCGCGGTCTGTAGTGGCGGTTCCTGCCGGGCAAACCGTTCGGCTGCCTTAGCGCAAGCGAGCAAGAGTCCCAGGTTCATTAAAAGGGCGGGTGGGCGGGTATTAAAATGAAAAGGCGCTGACTTACCCGAACCATAAACTGCGGGAATTTTGGCCCCCCTGGCCCACCTACGTCAAGCTGTCGCGGCGCGGGGCTGCCGGTCCGCACCAAGTTACGGCGCGGATAAAAAAGCGCGATTGAAAAAACGCCGTGGGTTGTGCTATATTTAACCCGGATGTTTCCCACACTTTGCACAGAGAGGATGATCCTTCGGATGGATTTTGAAACCTTGCAGGCCCAGTGCCTGACCTGTACCCGCTGCCCGCTGGCCGAGACACGGCAGCACGTTGTCTTTGGTCAGGGGGTGCCCGACGCCGAAGTGCTTTTTGTGGGCGAGGGCCCCGGCCAGAGCGAGGACGAGCAGGGCCTGCCCTTTGTGGGGCGGAGCGGCCAGCTGCTGGACAAATACCTCTTTGCCATCGACCTGGACCGGACCAAAAACTGCTATATCGCCAACATCGTCAAATGCCGCCCGCCCCAGAACCGGGACCCTCTCCCCGAGGAGAGCGCCGCCTGTATGCCCTGGCTGCGGGAACAGTTCCGGCTTTTGCGGCCCAAGATCGTGGTCTGCCTGGGCCGGGTGGCGGCCAAACAGATGATCGACCCCAATTTCTCGGTGACCAAGCAGCACGGCGAGTTCTTTGAAAAAGGGGGCGTGCTCTTTATGGGCACCTTCCACCCCGCCGCCCTGCTCCGCCAGGGCCAGAACAAGCCCGAGGCCTTCGCCGATTTTGTGGCCCTGCGGGAGAAGATCCAGGCCGTCTGCACCCACACCTACCCCGCCCCCTGAGGGGCCCTTTTGTAGCAGGGCCGCCCGCTTTTGCATACCTTATGCCAAAAGCGAGGTGCTCTGATGATGGAAAATCTTTATCCAAAATCCGTTGATTTTTTCCTTGGAACCACCACTCCGGCGGGGTTCCGGGGGTATTTTGAGGAGCTGCGCCGGGAGCCCGGCACCCAGATGTATCTGGTCAAAAGCGGGCCCGGCTGCGGCAAATCCACCCTGATGAAGCGTCTGGCCCAGATGTCCGGCGGGCCGGTCCAGTGCATCCACTGTTCCAGCGACCCCGACAGCCTGGACGGGGTGGTCTTCTGCGAGAAAAAGGCCGCCATTGTGGACGCCACCGCCCCCCACACCCTGGAGCCCGCCGCCCCCGGCGCCGACGAGGTTGTGGTGAGCCTTTACCACACCCTGGACACCGCCGCCCTGCGGAAGAACAAGGCCGAGATCAAGGCCCTGTTCGAGAAGAACGCCGCCCTGCGGAGCCGGGCCGCCCGGTATATCACCTCAGCGGGCAGTCTCGTTCTGGACAGCCGCCGCACCGCCGCCTGCAGCACCAACTTCGAGAAGGTGCGCCGCTACGTCAAGCGGCTCTGCGCCCGGCTGCTGCCCCGCACCGGCCGCCAGCCCGCCGAACAGCTGCGGCTGCTCTCGGCCATCACCCCCAAGGGCCCGGTGTTCTATTCCGACACCGCCGCCGCCCTGGCCGATAAGGCCATCGTTTTCCGGGACGAATACGGGGCGGTGTCCCGGCTGCTGCTGGAGCTGATCCGGGCCGAGGCCCTGATCCGGGGGTATGAGATCATCACCTGCCCCTGTGCCATGCACCCGGACGAGAAGATCGACCACATCTTTATCCCGGCCCTGCGGCTGGCGTTCCTCACCGACAACAGCTGGCACCCGGTCTCCCTGCCCGGCCAGCAGAGTGTCCGCTGCGCCCGATTCCTGGACCAGGAGAATCTGGCGGGGTACCGGGCCCGGCTGCGGTTCAACACCCGGGCCGCCCAGGAGCTGATCCAGCAGGCGGTGGCCCTGATGGCCCAGGCCAAGGCCTGCCACGACGAGCTGGAGAGCTATTACCGTGCGGCGGTGGATTTCAGCGCGGTGGAAAAAGCCACCCGGGACTGTGCCGCCCTGATGGGATTGTGATTTTTAACCCGCCCACCCGCCCTTTCGATGTATGGGGGCTCCTGCTCTCTTGCGCTGGCTGATTTCTGCGGCGCACCCTTGCGGATGCTTGCACAAATCAGAGCGCGGCGCCAACAACAGCTCCCTGTTTCCGCCACTGGCGGCGGTCACTGTTGTTGCCCCCATGCCCCCACCCAGCCGCCAGGCTCTGCGGTTGGATCGGAAAATTTGTAATTCCTTTGACGTTCAACCCACACGGAGGTGAAACCTTTGGCTCAGATACGGCTGGCCATCCGGCAGCTGGTGGAATTTCTTTTGCAGAGCGGCGACATCGACAGCCGGTTCGCCGGGTTCGACCGGGCCAACGAGGGGGCCCGAATCCACCGCCGGCTCCAGAAACAGGCGGGCGAGGGCTACCGCGCCGAGGTGCCCCTGACCCTCACCCGCACCGTGGGCGGCGTCGAATACACCCTGGAGGGCCGGGCCGACGGCATCTTTGAGGAGGACGGCCAGACCGTCATCGACGAGATCAAGACCACCGCCCGCCCCTCCGCCGAGATCACCGAGGAGATGAACCCCTGCCACTGGGCCCAAGGCATGGTCTACGGGGCCATCTACGCCGGGCAGCAGGGGTTAGACACCCTCTCGGTCCGGCTGACCTATTTCCAGATCGACGAAGAAAAAATCCTCCGGTTCACCCGGCGTTTCACCCGGGGGGAGCTGGAGGAATTTCTTGACCGTCTGCTGGCCGACTACGCCCCCTGGGCCCGGCGGCAGCTGGACTGGGCCGCCCAGCGGACGGGCAGTTTAAACGCCCTTTCTTTCCCCTACCCGGCCTACCGCCCGGGGCAGCGGGCCCTGGCCGGGGAGATCTACCGGGCCTGCCGCCAGGGCCGCACGGAGGCGAAAAGCGGCACCCGCCTGTTCTGCCAGGCCCCCACCGGCACCGGCAAGACCATGAGCGCCCTCTTCCCCGCCCTGAAAGCCCTGGGGGAGGGCCACGGCGACAAGCTGTTTTATCTGACGGCCCGCACCACCGCCCGCACCGCCGCCGAGGAGGCGGTGGCCCAGCTGCGGCGGGCATCCCCCGGGCTGCGGCTGCGGAGCATCACCCTCACCGCCAAGGAGAAGGTCTGCCTAGCCAAAAACGAAGCCGGGCGGCCGGTCTGCATCCCCGACCTCTGCCCCTACGCCAAGGGGTATTTCGACCGGCGGAAGGACGCCCTGGCGGATCTCCTGGACGGCCCCGGCAGCCTGGACCGCCCCCGGATCGAGGAAGCCGCCCGGGCCCACACCGTCTGCCCCTTTGAGCTGGGGCTGGACGCCAGCGAGTGGAGCGATCTGGTGATCGGGGACTATAACTATCTCTTCGACCCGGTGGTGCGGCTCCGGCGGTTCTTCGAGGCGTCGGGCGGGGACTGGGTGTTTTTGATCGACGAGGCCCACAATCTGCCCGACCGGGCCCGGGAGATGTACTCCGCCAGCTTTGCCAAAAGCCAGCTCACCGAGGCCCGCAAGGCCCTGAGCGGGGGCAGCCGGTTAAAAGGGATGCTGATGCGGGCCGACCGGCTGCTGCTGGCGGTCCGCCGGGCCTGCGCCGAGCGCGCCCCCCGGAAAGGCTCTGCCCCCGAGACCGCCCCCGCCGAAACGCCCCCCGAGGCCGAGGCCCAGCAGCTGGGGATGTTCGGGGCCGGGGAAATCGCCGAGGACCGGGAATCCCCCGGCGCCAAGGGTTCCCGCCGGGCCGCCAAGCCCTTTGCGCTGCCCGAGGCTCTCTACGCCGAGGATGGGGTGCTCTTTTTCGCCGAGCCCCCCGCCGGGCTGCTCCCGCCCCTCCAGGCCCTGATGACCGCTTTGCAGGAGTGGCTGGAGGATCACCCCGAGGCCCCGGGCTATGAAACCCTTTTGAATCTCTTTTTCTCCCTGCGGGAGCTGCTGCGCACCGCCGAGCGGTACGACTCCCACTCGGTGACCCAGCTGACGGTCCGGGGCAGCGAGCTGCGGATCGACCTGCTCTGCCTGGACCCCTCGGCCTTTGTGGACGAGAGCCTGGCCTGCGGACGGGCGGCGGCCCTCTTCAGCGCCACCCTGACTCCGCCGGGGTTTTACCGCCGGGTGCTGGGCTGCGAGAGCGCCCGGGCCGTGGCCCTGGAAAGCCCCTTCCCCCCCGAGAACCTGGGGCTCTACTGCCTGCCGGGGATCTCCACCCGCTACCGGGACCGGGAGGCCAGCACCGCCGCCGTCTCGGACGCCCTGGCGGCCCTGGCCCGGGGGAAAATTGGCAATTACCTGGCCTTCTTCCCCAGCTACGCCTATCTCGGCCAGGTATACGAGGACTTCACCCGCCGGTACCCGGATATTCCCTCTTTCGCCCAGGATGCGGGGCTGGATGAGGCAGGGCGGGCAGCCTTTCTGGAGCGGTTCGCCCCCGATCCCACCGAGACCCTGCTAGGGTTCGCGGTGCTGGGGGGCGTCTTTGGCGAGGGGGTGGACCTGACCGGCAACCGCCTCATCGGCTGCGCCGTGGTGGGGGTGGGCCTGCCCCAGGTCAGCCCCCGACAGGAGATGCTCCGCCGCTATTTCGAGGAGAAAGAGGGCGCGGGCTTCGACTTCGCCTACCGCTACCCCGGCATGAACAAGGTTTTGCAGGCGGCGGGCCGGGTGATCCGCACCGAGGCGGACAAAGGGGTAGTCCTGCTCCTGGACGACCGCTTTTCCCAGGGGGCCTACCGGCGGCTCTTCCCCCGGCACTGGGCCCACCTGAAATACCTGCCCGACACCGGCGCTCTGGCCGGGGCGCTGTCGGAGTTTTGGGGAAAACAATGATGGATACTCCCACCCGCCCGCCCTTTTTCGGTTCCCCTAGGCCTGCGGCCCCGCCCCCGCGGGGCTCTAAACCGAAAACGGCTGCTTTCTCCGTCAGCCGCTGCGGGCCCCTACCTGCGGCAAATAGAACTTTCAGCAGCTACCCCCAGGGCCGCCGCCCGGGTTTGCCCAGCAGGCCCGCCAAGACATCCCTCCTCTTGCGCTGTGCCGTTTTTCCCTGCGCGGCAGATGCCGCTTGAAAAAACCGGAGCGCGGCGCCAACAACAGCTCCCTCCTCCTGCCACTGGCAGCGGTCGCCGTTGTTGCCTCGCGGTCTGTAGTGGCGGTTCCTGCTGTTCAAACCGTTCGGCTCCCCTTGTGCGGTGCAACGCCGCCGGTGGCGGATAAAGCAAGGCGGTGTTGGCGCCGCACAAATCAGACAGCGCAAGAGAGCGGGTTTAAACAATCTTGACAGCCCCGCCGAAAATGGGCTAAAATAAAGAGAAAAGCCTATATTAAACCCCATCCAAACGGAGGACGTTTTTGTGAAAATACTGAAAGTCAAATGTCTGGCCCCCACCCGGCTGGACCAATACCTGATGCAGCAGTTCCCCGCTCTGAACCCCGGGCGACTGAACAAGGCCCTGCGGGAGAACAAAATCAAGCTCAACGGCAAAAAACAGCCCCTCTCCACCCGGGTAATGGCGGGGGACGAGATCAAGCTGTTCATCCTGGACGAGGTTCTGGAGGCCGACCGCCGCACCGACGGCCCCGCCTGGAAGAATGCCCGCTGCCCGGCGGAGGTGGTGTTCGACAGCCCCCAGCTGCTGGTGGTGAACAAACCCGCCGGCCTCGCGGTGGACGGCCCCGAGGACGACACCCTTTTAAACCGGGCCCTGCTCTGGCTGAACAAAGAGGGCCAGTACAGCGAGGATTCGCTCTATCAGCCCGCCCTCTGCCACCGGCTGGACACCGGCACCAGCGGCCTTGTACTGATCGCCAAGACCCCCGAGGCAGAACAGGTCTTTTTGGAGGCCATCAAGGAGCGGCAGGTCAAAAAGACCTATCTCTGCGTGACCTTCGGGCGGCCGACGCCCCCCGCCGCCACCCTGGGGGGCTATCTGCTCAAGGACGCCGACCGGGGCATTGTCCGGATCATCGAGGAGAAAAAGCCCGGCGCCAAGGAGGTCTGCACCGAGTACGAGACGGTGGCGGTCTCGGGGCGGCTGGCCCTTTTGAAAGTCCGGCTCATCACCGGCCGGACCCACCAGATCCGGGCCCACATGGCCAGCATCGGCTGCCCCATCCTGGGGGACAGCAAATACGGCAACAACACCGCCAACCGGGAGCTGAAACTCAAGTACCAGGCCCTCTGCGCCTGGGAGCTGGCTCTGCCCAGCTTCTCCCAGCCGGAGTTTGAGTCCCTCAGCGGCAAGGTGTTCCACGCCCCCAAGCCCTGGTATTACAGCCAGGTGATCGACGGCACCTTAAAATAACCCCAAAAATTAACAGCCGGTCCGGCCTGAAAGTACAGGCTAGACCGGCTGTTTTCTGTTTTGGATTACCCGCTTGATTTCTCAGCGATGGGGCGAATTATTTCTTCATCCAGACCGAGTCGGGGCCGATCTCGGCCAGGCTGCGGGTGCCGCACATCTGCATGGTGTCGGTCAGCTCGGCGGCCAGCTTCTGGATGTAGAGCCGGACCCCCTCTTCCCCGCCGCCATAGGCCGCGGTGACAAAGGGCCGGGCAATCAGCACCCCGTCGGCCCCCAGGGCCAGGGCCTTAAAGACGTCCACGCCGCTGCGGATGCCGCCGTCCACCAGGACCTTGACCCCGCTGCCCTTGAGGGCGGCGGCGATCTCGGGCAGGACCTCGGCGGTGGCGGGGCACTGGTCCAGCACCCGGCCGCCGTGGTTGGAGACAATGATGGCTGCCGCGCCGGCCTCTTTGGCTTTCATCGCGCCCCGGACGGTCATGACCCCCTTGACGATAAAGGGCACCCCGGCCATCTCCACAATCTGGCGCAGCTCCTCGACGCTCTTGCTGCCGGCGGGGGGCTCCATGTTTTTCAAAAAAGGCAGGCCCGCCGCGTCCACGTCCATGGCCATGGCGAAGCAGCCGCTGGCCTTGGCCAGAGCCATCTTCTCCCGGATGACCTCCAGGTTCCAGGGCTTGATGGTGGGCACGCCGATGCCCCCGGCCTTGGCGATGGCCTGGGTGGCCATCCGCATCACGTCGGGGTCGCTGCCGTCCCCGGTGAAGGCCGCGATCCCCTCGGCGGCGCAGCCCCGGACCAGCACCTCGTTGTAGGTCATGTCGGTGTACAGGTCGGAGTAGTGGAGCCGCACCGCCCCCACCGGCCCCGCAAAGATGGGATAGCGGAAGCTCCGGCCGAACAGCTCACACCGGGTGTCCGGCACAAAGTTCTCGCACAGGGTATCCATGTTCACCCGGATCTCCGCCCATTTGTCATAGTTGCGGATGGCGGTGTCCCCCACCCCTTTGGCGCCGGGGCCGGGCATCCGGTTGCCGCAGGCCCGGCCGTTGCAGACGGCGCAGCCCTTGCAATAGGGGCCCAGCTGCTGGCGGGCCTTTTCCAATACTTCCTGATAGGTCATCCTTAAAACATCCTCCTTATTTCCCTCCCGGCGGACGGGCCGCCGTTTTTCTCTTTTTCCATGATACGCCCGCCCCCGGCCCCCGTCAAGGGGAAGAGGACGAATAATACCTATCCCTCAATATAGCAAACAGGCAGATGAGCCTTGCCGTGTGGTCCGCCATCCGTTCAAAACACATCATACTATATATGTATTTACGATACAACTAGTAAGTGTTTTATCACTCACTTAGGGGGTAAAATAGCCGCAAGAAAGGCGGTGACCGTATGGACCCTCAAGCACGGCTCCAACAATTGCTTCAGGAGCGGGGCTGGACAGAATATAAGCTCTCCAAAGAATGTGGGCTGGCCCAGTCCACCATCGGGAACATTTTCCGCCGCAACACCGTGCCCTCGATCGCCACTCTGGAAACGATTTGCCAGGGATTCGGCATCACCTTGGCCCAGTTTTTTGCAGAGGGGGAGCAGGTAGAGCTGACCCCCGAGTTAAAGGAGCTCTTTGACTGTTGGGTCTGTCTGGCCCCGGCGCAAAAAGCCGCCGCCCTCCAGATGATGAAGGCCATGCGGCAGGATCAACTATAAGCGCCTTGCAGGAAGCCCGCGCGGCTTCCTTTTTATTTTCAGAAAAAACCGCCGGGTCAGGAACACAGATTCCTTTACCGGCGGGACAAAAAGAAAAGAACCCGGAAGAAACTTCCGGGTTTTGTTTGGCGGAAAGACGGGGATTCGAACCCCGGAACGCTTTTACACGTTACACGATTTCCAGTCGTGCGCCTTAGACCAACTCAGCCATCTTTCCACGCTATTCTCTTCTCGCTCAGGGCCTTGCCCTTGGCGCTCCACTATAATACCTGAAAGCCAGTCATTTGTCAAGCGCTTTTTTCAAAAAGTTTGATTTTTTTCCAAACCCTTTGAGAGTGCCCCTTTTGGTCTTTTCGGGCGCCCTTATCTCCCCCGCCGCGCCGCCGCCCGCTGGGCCAGGCTCCGCCGCCGGAACGCGTCCAGCTGGGCCGGCGTGCGCAGGATCACCATCTTGTCCGGGTACCGGGCCGCCAGGGCGGCGTACTGGTCCCGCTTGCGGCGGGTCCGGCCGTCCCAGAGCACCCAGCGGATGAACTCCCCGTCCAGCTTTTCGGGGCAGTCGGCGGCCATGGAGAGCCGGGTTTTGCCCCGGTTCTCGAGATACCGCCGGGCCACCCGGGCCAGACACCGCCAGCGGCTGAAGTTCAGGAACACGATCTGGTCCGCCTCGGCCATCCGCCGCTCATAAGAGAGGCTCGGGTAGTTGCCGTCGATCACCCAGCTGTCCTGCTGGTTGAGAAACCGCTCCACCATCCCCTGTTCCTCGGCCGCCGGGCGCTCCACCCACCCGGGCAGCCAGTGCACCTGGTCGAGGTAAAGGGCCGGGGCGTTGTAGGCCACCGCCAGGGCCTGGGCCAGGGTGGATTTGCCGCTGCCGCTGTACCCGATGATCGCAATTTTCATATGGAATCCCCTCCTTATTCTGCCGCTTCGGTCCCCTCGGGCACCGCCCAGGGCTGGAGCAGCCCGCCCAGCTGATCATAGTCCCACTGGAGGATCCGCTCCTGGGTCTGGCCGGCCACCGTCCCCGCCGGGAAGTGTACCTCCAGATACTCCGGGTAAAAGACGATCCGCTCCGGGTCCAGGGCCGCCGCCAGCTCGGCCCGGAATCCTTCCTCCCCGATGGCGGCCAGCTTGGCCCGAACCTCGGTCTCCCCGGCGGTGAAAAGGCTCCAGATCTCCAGGGGCTCCCCCGTCTCCCGGTCAAAGACGGCCGTCAGCCGGGTTTCCTGGCCGTTGGCGGGGTCCAGGGTCAGGTTCACGGTGGTGCAGAACCAGACCACTTTCTCGTTGGAGGCGGTCAGAGCGGTGCTCTGGCCCACCCGGCCCGGCTCATACTCCCAGCCCTCGGCCTGACAGTTCCGATAGGCGGTATAGGCCTGGTCCAGCAGGGCCTTGATGTCGTACCGCAGCCCCACCGTCCGGTATCCGCTCTCGATGGCGGCCCAGGCCCCCTCGCTCAAAAAGCCGGGGTTCTCGGGGCCGGCGGCGTCGTCTTCCAGCAGGAGCACCGTCCCGTCCGACAGCTCATACCAGGCCACGCTCCCCCGCAGCTCGCCCTTCCGGGCCCGCCACAGGTCCACCGTCTCCCCGTCCGAAAAGACGGCCACGCTCTCCTGCTCCATCTCCCAAACTTCTTCCTGTTCGGGGACATCGGCGCAGCCCACCAGCAGCACCAGCGCGAAAAACAAGGCGATCAGGGCAGTACGGTTCATGGGGTTCCTCCTGTGTATGTGTTTGGTTTCTCCCGCCAAATTCCGGTGGACGGGTTGCACTTTGGGGTTATTATACTATAATATAAGGGATAAGAAAAGTTGTTCCTGTCAAAAACCGTTTCTGGTTCCAGAAAGGAGACCCGCCATGAGCAAAAAAAGCGTTCGATCCTTCGGCCCGCTGCGGGCCGTCCTCCTGATTCTGCTGGTCCTCGCCGTGGTCCTGCTGGGGCTGTACGGCTTTCTCCGCTACCGGATGAACCGTCTGGCCGAGGGCGCCGCCTTCCGGCTGGAATACACCGTCCAGTCCACCGCCGACACCCCCACTTCCGCCTACAACACCTTCCAGACCATGAAGGGCCTGACCGGGACGGTGGAGGGCCAGAGCCAGACCGACCGGTTCACCGCCCGGCTCTACGCCCAGGGCCAGACCGAGGCGTTTCTGGAAGTGTATTCCGGCCAGGGCGAAACCCTGGTGAACATCGGCCGGCTCTACCGCTATTATGTGGCGGGCCTGGCCCAGGAGTATCCCCTGCTGGCCTCCCTGATCCCCGACTGGGGGCTGGGGGATTACATCTCCCAGCAGCAGCTGGCCCGGTTTTTTGACCAGGAGGCCGCCCCCCAGGCCGGGTTCACCGCCCAGGAGCTGGTCCCCTTCTCCTACGACGCGGGGCGGAGCGGTTACCTCTACTTCGCCCCCGAGGGGGCGGACGAGGAAAACCCCAGCCTCCTCATCGGGATCTCGGCCGCCAGCCTCTTTTCCGACCCGGTGGAGGTCCACGTCCTCTTGAACGACGCCGCCGACGGGCTGCGGTTTGAGCTGAGCGGCACCGTCACCGCCCAGGAGGTTTCCATCCCGGCCCCCACCTCCCGGATGGCCGACGAGGACGCCGACGCCCTGCGGGCGGTCTGGCAGGCCCTGCGGGACCTGCTGGCCTTCTTCCGCGACCAGACCGCCGGGGCCCCGGTGGAGACCCAAGCCGCCTGAATCTTTCCGCCCGCTTTTTGGGGGTCCGCCCCCGGAGAGCGGGCGGTTTGCTTTTCCTGACCAGGGAAAAAATTTTGGGTTTTCCACCGGTGAGATTTGGCGGCTTTTGCCCCCGGGGGACGCTTGCTTTTGGGCCGGGGCGTGGTACAATAAACACTGGCACGGCGGGGCTTTTCCCGCCGAATCCCGGAGAAACGAGGTTTTAACCCATGGAGCTTGTGATTCATCAGGCCATTCTGCACGTGCTGGATACCACCCTGGACGCGCCGGTGCTCTCGGGCGGGGTGATGGAGCTGACGGCCGAAAAGACCGCCTACCTCCAGGCCCATCTCGAGAAGATGCTGGCCAGCGACGAGATCCGGCTGTGCCAGCTTTTGCCGGAATCCTCTTTTAAATATGAGCTGGAACACAACCAGGACTTTGTGGATCTCTCCTGCCGGATCGCGGGGGTGATGTTCGACTACATGCACGCCCACACCACCATCCCCGGCGCGGACCTGGCGGTGGTGGATTTCACCCGGGAGGGCACCCCCTGGCTAGGCGTCCTCAAGCTGAACTACAAAAACGGCTACACCCATTTCACCGAGCAGCAGGAGGGAGAAACGGTCAACTCCCTGATTCAGCAGCGGGCCTGCCTGCCCGCCCAGAGCGGCCGGGTGGAGGAGGGCGCCTTAGTGGATCTCTCCGACGGGAGCATCCGCCTTTTGGAGAAGAAATACGACATCGACGGGCGGAAGGAGTTCTACCTCTCCACCGTGATCTTCCAGTGCAGCCAGGCCGCCCCCGAGAAAAAGAAGCTGGCCGCCCTCCAGGAGGCCGCGGCCCAGGCGGTGCGGGAGGCCTACCAGGAAGAGCTTCACCCCGAGGCCCAGGCTTCCCTTCTGATCGCCAGCCAGGCGGTGGACAACCAGGTCTCGGTGGAGCAGGTGCGCCGCCAGCTGGCCGAGGAATATCCCCTGGCGGCGGTGCCCTTCGACGACTATGTGGAGAAATCCGACGTACTGGAAGAGACGGGGCCGGTCACCGTCAGCCCGGCCCGGATCCGCCGGATGGAGAGCCGGAGCATCCGCACCGCCAGCGGCATCGAGGTGAAGATCCCCTCGGAGCTTTTGGGCGCCGAGTCGGAGGTGGAGTTTTTGCGGGACGACGACGGCACCGTCTCCCTTCTGATTAAAAATGTGCTGCTGTAAAAATGCCATTTTCGGGGTAACTGTGAGAGAAAAAGGAGAACGTATATGACTCTGGACAAACTGACCATAGGGCAGAGCGCGCGGATTCTGCAAGTCGCCGGCAAAGGCGAGCTGCGCCACCACCTGCTGGATATGGGCCTGACCCCCGGGGTGGAGGTAACCCTGCGGAAGGTCGCCCCCATGGGGGACCCCATCGAGCTGGAACTGCGGGGGTATGAGCTGACCCTCCGGCTGGACGACGCCGGCCAGATCGAGGTGGAGGCGGTAGAGCCCACCCCCCACGCCGCCCAGCCTGCGGGCCGGTACAGCGCCATCGCCCACCCGGGCGTGGGCGAGCTGGGCCGGGCCAAGAGCTACCGGGCCAACAAGATCGGCGAGACCATCCCCAAGGGCCAGCCCCTGACCTTCGCCCTGGTGGGCAACCAGAACTGCGGCAAAACCACCCTCTTCAACCAGCTCACCGGCTCCAACCAGCATGTGGGCAACTTCCCCGGCGTGACGGTGGACCGGAAAGACGGCGTCATCCGCAGCCACCCCGAAGCCACCGTCACCGACCTGCCGGGCATCTATTCCCTCTCCCCTTATTCTAATGAGGAGATCGTCACCCGGGATTTCTTGATGAAAACCCAGCCCACCGGCATCATCAACATTGTGGACGCCTCCAACATCGAGCGGAACCTCTACCTGACCATGCAGCTGATGGAGCTGGGCATCCCCATGGTGCTGGCCCTGAACATGATGGACGAGGTGCGGGCCAACGGCGGCTCGGTCCGAATCAATGAGCTGGAAGAGATTCTGGGCATCCCGGTGGTGCCCATCTCGGCGGCCAAAAACGAGGGCATCGACGAGCTGATCGACCACGCCCTCCATGTGGCCCGCCACCGGGAGGCCCCCGGCCGGATCGACTTCTGCACCGACAACGGCCAACCCGACGACCCCGTCTCGGCGGTCCACCGGTGCATCCACGCCGCGGTCCACCTGCTGGAACCCAACGCCAAGGCCGCCGGGCTGCCGGTCCGGTTCGCCTGCACCAAGATGATCGAGAACGACCCCCTCATTGAGAAGGCCATGGAGCTCACCGAGCCCGAAAAGGCCACCCTGGGCCGGATCATCGGCCTGATGGAAAAGGAGGGCGGGCTGGACCGGGAGGCCGCTCTGGCCAACATGCGGTTCGCCTTCATCGAGACCCTCTGCGCCAAGACGGTGGTGAAACCCCAGGAGAGCCGGGAGCACAAGCGGAGCGTGGCCATCGACCGAATCCTCACCGGCCGGTACACCGCCATCCCCTGCTTCATCGGGATTATGGCCCTGGTGTTTGTGACCACCTTCAGTTTGATCGGCGCCTTCCTTTCCGACCTCATGTCCCTGGGGGTGGAGGCCATCACCAACCTGGTGGACCAGGGCCTCACCGCCTACCAGATCAACCCGGTGGTCCGCTCCCTGGTGGTGGACGGCGCTTTGAACGGCGTGGGCAGCGTGCTGAGCTTCCTGCCCACCATTGTGGTGCTCTTCTTCTTCCTCTCCATCCTGGAAGACACCGGATACATGGCCCGGGTGGCGTTCATTATGGACAAGCCCCTGCGGCGGATCGGCCTGTCGGGCCGGAGCTTCGTCCCCATGCTGATCGGGTTCGGCTGCTCGGTGCCCGCCATCATGTCCACCCGCACCCTTTCCAGCGACCGGGACCGCCGGATGACCATTCTGCTCACCCCCTTTATGAGCTGCAGCGCCAAGCTGCCCATCTACGGCCTCTTGACCAGCGCCTTTTTCGCCCCCCAGTGGCGGGGCCTGGTGATGGTGGGGCTCTATCTGCTGGGCATGCTCTGCGGCATCCTCTACGCCTTCCTTCTGAAAAAGACCCTCTTCCAGGGTGAGCCGGTGCCCTTCGTGATGGAGCTGCCCAACTACCGCCTGCCCAGCGCCAAGAGCGTTTTGCAGCTGATCTGGGACAAGGCCAAGGGCTTCATCCAGAAAGCCTTTACCCTGATTTTTGCCGCCACCGTCATCATCTGGTTCCTCCAGACCTTCGACACCCGGCTGAACGTGGCAGCCGCCGCCGACGAGAGCCTGCTGGCCCTGCTGGGCGGCTGGATCGCTCCCCTCTTCGCCCCCCTGGGCTTCGGGGACTGGCGGGTCTCCACCGCCCTGATCACCGGGTTCAGCGCCAAGGAGAGCGTGGTCTCCACCCTGACGGTTCTGCTGGGGGGCAACACCGGCCTTCTGCCCACCCTGTTCACCCCCTTCACGGCTCTGGTCTTTTTGGTATTCACCCTGCTCTACACCCCCTGTGTGGCGGCCATCGCCACCGTCCGGCGGGAGACCGGCAGCGCCCGGGCCGCGGCCCTCACCGCCCTGACCCAGTGCGCCATTGCCTGGGTAATTGCCTTCCTGGTGCGGTGCCTGGGCAGCCTGCTGGGCCTGGTCTGATGGGAGCGATCCTATGAATTTTGCAAGTTACGTCGTTTTAGCCATCGTGGGAGTCCTCTTCGTCCTGGCGGTTCGGTACGTCCTCCGCCACGGCGGCTCGGACTGCGGGGGCAACTGTTCCAGCTGCGGCGCTGCCTGCCCTCACCGGGGCAAACCCCGCCGCTGAACCTCTGGTTTCTGCCGGCGCTGTGCGGTCAAAAAAGCCGTACAGCGCCGGTTTTATTTGTTGTATTTTTAACCATCCCCCTGCATTTTTATACCATCCCGCCCCTTGGAGGGCGGTTTTCTTTTTGGGGAGAAAGAAGGGTCGGAGGGTTTGTTCCCCAAACGATTCCCGATTTATTTGTTAATATTAACAATTATTTTATAGTTTTTTTAGGATTCTCGCCGAATTGCAATTCTTAAGACTTTTTATAGTACCATTCCCTTCAAAGTGTGATAAAATTAAAGTTGAAATGCTGTCCCCCTCTTTCGGGCGGGGGCGGCAAAATAAGAAAAGGAGAGAAAGAGCTTATGAACAAGTATGATGGTCTCGCGCGTATCATCATCCAGAACGTAGGCGGCAAGTCGAACATTGTGTCTCTGACCCACTGTGTCACCCGTCTGCGCTTCAAGCTGAAAGACGAGAGCAAGGCCCAGACCGATGTCCTGATGGATACGGAGGGGATTGTCACCGTCATTCAAAGCGGCGGTCAGTACATGGTGGTCATCGGCAACCATGTGCCCGACGTCTACGACGCAGTCTGTGAGGTGGGTCACATCACCCCGGGCGGCGCGGTCAACGAGGACGGCACCCCCATTGAGGGTGGCGAAGACGCCCCCAAGGAGAAGATGAGTCCCTTCAACGCCTTCGTCAACATCGTCACCGGCGTGTTCACCCCGGCCCTGGGCGTTCTGGCGGCCACCGGTATCCTGAAGGGCGTTCTGGCCCTGCTGGTTGCCCTGGGCGTGATGGCCA
>HHCFC01400__coassemble_1186_pt1 | contig 63547 bp, 60 predicted proteins | sample HHCFC01400__metabat2_high_PE_029 | metagenome-assembled genome bin HHCFC01400
TGCTGTTTCTGGAATCTCCTTTTTGTCGCATGAACCCGTCCGAATTTTTTTGTTGAGTATAGCCAAAACCAGGAAAAAAACAGACCGCCTCTTTTGAACCTGGCACATTGAATTTCAAAATCCAACGTAGTATACTCATACTGGTTCATAGAGCGTTCTGCCCTTTGGCTTAAAAATCAAGGAGGATTCACGGGGCCTGGCCCCTGACTGTTTTATGGAACAAATCTTAATTACCCTGTCCGTCTGCCTGATCGCGGGGCTTTTGATGTCCCGCGCCGTCAAGCTCGTCAACCTGCCCGCCGTCACCGCCTATCTGGTGGCGGGGCTTCTGCTGGGGCCCTTCTTTTTGGGGCGGCTGGGCCTGCCCCTGATCGGCTTTGTCTCCCTGGAAGAGGTCGAGTCCTTTAAGATCGTCACCCAGGTCGCCCTGGGCTTCATCGCCTTTGTGATCGGCAACGAGTTCCGGCTCAGCCAGCTCAAGAGCATGGGCCGCCAGGCCATCACCATCGGCATTTTGCAGGCGGTCATCACCACCCTGGTGGTGGACGCCGCCCTGCTGGCCTTCCACTTTATCCGGCCGGACGTGATCTCGGCGGCCTCGGCCATCACCCTGGGCTCCATCGCGGCGGCTACCGCTCCCGCGGCAACCCTGATGGTGGTCAAGCAGTACAAGGCCGACGGCCCCCTGACCCACCTGCTCCTGATGGTGGTGGCCATCGACGACGCCGTGGGCCTGGTGCTCTTCTCGGTCTCCTTCGGCATCGCCAACGCCCTGGAAAAAGGCCACATCGACATGATCGGCGTCCTGGTGGAGCCGGTCTGCGAGATTCTCCTCTCCCTGGGTCTGGGCGCTGTGGCGGGCTTTGCCCTCAACGCTCTGGAAAAATACTTCCACTCCCGCTCCAAGCGGATGAGCCTCTCCATCGCCTTTGTCCTGCTGACGGTGGGCCTGTCCATGCTGGAGTTTGACATCGGGCCGGTGCACCTGGGCTTTTCGCTGCTCTTGGTCTGCATGATGACCGGCACCGTCTTCTGCAACATCTGCGAGACCAGCGAAGAGCTGATGGACCGGGTGGACCGCTGGACCAGCCCGGTGAACATCCTCTTCTTCGTCCTCTCGGGCGCCGAGCTGGACCTGAACATCCTGAAAAACCCGCTGGTGCTCCTGATCGGCGTGGTGTTTCTCATCAGCCGCTCGGCGGGCAAGATCTTCGGCGCCTATTCCAGCTGCCGGCTGTCCCAGTGCAGCCCCACCATCAGCCGGTACCTGGGCCCCACCCTGCTGCCCCAGGCGGGCGTAGCCCTGGGCATGGCTCTCACCGCCGCCAACCTGTCGGACGGCGCCGTGGTGCGGAACGTGGTCCTCTTCTCGGTTTTGGTGTATGAGCTGGTTGGCCCCACCCTCACCAAGATCGCCCTGACCAAGGCGGGCGAGATCAACCCCGAGGGCCGCACCAGTTCCCGCAGCCCCAACAAGCCGAAACCGGGGCACACACTCAGTTAAGCGCTGCGCGCTCTAGGGGGGACCCATTTCTGCCTGCATTCGCAGGTCAGAAATTCCTCCCCCCTAGTATTCCCCCGGGGACAAAATTTCACGGCAAACCGCGCACTCGGCCTTTGGCCTCGCACACAATTTGCCGCAAAATTTCCCTGTATGTATCCGGCCCGTACGCACATGTCGTCCGGGCCGGATGTTTTTATAATTTCGCCGCCACATCAAAAAAGCCGCCTGCTCTTTGGGAGCAGGCGGCTTTTGATTTTAGGATAACTTTCAGCGCAGGACGATCTCGCCGTTTTCGGCGTCCACCACGAGGCTGCCGCCGGAGGCAAGCTCGCCCCCGATGAGCCGCTCGGCGGCCACGTCCTCCACATTCTTGCGGATGATCCGGCGCAGGTCCCGGGCCCCGAATTTGCCCCCCTGGCACTTGGCCACCAGGGCCTTGAGGGCGGCGGGGGTGTAGCTGTAAGCGATGCCCCGGGCCTCCATGCCGGGTTTGTATTCGTCCAGCATGAGGGCGGCGATCCCCTCCAGAGTCTCGTCGCTCAGGGGCTTAAAGACCACCACCTCGTCCACACGGCCCAAAAACTCCGGCCGGAGGAACTGGGAGAGGGCTTTCATGGTCTTTTCCTCGCTGAGCTGGGCCTCGGTCTTGTTGAAGCCGAGCCCGGTGCTCTGGCTGGTGCTGCCCGCGTTGGAGGTCATGCAGATGACGGTGTTGGAGAAATCCACCGTCCGCCCCTGTGCGTCGTTGATCTTGCCCTCGTCCAGAATCTGGAGGAGGATGTTCATCACGTCGGGGTGGGCCTTCTCGATCTCGTCGAAGAGGACGACGCTGTAGGGGCGGCGGCGGACCTTCTCGGTGAGCTGGCCGGCCTCCTCGTAGCCCACATAGCCCGGAGGCGAACCGATCATCCGGGAGACGGCGTACTTTTCCATATACTCGCTCATGTCCAGCCGGATCAGGGGGTCCGGGCCGTCGAAGAGCTGGCTGGCCAGCTGTTTTACCAGCTCGGTCTTGCCCACGCCGGTGGGGCCCACAAAGATAAAGCTGGCCGGGCGGCGGCGGCCCGCCAGGTCGGCGCGGCTCCGCTTGATGGCCTGGGCCACCAGATGGACGGCCTCGTCCTGGCCCACGATCTTCTTTTTCAGCTCCGTCTCGAGGGAGGCCAGTTTCACAAACTCGCTCTCCCGGATCTTGACGGCGGGGATGCCGGTCCACAGCTCGATGACCCGGGCCACATCGTCCATGCTCACATTGATCTCGCTGGCGGCGGCCTGCTTTGCGGGCAGCTCATTTTCCAGCTGGGCCAGCCGGGTCTTCCGCTCGGCGGCCTGCTCGTAGTCGATGGGCTGGTTGGCGTCCGCCTCGGCCAGGGCGGCCTCCTCGGCTTTCAGGCGGTCGGCCTCCTGCTGCATCTCCAGGTACTCCGAGATCACCGGGTGGGCCAGGTTGCAGCAGGCGCAGGCCTCGTCCAAGAGGTCGATGGCCTTATCGGGCAGGAAACGGTCGGTGATATACCGCTCCGACAAAAGCACCGTGGCGTTCAAAACGTCGGCGGGGACTTTGACGTGGTGGTGGGCCTCGTAATACCGCTTGATGCCGTTCATCACCGCCAGGGTGTCGGCCACGCTGGGCTCCTCCACCCGCACCGGCTGGAACCGGCGCTCCAGGGCCTGGTCCTTCTCGATATACTTGCGGTACTCGGCAAAGGTGGTGGCGCCGATGACCTGGATTTCGCCCCGGGAAAGGGCGGGTTTCAGGATGTTGCCGGCGTTCATGGCGCCCTCGCTCTCGCCGGCGGCGGTGATGGTGTGGACCTCGTCAATGAACAGGATGACGTTGCCCGCGGCCTTCACCTCGCTGAGCAAGCCTTTCACCCGCTGCTCGAACTGGCCCCGGAACTGGGTTCCCGCCACGAGAGCGGTCAGGTCCAGAAGGTAAATCTCCTTGTTCTTCAGCTGGGCAGGCACCTGGCCCTTGGCGATCCGCTGGGCGATCCCCTCGGCGATGGCCGTCTTGCCCACGCCCGCCTCGCCGATGAGGCAGGGGTTATTCTTCTGGCGGCGGCTCAAAATCTGGATGGTGCGGTAGATCTCCCGGTCCCGGCCGATGATGTCGTCGATCTTGCCCGCCCGGGCCTTCTCGGTCAGGTTCTCGCAGTAGGTGTCCAGGAACTTGCGGCGGGGGGGCTTTTTATTCCCCGCGCGGCCGGCGTCCTTTTTCTCCTCCTGGCCCGAGAGGCTCAAAGGGAAGGTGGCGTTGCCCCCGGGGGTGAAGCCCTCGGCGTCGTCGGTTTCCTCGTTCTCGCCGGGCTGGCCCATCCCCATCATCATGGAGAAGGGGTTGGCCCCCTCGCCGCCCATCTCTTCCAGCATATTTTCCATCCGGTCTTCCATGTTGTCCATGTCCTGCTCGGACATCCCGAACTGCTTCATCAGGTCTTCCACCGGTTTGATGTGCAGCTCCCGGGCGCAGCGCAGGCAGTAGCCCTCCTGCTTCATCTGGCTATTGGAATCCATCCGCTGGACAAAGATAATGGCCGGACGCTTTTTGCATCGAATACAGACCATAGGTTCCTCCTTATTTTGAAAAAACGCATCTCACCCGCTCAATAGAGGAAGGGGTTCACGAGATTAAATGCCTTATAGTAGAGACTGCCGCTGAGGGTCGCCTCGTTCAAAAGGGGCAGCCCGCCGCCGGTGATGACCACCAAAGCCCAGATCACACAGAGCGCAAGGAACACATCCACCAAACTGGCAAACCCGCCCACGGCGAAGCCCAAGCCCCGGTTGACGGCCCCGATCACCGGCAGGTGATTCACCAGCCCCAGCACCGTCACCAGCAGGCTCACCAGCATCCGCAAAAGGGCGTAGGCCACAAAAAACAGGACGATGGAGATCACCGGGGTCAAAAGGGGCATCAGGACGTGCTGGACGATGGCGTCGGCCATGACCACCGCGTTATCGGTGAGGACGGCCGAGAGGGACCGCTGACAGGCCTCCACAATGGACTGGCGGAACCCCTCGGGCAGAAAGCCCGCGTATTCCGCGGCGATCTGGCTCAGGTCCACGGCGCCCCCGGCGGCGATGCTCTCGGCGATGGCGGTGCGGAAGCCCCCGGCGAAAAACCGGTTAAAGACCGCCGCCGAGCCCCAGACGGCGAACCGCCAGGCCCCGATCAGCCCCACCAGGCTCCCCCCGATCTGGACCAGGGAGGCCAGCATCCCTTTGCGGGCGTAGCGCAGGGCCATGACGAGCCAGAACACAGTACAAATGATATCAAAAACTAATGACGGATTCATGAACATTTCTCAATTCCTCTGGTGGTTTTTGGTCCGCAGAGTACCAAATTAGCATGATTCCCACCCCGGGGTTTTATTCTTCGGGGGCCGGCGGTTCCAGCTGCTGGACCGTGTTGCTGCAAAAGAGGAGCAGCTGCCGCCCCGCCAGCAGCGCCTCGGGCTTTGCCTCCAGCTGCTGGCTCCACTGGTAGACCCCGTCGGCGCCGAAGACCTCCACCGACTGGTCACAGAGCAGATAAAAATTCTCTTTGGTCCGGAGAATCCGGTTGGCCGAGGGCACCGCCCCCTGGTACTCGATCCCGAGGCCCTTGTTGAGCAGCGCCACCTGGCCCCCCTCGAAGAGAAGCGCCAGGCCCGCATCCCCGACGGAAAAGTCCACAAGCCCGTTTCCGCCGTAGTCGTACCGGCCTTTTTCGGCGCCGCTCGTGTCATAGAGGGCCGCGTGGTCGTCGTAGATCACCAGGATCTCCCGGTTCGAGGTCCACCCCACCCACTGGGGGATGCAGCCCGGGACGCCTGCCAGGCAGACCGGGTCGCCCTCGCTGACCCCCAAAAGATAGAGGTTCGAGAGGATGGCGCTGTCCTTGGCGGTGAGGGTGGCCACCGCCAGTTTGCCGTTATCGGGCGAGAAGGCCACCCGCAAAGGGGTGCCCTCGGTGGTGGTGACGCTCCAGCGGAGCAGCTCTTCCATCTGGGCCGAGTAGACCGTCAGCCGGGCCAGGGTCCGGGTATCCTCGGTGACCACCGCCAGTTTGCCGTCGTCTGCCATGCCGCACAGATAAATCTTATTCTCCATGGTCATGGTATAGAGATTCTGGGTGCGGCTTTCCACCCGCAGCTCGTTGCCCGAGCGGTTATAAAGGACAAAATGGGTCTTGCCCACCGCCAGGGCGGGGCGGGCGTAGCTGGTCTGGATGGAGTTCAGGCGGTTGCCCTTGTCCGAGTAGACCACACACCCCTCCTCCCCCAGGAGCACATAGCCCCCGGCCAGGGGTTCCATCTGGTAAATTTCCTGGATGCCGGTCTGCTGGGGGTAGCCCTGGCGGGGCAGGAAAGCGATCTTGACGCTGTCCACCAGGTCTTTGGCCAGGGCGATGGAGCTGCCCACCGCGCCGGTGGCGTAGACCACCAGGGCCGCCAGCAGCAAAACGATCACCACCGTCCGGCGCAGCCGCCGGGCCTGGACCCGCCGCCGGGCCTGCTCGAGATATTCCACCCGCCCGGCGGAGAGGTTCTCCCCCGAGCGGGGGCCGCGATTGGAACGTTTCATCCCCGTGTCTCCTCCTCTGGCAAATCATAGCTCACATGGTGCAGAAAAAGCCCCTTGGCGGGCAAGGTCGGCCCCGCCCGGCCCCGGTCCCGGCTGGCCAGAATCCCCCCAATGGCGCCGGGGTCCATCCGCCCGGCCCCCACCTCGCAGAGGGTGCCCGCCAGAATCCGCACCATGTTGTATAAGTACCCGTCCGCCGTCACCAGAATCTCCACCCGGTCCCCTTTTCGGGTGACGGTGCAGCTTGTGATGGTGCGGACGGTGTCCCCGTGGGCCGCGGCCGAGCTGCCCGCCGCGCAGAGGGCGAGAAAATCGTGCCGCCCCACAAAGCCCGCGGCGGCCTTCGCCATCCGGTCGGTATCCAGACGCCCGGGGATGCGGTGATAATACCGGGCGTCAAAGGGGGAGTCGATGGCGCTGTTTAAAATCCGGTAGAGATAGGTTTTGGTGTGGGCGGCGTACCGGGCGTGAAAATCCTCGGGCACCAGACGGGCCGAGAGCACCCGGATATCCCGGGGCAGCCGGCTGTTGAGGGCCAGGGGCAGCTTAAAGGGCGGGATTTTGCAGTCGGCGTGGAAGTTGAGGGCGAAGCCCAGGGCGTGGACCCCCGCGTCGGTGCGGCTGCACCCCTTGATGTCCGGCCGGGCCCCTAGCACCGCCTCCAGCCCGTCCTGGAAGGCGGCGGCCACGCTCCGCCCGTTGGGCTGCACCTGGAACCCGCAGTATTCGGTGCCGTCGTAGGCCAGGGTGAGTAGATAGTTCATAAGGTGTCGGGCCCTCCTTCAAAGGGATAGAACAAGAGCCGCAGCCCGCGGAGATTGCCCCCGCGCGCCGCAGCTCGGCGATTCTTGTCAGAAATTGGGGAAAAGCAGCCGGGAGGCCAGAATCCCCCCAAAGCAGACCAAACAGACCGCCAGGCTGATGTAGTCCTGGCGGGTGCAGCGGAGCACCTTCAGCCGGGTGCGGCCCTCGCCGCCCTTGTAGCAGCGGCACTCCATGGCCATGGCCAGCTCGTCCGCCCGGCGGAAGGCCGAGATAAAGAGGGGGATCAATACCGGCACCAGGGCCTTGACCCGCTCGGTGAGTTTGCCGGTGTCCAGCATGGCGCCCCGGGCCTTCTGGGCGTTCATGATCTTGTCGGTCTCCTCGATCAAAGTGGGGATAAACCGAAGGGCGATGCTCATCATCATAGCCAGCTCATGCACCGGGAAGTGGAATTTGCCCAACGGCCGGAGCAGCGCCTCGATGGCGTCGGTCAGGACGATGGGGCTGGTGGTGTAGGTCAAAAGGCTGGTGCCCGCGATCAGGGCCATGACTCGGACGCTCATCAGAATCGCGTACCGGACGCCCTCGGGGTAAATCTCCAGAATCCAGAACTGGAAGAGCGGCTCCCCCTGGCCGGTGACGAAGAAGAGGTTCAGCACCGCCGTGAAAAGCACGATGGGCAGAATGGGTTTCAAGCTCCGGCCGATCATCTTGAGGGGGATTTTCGCCACCTTGTACATGACGGCCAAAAAGAGAATCGAGAGGGCCAGCCCCAAGGGGTTGGAGGCCGCGAAGAGCAGCACAATATAGAGGATGGTCAACACCAGCTTGAGCCGGGGGTCGAACCGGTGGACGAGGCTATCCCCGGGGAAGTGCTGGCCGATGGTAATATCCCGCAGCATTACGCCTCGCCTCCTTTCTTATTCTCCCCCACGGTGCGGCGGGGCAGGGTCAGATTTTCGCCCGCATCCCGGCGGGCCTTGGCCTCCAGGATGGTCTTCACCGCATAGGGAATGGTGTAAACGTCGGTGGGGACGTCGATCCCCATCTCCCGCAGTTTCAGGAAAATTTTGGTCACCTGGGGCACCGAGAGGCCCAGCTCCAAAAGCTCGGGGGCCCGGTCAAAGACCCGCTCCACCGTGTCGTACATGGCCAGCTTCCGCTCGGCCATCACTAAAACTTTGTTGGCGTAGCGGGCAATATCCTCCATGCTGTGGGAGACCAGCAGGACGGTGGTGCCCGTCTTTTTGTGGTACTCCTTCACCTGGGAGAGGATGGTGTCCCGTCCCTCGGGGTCGAGGCCGGCGGCGGGCTCGTCCAGCACCAGAATCCGGGGCTCCATGGCCATGACGCCCGCCACGGCCACCCGGCGCTTCTGGCCGCCGGAGAGCTCAAAGGGGCTGCGCTGCAACAGCTCCTCGCTCAGGCCCACGAACCGGGCCGCCTCATGCACCCGGCGGTCGATCTCTTTTTCGTCCAGGCCCATGTTCTTGGGGCCGAAGGCGATGTCCTTATAACAGGTCTCCTCGAAGAGCTGGTACTCGGGGTACTGGAACACCAGGCCCACCATGAACCGGAACTCCCGGATTTTGGCGGGGTCGGCCCAGATATCCCGCCCGTCGATGTAGATCTTGCCGCTGGTGGGGCGGTTCAGGCCGTTCATATGGGAGATGAGGGTGCTTTTACCGCTGCCGGTGGAGCCGATGATCCCCACGAAATCCCCTTCTTCCACCTCGAAGCTGACATTTTCCAGCGCGGTGGTGGCCCCGGGCATCCCGGGGTTATAGACGTAACTCAGGTTTTCTACCTTGATGATGCTTGCCATTGGTTCCGCCCCCCTTACTTCAGCAGCTCATAGAGCGCCTGGGCGCACTCGCCCGTGTCGATGATGCCCTCCGGCAGGGGGACGCCGGCTTTCACCAGCTCGTCCCGCAGTTCCGCCGCCTGGGGCACGTCCAGATGGAGGCTGCGGACCTTTTCGGTCTGGCTGAACACCTCTTTGGGGGTGCCCTCCATCACCACCTCGCCCTGGCTCATCACCAGGACCCGGTCGGCCTGGGCGGCCTCCTCCATATAGTGGGTGATGGAAACCACGGTGATCCCCATGGTCTTGTTCAGGTGGCGGATGGTCTGCATCACCTGCTCCCGGCCCCGGGGGTCCAGCATGGCGGTGGCCTCGTCCAGGATCAGGCAGTCGGGCCGCATGGCCACCACGCCCGCGATGGCCACCCGCTGTTTCTGGCCGCCCGAGAGTTTGTGGGGGGCCCGCTCCCGGTACTTGTAGATCCCCGCCATCTTCATGGCGTCGTCCACCCGGCGGCGCATCTCGTCGGTGGGCACACCCAGGTTTTCGAGGGCGAAAGCCACGTCCTCCTCCACCACGGTGGCGACGATCTGGTTGTCCGGGTTCTGGAACACCATGCCCACCGTCTGGCGGATGTCATAGAGCTTGTCCTCGTCGGCGGTGTCCATCCCTTCCACCAGGACGGTGCCCGCCTCGGGCAGCAGAATGGCGTTGAAGTGCTTGGCCAGGGTGCTCTTGCCGCAGCCGTTGGCCCCCAGCACCGCCACAAACTCCCCCCGCTTCACCTCCATCGAGGCGCCTTTGAGGGCGTAGACCGGGGAATCCGGGTCATAGCGGAATTTCAAATCTTTTGCGGTTAAAATCGTTTCTTCCATTGCGTTTCTCTTTCCGGTAGTGCGCGCCCCCGGCCCGGCGGGCCCGGCGCTGTACTCCACTTGGTTTGATGGGTTAGCCCTCGGCGCTCTCCCAGATGGCGGTGGCGCCGCAGGGCACCACCCCGCCGGTGGCGGTCACCGGCAGGCCGATCTCGTCGCAGGAGGTGCGGCCCCCGAACCGGGGGCAGAGGGTGGTTTTGAGCATATATTCCATGACCGCCGGGGAGAGCCCGGTGGTGTAGCTGTTGACGGCGAAGAAGAGGGGGTTGTCGCTCAGGACCTCCTCGCACTGGCAGACCAGGTCATAGATGCAGTCCTCCAGCTTCCAGACTTCGCCGCCAGGGCCCCGGCCATAGCTGGGGGGATCCATGATGATGCCGTCGTAGGTGTTGCCCCGGCGCTTCTCCCGGGCGACGAACTTGCCGCAGTCGTCCACCAGCCAGCGGATGGGCCGGTCGGCTAAACCGCTGGCGGCGGCGTTCTCCTTGCCCCACTGGACCATCCCTTTCGAGGCGTCCACGTGGCAGACGGTGGCCCCCGCCGCGGCGCAGGCCAGGGTGGCCCCGCCGGTATAGCCGAAGAGGTTCAAAACCCGGACCGGCCGCCCGGCGGCGCGGATTTTTTTGGCGTACCAGGCCCAGTTGACGGCCTGCTCGGGGAAAACGCCGGTGTGCTTAAAGCCGGTGGGGCTGACGATGAGGGTCAGCTTATCCTCCCCTTCGCCGCAGGTGATCTGCCACTTTTCGGGCAGGCGGCGGCGGTACTCCCAGGAGCCGCCGCCCTGGTTCGACCGGTGGTAGACCGCGTCGGCCTTGGCCCAGAGGGGGCTCTGTTTGGGGGTTTTCCAGACGACCTGGGGGTCCGGGCGGACCAGCAGGGTCTGGCCCCAGCGTTCCAGCCGGTTGCCGTCGGTGGCATCCAGCAGCTCGTAATCTTTCCAGGTATCAGCGGGGCGCATGGCGACTCCTTTCTTATTTGTGCAGGATGCGGCGGTCGATCTGGTCCACGATCCGGTTGGCGCACAGGCGGATGGCCTCCAGGTCCTGGCCCTCCACCATCACGCGGATTTTCGGCTCGGTGCCCGAGACCCGCACCAGGACCCGGCCCATCCCCATCAGCTTCTGCTGTTCGTTCTCGATAAAGCCCGCCAAAACTTCGTCCTCTTTGTAGGCGGCCTTCTGGGCGGCGTTGGCGGTGACGTTCACCAGCACCTGGGGGAACTGGGCGTAGATGTCGTTCAGCTCGCTCATCTTCTTGCCGCTCTGGGCCAGGAGTTTCAAGAGCTTACCGGCGGTCAGCTCGCCGTCGCCGGTGGTGGCGTGGTGGAGCAGGATCACATGGCCGCTCTGTTCGCCGCCCACGGCGTAGCCGTGCTCCCGCATATTCTCCAAAACGTACCGGTCCCCCACCGCGGTTTTCTCGGTGTGGATGCCCTGGGCCTCCATGTATTTGATAAAGCCCAGGTTGGACATGACGGTGACCACCGCGGTATCCCCGTCCAGACGGCCCTTTTCCTTCATCATCATAGCCAGCAGGGCGATGATCTTGTCGCCGTCGATCTCCCGGCCCTTTTCGTCGCAGGCCAGGCACCGGTCGGCGTCCCCGTCAAAGGCGATGCCGCAGTCATAGCCGCCGTCCACCACGGCCTTTTCCAGGTTTTCGAGATGGGTGCTGCCCACCTCTTTGTTGATGTTCTTGCCGTCGGGGGAAACACCGATGAAGGTGCACTTGGCCCCCAGACGGGGGAAGAGCTTCTGGGCCACCGCCGCGGCCGCGCCGTTGGCGCAGTCAATGCAGAGGTTCAGGCCGGACAGGTCCCCGCCGATGGCCTCGTACAGGTGGTCCACATAATCCCGCAGGCCGTCGCTCCGCAGAGAGACGGTGCCGATCTCCTCCCCCACAGCCAGGGGGATATCCTTGCAGTCGTTGTCGATGTGGGCCTCGATCTGCTCCTCCACCTCGTCGGGGAGCTTGTAGCCGGTGCCCGCGAAAATCTTGATGCCGTTGAACTCCATGGGGTTATGGCTGGCGGAGATCACCACGCCCGCGTCCGCCTTGTATTTGCGGACCAGGTAGGCCACCGCCGGGGTGGGCAGAACCCCCAGGCTCTCCACGTCGGCGCCCACGCTGCACAGGCCGGCGGTGAGGGCGGCCTCCAGCATATCGCCGGACTGGCGGGTGTCCTTGCCGATCAGGATGCGGGGCCGCCGGCCGGTTTTCTCGGTCAGGACGGCAGCCGCCCCCCGGCCGATCTTCATGGCCAGCTCACAGGTCAGATCCACGCCCGCCACGCCGCGGACGCCGTCGGTACCAAAATACTTTCCCATCTTCCAATTCCTCCTTGCTGCCCTCATTTTATGCGCCCGGGGGGCCAAAGGACAGCGGATTCTTTTTCTTTTATTGTATTTTCAGGATTTGCCGGGGGCGGTTTTCCACCGCCGGGGCAAACGCCGGTTTAAAACAGGCTCTGCTGGCCGTTCTCCTCGGGGGTCGAGTCCCCCTCGGGGGCCCGGAGGCCCAGGTGCTCATAGGCCAGGTGGGTGACGCAGCGGCCCCGGGGGGTCCGGGTCAAAAAGCCCAGCTGCATCAGGTAGGGCTCGCACAGGTCCTCCAGGGTGACGGCCTCCTCCCCCAGGGCGGCGGCCAGGGTCTCGAGGCCCACGGGGCCGCCGTTGTACATCTCGATCACCGCCCGGAGCAGGCTCCGGTCCAGCTCGTCCAGGCCCAGGGCGTCCACGTCCATCCGTTTCAGGGCCATCAGGGCCACGTCCTGGTCGATGACGCCGTCCCCCAATACGGTGGCAAAGTCCCGCACCCGTTTCAAAAAGCGGTTGGCCACACGAGGGGTGCCCCGGCTGCGCTTCGCCATCTCATAGGCCCCCTCGGGGGTGATGGGCTGGTCGAGAATCCCCGCGCTCCGCTGGATGATCCGGGACAGCTCGTCGGGGCTGTACAGTTCCAGCTTGAGCAGCACCCCGAACCGGTCCCGCAACGGGCCGGTGAGCTGGCCCGCCCGGGTGGTGGCCCCCACCAGGGTAAACCGGGGGAGGTTGATCCGGATGCTCTGGGCGCTGGGGCCCTTGCCGATCATGATGTCCAGGGCGTAGTCCTCCAAAGCCGGGTAGAGGACCTCCTCCACCTGGCGGGAGAGGCGGTGAATCTCGTCGATGAAGAGGACGTCCCCCTCCTGCAAGCTGGTGAGGAGGGCGGCCAGATCGCCGGGTTTCTCGATGGCGGGGCCGCTGGTGATCCGGATCTGGACCCCCATCTCGTTGGCGATGATCCCCGCCAGGGTGGTTTTGCCCAGGCCCGGGGGGCCGTACAATAAGATATGGTCCATGGGCTCGCCCCGGCGGCGGGCCGCTTCAAGATAGATTTTCAGGTTTTGTTTGACCTTCTCCTGGCCGACGTAGTCCTCCAGATGCTGGGGGCGGAGGGTGTTCTCCTCGCTGTCGATGCCGGTGAGGCCGGGCTGCATCAGCTGTGCGCCGTAGAGTGCCGCTTGGTCCTGCATGGTTTACCTCCTGCCCGCCATGCCCCGCAGGGCGAGTTTGATGATCTCCTCCACCGGGAGGGCCGGGTCGATCTTGGCCACCGCCAGCGCCGCCTCGCTCTGGCTGTACCCCAGGGAGACCAGGGCCGCGATGGCCTGGGTGCTGCCCTGGGTGGCCGCCGGGCCTGCCCCCGCTGCGCCCGAGAGGTCCTCCAGCTGGATGCCCTCCACAAAGCCCTTGGCGACCTTGTCTTTCAGTTCCAGGGTGATCCGCTGGGCCAGTTTCGGGCCCACGCCGCTGGCGGCTTTGAAGGCCTTGTGGTCCCCCGCCGAGATGGCCAGGGCCACCCGGTCCGGCTCCATCACCGACAGGATGGCGAGGCCCACTTTCGGCCCCACCCCCGAGACGCCGGTGAGCATCTTGAAACAGGCCTGCTGCTGTTCGGTGGCGAAACCATAGAGGCTGATATCGTTTTCGCTGACGTTCAAGACGGTATAGAGGGTGGCCTCGGCCCCCACGCCGGGCAGCGCCCCCGCCACGCTGGCAGGGCACTGGGCGTAGTAGCCCACCCCGCCGCAGCTGACGACCACGCCGTCCAGATTTTTCTTGAGGATTTTGCCGGTCAGGCAGTGAATCATGTCCCTTCTCCTCCCTTATCTCATCCGGCGATCAGATGGGGCCGATCTGCCGGGGGGTCAGCCGGTCCAGCCGGTTGCCGCTGGTGTGGCAGTGGGTGATGGCCATGGCCAAAGCGTCGGCGGTGTCGTCGGGTTTGGGCACCGCCTGTAAATGAAGCAGCAGGCGGGTCATCTCCTGCACCTGCTTTTTGACGGCTTTGCCGTAGCCGGTGACGGCCTGCTTCACCTGCATGGGGGTGTATTCGTAGATGGGCAGCCCCGCCTGGGCCGCCGCCAACAGGACGACCCCCCGGGCCTCGGCCACCCCGATCACGGTGGTCTGGTTGTGCTGGTAGAACAGTTTTTCGATGGCCAGCGCCTCGGGCTGGGTGCGGGCGATGATCTGGCGCACCCCGTCGTAGACCTGGGCCAGCCGCTGCTCAAAAGCCATCCCCGCGGGGGTGCACACCGCGCCGAAATCCACCGGCGCAAAGCGGTTGCCCGCATAATCCACCACGCCCCAGCCCACAATGGCGTAGCCGGGGTCGATGCCCAAAACTCTCATCCTCTGCCCTCCCGGGCCGAGGGCGCAAAAAGCCCCCCGGCCGCGATATTTCTAACGATTTATTATACCACGTTCTCAAGGGCAGGGCAACCAAAAAGCCCCCTGCCCGGGGGCGGGGCGGGGGCTCTTTTAAAAAAATTCACATTTTCTTTGAAATAGGGCTTGCAATCCGGGTCGAAATGTGGTAATATAAGCGAGCTGACAACAGCATATGAGTTGGACGGTTAGCTCAGCTGGTAGAGCATCTGCTTGACGTGCAGGAGGTCACAGGTTCGAGTCCTGTACCGTCCACCAAAACCCAAGTGTGAAAACACTTGGGTTTTTTCTTTTGTTTCCGTCCAACGAGAAAGACCGGCCGCCCCTGGATCAACCAGGCGCAGCCGGTCTTTTTGTGCATTGGCTCGCGGGCCCGCCTCAGCCCTTCTTCCCGCCCCGGGCGGCCAGGGCGGTGGCGATCAGGTAGCAGCAGATGCACCCGCAGAACAAAATCCCCGAAACCCGGCTGCGGGGCAGCGGAGCGTTTTCATACAGGCCAAACCCCTCGCAGAGGGCATTGACCCCTTCCACCAGGGCGAAAAAGAAGAACACCCGGCTGCCTACCCGCTTGACCCGGGGCCAGCTGGTTTCGTCCACTTCAAAGGGCAGGCTGAAATTTACCACCGGGTAGGACATCCCCGGGTGATTTTTCTGAAACCGGGGGAAGGAATCGGGCATCCACGCCACGATCACCCCCAGAGCCAGATAGACGGCGACCATCAGAAAAAGAGTTCCATCGATATGCAGCGGCATCCTGTTTCCTCCTCTCGGCGACAAACCCGTTTTTGCCGGTTGTGTTCGACCGGACGTTGTTTTTTTCAGTATACCACAGGGGCTCGCCCCAGCACAATCCTCCCGCACGTCCAAAATACGGCTGATTTTTTGTCACCTCCGCTGTCTTGACACCCTGCCTGTCTTCCGGTATTCTTAGAATAGAGGATTTTGCATAGATCCCGGGCGGCCCGGGTCTCTGACAGAGGGAGGTGTTTTCCATGCTGCCCAGCTGGCTGAACCGTCTTTTCTTCGACCGCTATGTGGAAGTTTACTGGACCTATGACCTGGCCACCAAGGCCAAGGTGACCGCCAAGCTCCACGCGGCCCATATCCCCTACCGGGTGCGGGTGCGGGGGGCCAGCGGCCCCATGCGCTCGGCCCGGGGGATGATCCCCACCACCGGCCTGCGCAACGCCTATCTGTACCACTACACCATCTTAATCCGGCGCAGCACCCTGGAAACCCTGCCCCCCGACTTCTTCCACGACCTGGCCCGGTAACCGCTGAAAAATAAGGCTCCGAGTCCCTCCCTGCAAAAGGAGAGGCCCGGAGCCCTTTGTTTTTTCTGTTTTTTGGGTCAGGTCAGGGGGCACTCCATCACATAATCGTCCATAAAAAAGCCCCCGCCGATGTCGTTTTTCTCCTCCCGGACGATCTGAAAGCCCAGGTGCTCATACACCCGGATGACCCCGGTGTTGCCCCGATTGACGTTGAGGTAAACCGCGCTCAGCCCCTCGGCCCGGGCAGCCTCGGCCACAAAGGCGAACATCTTCCCCGCCAGGCCCCGGCCCCGGAACTCTTCCAGCAGGTAGAACTTGCTCAGATAGAGCTTGCCCTCCCGGGGGTAAAAGGCCAGAAAACCGGCGGTCTCGCCCTCCTCCATCACCCAGTAGTACCGGTAGCCCCCGGCCAGCTGGGCCCGGATGGCCGGTTCCGACTGGAATTTCTCGATCATGTAGTCGTTCTGGGCCGGGCCGATCAGGGGGTCAAAGTGGGCTTTCACCACCCGGGATGCGATCTCGGACAGGCGGGCGGCCTCTTCGGGGCCGATTTTGCAGAAGGTGGTCATGGGGGAATGTTCTCCTTTGTTCTCGTCTTGGGGGCGTTACTGGGGATTATCGGGGATCTGGGGGTTCTGGCGGGCGGCGGCGCGCTTTTCCTTCTGGTCCAGGTAGTAGTCGATGCCGTACCGGATGAAGTATTTCACCAGGGCGATGCCCACCAGAATCGGCACCACAAAGAGCAGCAGCATCGTGAAAATTTCAATCGTTGCGATCCGCATACCGTTCCCCTCCTTTGGTTTGTTCCTCTGTGCCGCCGGGGACCTCCCCCGGGGCTTTTTTTCAGTATAGCATATTTCCCCGGGGATTTCCAAATGTTTCCCGCAAAAAAAGAGCCTGCCTTTCGGCAGACTCTTTGGCGTTCCGGGGGGTTCGGGGGATTCGGCTTATTCCACCGGCTCGATGGTCAGCATGGCCTGGGCCGGGATGCAGGCCGCCCAGTCGTACACCTCGCTGATCCAGCCGAAGCCCTCGCAGACGTGGTCCGGGCAGGGGCTGTCCACAAAGGCGATGGTTCCCTCCCGCACCTGGAGATGGATCTCGTACCCGTTGGAATCAAAGGTATAGTCCCCGTCCTCCCGCAGATCGATCTCCACCTCCCGGCGCTCCCCGGTGCCATAGACCAGGTGGGCCATCTTTTCCGGGCGATTGGCCCGCTGAACCCAGTAGTACCCGCCAATGGCGCCCGCCAGGGCCAGCACCACCAGGGCAAACAAAAGGTTCTGCTTCCAGCTGCCGGGGCGGGCCCGGCCTTTCGTTTGTTCTTTGCTCATCCTGTACTGTTCTCCCTACCCAAGAAGGGGCCGCCGCAAACTGCGGCAGCCCCCTGGTTGTCTGTTGTTTCCCTCAGCGGAGGGGTTCCGGTTTACTTACCGGCAGCAGCGTTGCCGCCTGCAATGTGGCCGTAGGTGAAGATGTCTGCCACAGCGTTGCCGCCCAGACGGTTGCCCGCGTGGATGCCGCCGGTGACCTCACCCGCAGCCCACAGGCCCTCGATGATCTCGCCGTCGGTGTTCAGGACATGAGCCTCGGTGTCGATCTTCAGGCCGCCCATGGTGTGGTGCAGAGAAGCCTTGCGGGGAGAGATGACAAAGCCCACGTTGGGGTCGGCCTCGATGGCCTCGATGTCAACGGCGCCCGCCAGAACCTCCTTGTGGAAGTCGGGGTCCTCCTGGGCCTCCACATAGCTGTTGTACTTCTCGATGGTGTTGCGCAGAGCCTCCTCGGTGAAGGCAGGGGCAGCGCCGCCGGCGCTGGTAGCAGTCGCCTCAGCCAGCTCGGCCAGGGTGGAGCCGTACCAGACGTGGCCGTTGTCCACCATATCCTGGATGGTGGTGCCGAACATGGCCTGATCCAGGGTAGCGCCGGTGGTCATGCCGTTCTCGCCCACGGGGCCGGCGTAGAGGATGTAGAAGATGCCGTCCTCCAGAGCCAGAGAAGCCTTGGCCAGGACGTCGCGCTCGGCGTACTCATCGACGAAGCGGTTGCCCTCGCCGTCGATCCAGATCTGCTCGGAAGCATCGCCCCAGACGCCGTCGGTCATGGTGCCCTTCAGCGGAGAGGAAGAGGGCATCAGCTGAGCCACTTCCATACCCACGGTGTCGGCGCCGATGGCCTGAGCCATCAGGATGCCGTCGCCCTCGTTGGTGCCCACGTTGGTGGTCAGGGTGTGATCGGTCAGATCGTCGCCCCAGTACTGGTCATACTCCTTGACCATAGCGGGATTGGCGCAGTAGCCGCCGCTGGCCAGGACAACACCGTTGGCGGTGTTGATGGTGATCTTGGTGCCGTTGGCCTTCTCGGCGGTGGCGCCGATGACCTTGCCGTTCTCGTCGGTCAGCAGGCTGGTGGCGGCGGTCTCGGTGTAGACGGTGACGCCGGCGTCCTCAGCCACAGCGCGCAGGTCGTCCATCAGCTCAGTGCTGGTCTCGACCCGGTGGGTCCGGGGCCACATAGCGCCCAGAACGGTGTAGAGGGTGTCGCCCTCGCCCTCGCCGGAGGGGGCGTACAGGCCCAGGTCGTCCCGCATCCACTCAAAGGTGCCCAGGGCGCTCTCGGCCAGGTTGCGGGCCAGGTCGATGTCGGAGGCCATCCAGCTGCCGTCGTTCATCTGGCGCAGGCCGCCGGTGTAGATGTGCCACATATGCAGGGAGATGGAGTCGAAGCCGGGCATATCCACGCCGGCGGTCTTGTCCGCGTTCTCTGCATAGAAAGTCTTGATGTCGCTCTGGAGCTGGGTCAGGACCTCAGCCCACTCGGGGAACTGATCAAAGTGCAGGTTCTCGTCCGAGGTGGAGAGAGCCAGGTAGCCGTCCAGGGTGTTCTTCTGAGCCTCGGTCAGGATCACTTCGGCCTGAGCGGCGGGGTCAACTGCGTTGAAAGCGCCGCCCTGCATCAGGGTGTTGCCGCCGATGACAGAGCTCTTCTCGATCAGGATGACGTTTGCGCCGCCCTGTGCTGCGGTGATGGCAGCCGAGAAGCCGGCGCCGCCGCCGCCCACCACCAGGACGTCGGTCTCCCAGGTCTCATCCTCGCCCGCGGGCTCGGAGTAAGCGTTGGCCTTCAGCTGGTCCATATCCAGGCCGGCAGCCTCAGCCGCAGCAGAAGCTGCCCGCATGATGGCGTTGCTGGCCAGGGTAGCGCCGGTGACGGCGTCCAGGGTAGTGGTCTGGTGCTCCACCATCTGCTGGGGCAGCCGCTCCATGGCCACCGAGGCGATGGACGGGGTCTCGTGGCACTCGGTGAGCTCCACGTTGGTGATCTTGCCCTCTTCGACGGTCATAGCCACCGTGACGGCGCCCTGCATGCCCACAGAGGAGCCCTCAAAGACACCCGATGCGGTGGAGCCGGAGCCCGAAGCTGCCGTGCTGCTGGCAGCGGTGGAAGCGCCGGTACCGCAGGCGGACAGGAGCATCATTGCGCTCAGCACGCCCGCGAGGATCCGCTTTTTCATCACAAAATTCCTCCATTTCAATTCTTTTTTCCTATCTCTCTGGGTGGGTCGAATTGACCTTTTGGGGCCAATTTTTCCCACTTCCGCCCCCTAATATATCACATTGTGAAATGTTTGTAAATCGTTTTATCTGCAATCGCCCTGTTTTTTTGGTTTTTTCTCTGAACACGAGAAGAAAAGGCGGTGTTTCGCCCGGCCGGCGGATCAAAAAAAGAGCCTGCCTCTCGGCAGACTCTCTTGGGTTTACTTATTTTCCGGCCGGTACCGCCGCACCACGCCCAGGCCCAGCGGATAGGGCCCGGTATGGACGGCAATCGTCGCGCCGATCTGGAGCAGCCCCACGTCGCAGGCGGAGCCGGGGTACTTGGCCCGGAGGGCGGCGCGGGCCTGCATCCAAAGCCGCTTGCCCTCCTCTTCGTCGTAGCCGTAGCCCACAATGATCCGGTAGTCGTCGGGGTCGGCGTTCCGCTCGGTCAGGTAGCCCAGCAGCTGGTCCAGCGCCTTCTCAAAGCTCTTCTGACGGCCCCGGGCCACACCGCCCGAGAAGATCTCGCCCTCTTTGAAGTGGATCATGGGCTTGACCCCCAGGAAGTTGGCCGCACGGCCCGCCACCTTGCCGATCCGGCCGCCCTTGATGAGGTAGTCCAGGTTGCCCACGGTGAAGAAGATCTGGTTGGTGGGCATCACCCCGTTCAGCCAGGTCAGGGCCTCGTCCAGGGTGCAGCCCGCGTCCCGCAGGGCCACGGCGTTCTCCACCGTGGCGGCCTCGGTGACGGTGGCGCCGGCGGTGTCCAGCACCTCGATCCGGGCGTCGGGGTAGTCCTCCAGCACCAGGGTGCGGGCGTTGCGGGCGCTGCCCACCCCGCCGCTCATCTTGCCGGTGAAGCAGAGGCAGAGCACCTCTTTGCCGGCGGCCGCCTTGGCGCGGAACACCTGCTCAAAGTCCTCGATGCTGGGCAGGCTGGTCTTGGGCGTGGCCTCGGGGTGATCGACCATGAACTGATAGAACTCCCGCACCGGCATCTCCTGCCCTTCTTTCAGGTAGGTCACGCCGTCGGTGGAGACATAAAAAGGCACCACCGTCAGCTGCATGGCCCGGGCCTGTTCGGGCGTCAGATCGCAGGCACTATCGGTAATAAGTTCAAACATTTCGCTTTCCCCTTGTTTTCGCCCCGGCAGGGCGTTTTTCTCAGCCCGATGGGCTTAGGTGCGGTGGATATAAGCCTCCCGCTCGGCGCCCACCGAGATATAGGTGATCTTGCAGCCCACGGCCTTTTCCAGATACAGGATGTAATCCTGGGCGGCTTTGGGCAGGTCCTCCCACTTGCGGGCGGCGGTGATGTCGCAGTGCCAGCCCGGCAGGTACTCCACCACCGGCTGTGCGGTGTCCAGAGCCTCGCCCATGGGGAACCGGTCGGTGATGCTGCCGTCCGACAGCTTATAAGCCTTGACCACAGGCACCTTCTCCATGTAGTCCAGCACGTCCAGCAGGGTCAGGGCGACCTCGTCGCAGCCCTGGCAGAAGACGCCGTACCGGCTGGCCACCAGGTCGATGGGGCCGACCCGGCGGGGACGGCCGGTGGCTGCGCCGTACTCGTGGCCAGCCTCCCGCAGGTAGTGCTTCTCCTCCTCGGTCATGGCCAGCTCGGCGGTGAAGGGGCCGTCCCCCACGCAGGAGGAATAGGCCTTCATGATGCCGATGGAGTTGTCCAGCTTGTGGCCGGGGATGCCTGCGCCGATGGGGGCGTAGGCGCCGATGACGTTGGAAGAGGTGGTGTAGGGATAGATGCCGAAGTCCACATCCCGCAGAGCGCCCAGCTGGGCCTCGAAGAGGATCTTCTTGCCCTCGCGGTCGGCGGCGTCCAGGTAGGCGCCGGCGTCGCAGACGTAGTCCTTGAAGATGGCGGCGTACTTCTGGAGCCAGGCCCACATCTCCTCCACGTCGATGGGGGCGGCGCCGTAGCTGCCCTCCATCACCAGGTTCTTGGAGTCCACCATGGTGACCAGGCGCTTCTTGACGGCCTCGTCCAGGTGGAGCAGGTCGCCCATCCGCAGGGTCTTCTTCATATACTTATCGCCGTAGACGTAGGCGATGCCCCGCTTGGTGGAGCCGAACTGTGCGCCGGTCTTGGACAGACGAGCCTCTTCCAGGCCGTCCTGGGCCACATGGTAGGGCATGGTGATGGTGGCGCGGTCGGAAATCTTCAGGTTGGCGGGGCTGATCTGGATGCCCTGCTCCCGGAGCTTGGTAATCTCGCCGTCCAGGTGCTGGGGGTCGATGACCATACCGTTGCCCATGACGCAGACCACCTCCGGGCGGAGGATGCCGGAGGGCAGCAGGTTCAAAACGAACTTGCCCCGCTCGTTCTTGACGGTGTGGCCGGCGTTGTTGCCGCCCTGATAGCGGACGACAATGTCGTACTCCTGACTGAGCAGGTCCACCATGCGGCCCTTGCCCTCGTCGCCCCAGTTGATCCCTGTGATTGCTGTAAGCATAATTCTTTGACCTCTTTTTTTATCGAAGAACAGCCTTTTCCGGGCACCTTGCCCGGGATACGCCATCCTGGAAACCATTTTTTGCCGGGCGGTGAAAAGCACACACCCGTACAGTATCTATTATACTCGCATTTGCCCCCGAAAAAAAGGGGCAATTTCGTTCCCGGGGGATTTGGCTCAGTTTTTGGGCAGTTTGGGGACGGGGCGGCGGGGCAGTTTGTGGATGGTGCCGTCCGGCTCCTGGATGGAGGTGTGCTCCAGCTGGTTCTGGAAACTCCGGCGGAAATCTGCCAGGTACTCCTGGCGGAGGGCCTGCTGCTCCTGCTTTTCCGCCTCAGTGAGGCCCTCGGGGGTTTTGCTCTTGTGGGCCAGCTCGTTGATGCGGGCGATCTTCTCCTGTGTCATGGCGTGTTTCTCCTTTTGATTTTTCCCGCCGGCGGGGCGTTTTGCGCTTTGGGGCGGGTTGTGCTATACTCGGGGCAGAGCCCTGATCTTTGATTTTTACCGCGAGGTGATATTTCTATGCCCAAACAGCTGACCTACGCCCAGCAGATGGACGCGGTGCTGGCCTCTCTCGGGGGCAGCCGGCCCCGGCTTTTGCTCCACGCCTGCTGCGGGCCCTGTTCCAGCGCGGTGCTGGAACAGCTGAGCCAGTTTTTCGAGATTACCGTCCTCTATTATAACCCCAACACCTGGCCGGAAGCGGAATACCGCCGCCGGGGCCAGGAGCTGGAACGGTTTGTGGCCGCGGCCCATCCCCTGGGGGTGAAGGTGGTGGAGGACCGCTACGACCCCCAGGAGTTTTACTCCGCCGTCGCCGGCCTCGAGGCCGAGCCGGAGCGGGGCGGGCGGTGCACCGTCTGCTACCGGCTGCGGATGCGCCGGGCCGCCCAGTACGCCGTTGAACACGGGTTCGACTGGTTCGCCACCACCCTCTCCATCAGCCCCCACAAGGACGCCGCCCGGATCAACCAGATCGGCCAGGAGCTGGAACAGGAGTTCGGGGTGAAACACCTGCCCTCCGACTTCAAGAAGAAGAACGGCTATCTCCGCTCCTTGCAGCTGTCGGAGGAGTACGGCCTCTACCGCCAGGACTATTGCGGGTGCGAGTTCAGCGCCCGGGCCCGGGGAATCACAGAGCCAAATAAAGGATGAACCTATGGGGCCAGCAAGTTTGCGGCCCCTTTTTTTGCGGAGTGGGGGTGGCAAGGGATTTATTTTTATCCCACCCTCCTCTTGTGCTGAGCCGATTTCCGCGGCGGGATGAACGAACTTGCGCGCTGTGGCAGCCAAGCGGTTCGACCGGCTGGCTCCGCACTCTCGGGCCGCGTGGTGGACCGACTTGCGGGGCCTGCCGGGCGAATCCGGGCGGCGGCCCTGGAAACAGCCGTTTTCGGTTCAGAGCCCCCACGGGGGGCGGGGCCGCAGGCCCCAGGGGAACATCTAAAGGGCGGGTGGGTGGGTTCAAATCATAACCCTTCCCTCATCAAAAAGGCCCCCGTAAAACCGCCCTTCGGCGGCTCCACAGGGGTCTTGTCATTTCAGAGCGGCCTTTGGCCGGGGGTCATCCCTCACGCCTTCTTCAGGGGGTAGGTGATGATCTTCTTGGGGCACTTGGCGACGCAGGTCCCGCAGCCGGTGCACTTGTCGTAGTCGATCCGGGCCAGGTTGTCAATGACATGGATGGCGTCGGAGGGGCAGTTGCGCTGGCACATACCGCAGGCGATGCAGGCGGTGGTGCAGAGCTTGTTGGCGGTGGGGCCCTTGTCGCAGTTGGAGCACATGACCACCGGCTTCTCGGGGCCGGCGGTGTCGATCATGATGACGTGCTTGGGGCAGACGGCAGCGCAGGCGCCGCAGCCGGTGCACTTAGACTGATCCACCACAGCCACGCCGTCCACAATGTGGATGGCGTCGAACTTGCAGGCCTTGACGCAGTCGCCCAGACCCGTGCAGGCAAAGGAGCAGCTCTTGGGGCCGCCGTAGAGGGCCGCAGCCGCGGCGCAGCTCTGGATGCCCTTGTACTCATAGCTGGGCTTGCAGTGGTCGGCGCTGCCCTGGCACTGGACCACGGCCTTCTTGACCACAGCGGAAGCCTCGCTGCCCATGATCTTGGCGATGGCAGCGGTGGCCTTGGGGCCGCCGGGGGCGCACTTGTCGCAGGCCTCGCCGTTCAGGACGACCGCCTTGGCGTAGTCGGCACAGCCGGCGTAGCCGCAGCCGCCGCAGTTGGCGCCGGCCAGGCAGCCCGTCACCTGCTCAATGCGGGGATCTTCCTCCACCGCCATGAACTTGGAGGCGGCCACCAGGATGATGGCGCCCACCGCGCCCACAATGGTACAGAGGACAACAGCCAATACGATATTCATTTTCCGTTTCCTCCTTAGAGCGTGACGTTAAACAGGTTCTCGACGATGCCGCCAAAGCCCATGAAGGACAGGCTGGTGATCGCCGCTGCGATCAGGGTGATGGGCAGACCCTTGAAGGGGCCGGGGGCCTCGCAGAGCTCCACACGCTTGCGCACGCCGCTGAACAGGCACATGGCCAGCATAAAGCCCACGCCGGAACCCACCGCGCAGACCAGAGCCTCGATGTAGGCCGCCGCAAAGCCCAGGGTGGCCACATCGGCGCCGTAGTCGTCCACCACCAGGATGGTGACGGCCAGAACGCAGCAGTTGGTGGTGATCAGGGGCAGGTAGACGCCCAGGGAGTTATACAGGGAGACAACGTATTTCTTGAGGAAAATCTCGATGAACTGGACCAGAACCGCAATGACCAGAATAAAGACGATGGTTTGCAGGTAGCCCAGGTCCGCCGGGTCCAGAACATAGATCTGGATGGGGAAGGTGACGGCGGTGGCCATCAGCATAACGAAGATGACGGCGCCGGACATGCCGATGGAGGAATCCAGCTTCTTGGAGACGCCCAGGAACGGGCAGATACCGTAGAACTTCACCAGCACGTAGTTGTTCACGAGGATCATGCTGAAGAAGATGGCAGCGAGTTTGACGATCATTCTTTATCCTCTCCTTCCTGCAGTTCCTTGAGGGGCTGGCAGCCGATCTTCCGCTCGATGCGGGCGTCCAGCTTGCCTTCCAGCCAGACACAGCCGGCCATCAGCAGGCCGAAGCAGAGGAAGGCGCCGGGGGCCTGGGTCATGATGCCGATCTTGGGCAGGCTCTCGGGCAGAACCTGGAAGCCCAGCCAGGTGCCGCTGCCCAGGATCTCGCGCAGGGTAGCCATGCAGACCACGGTCAGGGTGTAGCCGATGCCCATGCCCACGCCGTCCAGGGCAGAGTCCACGACGGTGTTCTTGCAGGCGAACATCTCGGCACGGCCCAGGATGATGCAGTTGACGACGATCAGGGGCAGGAACACGCCCAGAGCGGTGTACAGGCTCTCAAAGTAGGCGTGCATCACCATCTGGACGATGGTCACGAAGCCCGCGATGATGACGATGTAGCAGGGCAGATGGACCTTGGCGGGGATGACGTTGCGTAGCATGGCGATCATAATGTTGGAGCAGACCAGCACGAAGGTGAAGGCCACGCCCATGCCCAGCGCGCTGGAGACAGCGGTGGTGACAGCCAGAGCCGAGCAGGTGCCCAGGATCAGCCGCAGAACCGGGTTCTCTTTAATAATACCGTTGGTAAGGATGCTTACCTTGGAAACTTTTTCTTGTGCCATTTCTTACCAACCTCCCTTATGCCAGCTCATTGTAGCAGTTGATGCAGTCATTGATGGCGGCAAAGAGCGCATCAGCAGAATAGGTCGCGCCAGAGTAGCTGTCGTAACCGTTGCCTGCGGTGATGTTCTGGGTGCCGTCCATCCCGTTGAACTGGGCCAGGTAGTCGGCATTGGCCACGTTGGAGCCGATGCCGCTGGTCTGGGTGGAAGCGTCCACCCAGATGCCGGTGACGGTGCCGTTGGCGTCAAAGCCCAGGATGACGGTGACGATGCCGCCGTCGAAACCGGACTCGCCGGCCTTAACCGCCATGCTGCCGTCGGTGTACTTCACCACGCCGGAGACGCCGGGGGTGGTGTAGTCGGTGACTTCTTCCAGGTCAGCCGCGCTGGAAACAGAGGGCATGACCTCCACATAGGCCGCCAGGGTGGTGGCCTTCTCGTTGGCTTCGATCACAGGAGCCGTAAAGGAGTTGATGACGGCCAGCAGCAGGCTGACGACCAGCGCGCTGACGCTGAGCACCAGGATCGGCTTGACCGTGCTCTCCCAAGTGGTAGACTTATTCATTTGCCGGCGCCCTCCTTTGCTGCTTTCTTCGCGGGCTTGACATAGCCATAGGGGGTCTGACGGGTCCAGTCGTTGATGAAGGGAACCCACAGGTTCATGAACAGCAGCGCGAAGGACACGCCCTCGGTGTAGCTGCCCCAGTACCGGATGGCAAAGGTCACAGCGCCCAGGGCCAGGCCGTAGATCAGCTTGCCCTTCAGGGTGAAGGGGCTGGTGACGTAGTCGGTGGCCATAAAGACGGCGCCGAAGAGCAGGCCGCCGGACAGGACCGCCGCCAGGCTCTCATGGACGCTGCCGGTGGCGATCATGTAGAAGACGAACATGCTGCCCACATAGGCCACGGGGATAGCGGCGCTGATGGTCTTGGTGACCACCAGGTAGACAAAGCCCAGCACGATGGCCAGGGCGCAGGTCTCGCCCAGGACGCCGCCGTGGATGCCCATGAACAGGTCCAGCAGGTTGAGCTTGCCGGGGTTGGCCACCTGGAGCGGGGTGGCCTTGGACAGCTGGTCCACCGCTGCGTCGGGGTAGACCCAGGCGTTCATCTCGGTAGCGAAGCTGATGAAAAGGACAATCCGGCCCACCAGGGCGGGGTTGGCGAAGTTCATGCCGATGCCGCCGAACAGCTGCTTGACGATGATGATGGAAACCAGAGCGCCGATCACCAGTTCGCCCAGGGGCATATTCACCGGCACGTTCAGGGCCAGGATGATGCCGGTGACCACGGCGGACAAATCGCCGATGGGGCTCTGCTTTTTCAGCAGCTTGCAGTACAGCCACTCAAAGGCCACGCAGGCGATCACCGAGACGGCCACCACCAGCAGAGCCCGCAGGCCGAAGATAATCGCAGAGGCCACCACGCAGGGGGTCAGGGCGACGATCACGTTGGCCATCAGGTCCTGGGTGCTCTCGTCCGACCGCAGATGCGGGGAGGCCGAAACAATAAGTTTCGTATCCATTACTTATTGCCTCCTTTTTTGATTTGATCAAGATAGTAGGCCTTGGCCAGACTCATCATCTGGGTGCAGGGGCGCTTGGCCGGGCAGACGAAGGTGCAGGAGCCGCAGTTGAAGCAGTAGTCCACGTGCAGCTTGCCCAGCTCCTCCACGTCCCGGGTGGCGTAGGCCGCATTGACCTCCACCGGGGCCAGGCCCATGGGGCAGTACTCGATGCAGCGGCCGCAGCGGATGCAGGCCTGGGCGGGGGCGGGCTTGGCCGCGGCCTCGCTCAGCAGGATCAGGCCGGAAGTGGTCTTGGTGGTGGGGTAAGAAAGGCTCTCCACCGCGGGGCCCATCATGGCGCCGCCGGCAACAACCTTGCCCAGGGTGACGCCGTCCTTGATGCCCACAGCCGCAATGATATCCTCGTAGGCGGTGCCCACGGGGACGACCAGGTTCTTGGGCTGGGCGCAGGCGTCGCCGTCCAGGGTGATGGTGCGCTCCACCACCGGCATGCCGGTGGCCAGGTACTTGCCCAGGGCGCTGACGGAGGTGACGTTCATCACGATGGCGCCGGCGTCGGCGGGCAGACCGCCGTGGGGCACCTCGCGGCCCAGGCACTTCTCGATCAGGATCAGCTCGGCGCCGGTGCCGTAGACGCTGGGCAGGGGTTTGACCTCCACGTTGCTCAGGTCCTTGGTCTTTGCGCAGAGCAGGTCGATGCACTCGGGCTTATTCTTCTCAATGCCGATGATGCACTTGGGGATGCCGGTGTACTGGAGCACCGCCTGGATGCCGCGGACGATGTCGTCGCTGCAGCAGAGCATCTCCTGGGTGTCGCTGGTCAGCCAGACCTCGCACTCGGAGGCGTTGATCAGCAGGGTATCCACCGGGGTCTTGGGCTGGAGCTTGACGTCGGTCGGGAAACCGGCGCCGCCCAGGCCCACCAGGCCGCAGGCGCGCACCGCCGCCAGGAAGCTGGCTTTGTCGGTGACCACCGGGGGCTGGATGGCGGGGTCGACGGTCTGCTTGCCGTCGGTGGCGATGACCACCGCGTCGCAGGTCTTGCCATTGGCCAGGCGGAAGGTCTCCACCGCCGAGACCGTGCCCGAGACGCTGGAGTGGATGTTGGCGGAGACGAAGCCAGCCGCCTCGCCGATCAGGGTGCCGACGCAGACAGCGTCGCCCTTTTTGACAACGGGTTTGGCCGGTGCGCCGATATGCTGGCTCATCAGGATGCGTACCTGCGCGGGCAGAGGCATCGGGACCGGTTTGCTTGCAGCAGTTGCTTTGTCATGCGGCGTATGCGCGCCAAGCGCCGCACGTTTCAGCTTGTTCAACATGGACTATACAATCCCCCATTCTGATTGATGGCCGGGCCCCTTTATCTGCGTGAAGGCGCACGGGGGCCCGACAGCTGCTTAACATATTTATTTTATCATTTCATCCGCTCAAGTCAACGTCAAACAAGACAAAAATTTAGCAGATCCTTAAATTTCCTTACTATTAGTCCTGGCTAACCGGCATTCTTTTTTCCTTTTTCTTCCTCGGGGCGGGTTGTGGTTTGCCAACGGGGTGGGATTATGGTATACTAAGCAGTACAGACATTCTCACGGCTCAAAACCGCCCCCGGCCCGGCCGGGCGGCGCTGAATTGATCGACCCGCCGATGATTAAAGGAGGTTCTTGTTTCATGATGAAAGCACTCAAAACCCTGCTCGCCGTATTCACTGCCCTGGCTGTCGGGCTGACGGCCCTTCTGCTGTTCTACCACGACAAGAACGGCCCCCGGTATATCCATATTTACGGCGACGAGTTCTGATCCCAACACAAAAAAGCGCCGGCCCCTGCCGCCCAAAAAGGCGGAGGGGCCGGTTTTTTGTATTTTTATAAAAGTCCTTCTGGACTCGCCCACAACAACGCCCAAGGGGCGGCGGACGGTTTGATCGGCTGGCTCCGCCACTACAGACCGCGAGGTGGGATGTCTTGGCGGGGACAGCCGGGCAAATCCGGCCAGCCCGCCCAGACCCAGCAGCGGATGGTTCCGTTCCTTGCAGGGATAGGCTCGCAGCACCCCACTGAGAAGCAGCCGCTGGCGGTTTAGAGCCCCACGGGGGCGGGCCCGCAGGGCCGGGGGAACATTAAACGGGCGGGCAACGCCGCCGAAGCGCCGCCTGCGGCGGATGAAGCGAGGCGGGGTTGGCGCCGCGCTCCAATATTTGCAAGTGCGTCAGTCACGCCGCAAATATTGGCTCAGCGCAAGAGGTGGGCGGGTTTAAAATAGAATTAGTAGTCCTTCTGGACCCCCAAAAGGGCCCGGATGTAGGCGAAGGTCCGCTCCTGGCCGCAGTCCCGCACCATGAGCAGCAGTTTCTCCAGCATGGCCCGGGACTCGGGGTGCATCAGGTAGTGGTCCCGGCTGCGCTGGTAGTACTCCCAGGCCGAGGCGTCGGTGTACTTGTCCCCGAGATAGACCCGGCTGGCGGCCACCCGGTCGCAGACCATCTCGCAGATGTACCGCAGGGGGATCTTCATCCCGGTGAGGCCCGCTTTCTCGGTGCCGTAGTCGATCCAGTATTCCAGGTGGTGCTTGTTCCGGCCCTTGTGGTGGAGCCAGGCGGCGGTGTAGCCCTTGGCCTGTCGCTCGGCCTCGTTGGGGCTGTGGTCCCCCTGGTAGTAGATGCACCCCGGGATGAACTCGGTGGGGCTGTATTTGCTCAGGTCGTGGGCCAGCCCCTGGGCGTAGAGCCCGCACTCGAAACAATACTCCATCACCAGCAGCTTGTGCCGGGTGATGGTCTTGAAATGGCCCGCAATGTTCATGGCGTACCCTCTCCCCTTTGGAATATTTTTGTCGGATTTGACCTTTTGTTAAACTTTACTGCCGGAACCGGACGGTCAGTTCCCCGTTTTGGAGCCGCCGCAGGTCGGCGCTCTCGGAGAAATCCTCCCGGTCGTAGGTCAGGCTGGGGTTATAATAGGGGTCGTCCAGGATGTTCTCCCGGCCGTGGCGGTCGTAGAGCCGCTGCTGCTCGGCGGCGAACCGCCGGGCTTTCACCGGGTCTTTCTCGTCCCCGCCCCGGCTCTTGCTCTCGTAGTGGTAGAGCTGGGCGTAGGGGGTCCAGGCGATCCGGTAGCCCGCCTCCCGCACCCGGAGGCAGAAATCCACGTCGTTGAAGGCCACCGCGAACCCCTCGTCCAGGCCCCCCACTTCGTCATAGACCGAGGTTTTCACCAGCAGGCAGGCCCCGGTCACCGCCGAGAAATCCTGCACCGTGGCCGCCCGGAACAGATAGCCGCTGCCGCCCCGGGGGCGGTATTTGTGGCTGTGGCCCGCGTAGCCCCCGAGGCCGGTGACCACCCCCGCGTGCTGGATGGTGTCGTCCGGGTAGTAGAGCATGGCCCCGCAGATGGCCGCGCCGCCCTCGTGGGCGCAGGGCCGGAGCAGCTCGGTGAGCCAGTCCCCGTTGAGGATTTCCACATCGTTGTTTAAAAGGAGCAGGTACTCCCCTTGGGCGCTTTGCCGGCCGAAGTTGTTGATGGCCGAGAAGTTGAAGCCCTTCCCCGGCCATTTCACCACCCGCAGACCCGGGTACCGGGCGGGGGCCTTTCCGTAATAATCAAAGGTCTCGGGCTCGGTGGAGTTGTTCTCGATGACGATCACCTCGAACTTCTTCCACTGGGTTTTCTCGTAGATGGAGGAAAGGCATTTTTCCAGGTCGGCGGTGTGGTCCTTGCTCGGGATCAGGATGCTGACGAGAGGCTGGCCCTCAATCTCCCACTTCACCCGGTAGGTGCTGGGGAAAAGCCCGTCGGTGACCTCCCCTTTCCGGCCGGTGCGGGCCAGGTGGTCGGCCAGGGCCTTTTTCGCCGCGGCGGCCACATAGGGTTTGGCCCCGGTGCCCCCCGAGGTGGACCCGGCGTGAACCCGCCAGTAGTAGAGCACCTGGGGCAGGTGGGCCGCGCCGCCGTTTTGTTCGATCAGCCGGAGGAAGAGATCGTGGTCCTGGCTGCCGTCGCACTCGGGCCGCTCGCCCCCCACCGCCTCGAATAAATCCCGCCGGAATACCGCCAGGTGGCAGATGTAGTTGCAGCAGAGGAAATAGTCCGGGGCGTAGTCGGGCTTAAAGTGGGCCGCCCGGGGCCGCCGGATGTCCTTTTCAAACAAGGCTTCGTCGCTGTACAAAAAGCCGTCGGGCTGGCCCGCCGCCCGCAGGTCGAGGATGGCCCGGCCCATCTCCGCCATAGCGTGGGGAGCCAGCACGTCGTCGTGGTCCGCCAGGGCCAGATATTCCCCCTCGGCCAGGGCCGCGGCGGCGTTGGTGTTGGCGGCGATCCCCTTGTTTTCGATCTTTTTGTATACGATCTGTTGATTCTTCGCCCGATATTCCTCTACGATCCGGCCCACCTCGGGGTGGGCGGGGTCGGAGGCGTCCGCCAGGCAGAGCTGGCCGTTGGGGGCCGTCTGGTTCACAAAGGAATCCAGGAAGGCCCGCAGGTAGGCGGGCGGGGTGTTGTAGAGAGGGGTCAGGATGCTGATTTTGGGCAGGCCGCAGCTGTCCGCCGTCTTGCCCGCATACTCCGCCCGCTGGGCTTCCAGGTATTGTTTGGTGGGCAGGTAGCGGGCCTTTTTGCCCAGAAACCGCCGCTTGAAAAACCCGGCGCCCCGCCGGGCCATGGTGGAAAACCCCTCTTCCCGGGCCAGCTGCACCGCGTAGCGGCCCAGCTCCCGGGCCCGTTTCAGCTGCTGATTCATCCTCTCTCCCCTTTCGGTGTTGGTTTAGGCCTGGCCCCGCTGGACGGCCTTGTAGGCGTCGCAGACGGTCTTGGTGTCGCCGTTCATCTTGAGCTGGCCGTGGCTCAGCCAGGCGACTTTCGAGCACATCCGCTCGATCTGCTCGATGGAGTGGGAGACCAGGATCACGGTGGTGCCCCCGGCCATCAGCTCCTGCATCCGCTTTTCGCACTTCTGCTGGAAGAGGAAGTCGCCCACCGACAGAACCTCGTCGGCAATGAGGATCTGGGGTTTCGTAATGGTGGCGATGGCAAAGCCGATCCGGGCCACCATGCCGGAGGAGTAGTTTTTCAGGGGCACGTCCAGGAAGTTCTGCAACTCGCTGAACTCCACGATCTCGTCGAACTTCTCGTCCAGGTACTTGGGGGAGAAGCCCAGGACCGTGCCGTTGAGGTAGATGTTTTCCCGGGCGGTCAGGTCCATGTCGAAGCCCGCCCCCAGCTCGATCAGGGGGGCGATGGTGCCGTTCACCGTCACCTTGCCCCGGGTGGGCTTGTACACCCCGGCGATGGTTTTGAGCAGGGTGGATTTGCCCGAGCCGTTCAGCCCCACCAGGCCGTAAAAGTCCCCGGGCATGATGTCGAAGCTGACGTTTTTCAGGGCGTAAAACTCGTCGTAGTGCAGCCGGCCCTGGACCATGGCCAGGAAATATTCTTTCAGGCTCTCGTGCTTTTCGCTCGAGAGGTTAAAGCACATCGAGACGTTCTCGATGCGGATCATCGGTTCCATTGTTCCAGCGCCCTCCTTAAATATGCAGCACAAAGCGGTCCTGTGTCTTGCGGAAAACCGACACACCCACCACCATGGAGATCACCGCGCAGACCCCGCAGACCTCGATCATCCGCAGATCCAGCGCCTGGCCCCACATGACCGTCCGGCGGAAACCGGTGATATACCAGTAGATGGGGTTGAGGGCGATGACCTGCTGCATGTTGAACCCGCCGATGTTGAAGGTCATCTGGGCGGGGTCGTAGAAGATGGCCGAGAAATAGAGCAGCGCCGTGATAAAGACGCTCCAGATGTGCATGATATCCCGGAAGAAGACGGTGCAGGCCGCCAAAAAGAGGCTGACCCCGAGGCTGAAAAAGAAGAGGGTCACCAGGGGGTAGAGCGCCTCGAACACCGTCCAGTGGAAGGGGCTGCCGGTGAAGAGCATCACAAGCAGCAGCGCCACAAAGCTGAACAGGCAGTTCACCATGGCGAAGCAGCATTTTTCCAACGGGAAGATATACTTCGGGATATAGACTTTTTTCAGAAGGGGCGCGGCAGAGAGGACGCTGCTCATGCCGCTGGAGGTGGCCTCGTTAAAGAAGTTAAAGAGCAGCTGGCCGCACATCAGAAAGACGGGGAAGTTGTCGATCCCGCTGCCCCGCATATCCATCAGGCTGCTGAACACCGCCCAGTACACAAGGCACATGAGCAGAGGGTTCAGAACGCTCCAGACCACGCCCAGCACGCTCCGGCGGTATTTCAGCTTGAAATCCCGGCTCACCAGGTTATACAGCAGATACCGGTACCGCCAAAAGGCGTTTACCATTCCTTTGAGTTTTGCCACGGCGCTCACCACTTCTCAAAGAACTCGAACTTCTGGGCGGCGAAGGGCTCGTGGAGCTTATCCTTGGCGCTGGTCTTGTGCTCGCAGCCGCAGTCGGGCCACTGGACGTTGACGGTGGGGTCGTCGTAGGGGATGCCTCCCTCCGAGGTGGGGTCGTAGACGTCGGTGCACTTATAGCAGAACTCGGCCACGTCGCTCAGGACCAAAAAGCCGTGGGCGAAGCCCTCGGGGATATAGAACATCTTCTTGTTCTCGGCCGAGAGGGTCACCCCCACCCACTTGCCGAAGGTTTTGCTATTGGGGCGGCAGTCCACCGCCACGTCGTACACCTCGCCCAGGGTCACCCGGACCAGCTTGCCCTGGGTGTGCTCTTTCTGGAAGTGGAGGCCCCGCAGCACGCCCCGGGTGGAGCGGCTCTGGTTGTCCTGGACGAACTCGGCGGGGATGCCCGCCGCGGCGAAGTCCTCTTTCTTGTAGGTCTCCATAAAATAGCCCCGGTCGTCGCCAAACACCTGGGGTTCAATCACCACCACGCCGGGAATCTCGGTCTCAATAAACGTAAACTTGCCCATGGTTTCTACCTCTAGTTCTTCTTGTGTAAAAATTCATCCATACGGTTTTGCAATCTATCCTGAACAGGGTTTTATTGCCCTGTCGGGGTCAGGTTTTGCGGGGGGCGGCCCGCCGCCGGGTCAGCCGGAAGGCCGCCGCAGCCAGCGCCAGGGCCGCCACAGCGGCCGCCGCCAGTTCCCACCGCACCACGGCGGGGGAAACATCCTCGGCCGCGGGCAGGATGCCGCCCCGGCTGGAATCAAAGAGGGCTGCGAGCCCATCGAGATGCAGCGGCACCCGGACGCTGGCGGTTTCCTGGGCGGCGCCGCCGTTGACGGTGTAGACGGCAAAGGCTTCCAGCTCGCTGCCCATCAGGTACTGGTCGGGCAGTTCCAGGGTGACCGAGACGTCCTCTGCGGTCAGGCCCGGGGCCAGCAGCAGGCTCACCCCCGGGTCGGTGACCGCCACCGCGCCCACGGCCCCGCCGCCGCCGGCGACTTCCAGCTGGCGGGTCTCGGCGCCGCCGGCAATCTCGGTCCGGCCGGTCCACTGGCTGAAGGCGTAGTCCAACAGGGTGGCCACGTCGGCGTATTTATCGGTTTTCAATTCGCTGTGGATGGTGGCGCAGATCAGCCGCACCCCGTTCTGTTCCGCCAGGCAGACGTAGCTGTACCGGGCGATGTTGGTGTAGCCGGTCTTGGAGCCCAGAATCGAGGGGATATAGTACCGGCTGCTGCCGATCCGCAGCGAGTCATCCAGGGCGAAGTACCGGGTCACGGGCTGGAGGTTGGTGGGTTCCATCACATAGACCTCGTTCCGGGTGATCAGGTCCTGAAAACCCGGCTGGCCCAATGCCCAGCGTAATATCTGGGCGATATCATAACAGCTGGTATAATGCTCGTCGTTGCTGATGCCGTGGGGGTTGACGAAGTGGGTGTGCTGGAGACCCAGTTCTTCCACCTGGGCGTTCATGGCCTCGACGCCCCCCTCGATGGTCCCGCCGCCGAAGTATTCGGCCAGGACGTTGGCGGCGTCGTTGGCGCTGGCCATGGCGGTGGCGTAGAGCAGATCTTGGAGCGGGGCCTGCTCCCCTTCCTGGAGGGCGATATGGCTGGAGTCGGTGCCCGCCAGGGAGTAGACGTCGTCGTGGCTGACGGTGCACAGGGTGTCCCAGCTGCCCTGGGCTTTTTCACAGGCCAGGCCCATGGTCATCACCTTGGTGATGGAGGCGGGGTGGAGTTCCATATCCATATTCTGCCCCGCCAGCACAAGGCCGGTGTCGGCGTCGATGATGCAGTAGGCCAGGGTGTTTTCCAGCGCCGGCCCCGCCGCCCCGGCGGGCAGGGCCGCCAGGGTCGCTAGGGCCGCCAGCAGCAAAACGCAAAGCGCCGCGGTGAGTTTCGTCATCTTTCCCTCTTTCCGCCGCCGGGGGCGGCCAAACGTCTGCGCGGTATGGGTTCCGCGCGCTATCTTTTACAGTATAGCACACTTTCCCCCCTCCGCAAAGGTTTTTATTCGCGCTGTACGTTGGGTGGGGGCCGCTACGCCCGAGTCGCGGCAGCTGTAGGTTTCAGCGCGCCCCAGGCGCAAGAGATCGGGTCCCCCACCCACGCTAAGGCAGCCTCAGGTAGCTATGGGGGCCGCCGGGCGGAGCACCGGCTGAACCTGCCGGCCCGCAAAGGCCGCCTCCAGCGTGTCGGGCAGGAGGGTGAGGTCCGCTTTCAGGCTCTGAGGTTTGTTCACCCAGTCGTCCTGCAAAAAGGGCACGAAGTAGTAGTGTTTGCGGTTCATCAGCCGGGCGATGTTCTCCGCCGAGGCCCCCAGGCCGTCGTTGGTGGAGACGGCGATCACCACCGGGCACCCCACCCGCAAAAGGCTCTTGGCCGCCAGGGTCACCGGCGTGTCACTGAGGCCCGCCGCCAGCCGGGCCAGGGTGGTGCCGGTGCAGGGGGCGATCACCAGCCCCTGAGCCAAGCCTTTGGGGCCCAGGGGCTCCACCGCCGTCAGGCTGGCCCGCACCGGCTGGCCGGTGATCTCCTCCAGTTTCTCCTTCCAGTCGGCGGCCCGGCCAAACCGGGTGTCCAGCCCCGCCGCCGAAAAGCTCATCACCGGCAGCACCTTCCACCCCGCCGACACCAGCCGGGCCACCTGGGGCACCGCCGCCTCAAAGGTACAAAAACTGCCGCACATGGCAAACGCAATGGTTCCCCGGCTGCCGGGCCGGGTGTTCTCCTGTTGGTTCATCCCTCTGCCTCCTCCTTCTGTGCCGGGCCCTCCCGCCCGGCCAAAATCCCCAAAACCGCCCGGGCCACATACTCCCCCGCGCTCTCGGGGGCGCACCGGCCCGGCAGGCTCAGCGCGTGGACGGCCTTATGCCCCAGGGCCGCCGCCGCGGCGAAATCCGTCCCCCCGGGCTTGCTGGCCAGGTCCACGATCAAACTGGCCGGGGGCAGCCGCCCCAGCACCGCCGCCGTCAAAACCGGGGCGGGGACGGTGTTCACCACCGTGTCAAACCCAGGGGCCAGTTCTTTCAGCCGGGCGATCTCCGCCCCTTTGGCCCCTTGAGCCTCGGCCAGGGCACGCTGGGCCGGGCGGCGGGCCGCCACCGCGACATGAGCCCCCAGGGCCGTCAGCCGCACCGCCAGCGCCTGGCCCACCGGGCCGTAGCCCGTCACCAGAACCGGCGAGCCCCAGAGGGTCCGGGGCCGCTCGGCCAGCAATATCCCGATGCAGCCCTCCGCCGTGGGGATGGCGTTTAAGATGGTCAGCTCCTCCCGGGCGAAGTAGTCCACCAGCTCCACCCCGGCCCCGGCGGCCAGGCCCCGGGCCGCCGCCGAGGGTTTGCCCCCCAGGGCCAGGGCCCCGGGTTTGGCCGCCCGCAACAGCCCCGCCAGACCCTCCCGCTCGGCGTCCAGGGGCAGGGGCAGCAGGATATAATCCGCCCGGGGCACCTGCTCGGCCCCGCCCACGGCATACCCCGCCTTTTCCAGCGCCCGGCCCGCGGCGGCCTGGCGGGGGTCAGACCCCACCACCGCAAACAACTTTTTCCCTTCCATCTCGCTTCTCCCCTTTTCCCGGCTGTTTGGCGTTTTGCTCTGGGCCATCCTATGCGGGGGCGGGGCGGGGTGACAATCTTTTTTAGGGAAGAGTGAAAAGTGAAGAGTGAATAGTGAAGAAGTATGGGGCGCGGTTGATCCCCCAGCCCACATAAAAACCCTAGGGGTTCGCAGGGCCCGCGGCTGTCGCGGCGCGAGCCTTCCGGTTTCCGCCAGGTTACGGCGCGGTTGAAAACGGCGCGAATAAAAAAGCGGGCCCGAAGGCCCGCCGGAATCGATGTTTTGTGTAATATATAAGGTTCAGCCGCCGCGCCCATCTTATGCGGGGCTTAGTCTTACTTCAGATACTTTGCCACTGCTCGGGCCACCACGCCGCCCAGGATGCCGCTGACCAAAAACTCAGCCACGCCCTGGACGCCCACCAGCAGCACCACGAACATCAGGGGGTTGGCGGCGCCGTTCTTGGCCACCAGGCCCTGGACGTAATCGCATTTGTAGAAGGCCAGCACAATGTACCCCATGAAAAACAGGGTGTTGAGGGCGGGGGCCATCATGGCGCTGAGGATGTAGCTCCAGCCGCCGGCCTGGTCGGCTTTCCGCAGGGCGGCGAAGATCAGGGCCACACACAGGCCCATGAGCATCCGGGTCACCACGCAGAGGATGAAGGTGTGCACCGGGCTGACCTGGAACAGAGCGCTGGTCATAGCCGAGCCGCCGGTGATGGCGTCATAGAAGCTCACCGCGCCGAACACGCCGCCCAGCACCAGGCCCGCCACCGGGCCCATGGCGATGGCGCCCACCGCGATGGGCAGGGTCAGAAAGCTCATGTACAGGGGGCCCATGGGCACGCTGCCCAGGCCGACGGCTTTCATCACCAGTTCGATGGCCACCAAAAGGGCCAGACGGGTGAGCATCTTAAGGTCCATTGCTTGTTTGTTCATTGTAAAATCCTCCTGCTGCCGTTCCGCCCTAAAACGTCGGATACGGCGCAAACCTGCCCGCCCAAAACGGGGCGGGAATCGTTTTTGTTGTACGGACAAATCCGGATATAATTCGATAGATGGGCTCGGTGCTTTTCAGACAAAGTGACCTTGCCTGCAAAGCCTATTGAATGGGGGCCGCCAAGGCGAGCGCCCGCGAAAAGATAAATCGCGGTTAAAAACTTAGGGTTCGCAGCCGTTACAGCTGCCGCGGCTCGGGCCTTACGGTTCCCGCTAAAGTTACGGCGCGGTTGAATCGTTGGGGAATACAATGCCAGCCGACTGGCGGGCCTGGGTCAAAACACGGCTGACGGCCAGGCTGGTGTCCAGCATCCGGCTGCACAGCTCCTGATCCCCCGACTTGATGGCCCGGGCGAAGGCCTCGAACTCCGCCGCCTGGCGGGGGCGTTTGCCGTTGAGGCTGAAATACTCCTCCTTGCCGCTGTTCAGGTGGAGGGTCACCACCCCGCAGAGGTTGGCGGTGGTTTTCTGGAGCAGATAGCCCTTGGTGCCCTGGATGACGTACCGGGCGGGGGCGGCACAGTCCTTGGCGGCGATGCAGACCGCCTTGAACCCCTGGTAATCCAGGCTCAGGATGCCGCTGGTGTCGATGCCCCGGTCCATGTTGGCCGCATACCGCACCTGCCGCGGCGCGCCGAAAAGGCCCACCACATAGCTGATGTTGTAGACGTTCAGGTCCATCAGGGCGCCGCCCGCACAGGCCGGGTCAAAGACCGGCGGGGTCTCCCCCGCGCAGAAGGCATCGTAACGGCTGGAATACTGGCTGAAATTGCAGTGCACCAGCTTGACAGAACCGATCCGGGGCAGCAGCTCCCGGATCTTCTGGTAATTCTCCAGGTACTGGGTGGTCATGGCCTCGAAGAGGAAGAGCCCCTTCTTCCGGGCCAGGGCCGCCAGCTGTTCGGCCTCGGCGTCGGTGGCGGCCATGGGTTTTTCCACGATCACGTTCCGCCCGGCTTCCAGGGCCTTTTTGGCATAGGGCGCGTGGAGGTGATTGGGCAGGGCAATGTAAACGGTGTCCACCGCCTCCAGCATGGCCGCGTAGTCGGTGAACTGCCGGGGGATGTGGTAGTCGATACAGAGCTGGGTGGCCAGCTGGGCCGAACGGGGGGTGCTGCACAGCGCCGCCAGCTCCACCGCCGGGCTCTGGGCCAGCCAGGGCAAAAATTCCTTGACGATGGCGCCGGTGCCCAGGATGCCTAGCTTCATCTATTGTTCCTCCTTCTCATGCACAGGAGGCGGCCGCCGCGTTCTTCCGGCGCGCCCCGCGGGGGCGGCTGCGGCGCGGCTTGCCGCCAGCGGGTTCCTGCCCCCGGGCCGGGCCGGGGCCCGAGCGGCGGCGGGGGGCGTTGAGCTTATAGAGCAGCGCCAGCCCTTTCAGCAAAAGCTCCGGGTCGTAGGTCAGGGGGTGGCGGCAGAGGGGGGTGACATACTTGGCCAGCCCTCCGGTCACCACCAGGGAGACCGGTTTGCCCAGCTCCTCCTCGATCCGGGCGGTGATCCCATCCAGCAGGACGGCGGTGCCCAGCACCGAGCCCGAGAGCATGCACTCCTCGGTGTTGGCGCCGATGGCGTGGCGGGGCTGGCTCAGATGCACCTGGGGCAGCTGGGCGCACCGCTCCCCCAGGGCTTTCAGCCCGGTGGAGAGCCCCGGGCAGATCACCCCGCCCCGGAACACCCGGTGTTCGTCCACTACATTAAAGGTGGTGGCGGTGCCCAGGTCCACGGTCACCACCGGCAGGGGGTAATGGGCCGCCGCATAGGCGGCATCCACCAGCCGGTCCTTGCCCACGGCGGCGGGGTCGGGCACCCCCATGATCAGCCCGGTGCGGATGTCCGGGCCGACAATCACCGGTTTTGCGCCGCCGGTGTAGTGGCGGGCGCACTCGGCCAGGGCCCCGGTGATCTGGGGCACAACGCTGGTCAGCACCGCCCCCTCGAACCGGACCGGCCGCTCCGGGTGCTTGCGGTGGGAGAAAATCTTTTCCATCTCGGCGCGGTACTCCGCCGCCGTGCGGGTGCGTACCGTGTCCATGTGGGCCACAAAGCATACACGTCCGTCCCGAATGCCCCCGAGGGCGACGGTGGTGTTGCCTATATCAATGGCTAAAATCATTCTGTTTATAACCTCCGGGTCATCCCCTGCCAGGGGGCAGGGGGCTTGGGTGTTTTTCCGTTTTTCCCAAAGTGTACACCCTATTTTACCGCATTTTGCCCAAAGACACAAGATGCCCCGCCGGGGCCGCCAAAGATTTTGTTGTTTTGCCGGGCGGATTGGTTTATACTAGGGGCAGCATTGGCATTTCCGCCCCAATCGGGGGGAAACGCGAAACCGATCCGGGAGGTTTTGGGAATGGATCTGAAAGGCAAATGCGTCCTGTTGGGCGTTTCGGGCGGGATCGCCGCCTACAAGATGGCAAATGTGGCCAGCGCACTGAAAAAACTGGGGGCCGACGTGGAGGTCATCATGACCCGCAACGCCACCCAGTTCATCACCCCGCTGACCTTTGAGACACTCACCGGCCACAAGTGCATGGTGGACACCTTCGACCGGGATTTTAAATTTGAAGTCACCCATATTTCCCTGGCCAAAAAGGCGGATGTGATCCTGGTGGCCCCGGCCACCGCCAACGTCATCGCCAAGATGGCCCACGGCATCGCCGACGATATGCTGACCACGGTGGTGCTGGCGGCGGGCTGCCCGAAACTGGTCTCCCCCGCCATGAACACCGGCATGCTGGAAAACCCCATCACCCAGGACAACCTGGCCACGTTGGAAAAATACGGCTTCACCGTGATCCCCTCCGAGAGCGGGCTGCTGGCCTGCAAGGACGTGGGCAGCGGCCGCCTGCCCAAAGAAGAAGTTCTGATCGACTACATCTGCCGGGCCATCGCCAAGCCCAAGGACCTGGCGGGGCTGCGGCTCACCGTCACCGCCGGGGCCACCCAGGAGGCTCTGGACCCGGTGCGGTATCTCACCAACCACTCCACCGGCAAGATGGGCTACGCCATCGCCCGGGCGGCGGTGATGCGGGGGGCCAAGGTCACCCTGATCCACGGCCAGACCGCCCTTGACCCGGTGCGGTTTGCCGAGGATGTGCCCATCGTCTCGGCCCAGGAGATGTACGAGGCGGTAGCGGGCCGGTTCGACGAGACCGACGTTTTAATCATGGCCGCCGCCGTGGCGGACTACCGCCCCGCCACCGTGGCCGGGGACAAGATCAAGAAGTCCGACGGGGAGATGAGCATTCCCCTGGCCCGGACGGCGGACATCCTGGGCACCCTGGGCCCCAAAAAGACCCACCAGTTTATCTGCGGCTTTTCCATGGAGACCCGGGACCTGATCGAGAACTCCTCGGCCAAGCTCCATAAAAAGAACCTGGACATGATCGTGGCCAACAACTTAAAAGTCGAGGGGGCCGGCTTCGGGGTGGACACCAACGTGGTGACCTTTGTGACGGGGGACGGGGTGCGGCAGCTGCCCCTCATGAGCAAAGCCGACGTGGCGGACGCCATCCTGGACGAGATTCTGGCCCGGAGAAAGATTTAATTACTAATTTTATTTTAATCCCACCCACCCGCCCTTTTAATGTACCCCCCTTGCCGCTGCGCGGCGTTCCCCCTCCGGGGGAAATAAACCGAAAACGGCTTCTATTAGGGCCGCCGCCCGGATTCGCCCAGCAGGCCCCGCAAGTCGGCCCACAACGCGGTCCGAGAGTGCGGTTCCTGCTGTTCGAACCGTTCGGCTGCCTGCCCGTCGGGTCCGCAGCCGGTACAGCTGCCGCGGCGCGGACAAAAACGCAGCCCAAATAAAAACCCCAGGGGTTCGCAGGGCCTGCGGCTGCCGCGACATGAGCCTGCCGGTTTCCATGCAAGCAAGGGCGCGAACGAAAATTGTGGATTTGGCACAAAAAGTTTTTCCCGCCCCGTACATTTTAAGAAAAATTATGGCAAACCTGTTTATTTTGTCCGCCAAAAAATATATAATAAGGATATTACCGGGTAGTATTGCGCAATCGGCCGCGCCGGGCTGGCCGTAAAATAGGGAGGTTCACTCTTATGTTTTTTTCCGATTACAACCAGCACCTGCTGGATAATGTAAAAAAGATCCACTTCATCGGCTGCGGCGGCAGCGGCATGTATCCCCTGATCCAGATCCTGGCCTCCAAGGGGTACGAGATCTCGGGCAGCGACGTGCTGGAGGGCAGCATCATCGAGTCCGAGCGGGCCATGGGGGTCAAAGTCACCCTGGGCCACGACGCGGCCAATATCACCGGGGCGGATCTGGTGGTGTATTCGGCGGCCATCCCCAAGGACAACGTGGAGCTGGCGGCGGCGGGTTCCTACGGCATCCGCACCGTGGAGCGGAGCGTCCTTCTGGGCTATGTGAGCCGGCTGTATAAGAGCAGCATCTGCGTCTCGGGCACCCACGGCAAGACCACCACCACCGCCCTCATCACCACCGCCCTGGAGCTGGCCGGGCGGGACCCCAGCGCCGTCATCGGCGGCAAACTGCCCCTGATCGGCGGCTACGGCAAGGCCGGCAAGGGGGATGAAGTGGTCATCGAGGCCTGCGAATACGCCGAGACCTTCCTCAAGCTGACCCCCTATCTGTCGGTGGTGCTGAACATCGACAACGACCATCTGGACTACTACGGCAGCATGGGCGAGCTGAAATTCGCCTTCAAGCGGTTCTCCCTCATGACCCAGTTCATGATCTTCGCCAACGCCGACGACAAGAACACCATGGACGTCATGTTCACCCTGAACCGCCGGGTCCGTACCTTCGGCATCGAGCACAGCGCCGACTACCAGGCCGTCAACGTCCAGGAGTATAAGCCCGGGTTCTATGAGTTCGACCTCAAGGAGTGGGACAACGAGAGCGGCCACATCCGCCTGGCCATCCCCGGGCGGCACAACATCTACAACGCCCTGGCCATGTGCGCGGTCTGCCGCCTGCTGGGCCTGACCATCGAGCAGTGCGCGGCTGCCGCCGCCGACTTCAAGGGCGCGGGCCGCCGGTTCGAGGTCTACGGCGAGTGCAACGGCGCTCTGGTGGTGGATGACTATGCCCACCACCCCACCGAGCTGCGGGCCACCCTGGAGACCGCCCGGAAACTGGGCTACAAGCGGGTCATCGCCGTCCATCAGCCGTTTACATACAGCCGCACCAAAGCGCTGTTGAACGACTTCGTGGATGTTTTGAAACTGGCGGACGTCACCGTCCTGACCCCGATCCTGGGCAGCCGGGAGCCCAACGACCCCACCATCTCCAGCGCCAAACTGGCGGAGAAGCTGCCGGGCTCCGTCCTGGTGGACAGCCTGGAAGCCGCCGCCGACTGGGTCAAGGCCAACGCCAAAGAGGGCGATCTGGTCATTACCTTAGGCTGCGGCGACGTCTACAAGGCCAGCAAGATGATGGTGAAGTAACCCCCCCAAACAACAGAATCTCCCCTCAGGGCGCCCCCCTGGGGGGATTTTTTTGCAGAAAAGGCTTGCAATCCGCCGCCGGATGTGGTACAATTTTTGAGTCAATACGGCATCTGGACGGTTAGCTCAGCTGGTAGAGCATCTGCTTGACGTGCAGGAGGTCACAGGTTCGAGTCCTGTACCGTCCACCAGAACACCCGAGGGGAAATCCCCTCGGGTGTTTTTTTGCCTTTTTCTGTGTAAAGCGGGGGCCGCCGGTTTCTGCCGCCCGGCCAACGATCCCAAACGGTTTTTGTCAGGGCAGCTTTTCATACACCGGCTCGGCGGCAGCGTCCCGCCGCTTGCGGCGGAAGGGGCGGGTGGCGGCATCCGCCAGGAAATCGTGCCCGCTGGGGGTGGGGCGGTCCACCCGCAGGCCCCGGCCGCTGCCGCTGTGGGCCGCCTGGAACTGGTCCAGGGTTTTGCACCCCCTCGCGGCGCACTGGTCCAGGCTGCTGCGCAGATAGGCCAGGGGCGCTTTGGGCTGATGCTCCGCCGTCCGGCGGATGACCTCCGCCAGCACCCCCTCCTCGATCCCTTTGGCCCGGCTCTCATCCAGCAGCTGGGCCAGGGCCGGCAGCGCCCCCTCCCCCAGCCCCAGCCGGGCCCAGAGGACTTCGGGGGTCTCGGGGGCCGCCTTTAAAAAAGCCAGGCAGCTGTCCAGGGTGGCCATCGGCTCGGCCGGGTCCGGCCCCGTCCCTTCTCCCGGAAAAAATTCCGGCGTCCTCCTCGTCGTCCTCTCCTCCCCTGCCTCAGGGGCAGGACCAGGATGAGGACCAGGCTCAGATTCAGGGACAGGTTCAGGATGAGGATCAGGGACAGATTCAGGGACAGGATCAGGATCATGTTCAGGCGATTTTGCCGACTTTTGCCGTCCGGCCTCGCCGGTGGGGTCCGGGCTGCCCCATCGCTTGCGGTTGGTGACCTCGGCGCCTTTTCGCCCGGCCTCCCGGCGCTTTTCGCAGGTCTGGCGGTACTTCTCCTGGTCCCGGCCGATCTGGGCCGACAAAAAGCTGAACGCCATCGCCACCAGCCCGTCCCCGATCTCGGCGGGGGCGGGGGATCGGCCCTCGGCGGCAAAGTCCAGCAAAAGCCGGAACAGCTGCCCCGCCTGGGCGTCGGACATCATCCCGATGTGCCGCCGGGCGTCGCAGTAAAGAATAAAGCTCTGTTTTTCCTGGGGCATGGGTTTTCCTCCTTTTTTGCCTTTTCTGTGGAAAACTTTCTTCTCACCCATGATACGCCCCCCGCCGGCGCGGGAACAGTGCGGCTTTTTGGGCGCAAAAAACGGGCGGCAGAGAGCATAAAACCCTCTGCCGCCCGCTGATTTTTCTATAAGGTTTCTCAGCCCGCGGCTTCCACCAGGCGGGTGGGGCCGTAGACGCTGACCCGGGCGCTGCCGCCGATGCCGGTAAAGACCGACGGGGCGGTCTTGCCCTCGCCCACCAGGTCGTACCGGGCGTAGAGCTGGCCCCCCTCGGCGGGGATCTGGGCCGTCATCCGGCCGCCCTCGGCGGCGGTGGGCAGCTTTTCGCCCCCGGCCGCGGCGATCTCCGCCGGGATGTTGGCGGCCACCGTGGTGCGATAGATGCCGTCCGCCCCGCCGAAGCCGTTCAGCTCACAGTAGGCCGCGGCGGCGGCGCCCCCCTCGGTCTGGATGCCGCCCACCCAGGGGGTCAGGCCCCCCAGGTCGATGACCCCCTGGCCGCTGGTGAGGATATGGAGTTTGCCGCTGTCCTTGAGGTTGACGGCCTCCCCCAGATGGGCCTTGATGGTGCCGCCCGACAGGTAGGCCGCCCCCTCCAGGCAGAGGGGCACCCGGGCCGACTGTTCCCGGCCGCTGTCCAGCTCGCCGCCGTTCATATACAGGGTTCCGCCGGGCTTGACCCGCAGGTTGCGGATGGTGCCGCCGTTGATCTCCACCACGCCCCGGGTCTCCACCGCGTAGTGGGTGCCGTTCTTCCGGCCATAGGTGCCGTGGTTGATGACGATTCGGGTGCCGGCCGCCGGGGAGTAGACCGCCCCCTCAGCGCCCCAGACGGTGCCCACGCTGTTCAGGTAGGCCGCCGCCCCCGACTCCATCAGCTTGATGGCGTGGCCCACCTCGGCGCCGCCCGTCCCAAACTCGGTGCGCAGCTGGACGCTGCCCCGGGTGATCAGGGTGGAATCGGCGTAGATCTCCACCGGGTCGAGGGCCCGGTAGGCAAACCCGCGGCTCCGGGTGTCGTTGATGTAAAGGCTGTCGTCCAGGATCAGGGTGGCGCCGTTTTTCACCTTGAATTCCACGTACCGCAGCACGCCCCCGCCCCGCAGGCAGAGGTCCCGGGTGATCTCGTACTCCCGGCCCTCGCCCCAGCAGTCCTCGAACTCAATGGTCCCCGCCACCTCGATGGTGGTGACGGCGGGGTTTTCCAGGGCGGCGACAAACTCCGCCTTGGTGGAGGCGGTCACCGTCTGGCCCGCCTGGATGGCCTCCTGGGCGGCCAGGATCTTCTCGGCCTGGGCCAGCTTGTCCCCGCAGGAGATCTGGGCCTGTTCCTCGGGGCTCAGGGCCTCATAGGCGGCCCGGGCGGCCTCCACCGCCCCGGCGTTTTCCAGCCCGGGGATCTCGGGCAGGGCCTCGATCAACGTCTCGGCCTTCCGCCAGGCGGGCAGCGCGTCCTCCCCGGTTTTGTCGATGGCGAAACTGTCGATCAGGATGCTTTGGCCGTTCTCCACCTTATAGGCCTGGTAATACAGCCGCCCGCCCGCGAGGGTGACCCCCGCGTAGACCGGGCAGTCCAGATCCAGGGCCAGGGCGCTGGGCACCTCGGCCAGGAGGGTCTGGGTGTAGTTCTTGACGCCGGCGGTGCCCGCCGTCACAAAGACGGTGCCGCCGGGGTTAAAGGCGGTCTCGAAGCTCTGGCCGTTGTAGCTGGTGGGCCGGGTCTCGGTGTTCTGGACCTTGCCGTAGTTGAGCCAGGGGGTGCGGTTGTAGACGTGGTCGTGGCCCGAGAGGACCAGGTCGATGTCGTACTCCGCCGCCAGCTGGTTCACCTGGGCGCGGATGGCCTCCACATCGTCGTCCTCGGCGTGGGGGCCGTTGGAGTAGGGGGATTTGTGGAGGAGGAGGATCTTCCACTGGGCGTCGGTTTCGGCGGCGGTGCGGCAGGCCCAGTCGAACTGCGCCTGGGACAGGCCGCCGCCCTCGCCCAGGTCGTTGGTGTTCAGGACGATGAAGGCCGCGTTCTGATACTCGAAGCTGTAATACACCCCGGTGGAGGTGTCCTGTTCGGGCAGGTTCTGGAGGTTGAAGTGGGACATCAGGGCGTTGGGCTCGGTGACCCCCGCCACGCTGGACCGGTCCTCGTGGTTGCCGGCGGCGGGCAGGGTGGGCAGAGCCATAGAGTCGGCGCTGTCCAGCACCATGGTCCAGTAGTTTTCGTTGCTGCCGTCGTCCACAAAGTCGCCGGCGTGGACCATGAACTCCGCCTCGGGGAAGGTCTGGCGCGCCAGGGCCAGGGCCTCATGGTAGGCGTCGTAGTCGGAGCGGATCATCCCCTGGGAGTCGTTCAGGTTCAGGAAGGTGAAGGAATCGGAATCCGGGTCCCCGGTGGTGAAGGAGGCAATCTCACTCCAATACCCCTTTTCGGGACAGCCCACCCGGTAATAGTAGGTGGTGTTCGGTTCAAGGCCCTCCACCGCCGCGGTATGGCGCTGGACCGTCTTGGTGGTGTAGGTGGTGAAGAGCCCCAGGTTCATGAGGGGGTAGGGCCGCTCCACCCGGGCGGATTGGGCCGGGATGATCTCGGCCCCGCTCATATCCGGCGAAGTGGAGAGCTGGACGGCCCCGGTTTCCACCAGAACCCCGGTGTACCAGCTGAAGGCCCGGCCGGTCTCGGCGTCGGAGCCCAAGGTCAGGGTGATCTGGTCGGGCAGCAGGCCGTTTTCGGCGGTGGGGGCAGGTTTTTCCACCGCGCCCTCAAAGAGGATGGTCCGGCTCTCGCCGTCCAGCTGGTCGTCCTGGACCTCGTCCTCGATCATGGAGCCCGCCATCTCGTCCAAGAGGCCACCCATCCCGGAGAGGAAGCTCTCACTCATGTACTCCCCCACCAGGCTGTCCAGCAGCGCCCGCAGGTCAAACCCGGCGATCTTGAGCATCGACAAGAGGCTGGTCTCCACCCCGGTGATCTTGGTCCACATCTCCCCCAGCAGGATGGCCGGGTCCAAAAGCAGGTGGGTGGCCAGATCCTCGGCCAGATCCACCACCTCTTCCAGGGCGACTTCGATGATGTTGGAGACGATCTTGCCGCTCTGGATGTACTGCCGGGCCTCCTTCACCCAGTCGGGGGCGTTCTCGCCGCCCGCGTCGTGGCTCAGGAGGGTGTAGATCATCAGGTCATAAAAACTTTTTTCGTCCTCGGTGCCGGTCTGGGCCACCCCGGTCTCCGAGAGGCGGGCCGCCGCCGACTCGATCCGGTTCAAAACCAGGTCGGGGCTGTACAGGCAGAGATCTTCAAACTGGGCCATCAGGTCGTCCACCGCGGCGATGAACTCCTCGTCGGTGATGACGATCTCCCCCACCAGGCCCACGTTGCCCGAGGGGGCCAGATGGATGGCGCCGTCCCGGTAGCTGGCGTAGACCCGGCCGATGCCCCAGCCCAGTTCCAGCTGTTTGCCGCCCAGAAGGGTGTCCTGGACTTTCTGGAGGATGGCCTCATTCAGATCCAGCCCGGGCACCAGCTCGGCCAGGGTGGCCCGGACCCCGTTCTGGCCGATGGAGGCCAGCAGGGGCGCCAGACGGCCCCGGGCCAGGTCCCCCAGCATACTGTCGGGGTAGAGGTGCTCCATGGTATAGGCGGGAAAATCGCTGATCCGCACCCCCTGGAAGGTGATGGACTGGACGCTCCGGCTGCTGAGGGTGATGCTCTCTTTGGTGCGGAGGGTGCCGTCGTTCAAAGGCTCGCCTTTTTCCAGGGTGACCGTCCGCACCGGGGACCCCCAGGAAGAGAGGGAGCCGGTCTCCACGTCCACAATGTGGTTGCCGTTGAGGGTGGTGTACTCGGCGATGTCGTTGGCGTGCATGTGGCCGGTGAAGACATACCGCAGCCCGGCGTCGGCCAGGGCAGAGGCGGTCTGCTCCCAGTCGTTCACAATAAAGGCGCTCATCAGCTCGGCTTCCATCCCGAAATGGGGCAGGATGGCGTGGTGCATCAGGCCGATGACGGTTTTGCCCTCGGCCTCGGCGGCGGCGATCTGCTCCACCGCCCAGGCCAGCAGATCCGGGTCCACCTGACCGCCGGTCACCTGCTGGTTGGTCTCGAGGCCGGTGGCCTCGGGGCTGTACATACAGGTATCCAGGGCCAGGATCAGATAGTCGTCCTCCACCGTCACCGCGTAGGACAGGCCCCCCGCCTGTTTGCCCTCGGGCGGGGTGTAGTAGACGGCGTCGTATTCGCCGTTGTAGCCGAACTCGGCGTAGATGGCCCGGAACTCGGCGGGGGTCACCGTCTCGGCGGATTCCTTGACCCCGTTTTGGAAGGTACAGGCGTTTTTATAGTTGTAGATATCGTGGTTGCCGTCGATGACGAACACCGGCGCGCCGGTGGTTTCTTCCAGCTGGCGCATCTTCTCGGCGAATTCCAGGTGGGCCTGTTTTTCGCCGTCCTTGGTCAGGTCGCCGGACACCAGAATCAGGTCGGGCTGATCGGCGGCGATCATGGCCATGGCCTCGTCCAGGATGGCCCCCGACTCGGCCAGGAGTTTCGGGTCCGCGCCGATGTAGTTCTGGTAATCGGGGCAGTCGGACACATAGGTCAGGGGATAATAATGGGCGTCGGAAATGACGCAGATTCTCAGGCTGCTGGGGTCGGGGGCCACCGCCGCCAGAGCCGACGCCGGGGGCAGCAGCCCCAGCACCATGGCCCCCAGCAGGCAGAAGCTGAGAATCCGCCGGGTGAGTTGTTTGAACATAGTCTTCTCCGTTTCCTCGGTTTGCCCCGGCATACCCTCCGGGGCCGATCAGAACAATTATGACACATTCTGCCACCAAAATCAAACCCGCCGCCCCCGCCCCCAGCCCCGAAAAGCAAAAAACCGCGCGGCACAGCGTTCTTTTTGCTGTGCCGCGCGGCGCGTTTTTTCACATCTTTTTCAGTAGCTGCCAAGGCCCAGGCTCACGTCCAGGGCCTGATCCACCCGTTTCTGGTCCTCGGGGGTGATCTGGCCGGCCCGCTCCCGCAGGCGGTGTTTATCCAGGGTGCGGATCTGCTCCAGCAGGACCACGCTGTCCTTGGCCAGGCCGGTGTCCGCCGCCCGGATGTTGATGTGGGTGGGCAGCCGGGTTTTATCCAGCCGGGATGTAATGGCCGCCGCGATGACGGTGGGGCTGTGGCGGTTGCCGATCTCGTTCTGGACGATCAGCACCGGCCGGACGCCCCCCTGCTCCGACCCGACCACCGGCGAAAGATCGGCGTAGAAAACTTCTCCTCTGTGTACCTCCATGGAACGTCCCTCCTTGAAAAATTGGGGGATGCAGCCGCCTATGTGGTGCGCGGCCGCCGCCCCTTTGGGTTCACAAGCAGTATTGCCCAAAGGCGGGGCGGCTATGCACACGGGGTGCTGTTCCATTTTATGCGGCGCGGCGCAGGAATTACGAATTGACAAGTACCAAAGGCAGGTGGGTTATTTTTGCAGCGGCTCCCGGGCAAGGGCGGCCAAAGTTCCTATTGTTTCAGATTCGGTCAGGTGGTGCGCTATTGATCTATGCTCCCTCCCACCCGCCCTTTTAAGGAACTTGGGGCTCCGCCCCAAACCCCGTTTGGACTCCGTGCGAATCCAGACGGCGGTTTTAGAGGTAGCCGCCGTTTTCGGTTTAGAGCCCCCACGGGGCAACAACAGCGACCGCCGCCAGTGGCGGAAACAGGGAGCTGCTGTTGGCGCCGCACCCCGGTTTTTGCAAGCGGCATCCGCCGCACAGCAAAAAGCGGCTCAGCGCAAGAGAGAAGGGCCGCAGGACCCAGGGGGTACATTAAAAGGGCGGGCGGGTGGGTTCCAATCATTTTTCCAGGGTGCAAAAGGCCAGGGCCACCCCGCCGTCGTGGCTTAAGGAAAGCCGGGCGGCGAGGCCCCGCTCGGCTACCCAGGCCGCCGTCCGGCCGGAAAAACGATATTCCGGCGCACCGGATTCCAGCCGCACCGCCTCGATCTCCGCAAGGGAGAAGGGCCCCGCGAGGCCCGTCCCCGCCGCCTTTAAAAAAGCCTCTTTGGCGGCGAAGTTGGCCGCCGCGCTGGCCGCTGTTTTGCGGGAGAGGGGGGCCCCGACCTCCAGGCCCAGGGCCGCCCGCTCCGCCGGGCCGAACACCCGCCGGGCAAAGGCCGCCCCGTGGGGGCCGGAGAGGCTTTTCTCCAGCCGGGCGATTTCGCACAGGTCGCATCCGATTCCATACAGCATAAAATAGAGTCACGCTCCTTTTTTGGGGGGCGGCCCGGGGGATAAATCCCGCAATTCCAGCAGGATACACTTGAAGTTTCGGGCCAATTCGTGTAAAATAAACCATAGTATTATATAAGGGGGTGCATTGCGTGGGCGAACCTACTGCTATTTTCTCCATCCACGACGAAAAGGACGACGAGATCCGCGACATCGTACAGCAAGTGTATGCTGCGCTCAAGGAAAAAGGCTATAACCCGGTCAATCAGATGGTGGGCTACATCCTTTCGGAGGACCCCACCTACATCACCACGCACAAAGGCGCGCGTTCCCTGATCCGAAAAATCGACCGCTACGATCTGCTTCAGGCCCTGCTGCGCAGCTACCTGAACGTCTGATCCCCCAACCCGTCCCCCCGCTGCCCATCCGGGCGGCGGGTTTTTTGTTTATTCGGCCTCGTCCCGGAGGGGCAGCTGGGCGAAGATCTGGCCCACCGTCACCTCGTATTCCCAGGGCTGGCGCTGCTTGCGGAGCTGTTTTTCCAGCTTTTCGGCCCCCTCGAACCGGCAGAAAAGATACTGCCAGAACCCTTTCATCCGGCTGATGGCGCACCCCGCGCTGCCGAAAGCCTCGGTGTACCCGGCGTAGAGGGCCGCCGCAAAGGCCCGCAGCTCCTCCCGGGTGGCGGGGGCCCCGCCCCTTGCCCGGCGGAAAAGGGCCGGGTCGGCGATGAGCCCCCGCCCCACCATGGCGGAGGCAAGGCCGGGGTATTCCCCTTCCAGCCCGGTGAGCTGGCCCGGGGCGGTGATATCCCCGTTATAGCAGACCGGCATCCTGCACTGACCGAAGGCCCGGGCAAAGGCGGCCCGGTCGGCCTCGCCCCGGTAGAGCTGTTTCAGCACCCGGGGGTGGATGATCAGCTCACAGAGGGGGTATTTGTTGTAGATTTCCAGAATTTCGCCGAACTCCTCGGGGTCGGCCACCCCCAGCCGGGTCTTGACCGACACCGGCCCGCCCGCCTGGTCGAACACCGTATACAAAAATTCATCCAGGGCGGCGGGGCTGCGGAGCATCCCGGCCCCCTTGCCCTTGGCGGTGACGGTGCCCGAGGGGCAGCCGAAGTTGAGGTTCACCTCGGTATACCCCAGCCCCCGCAGCTGGCCGATCATCCAGGCCGCCAGGGCGCCGTCCTTGGCCAGCAGCTGGGGGATCACCGGGGCCCCGGGGTTTTGTTCGGGGGCCACCTCGGCCATCTTTTTGGGGATGAGGACCCGGTTCTCCGGCGGGGAAATAAAGGGCGCATAATACCTCTCCGGCGCGGCCTCAGGGCCGAAAACCGCCTGGTGGGCCTGGCGAAAGACCCGGTCGGTGAGCCCCTCCATGGGGGCGGCGTAGTATCGCATGGGCAGTGTGGTTCCTTTCGGTTTTGTCCCCGCAAACATAGCACAGCCCCGGCGGGCTTGTCAACCCGGCGGGGCTGTTTGAGGAAGAAGGGCGAATTAGAGTCCATTCGCCCCTCCCCCGGCGGAATCAAATATTAAACATGGGGGTGGAGAGGTACCGGTCGCCGGTGTCGGGCAGCAGGACCACGATGTTCTTGCCCGCGTACTCGGGCCGCCGGGCCAGCTGCACCGCGGCCCAGGCCGCCGCGCCGGAGGAGATGCCCACCAGCACCCCTTCTTTCTGGCCGATGGCCCGGCCCATGGCGTAGGCGTCCGCCTCTTTCACCGGGATGATCTCGTCGTAGATGCCGGTGTCCAGCACCCCGGGCACAAAGCCCGCGCCGATGCCCTGGAGGCCGTGGGGGCCGGCTTTCCCGCCGCTGAGCACCGGGCTGCCGGCGGGCTCCACCCCGACAATTTTCACATTGGGGTTCCGGCGCTTGAGGTAGCGGCCCACGCCGGTGATGGTGCCGCCGGTGCCGATGCCCGCCACAAAGACGTCCACGGCCCCGTCGGTGTCGGCCCAGATCTCGGGGCCGGTGGTGGCCTCGTGGGCGGCGGCGTTGGCGGGGTTGTCGAACTGGCCGGGGATGAAGGCCCCCGGGATCTCCTGCGCCAGCTGGTTTGCCTTCTCGATGGCGCCGGACATCCCCTTGGCGCCCTCGGTGAGGACCAGCTCGGCGCCGTAGGCTTTCATAATCTGGCGGCGCTCCACGCTCATGGTCTCGGGCATGACGATGATGACCCGGTAGCCCCGGACGGCGGCCATCACCGCCAGGCCGATGCCGGTGTTGCCCGAGGTGGGCTCAATGATCACCGAGCCCTCTTTCAAAAGGCCCTTGGCCTCGGCGTCCTCGATCATGGCCCGGGCCACCCGGTCCTTCACCGACCCGGCGGGGTTGAGGTATTCGAGCTTCGCCAGCAGATGGGCGCTCAGGCCCTCGGCCTTTTCCAGCCGGGCCAGCTCCAAAAGGGGGGTATGGCCGATGAGCTGCTCGGCCGAAGTATAAATCTTTGCCATAAAAAAGCTCCTTTCCGCCCGGGGGGATGGGGGTACACAGACCCCGGCCCGGGCTTTGCTTTGGCAACGTTTCGCGGTTTATAAAACAGATGATACCGCAGCTTTTGGGTTTGTCAAGCAAAACCAAGAATTTTCACTTTCCGGGGCCAAAACCCAGCCGGAAAAGGGGCCGTTCGGCTTGTGGCCGCCGGGCGGATATGGTAGAATAAAGGGGATTCTGCGGCCCCGATTCCGGGCCGCCACAACAGCGGGGCGCCCCCCGGGAAAGAAAGAGGATTTCTGCCATGAAACGGTACGCAATCTTTGATATGGATGGTCTTTTGGTGGACAGCGAACACGTGTTCCGGGTGGTGTTCGAGGAGATGGCCGCCGAGCGGGGCCTGACGGTGGACCCCCGGTTTTTCCACGACGTCTGCGGCACCTGCGGCGACTACGAGATGCAGATCATCCACCAGTATTACCCCACCCTCAACCCGCCGGTGTTCTGGCAGGAGTGGCACAACCGGGGGATGAAGCGGATGGAAACCCAGGTGGACCTGAAACCCGGGGTGGTGGAGCTGCTCTCCTATCTCCAGAGCCAGGGGGTACAGATCGCGGTGGCCAGCTCCAGCGGGCCGGAGGTGATCCGCCATCATTTGGAAGTGGGCGGCATCCGGGAGTATTTCTCCCACATCGTCAGCGGCCAGCAGGTGGAGCACTGCAAGCCCGCCCCGGATATCTTCCTGTTGGCGGCCCGGGAGCTGGGGGCCGACCCCGCCGAGTGCTATGTCTTTGAGGACAGTCGCCAGGGGGGCTGGGCCGGGGTCAAGGCCGGGTGCACCACCGTTCTGGTGCCCGACCAGGTGCCCCCCACCCCCGAGCTGGAACAGGCGGTGGCGGCGGTCTGCCCCACCCTGAACCATGCGCTGGAGATGATCCAGGAGGGGAAGCTGTAAAGATTATTTTAACCCACCCTCCTCTTGCGCTTAGCCAATATTTGCGGCGTGACTAGCACACTTGCAAATATTGGAGCGCGGCGCCAACAACAGCTCCCTCCCCCTGCCACTGGCAGCGGTCGCTGTTGTTGCCCGCCCTTTTAATGTACCCCCCTTGCCGCTGCGCGGCGTTCCCCCTCCGGGGGAAATAAACCGTCGTCATCTGCTCCAAGGGCCGCCGCCCGGATTCGCCCATCTGTCCCCGCCAAGACATCCCTCCTCTTGCGCTGGCTGATTTTTGCGGCGCACCCAGTCGGGCGCTTGCAAAAATCAGAGCGCGGCGCCAACAACAGCTCCCTCCTCCTGCCACTGGCAGCGGTCGCTGTTGTTGCCACGCGGCCCGAAGGTGCGGGGCCAGCCGGTCAAACCGTTCGGCTGCCTTTTCAACTTCATGGTCCGCAGCACGTACAGCTGCCGCGGCATCAGCGTCTTGGTTCCCAGCAAGTTACGGCGCGGTTAAAACTGCCGCGGCATGGGCGGCTGTCAGCAGCCCAAAAAGCCCTAGGGGTTCGCAGGGCCTGCGGCTGCCGCGGCATGAGCCTCCCGGTTTCCATCAAGTTACGGCGCGGACGAAAACGGCGCGAACAAAAACCCGTCCCCCAGCAGCTAAGGGGGACGGGTTTTTTATGTCAGAGTGGGGCAGGCGCGGGGGTTAGACGGCGCTCTCGTAGTCCAGCATGAACTGGGTCACCCCGTCCATGGCCAGCTCGCGGGGGTCGAGCTTCAGCTCGCCGGCCCGGATCTTGTTGTAAGAGAGGGGCATGTACTGGTGCAGCATGTTCATGGGGATGGGATACTGGCGCAGATTGTCGAACAGCTTGTTCATGGCGGCCACCACCTCGGGCTGGCCGATGTAATACCGGGCCCGGTCGGAGTAGCTGTACTTCCGGCAGAGGGCCAGCTGGCGCTCGTCGCCATGGTAGTGCTTGGCCCAGTTGGCGGGGTTGGCCAGCATGACCTCTTCCAGGGTCTCGATGAAGTTGGCCCGCTTTTCCTCGGGCACCAGCTCTTTCTCCATCATGCTCAGGGAGAACAGGGCCTCCCGCAGGCCGTAGGTCAGGGCGGGGCCGACTTTCAGGATGGCGATGCCGTCGGTGACCATGTTGTAGAGGTCCTGGGCGGTCTGGTAGTCGGTGGAGTGGCCCTCAAAGCAGATGCCGGGGAACTCCTTGAGCGCGGCGCAGAGATCCACCGCCGCCGCGGGGTTGTAATCAAAGACCTGCTCGTCGCCGAACTCCACGCCGGGCTGAACCACCACGGCGATGACGTCGGCCATGCCGTCGCCCACGCCCTCCTCGGCCCAGACCCGCTGATAGGTGGAGACGGTGTCCCGGAATGCCTCGGGCTTGGTGACGGCCAGGGTGTCCTCGGCCTCGGTGGCGCCGCCGGGGATGGGCACCTCGCTGCCGATGACGAAGACCGGGCGCATGGCGTCGGGCTTCTCGGCTTTCAGCTCCTCGTAGCCCTTCATGGCGGCCTTATAGAGGGCGGCGCCGCGGCGGGCCACCACCTCCGTGGAGAGCAGCCCCTCGGGGTCGTCGGCCACCTTCATGCTGGTGTCCAGGTGGATCTTGGTGAAACCCGCCCGGGCGTACTGGTAGACCAGCTCCCGGGAGTTCTCCATGGCCTTTTCCTCGGGCAGGTTCTGCCAGGTCAGGGGGCCCAGATGGTCGCCCGCCAGGATAATCCTATTTTCAGGCAGGTCGATGGCCTGGGCCATCTTGAGCACCATCTGGTAGAAGTCTTTCGGCACCATGCCGGTATAGCCGCCGAACTGGTTGACCTGGTTGGCGGTGGCCTCGATCAGGACGGGGGTGTTCCGCTCCTTGGCCCGGCGGAGGGCGATCTCCAGCACCAGCTCATTGGCGCTGCAATACGAGGGGATGCCGCAGCGGATGCCCTGGCGGCGCTTTTCCATCATTTCCTGCAAGGGGTGTTTCATGGTTTTAACCTCCTGTTTGGCTCAGAGCTTGGGCTCGCCCATGCAATAGGTCTGCAATACGGTGTAATCGGTGTCCAGCACCACCAGGTCGGCGTCCTTGCCCACCTGGATGGAGCCCTTGCGGTCGGCAATCCCCAGGCAGTTGGCGGGGTTGATGGTGCAGGCGTTGATGGCGTAGTTGAAGGGCACCATGGCCTCCTCCACCAGGATACGCAGGCCCTGGTTCAGCCGCAGGGTGGAGCCCGCCAGGCCGCCGGTGGAAGTCAGGTGGGCGCTGCCGTCGGGGTAGATGACGATCTCATTGCCGCCGAAGAGGAACTTGCTGCCCACGGGGGTGCCCTTGGCCATCAGGGCGTCCGAGATCATGATGGCGTAGTCGGGGCCCTTGGACATAAAGTAGTTGTTCAGGGCCGCGGGGGTGGAGTGGTTGCCGTCGCAGATGATCTCGCCGTACATGGTGCGGATGCGGTAGGCCGCGCCCACCAGGCCGTTGGCCCGGTGGTTGAAGGGGGTCATGCCGTTGTAGACGTGGGTCATGGACCGGGCGCCGTGGGCCCAGGCCATCACCGCCTGGTCATAGGTGGCGGCGGAATGGCCGATGCTCACCACCACGCCGTGCTCGGCGCAGTAGCGGGTCAGGGCGAAATCCTCGTCGGTCTCGGTGGCCATGGTGATGTACTTGATGTGGCCCTTGGCGGCGGCCTGGTACCGCTTGAACTGCTCGATGGTGGGCTTGGCGATGTGCTGCTCGGGCTGGGCTCCCTTATACACCATATCCAGATAGGGCCCCTCGAAGTGGATGCCCAGGATCTCGGCGCCCTCGTAGCCCTCCTCCATCACGTTGGCGACGTTTGCCACGGCGGCGGTCAGGACCTCCTCGCTCTGGGTGATGGTGGTGGCCAGGAAGCTGGTCACGCCCTCGGTGACAATGTTCTTGGCCCAGTTGCGCAGGCCCTCGGGGTTTGCGTCGTTGGTGTCGAACTCAAAGGCCCCGTGGCAGTGAATATCCATAAAGCCGGGGACGACGCGTTTGTCGCCGTAATCCACATCCACCGGGCCGCTGCCATAGGGGGAAATCTCTGCGATTTTGCCTCCCTCCAGCCGGACGGCGGCGGGCACAAACTGGTCGGCGATCCATACCTTTTTGCTTTGAAGAATCATAAAAAGCTGGCCTCCTTTGAATCCAGGGTTCACAGGGCAAAAAACCGCCCATCTTGGTTATCTTGCATATATTATAACGCCCCTGCGGCCAAAAATATTTGCAATTTTTAGCTCACTTGTTGCCGCTTTTAGTATTTGGGTTGTTTTTTGGAAGAAAGGTGCGATATAATGAAATCACCAGAAACACCCGACAGGAGGTTTGCAACCATGAACATTTTTAATCTGTCTGAAGAAAAAATGAAGGAGACCTTCTCCAGCTACACCATCCACGAAATTTACCAGCAGCCCGCCACCTGGCGCAAGACCTGCGCCCAGCTGGCCGCCTGCAAGGACGAGCTGCAGAAGTTCCTGGACCAGGTTGTCAAGGCCGAGGACTTTGACATCGTCCTCACCGGCGCGGGCACCAGCGAGTTTGTCGGCAACTCGCTGTTCCAGGCTCTGGCCCAGAAGTACAACTACAAGGTCAAGAGCTACGCCACCACCGACATCGTCCCCTCGCCGGAGAATTTCCTCTCCCGTGAGAAACCCACCCTGCTGATCAGCTTCGGCCGTTCGGGCAACAGCCCCGAGTCCCTGGGCGCTGTCCAGGCCGCCGAGGTGGTCTGCAAGAACCTGTACCACCTGTTCGTCACCTGCAACCACGAGGGCACCCTGTCCAAGCTGGCCAACGACCGCACCAACTGCTTCGCCCTCAACCTGACCCCCGAGACCCACGACCAGTCCTTCGCCATGACCTCCAGCTATTCCAATATGTACATGGCCACCTATCTGGCCCTGAACCTGGACCGCCTGGAGGAGCTGACCGCCGAGATCGAAGAGGTGGCCAAGGCCGCCGAGCACTTCCTGGACGAGCAGTACGGCCAGGTCAAGCAGATCGTGGACGAGTTCGACTTCAACCGGATCGTCTACCTTGGCAACATCGCCCTGAAGGGCGTGGCCCAGGAGTCCGCCCTCAAGATGCTGGAGCTGACCGCCGGCCAGGTGGCCACCATGTACGACTCCCCCCTGGGCTTCCGTCATGGTCCCAAGTCCATCATCGACCCCCGCACCCTGACCGTGGTCTACCTGAGCGATGACGAGTACCGCCGCCGCTACGAGATCGACCTGATCAAGGAGATGGGCCCCCAGCGCAAGGGCAACAAGATCGTCGCCGTCATGAACCAGCCCGTCGAGGGCCTGGAGGATCTGGTGGACTACATCGTCCGGATCCCCGTGGGCAGCTACAAGGAGAACGTGCTGCTGGGCTTCGACTACATCCTCTTCGCCCAGACCCTGGCCGTCATGAAGTCCCTGTCCCTGGGCATCACCCCCGACAACCCCTGCCCCACCGGCGAAGTGAACCGGGTGGTCAAGGGCGTCACCCTCTACCCCTACACCTTGAAATAACAAAGAGATCGGAGTAATATTATGGTAGGTTTGTTGATTACCGGCCACGGCGAGTTCGCCGCCGGCATGCAGAGCGCCGCCAAGATGATTGCCGGCGAGTGCGAGGTCATCAAGTACGTCAAGTTCCTGGAAGGGATGTCCACCGAGCAGCTGGCCGACCAGCTGAACGCGGCCTTCGACGCTCTGTCCAGCTGTGACGGCGTGGTGGTCCTGGCGGATCTGCCCGGCGGTTCCCCCTTCAAGACGGCCGTGGAGTACAAGTACGCCCGCCCCGACCAGAAGATCGAAGTAGTGGCAGGCACCAACCTGCCCATGATCGTCACCGGCGCCACCCTGGTGGAGGACGAGTCCGACCCCAAGGCCCTGGCCGACGAGCTGATCGAAGTGGGCAAGGACTGCCTGGTGCCCTTCGTCCTGGAGATTCACGAGGACGACGCCGAAGAAGACGGAATCTGACCGCAATCTATAACACAGAGAGGGTAGCATTGTCATGAATTGGGAAGTTATTGGATGGACTTGTATCACTATCGCGGTGATTATGGGCGTGATCGCCCTGATCCTCGTCGCGATCTCCGCCCGGGGTATGCGCGCCAAGCGGAAGAGCGTGGGCGATCTCCAAACCGGAATGAAAGTCGGCTCAAAGGTCATGTTCGCCGGCGGCATCTACGGCACCATCACCGGGATGGAGGAGGATACCCTCCGGGTGGAGGTGGCCCCCAAGACCGTCCTCACCATCTCCCGCTATGCAGTGCAGGCCCTGGTGAAAGACTGAATACCATCATCCCCCATTCGCCGGGGGCGGCCCCCAAAAGCCGCCCCCGGATTTTTTTGCGCCTTTTTTTGCCAAAACAAAAAGCCCAGGGCCGCAGCAGGCAGGCGCTGCGGCCCCGGGCACCGGGTAAGAGATCGCAAAATCTCACAGGGGGAATGATAGGTTCTTTATGTAGGGCTCAGATCAGGCTCAGAGCGGCCTCGTCGCCCACCAGGATGAAATCCGGGTGCATCTGGAGGATGGAGGCGGGCACGGTGGGGGTCACCGGGCCGAAGAAAGCCTTCTTGATGATCTCGGCCTTGTCGGCGCCGCTGGCCACCATCAGGACCTTGCGGGCCTGCATGATGGTCTTGATGCCCATGGTGTAGGCCTGGCGGGGCACCAGGGACTCGTCCCCGTTGAAGAAGCGCTTGTTGGCCTCGATGGTCTCTTTGGTCAGATCCACACAGTGGGTGCCCAGCTCGAAGGCCTGGCCCGGCTCGTTGAAGCCGATGTGGCCGTCGTGGCCGATGCCCAGCAGCTGGAGGTCGATGCCGCCCGCGTTGCGGATGATGGCGTCGTACTCCCGGCAGGCGGCCTCGGCGTCGGGGTTGGAGCCGTCCGGCACATGGATCCGGTCGGGCTGGACGTTCACGCTGTCGAAGAAGTTCTTGTGCATGAAGTACCAGTAGCTCTGGTCGTGCTCCCGGGGCAGGCCGCGGTACTCGTCCAGGTTGATGGTGGTCACCTCGGAGAAATCGATGTCCCCTTTGTTGTACCAGTCGATCAGCTGGGCGTAGGTGCCCACGGGGGAGCTGCCGGTGGCCAGGCCCAAAACGCAGTTGGGCTTCATGATCACCTGGGCCGAGATGATGTTGGCGGCCTTGCGGGACATATCCTTGTAGTCTTTTGCGCGAATGATCTTCATGAGAGGGCCTCCTGTCCTATGGGTGGTTGAAACGCCGGGCTCGTTCTCCCCCGGCGGGGCTTACCGTCTCAGGCGCGGCCGTTGCTGCCGCAGACCAGAATCTTGCTCATGACGTACTCTTTGACCTTCTCGCGGCCCAGGGCGTTGTACTTCTTGGGATCGAAGGCGTCGGGGTCCTTGGCCAGGTATTCCTTCAGGCCGGTGCTGAAGGCGATCCGCAGGTCGGTGGCGTAGTTGACCTTGCAGATGCCGCGGCGGATGCACTCCCGCACGGCGTCGTCGGGCACGCCGCTGGTGCCGTGGAGCACCAGGGGGATGGAGACCACTTCCCGGATCTGGCTCAGGCGCTCCACATCCAGCTTGGGCACGCCCTTGTAGACGCCGTGGGCGGTGCCGATGGCAACGGCCAGGGAGTCCACGCCGGTCTTGGCCACAAAGTCGGCCGCCTCGGAGGGCACGGTGTAACCGCCGTCGCCGCCGTCCAGGTCGTCCTCTTTGCCGCCCACCTTGCCCAGCTCGGCCTCAACGGGGACGCCGGCGGGGTGGCAGGCGTCCACCACAGCCTTGGTCACGGCGATGTTGTCCTCATAGCAGCTGTGGGAGCCGTCGATCATGATGGAGGTGTAGCCCGCCCGGAAGGCCTGCATGGCCAGCTGGAAGCTGCTGCCGTGGTCCAGGTGCATCACCACGGGCACCGAGGCAGCCTTGGCGGCCGCGGCCACGTTGGCGTAGAACATCTCGGGGGAAGCATACTTCAGGGTGGAGGGGGTGGTCTGGATGATCACCGGGGAGCGCAGCTCCTCGGCGGCGGCCACAACGGCCTGGACCATCTCCATGTTCTCAACATTGAAAGCGCCGATGGCGTAGCCGCCCTTCTGGGCGTCCAGCATCAGTTGTTTAGCAGTAACCAGCATACGATCAGCTCTCCTTTTCACGTTACGTTTTGAACCGTCAGTCTCCCGCCCCGACGGGACGGGAGGAGCTTATCCTTCTTCTATCATTATATATCAGGGTGCGACGGGTTTTCAATTACGACTTTTAACCGGGTTTTTGCAATAATTAGCAGCGCCCCGGCTCAAAAGCCCAGCCCCGCGTCCCGCCGGGCCTCTTCCAGCACCCGGGCCACCTGGCAGGAAACTTCCAAAAGCCGGTCACATTCCGCCCGGTCCCCCCGGGCCACCATCCCGGCGATGGCCTGCATCTCGTAGTGCCAGCTGTTTTCGGGCAGTTCGATGACCTCGGGCTCCCGGCCCCGGAGGGAAAACTCCACCTTTTGGCAGTTGCTGGCCCCGGGGGTCACCCGGAGGCAGCCCTTCTCCCCCACGATCTGGACCTCGTTTTTGCCCTGGCCGTCCTTGGCGCCCACGCACTGGCAGACAAAGCCGGGGTATTCCAGCAGGGCCAGGCCGTGGGTGTCGATGCCGTTTGTGTGGGTGTGGGCCAGGTATTTCACCCCCTGGGGCGGACCCCACAGCCCCACCGCAAAGTGGATGTTGTAGAGGTTCAGGTCCATCAATGCGCCCCCGGCGAAGGCCGGGTTAAAGACGTTGGGGTTTTGCCCGTCCAAAAGGGCCTGGTACCGGCTGGAATACTGGCAGAACCAGCACAGGGCCGCCTTGATGTCCCCCAGCTCGGGCAGCCGGCGGCGGATGAGCTGGTAGTTCGGGTGGTAGGCGGTGGCCGCCGTCTCGAAGAGCCAGAGCCCTTTTTCCCGGGCCAGGGCGGAAAGTTCCCGGGCCTGGCCTTCCGTGGGGACCATGGGCTTTTCACACAGGACGTTTTTGCCCGCTTCCAGGGCGGCTTTGGCCTGGGGGTAGTGGAGGCTGTTGGGGGTACAGACGTAGATCCAGTCGAGGGCCGGGTCGGCCAGCATCTCCTCCAACTGGGTGTAGACGGCGGGGATGCCGTGTTCCGCCGCCAGGGCGCGGCCGGTTTCCTCCCGGCGGGAGCAGACCGCCCCCAGCTCCATCCCCGCCCGCTTCATCTGGGGCAGGATGCTGGCCAGGATAAAACTGGTGCCGATGATGCCGATTTTCATAACTGCGCCTCCTTTACCGGGCGGTGTTCCCCGGCTGCTGATAAAAGCGTTTTGCGTACTCGCTGGGGGAGACCTCGTATTTCCGGTTGAAGGCGTTGGAGAAGTAGTGGATGGAGCTATACCCCAGCCGCAGGGAAATCTCGCTGATGGTGTAGCGGTTTTCCTGGAGCATCTGGCAGGCCTTTTCCAGTTTGAGGTCGCTGATGTACTTTTTGGGGGTCTGTTTCACCGCCGTCTTGAATAGAATTTGGAGAGAGGAGCGGCTGAGGGAAAAATGCTGGCAGATGTCGGCGATGGTCAGCGGCTCGTAGATCCGCTCGTTGATGTACTGTTCGATCCGCTGGAACATATCGTCCTGGTAGTTCTGGCGGGAGATGCTCACCGGTTTTTCCTGCTGTTTGGGGGGCGCCAGGTACTGGCTCTGGAGCAGCCGGATGATGGTCTCGGAGAGAAGGCAGCTCATCAGGGAGTACATGTAGGGGACGCCGGTGGTGCTCTCCTGGACGAGGGTGCGGATCAGGGTATAGATTTTCTTGTCGTAGGGGAACACCCGGTTGACCAGCGGCCGGAACCACTCCCCCTGGACCGAGGGCTCGGCCCCCATGGTGAAGAGGATGGTCACATAAGAGGCGGTCTGGCCCTCGTTTGTAAACTGGGTGTGCCACTGGCCGGGGGCGTAGATCATCATCTCTTTTTCCCCGATCTCATAGAGCTTGTGGTCCACCTCGGTGTTGAGCCGGCCGGTGTCCACATAGGTCAGCTCGAAAAAGTCGTGGCGCTCGCCCTTGAACTGGTACCCCCCGTTCCGGATGCGGTAAAAGTGCCCCAGGATGTTGGTGGCCTCGATCCGGGGCAGGCGGTGCTTGTATTCATAGGGGGCGGCCAGGGGCACCACGTTCAGGTGATAGCGGGTGTCCACGATGGTGTCGTAGACCACCTGGGGGGTGGTGGCCACCACAGCATAAAACACCCCGGCCTTTATCCGGACCAGATGGTTCATGGAAAATTCCTGGAGCTGTTTTGGGTCGGGCTCGTGGGCCACCAGCAGGGCGGCCAGCCCCTCATGAATCTCCAAAAAGACATCACAGTTGAAGCAATACAACTGTGTTACGTAATTTCGGGCAGTCTGTGTGGTAGCCTGGCGGATCAGAGAGCCGCCTTTCTGGGGGATCGGCGTGCGGTAGGCCGAGCCGTATTCCAGAAAACTGGCGCTGGAAGTTTCAGTCTGCATAAGCGTAGGTTCCTCCGTATTGTATATATTATAATACCATAAAAGTGCGATTTGTCAATTTTGACAGTATTAAACACTTTTCGTTGACGGCAAGTCACACATTCACCAATTTTCGGCAATGAATTACTAAAA
>HHCFC01400__coassemble_1193_pt1 | contig 57490 bp, 49 predicted proteins | sample HHCFC01400__metabat2_high_PE_029 | metagenome-assembled genome bin HHCFC01400
AAGAAAGCACATCCGACTTTTGGAGGAATCAGAATCCCCCCATAGCCCGGGCCCGCAGCAGAAGCCCCACCACCAGGGCCAGCAGCATCAACAACAAAACTGCTTTGTTGACCCCTTTTTTCTGTTTCTGAGCGTGAGATTGCCGCCCCTGGTTCCCGGAACCGGAAGATTTCTTTTTGGAGTTTGTCCGGGGGGAGGTTGTCTTGGCTTTTCCATTGCGGGGAACAGATTTCGCAGAATGTGCGGGTTCCCGGCGCGGTTCTCGTTTGGCTGTACGGGATGCCCCACTGCTGCGGGGGGAGGCTTCCTCTGCGGCTCGAGCAGCCGCAGCCTGTTGGCGGGCGGCCCCTGTCTCGTACAGATTGACCTCCGGCGGGGACTGGGTGCGCCCGCCTTTGGGGCCGGAGCCCCGGCTGGCGCCGCAGCGGCTGAGATATTCCTCAGCCAGGCGATAATACTTTTGCAGTTCTTTTTCGCTGAAAGCCGCCCCTGCATAGCCTTCTTCCAGCCGTTCCACCGCCTCATCAAACAGCATGGCCGCCTGAACGCCTCCGGTGCGGTCGGCCGCATGAGCCGCTTCGTTGCGGGCGGTCCGCACCGCGTTACAGGCCCGGCGGGCGGCGCTGGGATGGGCCGTGTTCCCCAAAAGATCCAGGGGATGGGCCGCATCCTTCTCGGGGTCCAGCAGCACCCGCATACAGAGGGTGGTGTCCAGCTGCTGCCAGCTGGTTTTCCGCTCCAGATCGGGCAGGCGGTCATAATAGAGCGGGCTCTCCTGCCGGCGGACCGCCAGATGCTGGAGCAGCGAATCCACCGTATGGCTGCCCGGTTTTTGCTCCCAATGCCACCGCAGCAGACGGCGGCTGATTTCGTCGCAGGTAGCCTTGATTTCAAACGCCACCTGTAAATATTCTTCCGGCATGGCCTTCCTCCTCGTTTATTTTTATCCTGTGGCTGCATAAGCAATGCGGAGGAAGCGCAGCCGCTCCCCCCGCATGGTGCATTCCTCGGCGGCGGCCCAAAACAAGGGCCAGCCTACGCCTTACAGGAAAAATTGATAATAGACAAAACCGCTCAGCGCAATTCCCGCGCAGATCAGGGCTGTGAGAGGCGGAACCCAGCGGATGATGGCCTCGGCCACTGCGTCCTCCGGTTCGTCGTCGTATTCGTCCTCTTCCACCAGCTCTGCGGCCCGGCGGCTCCGGGGCTCAAAAGGCTCATCGGCATGGGTCCGCCAGTGAAGCGGTGCAGCCTGGGTATCATCGATGGATGTTTCCTCTACCACAGAGCGAGAACCGCCCAGCACACGGGTGCTGCCCGCCTCTTCTTCCACCGGCTGGGCCGCTGCGCCCCGCTGCTGACCAGACAGATCAAATGCTCGGGTACCATCCGGGCGGACTTCCCCCACCGGTGCAGAAGGAGCCGTGTAGCCCATAATCCGGGTGGGTTCCTCCACCGGTGCAGCGGGAGCCGTATATCCCATGATCCGGGTGGGCTCCTCCGCCGGCTGGGCCTGGGCCGGCTTCTGGCGGCCAGTCAGGTCAAATGCCCGGGTACCATCCGGTTGGGCTTCCTGAACGGGAGCGGTCGGCGCCGCACCCCCGACAATCCGGGTTGCCTCCGGGGCGGGCTCCGGCTGGGGTTCCGGCTGCTCAGGCTGCATCAGAACGTTCAGGGCGTTCTGAAGCAGGATGCGGTCACAGCCGCACTCGCTGCAATAGACGGTGTCTTCCTCCTTGGGGTGGAAGGCGCCGCAGGCACAGTACCAGCCATTGTCCAGCACCTGGGGAGCATATTTCAGCCCCTTGCGGCTCATCCGCTGTTCCAGAGCAGCTTCCAGCTCTGCGGGCAGACGGCGGGGCGCCGGCAGGCGGACCCGCTTGGTCTTCTCCAGCTGCACCACCTGTTTGCCGTGGTAAACCTTTTTCAAGATCACATCCACGCTGGTGATGACCTTATCGGTGACAAAGACGGCATCGTCCATCCCGAACAGTTCGCCGGGTTTGACGTCCAGATCCCGATACTGGAAATCCGCCTCGCAGAGGATGACGCCGCCGGTTCCCTTGCATTTGAACAGGATATCCAGTGCTGTCAGGTTCACCTGAGAAACATTTTTAAAGGTCAGGCAGACGGCGCGATCGCCGCTGATGCTGCCCTTGAGCAGCTCGACCTGCACAAACTGAACCGGACTGCCCGGGGTGTAATAGTTGGCACGGGTTTGGGCAATCGGATCAAAGCTTTCCTCCACAACACTCACTCCTTTGCTGGTTAATTTATTCGCCGGCGGGCTTTTCCCCGTCTTCCGGCGCGGGGGCCGGGGCGGGTTCCGCCTTTTCCGCAAACTCAGCCGTCTCAGCAGGCTCGGCCATCTCCACCGGCTCGACCGCAGGCTGGGCAGGGGTTTCGGCCTTGGGGGACTCAGCCTCCCGGGCAGGGAGGGTCTCGCCCTTCATGATGGCGTTGAACTCGGCCTCGTTGAGCTTCTCACGCTCCATCAGAGCCTGAGCCAGCGCATGGAGCTGGTCCATGTGCTCGGTCAGGGTACGGCGGCAGGTCTCATAGGCCTCGTCGATGATATCCCGCATCTCGCTGTCAATCTCGGCGGCAGTGCTCTCGCTGTAGCCCTTGCCCATGCCCAGATCGCGGCCCAGGAAGGTCTCCTCCTGGGCGGTGCCGTAGACCACAGGGCCCAGCCGCTCGGAGAAACCGTACTTGGTGATCATCTGGCGGGCGATGTTGGTGGCCTGCTGCAGGTCGTTGGAAGCACCGGTGGAGATGTCGTCCAGGATCAGCTGTTCGGCCACGCGGCCGCCCAGACTGGAGACGATATCCTCAAACATCTCGCCCTTGGTGACGTAGCTGCGGTCTTTTTCGGGCAGGTACATGGTGTAGCCGCCGGCCTGGCCGCGGGGGATAATGGTAATCTCATGGACGCGGGGGTGATGCTTGCAGTAGAAGCCCGCCACCGCGTGGCCCGCCTCGTGATAGGCGGTGAGCTTTTTCTCTTCGGGGGTGACGATCCGGCTCTTCTTCTCGGGGCCGGCCATGACCTTCATGGAAGCTTCCTCAATGTCCTCCATGGTGATGGCCTTGCGGTTGCGCCGGGCAGCCAGCAGAGCTGCCTCGTTGACCAGGTTCTCCAGGTCGGCGCCGGCAAAACCGGGGGTCCGCTGGGCGATCACCTTGAGGGAGACGTCCGGGGCCAGGGGTTTATTCCGGGTGTGGACCTTGAGGATCTCCTCGCGGCCCTTGACATCGGGCAGACCTACATAGACCTGACGGTCGAAACGGCCGGGACGGAGCAGAGCTTTATCCAGGATATCGGCCCGGTTGGTGGCCGCGATGACGATAACGCCGTCGTTGGCCTGGAAGCCGTCCATCTCCACCAGCAGCTGGTTCAGAGTCTGCTCGCGCTCGTCGTGGCCGCCGCCCAAACCGGCGCCGCGCTGGCGGCCCACCGCGTCGATCTCATCGATGAACACGATGCAGGGCATGGTCTTTTTGGCCTTGTCGAACAGGTCGCGGACACGAGAAGCGCCCACGCCGACGTACATTTCCACGAAATCGGAACCCGAAATGGAGTAGAAGGGCACCCCCGCCTCGCCGGCGCAGGCGCGGGCCAGCAGGGTTTTACCGGTGCCCGGAGGGCCCACCAGCAGAACGCCGTGGGGAATCCGGGCGCCCAGGGAGTTGAATTTGTTGGGGCTCTTGAGGAACTCCACCACCTCTTGCAGTTCCTCTTTTTCCTCGTCCTCGCCCGCGACATCGGCAAAGGTGGCGGTCTTTTGGTTCTCGGACTCGTCCTTGACCTTGGCGCGGCCCACATTCATAATGTTGCCGCCTGCGCCGCCGCCCCGGAGCATGGAGAAGAGGATGAAGCCGGTGCAGCCCAGCATGGCCAGGTAGAACAGGATCTCCATCCAGGGGATGGTTTCTTTGAGGGCCACATAGTCATAGACCATCGGGGCGTCGGGGTTGGCCTCGTTGTACGCCTCGATGTAGCCGGTCACGTTCTCCACGAACATGGCGGCATAGGGCAGCTGGTAGCGCACCGTAACGGTGCCGTCCTCTTCTTCCTGGACGACGTCGCCGGTCTGGCTGGGGGCCAGCATGCCGGAGAGCAGCCCGCCGGTGCTCTCGGTGGCAGACTGGTCGGTCTCACCGGGCAGAGGCAGGTCGCCTTCTTTGATCTTCATGGCGATTACGCCGGTATTCCGGTCCAGCGTAAACTCGGTCACCTGCAGGTGCTCGAAGTAGTTGACCACCGTGGAATAGGTCATGGACGAGCTGGCTGAGCTGGTGGAAGTACCCAGCATGGACCAGATCATCAGCACGGCGGCCAGCGCCAGGGCCAGCACCAGCGGGTTAAAACGCGGTCTTTTCGGTTGCAAAAACAATCAACTCCCGTTCTGCTTCTGACGAAGCGATTCTATGGTTCAAACTCTCTGTGCGGTTGGCTCATGCCTGCTCGTAGACATGGGGCTTGAGCACGCCCACATAGGGCAGATTGCGGTATTTCTCGTTGTAGTCCAGGCCATAGCCCACCACAAACTCGTCCGGCACCTGGAAGCCCTCGTAATCGGGCTGGATGTCGGCCTTGCGGCGGGTGGGTTTATCCAGGATGGCGCAGATCTTCACCGAGCTGGGGTTGCGCATCTTGAGCATGGGCACCAGGTTGGAGAGGGTGACGCCCGTGTCCAGAATATCCTCCACAATCAGCACGTCCTTGCCGGTGAGGTCGGCATCCAGGTCCTTGACGATCTTGACCAGACCGGTGGTCTGGGTGTTGGTGCCGCCGTAGCTGGACACCACCATGAAATCGATGCTGCACGGAATGGTCACCGCCCGCATCAGATCCGCCATAAAGACCACCGCACCCTTGAGGATGGAAACCAGCAGCAGGTTTTTGCCCGCATAGTCGCGGCTGATCTGAGCGCCCAGATCGGCCACCTTGGCCTTGAGCTCTTCCTCAGTGACCAGAACGTTCTTGATATCGTCGTGCATACTCATGATTCAAACTTCCTCTCTTTTTTCCGGTTCCAGCAGCAGGATGGTGCCGCCGGTTTCATCGGGGGCCAGCCCATCCGCAAAGCCCGCGCCATAGACCCAAAGGATCTCACTGCCGTCCGCCAGCAGGGGCAGCCGGTCCCGCTCCTCGGAGGGGATCGCCGCTTCGTTCATCCATTTGCGCAGGCTCTTGCGGACGCCGCGCCCAGCCGGCCGGAAGAAGTCGCCCGGCCGGCGGCTGCGCACAACAAGCGCAGGATGCAACATGGTTATTCTAGCATAATCTGCCTGATTTTTTAAGTCTTTTTTATGAACGACCTGTGTTTTTTCTTGAAAAGTCGGCTCGAAAAGCCGCGTGTGAAGCCGATATCCCCCCGGCAGAGGGTATTCGGCCTGCCGGGCGGGGTCAAAGGGGACACACCAGCCCGGTTCGGGCGGCATTTCTGCCCGCCGGGGGCGGGCTTTTTCCAGCCAGAAAAACCCCCGCTCCACCCGGGCCCGCACCTCTGGCCGCAGCTGCACCGCGCCGCTGCCCTGCTCCACCAGGCCGCAGAGCAGACGGATGTATTTTTCTTCCGGATCCCGCACCGAGGCCGTCAGCCGATGGAGCGCCGCCTCTAGTATCAGAGGGTCGGCCTGCCGGAGGACTTCCAGACGGTAAGCCTCTGCCCCCGGTACAGCGTCCTGAGCCAGAGACTCATCCAAAAGCCGCCGGGCTTCCCGGGCGAAATAAGCGTCGGCCCGGGCGGCCTTCTCACAGAAGCGGGCCAGATTTTCCTCCGCCGCCCCGTTTGCCGACCGCAGAGCGGGCAGAGCACAGCGGCGCAGGCGATTGCGGGCGTAGGCATCGGTCAGATTGGTCTCGTCGGTGACCCAGCCCTGCCCCACCGACCGGCAATAGGCCTCGGTCTGGGCCCGGGTCAGGCAGAGGAGCGGCCGGGCGTAGAAATCCCGGGCCGGGCGGATCCCCGCCGCCCCATGGAGCCCGGCCCCCCGGGCCAGCCGGAACAAGAGGGTCTCGGCCTGGTCGGTAACAGTATGGGCCGTCGTCACCCAATCTATCCCCTCTCTATGGAGGGTTTCAAAGCAGCGATACCGCAGGACCCGGGCCCAGTCCTCCCCGGGGTGGGGCGGGATGGGCCCCAGCTCGGCAGCCCGGAAAACCCGCAGCTCCACCCCGAGATCCGCGCAGACCGCCCGGACGAAAGCTTCGTCCCGGTCAGCGGCAGCGCCCCGCAGACCGTGGTTGATATGGCAGGCGGCCAGTTCCAGCCCCAAATCCGCCCGCAGCGCCCAGAGCAGCCGCAGAAGGGCCATGCTGTCGGCCCCGCCCGAGACCGCCGCCGCCACCCGCAGGGGGCCATTTTTTTCCCCGTGCAGAAAAAGCCCGGCCTGCCTGCAAAATGCAAGGACCTGGGCTTCGATCCGGCTGGGGGAAAAATCCATCCTCCCGCCCCTCATCCGCGCTTGAAGTCCACATCCATAAAGCGGGTGTGGGCGCCGTCCCATCCCAGCGGGACGGTGCTGGTCTCGCCGTGGCGGTTCTTGGCCACAATGCACTCGGCGGTGTCGGCGTCCACTTCGGCGCCGTCCTGCTGCTGGCTGGAATAGTACGCCTCGCGGTAGAGGAACAGAACGCAGTCGGCGTCCTGCTCGATGGAACCGGAGTCACGCAGGTCGGACAGCTGGGGCCGGTGGCCGGAGCTGTTGCCCTGTTTTTCCACCGCACGGGAGAGCTGGCTCAGGGCGATGATGGGGACGTTCATCTCTTTGGCCATGATCTTAAGGTTTCGGGTGATGGAGCTGATCTCCTGCACCCGGTTCTCGCTCCGCTGGCCGGAGGTCATCAGCTGGAGATAGTCGATGACGATCAGGCCGATGTTGGGCCGGCGGGGGTCCTGGTTAACCCGGCGGATCTTGGCTTTCATCTCAGCGATGGTGATGCCCGAGGTGTCGTCCATGTAGATGGGGGCATCGTGGAGCTTTTCGGTGGCCAGGGCCAGATACTCCCAGTCCCCCGCCTTGAGGGCGCCGGTGCGGAACGCCTGGCTGTCGATGCCCGCCTCCGCCGAGAGAATACGGTTGGTCAGCTGCTCCTTGGTCATTTCCAGGCTGAAGATGGCCACCGGGATCTTCTCCCGCATGGCCACGCGAGTGGCAATGTTCAGGGCAAAACTGGTTTTGCCCATACCGGGGCGGGCCGCCAAAATAATCAGGTCGCCCCGGCCCAGGCCGGTGAGGACCGTGTCCAGCAGCCGGAACCCGGTGGGGATCCCTTTGTATTTATCTGCATCCGGGCCGCTGATCTTTTGCAGGTTGGTCAGGGTCTCCACCATGCTGGAAGCCAGCGGGGTCAGGGCGCTGGAATCCCGGCCGGAGCGAATCTCATAGATCTTCTGCTCGGCGTTTTCCAGCAAGAGATCGGCGTCCGGCTCGTCGCCCGCGTTTTCCAGGATATCCTTGGCCACCCCCATCAGCTGGCGGACCAGATACTTCTCCTGGACGATCTTGGCGTAGGCTTTGACATTGGAGATGCTGGGCACCGTCTCAGCCAGGCCGGTCAGGTAAACCTTGGCCTCGTCGGCGCTGCTGAAAGCGCCATCTGAGATGACGGCATCCAGCAGGGTGACGAAGTCGATGGTCTGGTCGCTGGTGAACAGCCGGAGCATCTCGGTGTAGATCCGCCCGTTCTGCCGGGTGTAGAACATCTCCGGCCGGAGGATCTCCACCAGCTCGGTGAGGGTCTCGGGCTGGAGCAGCACCGCGCCCAGAACGCTCTGCTCCGCCTGCATGCTATAGGGCAGGCTGATGCCCACGCTCTCGAGATTCAGTTCATTGGAATACCGGCGTTCCGACGGCATAGGGTTCCTCCTTCCGCCGCCCGGGGCGGCTGTCTTGGCCCCCGAACCAGGGCCCGGACAAAAAACGCCCCCTGGCGAGAGGGGGCGCCGAAATTACTCTTTTGGGCCCGGATCAGGCGGGCTCCACTTCCACGTTGACCTTAAAGCTGGCCACAACGCCAACGTACAGCCGGACTTTGCCGTTGTAGACGCCGGCTTCCTTGATGTCCCGGGTCTCCAGCTCCACCTTCTTTTTGTCGATGGTGGTGCCGGTCAGCTCGCTGAGTGCAGCGGCGACTTCCTTGCCGGTGACTTTGCCGAACAGACGGCCGGATGCGCCGCCCTTGGTCTTGACGGTGACCGTCTTATCGTTGATCTTGGCAGCCAGCGCCTGGGCGGCAGCCACATTCTCCGCCTCGTGGAAGTCGGCGGCAGCCTCCTTGCTGCGGGCGATGTTCAGCGCGCTGGCGTCCGCCACAGCGGCCAGCTTGCGCGGGAACAAAAAGTTGCGGGCGTAGCCGTCCGAAACCTCGTGGATCTCATCCTTCTTGCCGATGCCCTTGACATCCTGCTTCAAAATAACCTTCATCGCTTTATCCCTCGTTTCCGTCCGGGGTGCTGTCTGGGCAGCCCCGGCATAATCTCTGTTTAGTATACCGCATCCGTATGAATTGGGCAATAGCGTATTTCCGCCCTTAGGCCTTGGTGCCGGGGACGGAGCTGCCCTTCTTCTGGGCGGCCCGGTAGAGGTCGATGGCCGCATAGAGCCGGACCCGGGCCTCCTCGGGGGTGGTGTGCTTGAGCTGGGCCGCCGCCATGGTCTGGTGGCCGCCGCCGCCCAAAGCTTCCATAATCACCTGGACGTTCACCTGGCCCATACTGCGGGCCGAGATATTCACCCCGCTGCCCGACTGGACCGCCACAAAGCTGGCCTGCACCCCCTGAATGGTGAGCAGGTCGTTGGCGGCCTGGGGCACCGCCACCCGGGCCTCGGGGGGCAGCTCGCCGCAGACCGAGACAGCACAGCTCTTGTACATCTGGGCCGCGGCCACCAGATCGGCCTTGGCCTTGTATTCCACCATGCTCACATCGAACAGAGCCCGGACCCGCTCGGTCTCCGCGCCGTAGCGCCGCAGGGCCGCCGCCGCCTCAAAGGTGCGCACGCCGGTGTGGAGGGTGAAGTCCCGGGTATCCAGCATAATGCCGGAGAGCAGGCCCTCGGCCTCCACCCGGCTGGGCTTATCCTCCCGGCTGCCCACATATTGCAGCAGCTCGGTCACCAGCTCGCTGGTGGAAGAGGCGTAGGGCTCGTGACAGACCAGTACCGGGTCTTTGATATAGCCCACGCCCTTGCGGTGATGGTCGATGACCGCCACCTTGCCGCACCGCTCCAGAATTTCCTTGCTCTCCACCAGGTTCACCTGGTATGTATCCACCACGATACAGAGAGTGCTCTTGGTGATGATGCTCAACGCGCCCTTGGGATCGATAAAGTCCTTTTCCTGCCCGGCCTCAATCAGCGCGTCGATGAGGCTGGCCGCCAGGGTGGCGTCCTGCCGCACTGCGATAACCGCAGGCACATCGCAGATTTTGCAGATCCGCAGAACACCCTCGGCGGCGCCGATGGCGTCCAGATCGCTCATCCGGTGGCCCATAATCACCACATGGTCGGCCTCTTTGATCAGGCCCACCAGGGCGTCGGCCACAATACGGCTGCGGACTTTGCTCCGTTTTTCCACGCCGTGGCTTACGCCGCCGTAGAAGGTGAAACCGTCCGGCGTCATCTCGGCGGCCTGGTCGCCGCCCCGGCCCTGGGCCATATCCAGGGCCTGGACCGCCATATCCTGGGCCTCGTGGAGGGTGGAGGCCCCCCGTCCGATGCCGATGGAGATGGAGAGGTTGACACTGGGGTTCAGGGCCCGGATCTTATCCAGCACGTCGTAGCTGCGCTGAGCGTATTGCTGGAGGTGGCGTTCCTCCACCACCGCAATGTAGCGGCCGTTGGCCACCCGGCGCAGAAAACCGGTGCCCCGGCCGATCATCCCCTCCAGGGTTCGGTTGATTCCCTCCAGCAGGCGGGCGCTCTCGCTGTCCAGCATATCGCCAAACACATCGTCGAAGCCATCCACCGAGAAGATCATATATCCCGGGCGGCTGGCCTTGTATTCGGCCTCCACCTTCCGCAGGGCGGTCTCGTCGCTGAGGATCAGGATGGTGAGGCCCTCCTCGTTGCCAGGTGCCGCCGAGCTGTGGATTTTCCACATTCCGCCGGCGCAGGAGAGCAGCTGGCCCTCCTCACCCTGGCAGAGGGTCAGATCCAGCCCCGGCAGCACCTTGCTGATCCGGGCGGCCAGAGCGTCCTGCCCGTTCAGCAGATGTTCCCGAAAGGCATCGTTGTACCACAGCAGGGTGTCCTCGGCCGAGAGCAGGGCCGCCGGCTGGGACAACACACTGAGGGTATATTGGGTTTTGGAATTTTCAAACTCGCCGCCGATGATCCAGCGGGCGATCTGGGTGCGCAGCTGGTAGCGGAACAAAAAGACGAAGGCCGTGCAGAGCACCAGCGCCGCCACCGCCACCGGCCAGAGGGCCGGTTGGGTCACCACCAGCAGAACCGCAAAGGCAAGCCAGAGCAGCCCGAACGCCGCAGTCAAAAGTTCCAAAGTAAATCTGGGTTTCTGTTTCATGATTTTTGTCTCCCCGGAAGGGTTTTGGCGGGCAGGACTGGGGCCTCACCCGCCGGGAGGGGCGCTGCGCGTCAGACCTCCATTAAAATAGGAAGGATCATGGGGCTGCGCTTGGTGCGGCGGTAAATATAACTGCTCAGCGCCTCCCGCACCCGGGTCTTGACGCTGTTCCAGTCCCGGACATGCTCCTCGACGCAGCGGTCCAGCGCCATCTCCACCACACTCTGGGCCCCATCCATCAGACTCTCGTTCTCGCGGACGTAGACAAAACCCCGGCTGACCAGGTCCGGCCCGGCCAGCACTTTGCCGGTGCGGTTGTCCACGGTGGCCACGATGATCACCAGGCCGTCCTCCGACAGATGCTTGCGGTCCCGCAGAACCACGTTGCCCACATCGCCGACCCCCAGGCCGTCCACCATGACGGCGCCGGCCGCTACCGGCTCGCCCAGCTTGATCTCATCCTGCGAAAGAATGACATTGGAGCCGTTCTCTGCAATCAGGATATTGCTGTGGGGGATGCCCAGGCTGGCCGCGGTCAGGGCGTGCTTCTTGAGCTGCTTATACTCGCCGTGAACCGGCAGGAAGTACTTGGGCTTGGTCAGGCTGAGCATGAGTTTCTGCTCCTCCTGGCAGGCGTGGCCCGAGACGTGGACATCGTACATGCTCTCGTAGATGACCTGGGCGCCCAGCAGCAGTAGGCCGTTGACGATCTTGGTGACGCTCTTTTCGTTGCCGGGGATAGGGTTGGCCGAGATGATGATGAAGTCCCCGGGGCCCACCCGCACCTGCCGGTGGCTGCAAGAGGCCATCCGGGACAGGGCGCTCAGGGGCTCGCCCTGGCTGCCGGTGGTGATCAGCACCACCTGCTCAGGGGGATATTTGTTCAGGTCCTCGATGTTGATAAGGGTCCCCTCGGGGATGTGCATATACCCCAGCTCCTGGGCCATGGCCGTGTTGTTGACCATGCTCCGGCCGCTGAAAGCCACTTTCCGGCCCTCTTCCACTGCCAGGTCGATGATCTGCTGGACCCGGTAGATGTTGGAGGCGAAGGTCGCAATGATGATCCGCTTGTTCCGTGCCTGGGTAAACAGGTTGTGCACACCGGCGGCCACCTTCTGCTCGGTGGCGGTGAAGCCCGGCCGCTCGGCGTTGGTGGAGTCGCTCAGCAGGGCCAGAACGCCTTTCTGGCCATACTCGGCCAGGGTGGACAGGTCGGTGGGGCCACAGCCCAGGGGGGTGTAGTCGATCTTGAAGTCGCCGGTCTGGATCACCACGCCTGCCGGGCTGTCGATGGCAAAGGCCACCGAATCCGGGATGGAATGGTTGACGTGGATGGGCTCAACGGTAAAACAGCCCGCTTTGATCTTATGGCGGGGGGTAATCTCCACAAACTTGGTTTTGCCCGCCAGGTTGAACTCCTCCAGCTTGTTCTTAATCAGGCCGCAGGTCAGCCGGGTGCCGTAGATGGGCACATCAAACTTCTGGAGTAGATAGGGAATGCTGCCGATGTGATCTTCGTGGCCGTGGGTGATGAACAGGCCCTTGATCCGGTCTTTATTCTGAACGACGAAGGTGAAATCCGGGATCACCAGGTCGATGCCGTACATTTCGCTGTCCGGGAAGACCAGGCCGCAGTCCACGATGATCATATCGCCGCAGCACTCATAGACGGTCATGTTCTTGCCCACTTCGCCCAGGCCGCCCAGGGGGTAAATGTGCAGCGGGGTGGCTGCCTCTTTGGGCTGCTGGGGCCGGCGGGACCGCCGGGGATGATAGGGGCGGCGGGGTTTGGCCGACCGACCCTCGCCGGATGCGCTGGATTTGGCCCCGCTGGGGGTGCCGTTGCCGTTATTCTCTTTTGCTTGTGCCATTTGTACCTCCAAAAAAATATACGCAAAGCGGGGCCCGCCTCCCGGCATGGCCCGCTCTGTTCAGGGAGGCAGGGGACGCCATTGTCCGCACCCGCCTCCGGGTGGATACACCGTATAGAAATCACAAAAAGCCTGCTCACAGGCTTTGAAACCTACTCTTCAAAGGCCCCGTTGACCCTCGCCAGTCCATCTGCTCGATGCGACCGTGGTCCGCCTTTTGCCGAGATCGGGCATACGCCTCGCCTATGCCCCTATACGTCAATTGTTGGTTTTAGTATAGTAGCCCGGCCTCTTTTTGTCAATTCCGAGCTTTGGCAGCCTAGTTGGAAAATATGCGTTTTCTCTTGACAGCGAGGGCAAAATAGCTCTAAATAAAGGTAGCGCCGCCCACCTTAAAGCCGGCGGCAGAACGTCTTGTGCAACAGGAGCAACCCATGAAACAGGTCGAAATTTACACCGATGGCGCATGCAGCGGCAACCCCGGCCCCGGCGGCTGGGGGGCGGTGCTGCGCTACCGCTTCGGCGGCAAAATCTACGAAAAAGAGCTCAGCGGCGGCGCCGCCAGCACCACCAACAACCGGATGGAGCTGACCGCGTTCATCGAGGCCCTGCGCCAGCTGAAAGAGCCCTGCGAGGTGCGCTACTGCTCTGACAGCCAGTATGTCATCAACGGGCTGCAAAAGGGCTGGGCCAAGGGCTGGCGGGCCCGGGGCTGGAAAAAGTCCGACGGCTCCCCTGCCCTAAACCCGGACCTCTGGGCCCTGGCGCTGGAGCAGGAGGCCCGGCACAAGATCACCTACATCTGGGTGAAAGGCCACGCCGGACACCCGGAAAACGAGCGCTGCGACCAGCTGGCCGTGGCCCAGAGCAAAGCATACGGCGGGAGGCAAGAGTAAATGCAGGATGTTTTTTTGCCCGGCAACGGGTTTGATACCTACGAGGCACAGGACAAGGTTCTGGTGGGAATGAGCGGCGGGGTGGATTCCAGCGTCGCGGTACGGATCCTCCAGCAGCAGGGCTTCGCGGTGACGGGGGCGGTGATCCGCTTTTCCCCCGCACACGAGGGGGCTGTGGAGGCGGCCCGCCGCTCTGCCGAACAACTGGGGATCGAGTGCGTGGTGCTGGACGCCCAGGATCTGTTCGAAAAAGAGGTGATCGGCCCCTTCTGCGCCGACTACTGCGCGGGCCGGACCCCCAACCCCTGTGTGATGTGCAACCCGGCGGTCAAGTTCGCGGCCCTGCTGGAAGCCGCCGACCGAATGGGGATCTCCTATATTGCCACCGGCCACTATGCACGGGTCGAGGTGGATGAGGACGGCGTCTGCCGGATTCATCGGCCCGCCAGCCTGGCCCGGGATCAGAGCTATATGCTCTGCCGTCTGGACCAGAAGGTGCTCAGCCGGCTGATCCTGCCCCTGGGCGAGTTCGAGAAGGAGGACATCCGGGAGATGGCCCGGGACTTTGGGCTGGACTGCGCCGACGCCCCCGACAGCATGGAGATCTGCTTCATCCCCGAGGGGGACTACGCCGGGTACATCACCCGGCGGGGCCTCACCGGCAAAGCCGGGCACTTCCTCTCCCCCGACGGGGCGGACCTGGGCCCCCATAAAGGGGTGCTTCACTACACCATCGGCCAGCGCAAGGGGCTGGGCCTGGCTCTGGGAGAGCCGGTGTTCATCAAGTCCATTCTGGAAAATGGCGACATCCAGCTGGCCCGGGCTGGGCAGGAGTATTTCCGCACCGTGACCCTGCGGGACATCGCCACAGCCGACGGTCAGCCCCTGGCCGCCGGGACCTACCTGGTCAAGGTGCGGAGCGCTGCCGCCCTCACCCCGGCGGAGTTCGACGGCCGAGATACCCTCACCTTCCCCGAGCCGGTGCGGGCCCCTGCCCCGGGCCAGACAGCCGCCCTTTACCGGGACGGCGCTGTGCTGGGCGGCGGGTTTATCGCCAGCGCAATGGAATAATTCGTCAAAATATAACTACCTGTTATTAAGATCCACCCAAAACTATGGTAAATGAGGGGAGAATTGTATGAGCCGCGTTACATCCCGTTTTGCTTCCATCCCGCTCTGGGTGCGGGGAATTCTGGGGCTGTTGGCCCTGGTGCTGCTTCTGGTGATCGGCTATGTGATCTACTACTTTGCCAGCTACTACCGCATTGAGGACAACCTGACCCTGGAGGTCCGGGGGGCGGCGGCCGCCGCTGACGAGACCTTGGCCGCCGGGCAGGAGTACAGCATCCTCACCTGGAACCTGGGCTTTGGGGCATACAGCGCCGATTACAGCTTCTTTATGGACGGCGGTACTGAGTCCCGGGCATACAGTGCCGACGCGGTGCGGGAGAACATCGGCGGAACCCTTTCGGCTGCTCAGGCCTTAGATCCGGACTTTATCTTCTTTCAGGAAGTGGACGTGGACGCCACCCGGTCCTATCATGTGAATGAGTACGAAATGGCGGCTCAGTCCTTTGCGAGCTACGACAACGTGCTGGCCATCAACTTTGACTCCCCTTACCTGTTCTGGCCTCTGCTGGAGCCCCACGGCAAGTCCCTGGCGGGCATGGTGACCCTCTCCCGCTTCCCCATCCAGAGCGGACTGCGCCGCAGCCTGCCCATCGACAAAGGCCTGACCAAGGTGTTTGACCTGGACCGCTGTTACAGTATCAGCGAGCTGGAGGTGGAAAACGGCCGCAAGCTCTATCTCATCAACCTCCACGCCTCCGCTTACTCGGAGGAGCCCGAGACCGTCCCCGCCCAGATGCGGCAGCTGGCCGCCGATATGGAGAAATACTACGCGGACGGCGAAAACTATGTGATTGTGGGCGGTGACTTTAACCAGGATCTGCCCGGCGACTCCCTCTCTCGGCTGAACGAAAGCGTTGGCGGCTACACCTGGGCCCGCCCCTTCGACCGCAGCTATCTGCCGGAGTCCTTCTCGGTAGCAGACTACACCCAGGATCCCCTGGTACCCAGCTGCCGCAACTGCGACACCCCCTATGTGCCCGGCGAGACCTTCGTTATCTGCGTGGACGGGTTTATCGTATCGGACAATGTGCGGGTGGAAAGCGTGGAAGTCCAGGACGAGGGCTTTGCCCACACTGATCACAATCCGGTCCTGATGCGTTTTTTACTAGAAGGATAATCCGACCGAATTATTACATTTAATTTAATATAGCAGACAAAAAGCTGCACCCTGTCGGCCCCGAGGCGTTTGGCCCGGCCGTGAGGATGCAGCTTTTGTTTTACTCTTGCTTTGGGTTTGCGTGGGCGCCCGCGCAGACGCCCGGCGCAGAATACGCCTTATTTCTGAGGGTTTACGATGTCGCGCCAGTCCAGATCGCCCCGCTCGAGGCCGTGGATCAATACTTCCGCCGTCGCAATGTTGGTGGCCATGGGGATGTTATGTACATCACACAGCCGCAGAAGGGTCATCTCATTGGGTTCGCTGGGTTTCGCATTGATCGGATCACGGAAGAACAGCAGCAAATCAATCTCGTTGCAGGCAATGCGGGAGGCGATCTGTTGGTCGCCGCCCTGAATCCCCGCCAGGAAACGCTGTACCTGCAAGCCGGTAGCTTCGGAGATTAGTTTGCCGGTCGTACCGGTCGCCACCAATTTGTGCTGGCTTAAAATGCGGCAGTACGCCGTGCAGAACTGTACCATCAGCTCCTTTTTGGAGTCATGCGCGATCAGCGCAATCGTCATTCGCCCCATCTCCTTTGCTCACACTTCAGACTCGAATCAAAAAGGTTTCACAGAACCATATTACCACAATTTGCGTTCCATGACAACAGTTTTTATACAGAACATTCAATTTCTTGGAATTTACACGTTGAAAACCATCCCTGCCCACCCCCAAAAGGGGCGGCAGACCAAGTTTTTTTCACTCCAGCAGCTGACCCTCAGGCACGGGGGTCATGGTGTTGGACCGCTCGAAGAAATAGGCGTTGAAGATATCCGCCACCAGGTTGCCCGCACGGGAACCGCCGCCGCCGTACTCGATCACAATGCCGAGGGCGATCTGGGGGTCCTCTACCGGGCCGTAAGCAATCATGGTGGTATTGGTATAGTGCTTGCCGTTTTCGTCGGTCTCACTGCGCTGGGGGGTGCCTGTCTTACAGGCAATGGTATAGGGGTAATCGGCCAGGCCCGAAACTGTATCGGAAACGCCGATCATGCCCTGCTCCACCAGGTCAAAGGCCCCCATATTGTCCTCGATGATATCCACAATCTCGGGCTGGACCTCCTCCAGCACCTCGCCGGTGTTGGTATCCAGAAGGGCCTTGACAAAGTGGGTGCGGTAGCGCACCCCCTTGTTGGCGATGGTGGCCGCATAGGTGGCCAGCTGCACCGGGGTCACCACCGTATTGCCCTGGCCAATGGCGGCCTGGACTTCCAGGGATTCGGTGTAGTTGGAATCCTGCTTGGTGGTCAGTCGGCCGGTGGACTCGCCCACCTCCACGCCGGTGGCCACACCCAGGCCCAGGCGGTAGGCATAGGCATCGTAAACGTCGCTGGTGGTGCGGCGGCCTACGTCATAGAAGAAGATATTGCAGCTCCACTTGATGGCGGTGACAATGTCAATATCTCCGCTGTGGCCGTGGCGGGTACACTTGGGGTGATAATCCTTGAAGTAGGTGTAAACGCCGTTGCAGTAGACAGTCTCATCCTTGGTGATGGTGCCGCTGAGCAGGGCAGCCAGGGCCACCGATGGTTTATAGGTGGAACCGGGGGTATAGAGCCCCTGCAAGGCACGGTTATACAGGGGCAGACCGGGGTCTGCGCTGTACTCGCTGTACTGGGTGCTGTACAGGTTCTGGTCAAAGCTGGGATAGTTGGAGCAGGCCAGGACGCTGCCGTCCTTCACATCCAGCACCACCACCGCACCCGCGCTGGCCGCCGTACCATAAGTCTCGGCGATCTGCTGGATGTTCCGGGCCAGAGCCTCATCCACCGCTTTCTGGAACTCGCTGTTCACCGTCAGCATCACGGTTTTGCCCGGCTGTGGCTCGGTGGTGATGCGGGTGTCGATGATGACGCCGTTTGCGTCCCGGGTAATGGTCTCGACGCCGTCCTTGCCCCGCAATTCATCCTCGTAGACTGATTCCAGCCCTGAGATGCCGATGACGTCGTTCATGGCGTATCCCTTATCCCGCAGGGGATAAGTTACCTGACCGTTTTCGTCCACCACCTTCCAGCGCTCAGCGGTGATCTTGCTCACCCGGCCCAGCACATGGGGCAGAATGGTGCCGTCGGTATAACTGCGGGCGCTGGTCTCGGCGATCTCCACCCCGGGCAGGGTCAGGCTGCGCTCCTTGATGGCCGCCACCGTCTGATCCGAGACGTTCTCCGCCAGAATGAAGTTGTTCAGGTTGGAGAAATCCTCCTGCTCCATCTGATACCGGATGCCGGCCAGAACCCGCTGCCAGCCAGGCTCGTACCCGGTCAGCTCGTATTCCTCCACCAGCTTTTCCATGATATCATCGGCAGTGGCATACTGCTGCATCCCCAGCGAATCTTTGAGGTTCGCAAGGGCTTTCTGGTCGCTCTCGCTGGCGGGATCGTCGGTAAAGGCATAATGGCCCTGGGCGTCCGGCGCGCCGATCAGCATTTCATCGTTCCAGCTTTCGCCGCAGGACTGCAAAAGCAGCACGGCCTGGCGCAAAGTCTCGTTGAGGTCGCTGTCGCCCATCATGAGCTTGTTCAAAATCACATTGTAGCAGGTAGTACTGGTGGCAATCCGCCGGCCATAGCTGTCCACGATATCGCCTCGGGCCGCCGTCACCGTAAACTTATATTCGGTGGTGTTGGTGGCCTTGGCGGCGAACTCGTCTCCATGGACCAGCTGCAAAAAAATCAGGCGCAGGACATACAGCCCGATGATGGCCCCAGCCACCGCAATCAGGAGCATCATGCGGCGCACCACCGTTTTCCGTTCTTCCAAGGCTGCCGCCTCCTTCCTGTTTTTTCGGGTTATATAATCCCGGTGTCAATCTTGAATTCCGTATGGATTCTCCGGACCGCCATAAACAGCGGCATGGAAATCACCCCCGACATCAGCACCGTCAGGGGCACATACCGCAGATAGCGGGCCAGCGCGCCGCTGTACTCGGGCATCACATAGAAAAAGAGGTGATCCCCCGAGAGGACAAACCAGACCAGCAGCCCGCTGATCAGCCCGAAATTGAGGGTAGTGGTCTTGAGATAGAGCTGGGCCGTCACCGACAAAAGAAAGCAGAGGATCATCAGCTCCAAGGCCAGCAGGCCCACCGTCCGGCCGGCGGTGTAGTCCCACATGAGACCGCAAACCGCCCCGAACAGGGCCCCGGCGAACTCTCCCTCAAACACCGCCACCGCCAAACCCAGGGGCAGCAGGAACACCGGCTTTGCCTCGCCCAGCTGCAAAAAGCCGGGGGTGGTCTGAAGCACCGTGCATCCCAGCAAGAGCAAAAGATAACAGCCCCATTTAAAGCCCTGGGCGCGCTTGCGTTTCCGGCGTGATTCCATGGTCGGCCTCTCCTTTGCCTTAATACTGGGTGATGACAAATGCGTGCTTGGCCCCAAAGACGTCGCCGCCCGGCTCCACCACCGCGATGGTGGATTTGCCGCTGCTCTCGGGCAGGAGCTCCACAATGGTGCCCACCAGCACATCCGGAGGGTACACCCCGCCCAGGCCGGTGGTAATCACCTGGTCACGGACGGTGGCCATGGAGTCCCGGGCCAGGTTGGTAAACAGGCACAGCCCCTGCTCGGCATAGGAGGCATCCCCGGTGAGGATGCCGTTATCCCGGGTGCGGGAGACCACCACCGACGCATTGAAGCTGGGGTGGAGGATGGTCAGCACCTTGCAGCTGGTGAGATCGGCCTCAATGACCACGCCCAGCAGATACCCCTCGTCGCTGACCACGGTGTCCCCCCGCTCCACTCCGTGGGCGGTGCCTTTATCCAGGGTAAAACCGCCGAACTCGTCCAGGGTGTCCCGGCCGATGACAAAAGCCGAAACATAGGTGTTCTGGGGGTTTTCCTCCTGGATCTGTTCCAGCTTTTTGTAGGCCTCGTTTTCCGCCTTGAGGCGGTCGTACTCCACCATCTGGGACCGAAGCTCGGCATTTTCCTCCCGGAGGGTCTCATTTTCTTCCATGATGGCGTCAATGTTGGTGTACTTCTCCCAGAGAGAGGACACCCCGCCGCTGACGGCGGCCGCCACCTTCTGGAAGGGGGCTACCGCCACGCTCAGCAGCTCCTGGGGAGCAGCGGTCAGGCGGCCGTTGGCCCCGGCGTAGGCCATCAGACCCACCAGGAACACCGCCACCGCGATCAGAATCTTAAATTTCCAGGTGTCGAAAAAATCCTTCACCGCGCCAGCCTCCTGTTCCTGCGGTATGTGGTTTGTAAAAAAGCGCGGACAGCCGCCGCCATCCGCACTTTTATTTCGCTTTCAGCGGCATACGGGCGCGCCCGATGTACGGCTCCAAAGCTTACATCCGGCCGCCGTCGGTGTCCAGCACGTCGTGCAGCAGATCCACATGGTCCAGCACAGCGCCGGCGCCCTTGGCCACGCAATCCAGCGGGTCCTCGGCGATGTGGACGTCGATGCCCGTCTCGCTCTGGATCAGCTGATCCAGGCCCCGCAGCAGGGCGCCGCCGCCCGTCAGGGTGATGCCGCGGTCGATGATGTCGGCGCTCAGCTCGGGCGGGGTCCGCTCCAGGGTCTCCTTGATGGCGCTGGTGATCTTGACCAGGCACTCCAGCAGAGCCTCCCGGATATCCTCGGAATGGACCACGATGTTCTTGGGCAGGCCGTCCACCAGGTTGCGGCCCTTGATCTCCATGGTCATCTCCTCTTCCAGGACATAGGCCGAACCGATTTCGATCTTGATCTGCTCAGCGGTGCGCTCGCCAATCAGCAGGTTGTATTTGCGCTTGATAAAGGCGATGATGGCCTGGTCGAACATATCGCCCGCCATCCGCACGCTGCGGGAAGCCACGATGCCACCCAGCGAGATCACCGCGATCTCAGCCGTGCCGCCGCCGATGTCCACGATCATGCTGCCGGTGGGCTCGCTGATGGGCAGGCCCGCGCCGATGGCGGCCGCCATGGGCTCCTCAATCACCGACACCTGACGGGCACCCGCCTTGAGGGTCGCCTCACGAACGGCCCGGCGCTCCACCTCGGTGACGCCGGAGGGGATGCAGATGACCACCCGGGGCCGGGCAAACATGCTGTTGCCGCAGGCCTTCTTGAGGAAGTTCTCCAGCATATTGGCGGTGATGTCAAAATCGGCGATGACGCCGTCCTTCAGGGGGCGGACCGCCACAATGCTGCCCGGGGTACGGCCGATGACCGCCTTGGCCTCGGCACCCACACAGCGGACCTCGTCGGTCTTGGTGTCCACCGCCACGACAGAGGGCTCCCGCATGATGATGCCCTTGCCCTTCATATATACCAACGTATTGGCGGTGCCCAAATCTACGCCTACATCTTTCGACAGAAAACTCATAACCCAGCTGCTCCTTTTATATACTCCTATAACTCCGATCCATTCTAAACGTAAAATGGCCGCGGCTTGGCGCCGCCGCCACAGAATGACACAACTATATTATAGTCACCGAAACCCGTTTTCACAAGCGTTTCTGCAAGTTTTTCGATTTTTTCATCTTTTACCGCCTTTTTCCGCCAAAAAAGACGCAATGAGGCGGGCGGTTCGACTGACGGGCAGGCCCATGATGGTGTAGTAATCCCCTTCCAGCCGGTCCAGCCAGAGGGCGGCCCGGCCCTGGATGGCGTAGGCCCCCGCCTTGTCGTAGGGCTCGGCCGTGGCGGTATACCGCTCGATCTCCTCCTCATCCAGGGGGAAAAACCGGACTTTGCAGCTGTCCACAAAGCTCTCGGTCCGGCCGCCGCCGGACACGCACACCCCGGTATGTACCGCGTGGGTGCGGCCCGAGAGGGCCCGCAGCATCCGTTTGGCGTCTTCGGCGTCCTGGGGCTTGCCCAGCACCTGGCCGTCCACCTCCACCACGGTATCGCTGCCCACCACCAGACAGTCTGGGTGATCCTGGGCCACCGCCAGGCATTTGCCCCGGGCCAGAGCCTCCACCAGCTGTTCGGGGGTGTCGGCCTGGACGGCCTTCTCGTCAAAGTCGCTGGCACAAACGGTGAAATCCTTGGTATACAGCTCCAACAGCTGGCGGCGCCGGGGGCTGCCCGAGGCTAAAATCAGTTCCATAGTTGCTTCTTCTCCTGTTTTGCAATTCCTGATTTATTTACCGGTGGAGCCGAAACCGCCCTCGCCCCGGGCGGTGTCTCCCAGCTCCTGCACAGGCAGGAACGCCGCCGTGTACACCGGCGCGATGCAGAGCTGCGCCACCCGCTCCCCGGGCTGGATGGTATAACTCTCGGTGCCCAGGTTGATGAGGGGGACTTTCAGCTCCCCGCGGTAATCGCTGTCAACGACCCCCACCCCGTTGGCCATACAGACCCCGTGTTTGATGGAAAGTCCGCTCCGGGCGTACACCAGAGCCACCGCCTCGGGGCCGGGCAGCTCGATGGCAAAGCCGGTGGGGATCAGGGCCCGCTCCATGGGGGCCAGGGTGCGGGGCTCATCCAGCACCGCGCAGAGATCCGCCGCTGCAGCCCCCGCCGTGGCGTAGGCGGGCACCTGGGCGCGGGGGTCCAGTACTTTATATTTTACAGTAATCGTCTGCATTCTATACCTCTCTTGTCTGGGTCAGTTGGTACCCTTGAAATAGAGCCCCCGGGTGAACTCCCCCTCGAAGGGTTCGCCCCGGCGGATCTTGTCCAGCACCTGGGCGGCCTCGGCCTGGGTTTCCAGGGTGAAATAGGCCACACCGTAATCCACCGCCAGGGCGTCGGGCTTGTCTCCCATATAGATGGGCACCGGGTTATAGATGGTGCGCACCCCCAGCCCGCAGCGGACCGGGAACTTTTTGGCCTTGCGGTCGGTCAGCTCCCCTTTTTTGTCGCAGTGGGCGCAGTCCCGCACGTTTTGCAGGGGGCAGGCCCGAGTCAGCATCAGGGGCATATGGCCATAAATCAGCGCTCCGGTGGGGACGGGTTTTCCCTCACGGGCCGGTGCGATCCAGACCATCTCGCTGTCTTTGACTTCGGGCAGGACCAACAGGGCGTTGAGCCCCAGGTCTGCATAGCTCTGGGCCGCCAGAGGATTGGTGACATTCAGCCCCAGCCCGCCCGAGAGGGGCAGGCCCCGGCAGATCCGCAGGTGGGCGATGTTGTTGGCCTCGTACCCGGCAAAGCCCTGGTCTTTTGTGGCTCCCACCCGCCGAAGGGTGTCTGCTTCCAGCCCGCCGAACATGGCTCGGGGCAGTTCCAGGATGGTTTTGGCTCGCCACTGGGGCGGCACCTGGTCGGCCTGACCGATGGGGAGGATCAAATATTGCACCCCGTCCAGAGCCTCGGTGGGCACCTGGTCCCACCGCTCGAACCGGGCCCGGAGGGTCCGGCGGGCGGGAATCTCCCGCCGGGTCAAAGTCAGGGGCTCCATCGGCTGGGTGGGCCAGGGGCGGAGGGTCTCCCGTTTTTGGAGCAGACTCTCCAGGGCCTGGCGGCGCAGTTCGTTGACGGCGCTGCCCGGCAGATACCAGGGCCCGCCCTCCATTTCTACGGTGATCTCCCCGGCCTGGAAGGGAGTGCCGCCGGTCTTGGCCAGACTGCGGCGCAAGCTCTCGGTGGGGTCGGTGCGGGCGGGGGCGGGTTCGGCGTCCCCGTAGGCAAACGCCCGGCTGCCGTCGGCATCGGTGACGGTGAGCTTTTCGCCCCCCTCCTCGATTTCCAGCTTCATCTCCACCGGCACCCGGGACCGCTCCCGCCGGTAGAGCTCCCGCAGGGCAGGCAGGGTTTTGCGGGTCAGCTCGGCGTCCGCCTCGCTGCGGGTGCCGAACATGGCGCCATCGATCTTGCCGTCCAGGTAGCCGGAGGTGAAGCCCGACCGGCTGAAGGCATTTTTCAGCAGTTCCCGGTCGTAGGCCCGGCCCTCCCGGCCCGCCAGGCAGGCATCCACCGCCGCCGCCACATACTCCGGCGTCCGCAGGCGGCCCTCGATCTTGGCCGAGGCCACCCCCAGGGACTGGAGGATGTTCAGCTGGTCGATCACCGAATTATCTTTCAAGGAAAGATGATGGGCCCGGCCGGGGCGCCCCTCCGGCAGGGAAGTTGCATCAAAGGGCAGGCGGCAGGGCCCGGCGCAGGAGCCCCGGTTGCCGCTCCGCCCACCCAGAAAGGCGGACATATAGCACTGGCCGCTCATGCTCATGCAGAGGGCGCCGTGGACAAAGCACTCGGTTTCCACAGGGCAGTGTTTGGTGATGTATTCAATCTCCGAGAGGCTCAGCTCCCGGGCCAGGATCACCCGTTTGAATCCCTGTTCCGCCAGTTCCAGCGCCCCTTCCAGGGTGTGGACGCTCATCTGGGTGGAGGCATGGCGGGGCAGATCGGGGGCGATCCGGGCGATCAGCCGGGCGGTGGCCAGGTCCTGGCAGATCACCGCATCGGCGCCGCTGGCGGCCACCGCCCGGACGGCTGCGGCCAAATCCTCCAGCTCGCTGGCGTAAACGGTGGTGTTCATGGCCACATGGACCCGAACCCCCCGCCCGTGGCAGAAGCGCACCGCCTCGCAGAGGCTGGCTGCGTCAAAGTTGCCGGCCCCTGTGCGGGCGTTGAAGCCCGAAAAACCCAGGTAGACTGCGTCCGCGCCGCTGTATACCGCCGCCCGGAGCATCTCTTCGCTGCCCACCGGGGCAAGAATCTCAATCTGTGCCATAGCTCTCCTTTTTGCTGTTCCTTGGTTTATTTTGGATTCGGGCGGGCCATCCTCTCCCTGAGGGCGGCAGGTCTCGGCTGCCTTTCTCCCCCGGGCCGCCCTATTTTTGCCCGCCCCATAATATGTCCCATAATATAATGTATAATAATGTGCCCTGGATTGGGCAGATCAGGTCTTTTCGCCCTTGCGCATCCGGGCCAGCTGCTCCCGCAGAGCGGCAGCCTCCCGGCGCAGGCTCTCATTTTCGGCCTTGACCTTGTCCTCGGCGGCCTTGGCCCGGGCCGCATCGGCGATATAATCCTGGATCTGGCTGCGCATGTTCTCGGCGCTGCCGGTGCTCTTGCGGTATTCGTCGAGATAGTCCATTGCGCAGAAAACCGCCGCCTTGGTGGCCGAAAGGCTGGGGTTCTCTTTCATCAGCTTGCTGATGTCCCGGTCCAGCTTGTCCGCCAGAGAGAGGATATACTGCTCCGAATCGGTGGTTGCGATGGCGTACTGCGCCCCTGCAATCATCACTCTAACCTTATTTACCATAGCTGCCTCGCTTTCTGGGCCTTTTCCGGCGCCGGCGGCGGCCCAAAGCCCGCCCCGGCAGGCCCGGCGTCCTCTGTTTTGGAACCCACCGCGTTTGGCGGGGAGTTTGTGGCCGCATTTGTGGGCGAGTTACCCCCGCCATTGCACCCTGCGCCCCCCGTTTGCGGCACATTCCGCTCTATCTATTATAATATAAATATGGTGCGAGAGAAAGTGGTATTTTCAAATTCTTGCACTTTCAGCACAAAGTTTCACGGTAAAAAATAGCAGTAACAGAAAAAATAGGCTCTTTTTCTTGCAATCAAAGGGGCAACAGATTATAATAAAAAAGCTGTATTCCCTATAATAGGGTCAAACGATGCAATTTAGAATTTATTTTCACCCACCGTTTCTAATACTGAGCAAGTACGCAGACAGGAGATCATCTATGACTACGAAAGAATTTGCAAAAATTCTGCAAGACAAACTGACCAGTGAGTACGGCGTCGATCTGAGCGTGGCCTCTCACCAGCAGATTTATCGTTCTCTGGCACTCATCTGCCGCCAGATTATGAGCGAAAACCACAAGAAGTTCCAGTCCAAGGTCATCGGCTCGGGCTCCAAGCAGGTATATTACCTCTGCATGGAGTTCCTGATGGGCCGCAGCCTCAAGACCAGCCTGTTCAACCTGGGCCTGAACGAGGCCGCCGAGGCTGCTCTGGCCGCTGCCGACATCAACATCGAGAGCATTTATGAGGAAGAGCCCGACGCAGGCCTGGGCAACGGCGGTCTGGGCCGTCTGGCCGCCTGCTACCTGGACGGCATGGCCACCACCGGCATCTGCGGCACCGGCTACTCCATCCTGTATGAGTACGGCATCTTTAAGCAGAAGATCGTGGACGGCTGGCAGCAGGAGCGGGCCGACAACTGGCTGCCCGGCGGCCAGGTCTGGCTCAAGAGCCACCCCGATCAGGCGGTTGAGGTCCGGTTCAACGGCGAGATCCGGGAGAACTGGGACCACGGCTTCCACTATATCCAGCACCTGAACTACAACAGCGTCATGGCTGTTCCCTCCGATATGTACGTCCAGGGCTATGACGGCCAGGGCGTGGCAAAGCTCCGCCTGTGGCAGGCCAAGGCCCCCGATTTCGACATGTCCAGCTTCTCTCTGGGCGACTACGGCGCCGCCATGAGCAAGAACGCCTCGGCTGAGCTGATTTCCAAGGTGCTCTACCCCAACGACAACCATGTTGAGGGCAAGATCCTCCGTCTGCGCCAGCAGTACTTCCTGTCTGCGGCCTCCATCGGCGACATCGTCCAGAACCACCTGGCCACCTACGCCACCCTGGAGAACCTGCCCGACAAGGTCGCCATCCAGCTGAACGACACCCACCCGACCCTGGCCATCCCCGAGATGATGCGGATCCTGCTGGACGAGTGCGGCTTCAGCTGGGAGAAGAGCTTCGACATCTGCCAGAAGGTCTTCTCTTACACCAACCACACCGTCATGGCCGAGGCTCTGGAGAAGTGGAACGAGGACATCTTCCGCATGACCCTGCCCCGGATCTACCAGATCGTGGTGGAGATGAACCGCCGCTGCCGGATGGACCTGGAGAAGGCTTTCCCCGGCGACAAGGGCAAGATCGACTATATGGCCCTGATCGGCGACAACCAGATCCGAATGGCCAACATCTGCGCCTACACCGCCAACAGCATCAACGGCGTTTCCAAGCTGCACAGCGAGATCATCAAGCAGAGCGTCTTCCACGACTACTACCTGTTCAAGCCCCAGGCCTTCAAGAACGTGACCAACGGCATCGCATACCGCCGCTGGCTGCTGGCCTCCAACCCCCGTCTGTGCAAGCTGCTGGACGAGACCATCGGCACCGAGTACAAGCACGACGCCGCCGAGCTGTCCAAGCTGAACAAGTTTGCCGATGACAAGAAGGTCCTGACCCAGCTGAACGAGATCAAGCTGGCCAACAAGACCGACTTCGCCAACTACCTGGCCAAGAGCACCGGTCAGGTCATCGACCCCAACTCCATCTTTGACTGCCAGGTCAAGCGGATGCACGAATACAAGCGCCAGCACCTGAACGCGCTGAACATCGCCGCCCAGTACCTGTACTTGAAGGAGAACCCCAACGCCGACTTTATCCCCAAGACCTATATCTTCGGCGCCAAGGCAGCCCCCGGCTACTATATGGCCAAGCAGATGATCCGCATGATCTGCAAGCTGGGCAACCTGATCAACAACGACCCCGCTGTCCGCGACAAGCTGCGGATCGTCTACCTGGAAGAGTACTGCGTCTCCCTGAGCGAGCACCTGATGCCCGCTTCTGAGGTATCCGAGCAGATCTCTCTGGCAGGCACCGAGGCTTCCGGTACCGGCAACATGAAGTTCATGCTGAACGGCGCCATCACCCTGGGCACCCTGGACGGCGCCAACGTGGAGATCGCCGACGCAGCCGGCAAGGAGAACGAGATCATCTTTGGTATGCTGACTCCCGAGGTCAACAGCCTGAAGAACATGGGCTACCACCCCAACGCCTTCATCATGGGCGACGACGTGGCCAACGCGGTCCTGAATTTCCTGGAGCGTGGCTGGAACGGCGAGAACTTCCACGAGGTGACCTCCAACCTGCGGTCCAGCGACCCCTATATGGTCATGGCCGACTTCAAGGATTACCGCCGCGCTCAGGCCGACCTGCAGCGGCTGTACGCCAACCGCGAGGGCTGGGCCCGGATGAGCCTGAAGAACATCGCCAACAGCGGCATCTTTAGCGCCGACCGCTCGGTCCTGGATTACGCCCGCGATATCTGGAACGCCCCCACCGTAAAGTAATCCATCTTTGTGCCGCCGGCCTGGCCGGCTAGAATCTGTGACACTGCCCCGGTGCAAGCCGGGCCCTGTCCGGGACGCGAAATCCCCCGTTTGGCGGGGGCTGGGCGCCGCTTGGCGGCTGCCCTCTTCGAGTATCCCGGCCGGCCCGCTGCCCGGGGCCTTTTTGGGAAAGGAACGACGCACTTTGGCTTGTCTGTTCAACAGCTACGACACCTACTACAAGCGCCCCTTCGGTGCGCTGTTTGCGGGGCAGAGCGTCCATCTGGCGCTCTCGATCCCCGAAGAACTGGACTATGTGGACCCTCACCTCGTCCTTCAGAAGGACGGCGCGGGCCATATCCCGGTGCACTACCGGATGTCCTTTGAGGGCCAGACCCCTCAGGTGAACCATTTTTCGGTGGACGTAACCATCGAAACCGCCGGAATCTACTTCTATTATTTTGACCTGTATACCGACTTCCGGCGGATTTATCGCGGCCCGGACAACCAAGGTGTGCTCAGCTGGCAGGACGGCGAGCCCTGGCAGCTGACCGTCTGCGAGGCCGATTTCGAGACCCCGGACTGCGTCAAAGGGGGCGTGTTTTACCAGATTTTCCCCGACCGGTTCTGCGAGTCCCAGGAGAACAAGCACATGCCCTTCTCCGACCGGATCTACCGGGCCGACAAGCACGCCGAGCCTTTCTGGCAGCCCAACGAGACCGGCGGCCACCTGAACCACGATTATTTCGGCGGCGACCTCAAGGGCATCCAGTCCAAGCTGCCCTACCTGCACGAGATGGGGGTTACCTTCATCTACCTGAACCCCATCTTTGAGGCCCACTCCAACCACCGGTACAACACCGCCAACTATCTGAGCGTGGACCCTCTGCTGGGCACCAACCAGGATTTTGAGGAGCTCTGCGCCGAGGCCAAGCGGTACGGCATCGGCATCGTGCTGGACGGCGTGTTCAGCCACACCGGCTCGGACAGCATCTACTTCAACCGGGAGGGCCGCTACGGCAACGGCGGCGCCTGGCGGGACCCCAATTCCCCCTACCGCAGCTGGTACGATTTTTCCTCCCAGTATCCCTGCGGCTACCGCAGCTGGTGGGGTTTTGAGACTCTGCCCGAGGTCAACGAGGAAGATCCCTCCTATGTGGAGTTCATCACCGGCGAGGGGGGCGTCATCGACACCTGGCTCCGCCGGGGCGCAGCGGGCTTCCGGCTGGACGTGGCCGACGAGCTGCCCGACAGCTTCATCGAGAAGATCCGGGTAGCAGTCAAGCGGGTCAGCCCGGAAAAGTTTTTGCTGGGCGAAGTCTGGGAGGACGCCACCACCAAATACGGCTTCGGCAGCCGGCGGACCTATCTGCTGGGCAAGGGGCTGGACAGCGTCATGAACTACCCCTTCAAAAACAGCGTGCTGGATTTCGTCTGCGGCAAACCTGCCGAGCAGGCCGCCCAGGAGATCATGTCCATCTGTGAGCACTACCCTGCCCCGGCCCTCCACACCCTGCTGAACTTCCTCTCCACCCACGACACCGAGCGGGCCCTGACCGTCATCGCCGACGAGCCCGCCAACGGCCGGGGCCGGGAGTGGCAGAGCGGCCGCTGCGTCACCGGCGAAGCCTATGAGGAAGGGATGCTCCTTTTGCGGATGGCCTATGCCATCATCTTCACCCTGCCGGGGGTGCCCTGCATCTACTACGGCGACGAGATCGGCATGCAGGGCTACCGAGACCCCTTCAACCGGGCCTTCTATCCCTGGGACACCACCGAACACCGGCTGCGCCCGGTGCTCTCCAACCTGGCTGAGCTGCGCAAGAGCTGCGAGGCGTTCCGCACCGGGGATCTGCGGATTCTGCGGGCCGAAGGGGGCGTGCTCCACTACCAGCGGGTGGGCGAACTGGAGACCGCCGAGATCATCGTCAACCGCACCGATCATATGCTGATCGAGCCCCTGGCCAACGGAAAGCACACCGTCATCAACCCCATGGGCTTTACCATTCTGGTGGATGAAATCGGCCACAACCCCGATCACAGCTACTACGACTACCAGTAATTTTTCATCAAACAGGACAAATTCAGGTTTTTATTTCGCCTGGATTTGTCCTGTTTTTGAATTATTGCAGAATTTATTCATCGAGTTTTTAGAAAGTGCTGTGAATTTTTTGTCGATAATCATGAATTTGATGCCATTTGACCTGTGGAAACAAAAAATGCTTGACCTCTCCCCCGGGGTTTGGAATATAATAGAACCATCCATAGAAGCAACGTTCTATGAATTCCTGCAACCGTCTGCTTCAAAGGAGGGAAGCACATGCCTATGGACGCAATCTGGTGGCTGATCGCCGCCATCGGTTTCCTCATGCTGGAAGCTGCAACCTTTAATCTGGTGTCGGTCTGGTTTGCGGTGGGCAGCGCCGCGGCGCTGCTCAGCTGCCTGGCCACCGACAGTCTTAAAATTCAGGCTGTGGTCTTTATCGCCGTCAGCGCTTTCTGCCTGGTAGCCTTCAAGCCCCTGGCCGCCAAACTCCGCCACACCTCCACCCCCACCAACGGCGACCGGAACATCGGCCGCACCGCCGAAGTGCTGACCCCGGTCAGCCCCAGCGCCACCGGCCGGGTTCACCTGGACGGCGTGGACTGGAACGCCCGGGCAGTACCGGGGGCTGAATTTCAGCCGGGCGATACCTGCCGGGTAGCAGCCATGGAAAGCACCCTGCTGATTGTCGAACCTGCCATGGCACCCAGCCATGCGGATGCAACCTAACAGAAAAAGGAGTGTACATTTATGATGATCTTTGTGGTCCTGGCACTGATCTTTGTGATCCTGCTGATTGTGGTCACCAACATTGTGATCGTGCCCCAGTCCCTGGTGTATGTCATCGAACGTCTGGGCAGCTACTCCACCACCTGGACCGCCGGCCTGCACGTCAAAGTCCCCTTTGTGGAGCGGGTGGCCAAAAAGGTCAGCCTGAAAGAGCAGGTCTGTGACTTCCCGCCCCAGCCCGTCATCACCCGCGACAACGTTACCATGCAGATCGACACGGTGGTGTTCTTCCAGGTCATGGATGCCAAGCTCTACACCTACGGTGTCAACCAGCCCATCGCCGCCATCGAGAGCCTGTCCGCCACCACCCTGCGGAACATCATCGGCGAGATGGAGCTGGACCACACCCTGACCAGCCGTGACGTCATCAACTCCAAGATCACCGCCATCCTGGACGAAGCCACCGACAAGTGGGGCATCAAGGTCAACCGGGTGGAGGTCAAGAACATCATTCCGCCCCGTGAGATTCAGGACGCCATGGAAAAGCAGATGAAGGCCGAGCGCGAGAAGCGCGCCGTCATCCTGAAGGCCGACGGTGAAAAGCAGGCCGCCATCACCGCCGCCGAGGGCGAAAAGGCCGCCGCCATCCTGCGGGCCGACGCCGTCAAGCAGCAGCGGATTCTGGAGGCCGAGGGCGAGGCCCAGGCCATTCTGGCGGTCCAGCAGGCCAACGCCGACGCAATCCGCCTGCTGAACGAGGCCATGCCCACCGACAAGGTGCTGGCCCTGCGCAGCCTGGAAGCTCTGGCCAAGGTGGCCAACGGCCGCGCTACCAAGCTGATCATCCCCTCCGAGCTGCAGAACCTGGGCGGCCTGGTGCCCTCGGTGAAGGAGCTTTTGACCGATCCCAAGGAATAAACCAAATCCATCTGCCGCAGGGCTTATGCCCTGCGGTTTTTGTATGTTTTACCGAAAGATGGGCCATTTCACCATTCTTTTTGCATTATTTGTTGCAAATTTCACAATTCTATGGTATACTTGCCCCACAGAAAAGCACCATAAAATTCCCCTCTGTTTTGTCCGTTTCCATCACCAATCCCAACCCGACGCAATCCTTTCGGAGGCATTTTGCCATGGAGATTTCTGCTGAGAAACTGCGGCTGTATGCTGTCATAGATTGTGCCAAACTGAACGGGCCCGCTCTGGAACGCGCCGTGGAAGAGCTTTTGAGCGGAGGCGTCACCTGCCTTGAGCTGGAGGTGGAGGGCGAGGGCTTCTCCCCGGAGGATTTCGCCGCCCAGGCCCAGGCTGTCCGCCCCCTTTGCCAGCGGTTCCAGGCGCCGCTCCTGATCCGGAACAATCCCTCGGTGGCCCAGCTGTCCGGGGCCGACGGCGTCCGGCTGGACTGGTCCGCCGCCGGAGTGGCCGAAGCCCGCAGTCTGCTGGGCCCGGCCAAGTTCATTGGCTCCTCGGCCCACGATGTAAAGGAGGCCATCCTGGCCCAACGCCAGGGGGCGGATTTTCTGGTCTGCGGGTCGGTGTTCGGCTCCTCGGCACAGACAGACGCCGTGGTGGCCCTGGAACGGCCCGAGCTCTGGCGGATCTGCAAGGCGGCGGGGATGCCGGTGATCGCGGCGGGGGGCATCACCCCTCAGAACGCTCCCCTTTTAATCGCCACCGGCATTGTGGGCATCGCGGTCTCCCGCAGTCTGTTTTATGCCCCCAACAAATTAATCGCCGCCCACGAACTGCGGGGCCTGGCCGAGCGGATCTGCGCTTACCAGGAAGAGCCCCCCATCATCAACTATCGACGGAGGAACCGATGATTTACGATACCCTGAACAATCTGCCCAACTATCTGGGCATCAGCGACAACCTGGACACCGCCATTGAATACATCATGGCCCGGGATATCCAGACTCTGCCCATCGGCCGCACCCGGATCGATGGGGACAAGGTCTTTGTGAACGTGGCCCAGATCACCCCCCAACCGGGCGAAAAAGTGGACTTCGCCCGCCGGGAGAAATACCTGGCCCTCCTCACCGACCTGGAGGGCAGCGAGCTCTTTGAGGTCTCTCTGGGGGAGCTGGCCATCAAAAAGCCCTATGACCCCGCCACCGATCTGGCCTATGGCAGCACTGCCACCAGCATTGCCGGCATGCTCTGCGAGGGACGGTTCGCCCTCTTCCTGGCAGGCGAGGCCCACAAAACCGGCCTGAAGGCCCAGGGCTGCGGCAAGGTCAAGCAGGCGGTTTTCCTGATCGCTCTGGATGAGGAGGAAGAAACCGAGGATGCGGAATAAAAATCCCGCTCCTAGAAATGCGTCTTCTCCGAAACTAAAACTCATCTGCGATTTAATCCAATAAAAAACAGCGCCTCGGCCGAAACCGGGGCGCTGCTGTTTTATAGCGATTTATTACTTGTTCAGGGCCTGGATGGCTGCCTTGATGCGGGCAGCGGCCACCTTGGTCTTTTCGGCATCGCCGAAGGCGGTCAGGCGGAAGTAGCCCTCGCCGCACTCGCCGAAGCCCACGCCGGGGGTGCCTACGACGCCGCAGTTCTCCAGCAGCCAGTCAAAGAACTCCCAACTCTTCATCTCACCGGGGCAGCGCAGCCAGATATAGGGGCTGTTCTTGCCGCCGCAGTACCAGACGCCGCACTCATCCAGCATATCGGCCAGGACCTTGGCGTTCTGGCGGTAGTAGTCCAGGTTGGCCTGGATCTCCTTCATGCCGCTCTCGGTGAAGACAGCGGCAGCGCCGCGCTGGACGATATAGGGCACGCCGTTGAACTTGGTGGTCTGGCGGCGGAGCCAGAGCTTATTCAGGCTCATGCCGTCCCGCTCCAGCTCCCGGGGCACCACGGTGTAACCGCAGCGGGTGCCGGTGAAGCCTGCGATCTTGGAGAAGGAGCAGATCTCGATGGCGCACTCCCGAGCGCCCTCCACCTCGAAGATGCTGCGGGCCAGGTGCTCGTCGGAGACAAAGCACTCGTAGGCTGCATCGTAGAGGATGATGGCGTTGTTGGCCTTGGCGTAGGCCACCCACTGGGCCAGCTGCTCACGGGTATAAGCGGCACCGGTGGGGTTGTTGGGGCTGCAAATATAGATGATGTCGGCCTTCACGCTCTCGTCCGGCATGGCCAGGAAGCCGTTCTCCTGGCTGGTCTTGGCGTAGACGATCTTGCGGCCGTCGGTGACGTTGTCGTCCACATAGGTGGGATAGACAGGGTCCGGAACCAGGACGGTGTTGTCGGTGTCGAAGAGGCCCAGCACGTTGGCCAGGTCGCTCTTGGCGCCGTCGCTGATGAAAATTTCATCCGACTCGATCTTGGTGCCGCGGCCGGCGTAGTAGCCCTGGATGGCATCCTTCAAAAAGCCGTAGCCCTGCTCGGGGCCGTAGCCGTGGAAGCCCGCCTTGGTGCCCATCTCGTCCACAGCGGCGTGCATGGCCTCCACCACGCACTTGGCCAGGGGCTGGGTCACGTCGCCGATGCCCAGGCGAATGATCTCCTGGTCGGGGTGGGTCTCCTGGAAGGCCGCGATCTTGTGGTTGATCTCCACGAACAGGTAGCTGGCCTTCAGCTCGTCGTAATGCCGGTTCATCTTCATAGTAGTTTCCCTCTCTCATTTGTTTTTGGTTCGCCGCATTCCGGGCGGCAGAATTTATACTTCGGTCACACCCTCGCAGACGGTCTGGGTGGGGCCGGTCATGGTAACCTCGTGGTCCGGGCCGATTTTAATAATCAGTTCGCCGCCCCGCAGCGCCACATGGATGTCCTGGCCTGCCGGGCAGAGCCCCAGCTCGGTCATGGCCGCCACGGTGGCACAGGTGCCGGTGCCGCAGGCCCAGGTCTCGCCGCTGCCCCGCTCCCAGACCCGCATTTTCAGGTGGGTGGGGTCCAGCTGCTGGACAAACTCGGTGTTGATCTGCTCGGGGAAGTTCTCGTGTTTCTCAAAGGCGGGGCCGATCTTTTCCAGATCCAGGGCGTCCACATCCTCCACCACGGTGACGCAGTGGGGGTTGCCCACACTGATGCAGGTGACCTCCCAGGAGTGATCCGCCACCGCCAGAGGGTAGCGCACCAGGGGGCCAGGGCCCATGTTGACGGCGGGCAGATCCGCCGCCATGGCGCTGTACCGGCCCATATCCACCTGCCAGCTGCCCCCGCCCTGATATCGCAGCACCTTGGGCCCGCTGAGGGTATCAATAGTCAGCGGATCTTTGGCGGCGCAGGAAGCCTCGTGCTCCCGCAGCCACTGGGCCACACAGCGGATGCCGTTGCCGCACATCTTGCCCTCGCTGCCGTCGGCGTTGAAGATCCGCATGGTGGCATCGGCGCCGGGGGTCTGGGGGGCGCAGATGCAGATGATGCCGTCTCCGCCGATGGAAAACCGCCGGGCCGAAAGTTTCCGGGCCAGGGCCTCGATGTTCCGGGGCAGGCCGGTGGCCCGGCAGTCCAGATAAATATAGTCGTTTGCACAGCCGTGCATCTTAGTAAAGGAAAGTTTCATTGCCAAAACTCCTCTCGCTGCGGCCGGGGCACAGCGCCCTCCGGCCCGGGTTTGGAACCTCTTTCTTATTATAATCAGCAAACCGGCTTCTGACAAGCGGCAAGCCCCGTTTTGGGGAATTTTCCTCCGGGCCGGACCCGGCCGGCGGCAGGCGCCAAAAAGCAGGAAATGTTTGCAAAACAGGGCTTGACAATGCGGGTACCATAGGATATAAAAAAAGAAGAGATTTCTGTGTGCAGATGGGCCCGGCCGCAGCATACAGAAAAGACAGAAAGACATAAAGGAGAGACCCATACTATGGATACATTCGAAAAGATTCGTGCTCTGCTGGCAGAACAGCTCGACATCGACCCCGAGAAGATCGAGATGGACAGCGACATCATGACCGATTTTGAGGCCGACAGCCTGGATATCGTGGACATGATCATGACCCTGGAGGACGAGTTCGGCATCGAAGTGCCCGACGAGGCCATCGAGAGCCTGCACACTGTGGGCGACGTGGTCCAGTTTGTGGAGAGCCATAGAGACTAAAACCGGCTCTGCCGCCCCGTCCGGCGTTTGAGAGGCAAACGGGGCGCGGCGGTATGTTTTATGCAAAAAGGCTCCTGCATGCGGGCGCAGCACTGGGCGGCGTTTGGCGCAGGGCTTTTTATTTTGGTTCGTGCGGAACGGTTTTCGTTTGGCGTACGGCCTAAGGAGGATATAACAAAAATGGGAAAAGACAACAAGAAGCTTGTGCAGGCCATCACCAGCCAGGAGGAGAACTTTGCGCAGTGGTACACCGACATCTGCCTCAAGGCAGAGCTGGTGGAGTATTCCAGCGTCAAGGGCTTCATGATCCTGCGCCCCTATGGTCAGGCCATCTGGGAGAACATCCAGAAGAATCTGGACGCACGGTTTAAGGCCACCGGCCACGAGAACGTGGCCATGCCTGTGCTGATCCCCGAAAACCTGCTGGCCAAGGAGGGCGAGCTGGTCAACGGCTTCGCGCCGGAGGTGGCGTGGGTCACGATGGGCGGCAGCGAGAAACTGGAGGAGCGGCTGGCGGTCCGCCCCACCAGCGAGACCATGTTCTGCGATCACTGGTCCCGCGTGCTGCACAGCTACCGCGAACTGCCCATGAAATACAACCAGTGGTGCAGCGTCATCCGCTGGGAGAAGACCACCCGTCCCTTCCTGCGGAGCCGCGAGTTCTGGTGGCAGGAGGGCCACACCATCCACGAGACCGCCGCTGAGGCCGAGGCCGAGACCCAGGCCCAGCTGAACTGCTACGCGGACTTCTGCGAGCAGGATCTGGCCATCCCCGTGGTGAAGGGCCGCAAGACCGACAAGGAGAAGTTCGCCGGCGCCGACGCCACCTACACCATCGAGGCGATGATGAAGGACGGCAAGGCCCTGCAGAGCGGCACCAGCCACTACTTCGGCGACAAGTTCAGCCGCGCCTACGACGTGACCTTCACCGGCCGGGACAACCAGCTGCACTATCCGTTCCAGACCAGCTGGGGCGTCTCCACCCGTCTGGTGGGCGCCATCATCATGGCCCACGGCGACGACGACGGCCTGATCCTGCCCCCGGCCATCGCCCCCTTCCAGGTGGTGGTAGTGCCCATCGCCGCCCACAAACCCGGCGTCTCTGAGAAGGCCGCCGAGCTGGCCCAGCGGATCTCCAAGTTCGCCCGGGTCAAGCTGGACGACTCGGACAACGCCCCCGGCTGGAAGTTCAGCCAGTGGGAGATGAAGGGCGTGCCCCTGCGGCTGGAGCTGGGCCCCAAGGACATGGAGAAGAACCAGTGCGTCCTGGTCCGCCGCGACACCCGCGAGAAGGTCTTTGTCTCCCTGGACGATCTGGAGACCGCCATCCCCCAGCAGCTGGAGGCCCTGACCCGGGACCTGTACCAGCGCGCCCTCGAAAACCGCAACAAGCGCACCTGGGCTGCCACCACCTTCGACGAGGTCAAGGAGCTGGCCAAGGCCAACACCGGCTACATCAAGACCATGTGGTGCGGCGAGCTGGAGTGCGAGCTGAAGATGAAGGAAGAGGCCGGCCTCTCCAGCCGGTGCATGCCCTTCGAGCAGGAGCATCTGAGCGATGTCTGCCCCATCTGCGGCAAACCCGCCAAGACCATGGTTTACTGGGGCATCGCCTACTAAACCATTCTATCCCCCGCTGAATTGAATCAAGAGAGGACCGACTGATGAAAAAGCGTTGTCTGAGCTTTATTCTTGCCCTGATTCTGGCCGTTGTCTGTCTGCCCACCGCCGCCCTGGCGGCAGAAGGAGAGGAGGATTTCCTCTACCTGTCTCTGGGCGACAGCATCGCGGCCGGGTTCGGTCTGCCGGACGCCGGGTTTGAATATCTGGACGGGCTCCATTATGAGATGGGCAACAACTTCCAGAATTATTCCTCCCTGTGTTATACAGCGCTGATTGCCGACGAGTTCGGCTGGAGCCGGGAACAGGCCCTCAACCTGGGCCTGCCCGGAGCGGGCAGTCAGACGCTGCTGGAGGTGCTGCAAACCGGCTCTTCGGACCACCTGTTCCCCTACTCTCACCCCGAGATCCGGGAATATGTGAAAAAAGCCGACCTCATCAGCCTGGAGATTGGTCTGAACGATGCCCTTATTCCGTATCAGATGACCCTGTTCCAGAATATAAATCCCAAGCTGGACGAGTTCTTGGGAGAGATCCAGAGCGGAACGTTGAGCGTCCTCAATGAGGAAACCGCCGGGATGGTACTGGATAGCCTGAAAGGGATCCGCCTGTCCTGGCTGGAATTCCAGGAGCTGTGCCGTCTGATCATTGGTGAGATCTCCCCGGCTACCCAGGACGGTCTGAACGCCACCCGACAGAATCTGCCTCAGATCATCGACACCATCCGGGAGCTGAACCCCGACGTGGAGATCCTCCTGCTGGGCTATGCCAATCCCCTGCCCCTCCTGCCCAACATGCGCAATTATTTTAAGGAGATGAACGCCTTTGCCGAGGAGCTGGCCAAGGAGAAGGATGTCATTTACATTCCCACCCCCAACACCAGATACAACCTCAGCGCACACCCCACCGCCTCGGGTCATGCCTACATCAGCGAACAGATGATCCCGGTCATCCGGGCTTTGGGCTACTGATCCCATCTCCCGATAAAAAGCGAGAGCCGCTGCAAAATTGCAGCGGCTCTTTTGTTTTGTCTTAAAATATCAGCCCTGGGCCACCGGCCAGAATTCTTCCACCAGCAGATCCACACAGGCGCCGTAGCTCTGCATCCCGAGCGTCTGGCCGTAGCTCTCGAGAAAGGCGGTATAGACCTTCTCGCCGGTTTCCCGGATGGGGCCCGACCAGCTGGCCCAATAAGCGTTGTTTTTCGCCAAGTCGGCCCGGACCTCCACAGGCAGGGCCGCCATGCTGGCCGCAGAGGCCTCGGGGTCCACCCGGTAGAGGGCATTGGAAAGATAGACATAGCCCTCCAGCCAGCCGGAATAGACATAGGCGGCTTTCCCGCTGGTGATGGAAGCCATAATCCCTACAAAATTCGCCTCCTGTTCGGCGGCAACGCCCCGCTGGTGGGCAAACTCGTGGGCGATGGTCACCGGCAGAAACACCTCGGGGCTGTCCACGTTGAGGGTACTCTCCCCGGTCAGGGGGCAGAGATACCCGGTAAAGCCCCAGGCGCTCATCAGCTTGGAATAAAAGGCGGGCTTGGCCTGGCGCTCCGGCCCTTCCAAAAAGGGCCACCGTTCCAAAAGGCCGTCGTAAAGCCCCTCGGTCTGGGCGAGGATTTCCTCCCGGCTCACGGCAAAGCAGCCTTCCCCATCCCGGGGAACGGAATCGGCACAGGCCGCAGCCTGGGCGCCGAAATATGCGGTGACTGCCGTCAGCTGTTCCACCTGGACCCCAGGGACATCCATCCCGGCTTTCTCGGCGAAAGAGGCTGCATAGTACTGAGTGCCCCAGAGGGCGCAGACCCCCACATAGATCCAGAGCAGCAGAACCGCCAGATGGAGCCCCCAGGCCCCCAGGGCAGCGGGTTGGCCGTGGGCGGACAGCCAGATGGCCCGTATCAGCAGCACCAAGGCCCCGGCGATCAGCACCGTCACCCCAGCCTCACAGAGGCTGAAGGGCAGAGGATCCGCCAAAGCGGAAAGCCCTCGTTTTACCGGCATGGAGACCCGCTCCACCCAGAAATCCATAACCGGGCGGTGGGATCGGGCCAGCCAGAACCCCCCCAAAGCCGCCGCCCCGGCGGCAAGCCCCCACAGGGCGGCGCGGTGGGTGGCAGCAAAGGCCCGCAGGCTCATCGATCAAAGGTGGTGGACAGGGTGGTGGCCCAGCTCTCGCCCGGGGCCAGCACAGCGGCAGCGGCCCGCTCGTCCCAGTCCTGGGGATCGGTGACGGCCCCGGGCAGGCTGTGCCAGGGCTCGATGCAGACAAAATGGATCTTCTCGCTGGCCGCGCTCCAGATCAGGGTATAGGGGTAGCCCTCAATGTTGCAGGTGATGTTCCGGCCGGTATCCTTCTCATAGATGCCCAGGGTCGCCGAGCGCAGGCCCGCCATGCAGAAACTGTCATTGGCAAACATCTTGTCCTCCAGGGGGATGCTGGCCGCATTCTTCCACTGATAATAGCACTTGCCCGACAAGAGGCCGTTGGGCCGGGCGTCCAGAATCACCGGGCTTTCGGGCCGGTCAAACCGGAACTCGTAGTCGGTGGTGGTGTGCTGGGCGTCGAAGGGAATGTTGAAGGCCGGGTGATACCCGATGCCGAACCGCAGTTCCCCGGCGCCGGGGTTCTCCACCTTGAGGGTGTGGTGGACGGTCTTGCCCTCCAGGCGGAAGGTGCTGGTCAGAACAAAATCAAAGGGGAACCGCTCGGCTTTCATCGCCTCGTCGCTGCGCAGTTCCAGCTGGATGGTGTCTCCCTCGGCTTTGATCAGGGTATGCTCCAGATCCCGTGCAAACCCGTGCTGGCCGCCCTGGTAGGTCTTGCCCCCGTAGGTGAAAGCCCCGCCGGTGAGTTTGCCGGTCCAGGGGAAGAGGATGGGGGCATGGCGGCCCCAGACGGCCGGGTCGGCCTGCCAGAGCATCTCCTCCCCCGCTGCGTTTTTCAGGCTGACCGCCTCGGCGCCGTGGGTGTCCACCGTCAGGGTCAGAAATTCGTTGTGAATGGTTGCCTGCATAGCTGTCGCTCCTTTTTTATTCTGATTTTTATGCCGCCGGTGCGGCCTGTATCTGACACCAGTATACACGCTGCGGCCGGAAAAGCCAACCCTGAAACCCCAAAAACCAGCGTCGGAACAGGGTGGGAGTGTCATCCCCCGCCGAAACCGAATACAGTGAGGCAGACCCACTTTTACTTGTAAAGGAGCATCGCACCTATGGCAACTGGAATTTTACGCATCCAGAGCTTTGCAGCCCGCCAGTCCGCCCCGGTGTCTGAGGTGAGCGTCGTCGTCACAGGCAGCAATTTCAATGCCAGCCGCCTGACCGATGAAATGGGCAACACCGCAGACCTGGAGATCGAGACCCCCGCGCTGGAATATTCTCTGGACGAAAACAACACCACCGTCCTGCCCTATGCCACCTGTACCCTGGTGGCTACCAAGCCCGGTTACCGCACCGTCACCATTGAGGGGGTACAGATCTTCCCCGGTCAGGTCACCCTGGCCCAGTTGGAAATGATCCCCGTTGTGGACGGCGTCAGCCCCGCAGCGGCCGAGAATGTAAAAATCCCCATCCACTCCCTGTTTGCAGGGGACGGCGGCAGCGGCATCCCCCCGGTGGACGACTGCATCGACCCGGCGGTCCTGACCTCTGTGGTGATCCCCAAGACCATCACCGTCCACCTGGGCAAACCCGCCGCCTCGGCCCAAAACGTGACCGTATCCTTCCAGAGCTACATCGCCAATGTGGCCTCGAGTGAGGTTTACCCCACCTGGCCGGAACAGGCCATCCGGGCCAACATCCACGCCCAGATCTCTCTGACCCTGAACCGGATCTACACCGAGTGGTATCCCAGCAAGGGCTACAACTTCGACATCACCAACTCCACCAGCTACGACCAGTATTATGTCCACGGCCGAACGGTCTTTGACATCATGGTCCGGCTGACGGAGGATATCTTCAACACCTATGTCCGGAAACGGGGCACCGTCAACCCCTATTTCACCTCCTACTGCGACGGCAAACAGGTCACCTGCTCGGGAATGAAGCAGTGGGGCACGGTAGACCGAGCCAACGCCGGTCTGAATGCCCTCCAGATCCTGAAATACTACTACGGCAACGACATCGAGATTGTCCGCACCTCCAATATTGCGGCCATCCCCGAGAGTTACCCCGGCAGCCCCCTGCGCCAGGGGGACAGCGGCCCGGCGGTCTTTACCCTCCAGCGGCAGCTCAACCGGATCGCCAAGGATTACCCCTCCTTCGGCACCCTGACCGTGGACGGCGTCTTTGGCCCGGCCATGACCGAGACGGTGAAAAAGTTCCAGAAACAGTTCGGCCTGACCGCCGACGGGGTGGTGGGCCGCTCTACCTGGTATAAGATCAGCTATATCTATGTTTCTGTGAAAGATCTGGCCGAGCTAACCAGCGAGGGCGAGACCTCCGACGGCACCCTCTCGGACGGCACCTGGGGCGGCACCATGCTGCGGGTGGGCTCCACCGGCAGCGCCGTGGAACAGGTGCAGTTCTGGCTCAACACCATTGCGCAGTACGATTCCTCCATTCCCTCGGTGGCGGTGGACGGGGTCTACGGCTCCGAGACCCGGGCCGCAGTTCTGGCGTTCCAGCGCCGGTACGGTCTAACCGCCGACGGCGTGGTGGGTCAGCTGACCTGGGAGGCCATCTACGATGAGTTCCGCAGCATCCAATCGGACAACGGCACCCCCAACGCCTACCCCGGCACCCCGCTGCGCCAGGGCGACCGGGGCCAGAATGTCCGGCTGATCCAGTTCTGGCTCAAGATTGCCCGCACAGTGTACAGCTCCCTGAACGATGTGTCGGTGGACGGCATCTATGGTGCCAACACCACCGCCGCGGTCCGCCGGTTCCAGACCTTCTTCGGGCTGACCTCCGACGGTGTGGTGGGCCAGAACACCTGGAACAAGCTGTACGAGGTCTACAACTCCATCGCAAACGACCTGCTGGCCCCTAACCTGCGCCCGGGCGAGTTCCCCGGCACCCTGCGTCTGGGCTCCACCGGCCGGGCCGTGCGGGAGCTGCAATTCTACCTCTTTATCATGAGCGCCTACGACAGCGCGGTGCCCAGTGTGAACATCGACGGCATCTTCGGCGCTCAGACCGAGGCCGCCGTCAAAGCCTATCAGCGGCTGGCAGGGCTGACGGTGGACGGCATCGTGGGCCGGGCCACCTGGGATTCCCTCTATTCCCGGGTCTCGGTGCTCCGCCAGTCCGGCCCGGTCATCACCGTCACCCGGATGGATTACCCCGGCACCCCCCTCACCGTGTGCACCCAGAGCAACGCAGTGCTCTATTATTCCCTGCTGCTCTCCCGAATCGCCTACTATTTTGAGTCGGTGGAGAGCCCCGGCCTGACCCCCATCTACACCGAAGCCATGGCCGACGGCACCCGCAACCTCCAGCAGCTGCTGGATCTGCCCGTCACCGGGGCAGTGGATGCCAACACCTGGGCCGCCGCCGAGGCCCTGAGCCTCCAGCTGCTGACCCAGGCCCCCAACCCCGACGCAGACGCCGACCAGGGCACCAATTACCCGGCCTATGCGGTCCAGACCGGCAGCTCGGGGAACAACGTGCGGATGATCCAGGCTTGGCTCAACCAGATGGCGGCCGCCAGCTGCGGCGTCCCTTTCGTGGATGAAAATTCGGTTTTCGGCGCCAGTGAGGAGGCCAAGATCCGCTCCTTCCAGCTGGACAATTCCATGCAATCCACCGGGACAGTGGATCAGCCCACCTGGAACGCCCTGCGGTACACCGCCGGCATGGACGACGACACCACCAAGAATAACCCCTGCGGCTGCTGAAGCCGCCCACCCTGAGAGGAGGAACCATTATGCCCCGTTTACTGGTTTATGACGCCTACGAAGACAAGATCTACACCTACCCCGACATCAAAGAGAGCGACTCCATGCCTTACAGCTACGGCACCACCCTGACGGTGCGGGAGTTTCGCGGCAAATCGGGCAGCAACACTCTTTGGACCACCATTGCCGCCATGGAGGCCTGGAACCTGACCCGCCGCCGGTACGGCAAGGGGATCGGCGTGGGGTACGCTTTCCGCCGGATCTGGGAGGGCGGCCACGGCACCCGCAGCCAGCATTACGCCGGCGTGGCCTTTGACGTGGGCCAGAACACCACCAGCGCCAACCGGAAAGCCATCCACACCGCAGCAGAGGAGACCCGGGCCTGGGGATACGTGGAGCCCCTATCCATGACCCCCACCTGGGTTCACTTCGACCGGCGGTACGGTACCCCCGCCTGCCAGGGCACCACCGCAGGCTATCCCACCGTCCGCCGGGGCAGCCGGGGATGCTACGTCATGATTTTGCAGGACGCCCTCTCCACCCTGGGCTACCCCACCGGCACCAAGATCGACGGCATCTTTGGCTCCCGCACCGAGAGCGCCCTGCGGGCCTACCAGCGTCAGGCAGGCTTGAGCGTAGACGGCATCTGCGGGTGCAGCAGCTGGAAGCAGATCAGCTCGGCGGTGCTGGGCATCGGCCGCACCCCCACCACCATCGACTGACCCTCTGACCCGATTGCCAAGCCCGGCCAAACGTGCTAAAATACTAGAATAAACCCAGCCCAGACATTCGGACTGTAAAAAAGCCGCCTGCGGGCGGCTGTACATAAGGAGCGGGAAAGAATCATGGAATTTTCGAAACGGATGGACCGGTTCGGCGACGAGATCTTTGCGGCGCTGAACGAAAAGAAGGTGGCGCTGGAAGCCGCCGGGCGCAAAATCTACAACCTGAGTGTGGGCACGCCGGATTTTGCCCCCGCGCCCCACATCCAGAAGGCTCTGCTGGACGCCGCCGCTGACCCCCAGAACTGGAAGTACAGCCTGCGGGACCTGCCCGAGATGACCGAGGCCGTCTGCGCCTACTATAAGCGCCGGTTCGGGGTGGAAATCACCCCCGACCAGGTGGCCAGCTGCTGCGGCAGCCAGGAGGGCTGCGGCCACATCGGCCTGGCCCTCTGCGACGAGGGGGACACGGTGCTGCTGCCGAACCCCTGCTACCCCGTCTTTATCGCGGGGGCAAAGCTGGCCGGGGCCGAGCCCTGGTACTACCCCCTGACCAAGGAGCACGGCTTCCTGCCCTATGTGGCGGATATCCCCGAAGAGGTTGCCCGCCGGGCCAAGTATATGATCGTCTCCCTGCCCGCCAACCCCGTGGGCAGCGTGGGCACCCCCGAGCTCTACGCCGAGCTGGTGGCCTTCGCCAAGAAGTACGACATCCTCATCATCCACGACAACGCATACAGCGACATCATCTTTGACGGCGCCGAGGGCCACAGCTTCTTCAACACCCCGGGGGCCCAGGATGTGGGCGTAGAGTTCTTCAGCCTGTCCAAGAGCTTCAACGTCACCGGCGCCCGGATCAGCTTCCTGGTGGGCCGTCGGGACGTGGTGGCCGCCTTCAAGAAGCTGCGGGGCCAGATCGACTTCGGCATGTTCCTGCCCATCCAGCAGGCGGCCATCGCCGCCCTGACCGGCCCCCTGGACATGGTCAAAGAGCAGTGCGGCGTCTACCAGCAGCGGCGGGACGTCCTCTGCGGCGGGCTGCGCTCCATCGGCTGGGATGTCCCCAACAGCCACGGCAGCATGTTCGTCTGGGCGCCCATCCCCGCCCAGTACAAGACCAGCATGGACTTCTGCCTGGCCCTGGTGGAAAAGAGCGGCGTGCTTTGCACCCCGGGCTCCAGCTTCGGCCCTCTGGGCGAGGGCTATGTCCGTTTCGCCCTGACCATGCCGGTAGCCGAGATTGACCAGGCGGTGAAAGCCATCGCCGAGAGCGGCATTTTGAACGGCTGATCTTCCCCTGCGCAGACTGCCCGAGCCCGGGCGGCCTGCGCTTTTTTGTTTTTTGCAGATTTTTTAAAACACTTTTCCTTCCCCGTTCGTCTTACAGACAGAAGCAGCCCAACAGGGAGGTGAAACCAATGTGGGAGGCACTTTACGAGAATTTCTGGGACAGGCTGGTTCACTACTGCGCCCGGCTGACCCGAGAGGAAACCCGGGCCGAGGACCTGGCCCAGGAGACCTTTCTCCGGGCGATGCAGCACGCCGAGCTTTTGGCGGGGCTGAATCTGCGCCAGCAAAAGGCCTGGCTCTTTGAGACTGCCCACAACCTCTTCTGCGACCAGGCCCGCCGGGTGGCCCGGGAACAGGAGCTGCTGGCCCAGCTGGCCCCCGGCGGCGGGGCCGACCCCCCCGACCCGGCGGCGGCCGACGCCCTGGCCGGGGTGGAAACCGCCGCCCTGCTGAACCAGCTGGACCCCGAAGCCCGGGCCCTGTTTCAACTGCGGTATGACGAGGGCTACAACGCCGCCGAGCTGGGGCAGCTCTTCGGCCAGCCCCCTGCCACCATCCGCACCCGACTGCTCAAAGCACGAAACACCCTGAAAAAACATCTGACGGAGGAATAAGCCATGAAATTGTTGATTGAATCTGCGATCTGCGATCTGCGCAAAGCCCAGGAAGAGACCCTGGCAGCCTACGACAACATCACCATCCAGAGCGCCCTCCTTATCACCAACCCCCGGGCCCGGGCTCTGCTGGCGAAATATCCTTTCACCCTCCAGTGCGCCCAGACCCTGGATCTGGAGGACGACATCCAGCTGAACACCATCAACGGCCAGACCACCCTCACCGGCCAGAACACCCCCAACGGCAAACAGTATCTGATCATCAACGGCAGCCTGACCGTCACCCCCGACGCCGGGGACGCCCTGCGCCAGTATATGGGGATCACCCTCAACGGCGCGGCCTACTGCCCCACCTCCCTGTCCACCGTCCTGGCCAGCAAGAGCACCATCAACGGCAAGCTCTATTCCTACCCCGACCACGCCGTTGTCCTCAAGAGCACCACTGTGCTGGACCGGAACTTCCTCTACCGGGCCCAGAACCGCCTCTACTGGGCGGCCAAGCGGTTCATTGCGGTGGACGAAAAACTGGACGGCGGCGCCCTGGCCGCCACCGGGGCCCGGTTCACCGGTTCCAGCGCCATCCTGAGCGAGGGCCTGGCGAAAGATCTGGCGCCCCTCTTCGACGAGGCCACCCAGCTGGAGATCGTCCCCGACGGCACCCAGGTGATCCAGGACGATCTGGAGCTGAACGACGCTTCCCTGGGCCGGCACGGCGAGGCCCTCTACATCGCCGGGGACCTGACCCTGGCGGACGACTGCGAGGAAGGGCTGAACAGCCTGGAATACCTCCATGTAGAGGGGGATGTGATCCTGCCCGGCGACCTGGCCGACGCCCTCTACGACATTCCCGACTTTGCCTGCGGCGGCGAGGTGATCCTGCTGGACGGCCACCCCATCAGCTGCAAGAGCCGGGTCAAGGTGGACGAGGCCCTGCTGGACCTCTATCCCGACGGGGTCTCCCTGCTGAACTGCGCTATGGTGGAGATCGACCCGGCCCTGGAGCCCTCCGAAATCCTCGAACAGCTCTACCTGAGCAACTGCGCCCTGGTCCGCTGCACCGCTGCCCAGCAGGGGGCTGTCCAGGCGGCCGGGGGCGCAGCCCGCATCCAGCTGACCGACCAGGCCACCGAGGAAGAAGCCCCGGACGAGGATACCCAGATCTTTGAGTGCGCACAATATGTCCTCTGATCCTCCCCTCTGCCCGCCGGGCCACCCACACGGCGGACAGCAAAAGAGCCTCCCCGGCTGCACAGCCGGGGAGGCTCTCGTCTTGTATTAAACCCGTCCCGCCAAAATATCCCCGAGGATATCCCGATGGGTGGGGGCCACCGGCAGGCCGGCCAGCTCTTGGGGGGCGAAAAACCGCAGGGCGCGGGATTCCTCGCTGCAAACAAGAGCCGGTTCCTCTGCCATCGCCACCCGGTAGAGGGCGGTAATCACCCGCAGAACATTGCCGTCCGGATAGGCGGCAATCCGGGAGGGGTCGTCGTAGAGCCGGACAAACTGAAACCCAGTTTCCGGCAGGCAGATGCCTGTTTCCTCCCGGGTTTCCCGCTGGGCACAGCGGGCCAAGGTCTCGTCGATCCACAGCCCGCCGCCGATAAAACACCAGAAATCGCTGTCGGCCCGGTATTCCATCAGGTATCGCCCCTGCCATTCCAGCAGGACGGCCACCCCAATATGATTGGGCCGGTTGGGACGGGGGGCCGCCGGGTCTTTGTAATAAAACTTTGCCTGTGCCATGGGGTGCCCCCTCAACGGTTGACGATGTTCTCCCCTGCGCCGGCCAGGAAACTGCGCAGGTTTTGGGTGGTGATATCCATCAGCTTTTGCAGGGCCTCCTTGGTGGTCCAGGCAATATGGGGGGTCAGCAGGGCATTGGGCAGGCCCCGGAGGGGGCTGTCGGCGGGCAGCGGCTCCACCGCGAAGGCGTCCGCCGCGTAGAAGCCCAGCCGCCCGTTTTTCAGGGCCTCGGCCACTGCCGCCTCGTCCACCAGAGCGCCCCGGGCCGTATTGACCAGGATGCAGCCGGGCTTGATTTTTTCGAGGGCTGCGGCGCTCACAACGCCCCGGGTGGCAGGGGTGGCGGGGGTGTGGAGGCTGAGAACGTCGCTCTCCTTGAGCAGGGTGTCAAAATCCACAAACTCCACCCCGTCGGCGGCGTACTCGGGCCGGACCGTCCGAGTGCAGGCCAGGACCCGCATCCCGAAGGCCTTGGCGATCCGCCCGGCCTGGCGGCCGATGCTGCCGTACCCGAAGATGCCGAAGGTCTTGCCGAATAGCTCCACCTGGGGGAGAATCCGGTATTCCGCCGGGACGTTCAGCTGCCAGTGGCCATCCTGTACCGCCCGGTTCTGCCGCTCGGCACACTGACAAACCGCCAAAAGCAGACTGAAAGTCATCTGGGCCACGCTGTAAGTGGAATAACCCGGCACATTGGCCACCTGCACCCCATGGCGGCGGCAGGCTTCCAGGTCCAGGTTATCGGTGCCGGTGGCGATGATGCCCACCCACTTCAGGTTGGGGCACTGGGAAAGGATCTCCTCGTCCATCCGGCATTTATTCAGCAGGACAAAATCGGCGTCCCCGATCCGCTGGGCGATCTGGTCGTAACTGGTGCGGACATAGGCTGTGGTGTCCGGCACCAGGGCGTACACCCCCGACCAGTCCAGATCCCCCTCCTGCATGACATAGCTTTCCAAAATAACCGCTTTCATTTTTCCATTCCCCTCTTTTTCAATCCTTTATTTTGTTCAGGCTGGGCAGAGGGCCAGCTCGGGGCCCTGCCCACCCGGGCGGCTGTCCACTCCACCCCAGCCCCGGCTCAGCCAGAGGGCCAGCCGGGCCCAATCCGCCAGCGGCACCCAGACCGTTTTCTCCCGGACTGCCTGAGGCGAAAACAAAAACAACCAGCAGGGGGCCAGGCCATTCAGGGGGCGAATCCCCCGCAGAACAAACCCCTGCTCTAAGTACACCGGCACCAGGGCCTCGGCCTCGGGGGTGCACTCCAGCACCGCCCAGACCGGCCCGCCCCGGCTGCGCCGCACCGCCCGCCCGAGGGCGGCGGCCAGCGCCTGGGGCAGTCCTTCCGGCCGGCCCGCCGGAGGCATCAGCAGCACCCCGTGACCGGCGGCCCGCCACCCCATCATCGCCCGCAGGGCCGACGGAGCGCTTAAATCAGCGCCCAGGGGCAGGACCGTCAGAGCCGTACCCGGCCCGCCCTCCGGCTCACAGGCCCCCCAGGCCTCCCCCAGCGCCAGCATCCGCAGCACCTCGCTGCGGGGGCGGTAGAGGCTCGAGGCCTCCCGCTGGGTCAGGCGGCAAAATTCTTCCGCCGACAGGCGCCGGGCCTGCCGGATCATCGGCTCACAAATGGTTCCCATGGCAATCTCATCCCTTCATTTCCTACGGCCCTTTTCCCGGGCCTGCGCAGGGATGATTCTACCTTAAACCGGGCGAATTTCGGCGCGAAATCCGTCGGCGGGTTCAGTCGGTTTTTTCAGCGTCCAGATCGATCTCTTCGCTGAGCACCTGACCGATGGGTTTGGCAATGCAGAGATCCGCCCGGCGGTCGGCCGCGGTGGGCTGCATGTTGATGACCACCAGATGCTCCCCCCGGAAATAATCCACCAGTCCCGCCGCCGGATAGACCACCAGGCTGGTGCCGCCGATGATTAAGGTATCCGCCCGGCGGATGGCCGCCACCGCCCCCGAAAGGGTCTCCGGGTCCAGCCCCTCCTCATAGAGGACCACGTCCGGCTTGACGATGCCGCCGCAGGCGGTGCAGCGGGGCACCCCGGTGCTGTTGGCGATAAACGCCTGATCGTAGAAAGCGCCGCACCGGGTGCAGTAGTTCCGCAGGGTGCTGCCGTGGAGCTCGTAGACATTTTTCGACCCCGCCGCCTGGTGAAGCCCGTCGATGTTCTGGGTCACCACGGCTTTGAGTTTGCCCTCCCGCTCCAGTTTCGCCAGCCGCAGATGGGCCGGGTTGGGTTTGGCCCCCTTGACGATCATCTTATCCCGGTAAAACCGGTAGAATTCCTCGGGCTGCCGCTCCCAAAAGGTGTGGCTGAGGATGATCTCCGGCGGGTAGTCGTATTTCTGATGGTAGAGCCCGTCCACACTGCGGAAATCCGGGATACCCGACTCGGTGGAGACCCCGGCCCCGCCGAAGAAAACAATGTTTTTGCTCTGCGCGAGAATTTTTTCCAGCGCCTGCATCATCTGAAAACCGCCCCTTTCCCAAAAAACAGGTTTGTGTTATCCTAAAGAAAATGGATCGGAACGGTTTAAGTATAGCATATTTCCCCCGGAAAGGAAGCGGTTTCTTTTGAACATCTGGTACACAAACAGCCCCTTTGGCCCCCTCTGCCTTGAGGAAGAGGACGGCGCTCTTGTGGGTGTAAATTTTCTGCCCGAAGGGGTGCCCGAGCTGGAACCCCTGCCCCGCAAGGTCTGCCAGACCCCTCTTTTGGCCGAGGCGGAGGAACAGCTGGGGGAATATTTCGCAGGAGTGCGGCGGGAGTTTGATCTGCCCCTGGCCCCCCGGGGCACCGCCTTTCAGCGGGCGGTGTGGGAGCAGCTGCTGGCCATCCCCTACGGCGAGACCCGCAGCTACGGCCAGCTGGCGGCAGCCCTGGGCCGGCCCGGGGCCAGCCGGGCGGTGGGGGGCGCCTGCCACCGCAACCCCATCGGCATCCTGATCCCCTGCCACCGGGTGGTGGGGGCGGACGGCAGCCTGACCGGCTACGCCGGAGGGCTGGAGATCAAAGAGGCGCTGCTGGCGCTGGAAAAAGAATTTTCCCACTAAATCCTACAAACAAAACGGCCCCGGCGGCCGGGCCCCCAAAGGGACCTGACTGCCGGGGTCGTGTTTTGCATCAGAACAGAATCAAACGGAAAATTTCAGATTACAGCTGACCCAGGGCGTGCTTTGCGGCGATCATGCCGAAGGTGTAGCAGCGGCCCAGGGACAGACCGGTCTGGTGGAAGGGATAGTCGGCGCCGCCGTAGAAGACGCCGCCCAGGTTGCCCACGCAGTACAGGCCCTCGATGACATTGCCCTCAGCGTCCAGAGCCTGGCCGTTGGCGTTGGTGTTGACACCGCTGTCGATGGAGGAAACGCGGATGTGCTTCCGGATGCCCCAGAAGGGTGCGGTCTGGATCTTGTGCATGTACTTCATGCTCTTGCCGAAGTCCTCGTCCGCGCCCTTGTCGCACAGCTCGTTGTAGCGCTCCACGCTGGCCTTGAGGGCGTCGGCGGGGATGTCCAGCAGCTCGGCCAGCTCGTCCAGGGTGTCGGCCTTGTAGGTATCCAGCAGGTTGGTGAAGACGCCCTCGGGGTTCTCCACAGCGCCGGGGATGTACTTGGTCATGGCAGCCTCAGGCACAGGGGCGTTGGCGTAGCTCATGTAGTCGTTGTCGTAGATCTGGCAGTACCAGCCCTGGGAGCCGTTGGGGTGGTTGGCGTCCACGTTGGCGCCGTTGTACTTGGGAACATACTTGGTGATGTTGCCCATGTAGACAAAGCCGGTGTCCTCGTTGCAGAAGCGGTTGCCCTCCATGTTGACGTAGAGGAAGGGCTCCTCGTACATCAGGCCGGAGTCAAAGTCGTGCATCATCTTGGTGTGGCCCAGGTTCTCCATCTTGGCGCCGGCAGCAATGGCCATGATGTGGCCGTCACCGGTCTTCTGGAACTGCTTCTTGTCGAACTCCTGGACATCGGGGCACCAGCGCTTGACCATGGCCTCGTTGTTCATGTAGTCGCCGGTGGCCAGGATGACGCCCTTGGCGGCGTTGAACTGGATGTACTTGCCGTCCTCGGTCTTGCCGATGACGCCGGTGACCTTATCGCCCTCCTTGACCAGCTTGACAGCCGGGGTGGAGAAGAAGGTCTCCAGGTTGGGGCACTTGGCCTGGACGTTCTCCAGAACGGTGGCCAGCACGTCGCCCACGTTCTTGGGCTTGGGGCCGATCCAGGGTGCGAAGAAGTAGCAGTGCTCCTCACCGAAATCGTAGGTATCCATCCGGTCCTTCCAGACGCCGGTCAGATCCTGGCTGGTGCACATGTAGGCGTTCAGGCCCTTCTCGTCGTTGTGCAGCAGAGCAGCAGAATCGGTGTTGGAGTCCACCTTGCTGCCGTCGCCGTACTCGGTCTCAGCGGTCAGGCCGGCACGGTTCAGATACCACATCAGGGCCTCTTCGCTGTGCTCCACATAAGCGTTCAGCAGGCTGGTATCGGCGCGCCAGTCGCACAGGCCGTTGGTCATGTGGACCCACATCTTCTTGCCGGCGGGGGTGGACTTGGAGCTGATGATGGCGGAACCGCAGTTGCCCTGGCTGACCACGACGCTCTGCTTCTGGAGCAGCGCGACGGAAGCGCCCAGCTCGGCGGCCCAGCCGGCGGCGGGCACGCCCGCAGCGCCTGCACCCACAACCACGATGTCGTAGTCCTTGACCTCGTCGGGGGTGATGTCGCCCAGCTCAACCACAGAGGACTCGACCTCCTCCACGGTCATGCCGTCGGGCACCACAGTCTCGGCCTTCTGGGCGTTGGTGGACTCGGAGGCGATGCCCTTGGCCTGGTTGATGCAGTTCTCAGCGGCCTTGCGGACGGCGTTGGAGGTCACGGTGGAGCCGGACACACCGTCGATCTCGCTGGACTGGGTATCCAGCACCTGCTGGATCAGCGTGTCGGCGGCGTCCTTGCCGTAGCCGGCGGTCTCGCCCGAGACATCCAGCTGTACGTCGGTGATCTTCTCGGCGTCGAAGGTCATGGTAACCTTGACCTCGCCGATGCCCTGGGCGGAGGCGGTGTAGGTACCGGGGATATAAGTGCCGCTGGCAGTGCTGGAAGCAGTGGAGCTGCTGGCGCTGTTGCAGGCGGTCAGCGCACCGGCAGCCATGCCGCCCATAACGGTGGCAGAAGCCAGTTTCAGAAAGTTCTTACGAGAAATTTTCTTGCTCATGTGTGTTGTGTTCCTTTCTTTTTAGATTTCAAAAAGGATTTGTGGGCGCCCTGCAAGCGAGTGCACAAAGGTCCTCGCTTGTGAATTAACGAACATAGTATAAAGAGTAAAGTTACTTGAGAGTCAACGGAGCTTCTCACAAAAAACAATTTTAAATTTTGTGCAAAACGCGAAAAACGGCTGATACAATTCAACGTACCAGCCACTTTTTTTATTCCAGAATCCGAACCCCCAGGAAGTGGTAATTCTCCACACGGCCCGCCTCGTTCACCCGGGAGGCCAGGATGGTGCTGTATCCCTCGCCAAAGGCGGAAATCTTCTGCTGCCGCAGCCAGGCCAGCGGCTCCCGGAGGGAGTCCCAGTCAAAGGGCCCCCGGCCCACCTGCCGCCAGATGGTGCAGGCGTATTCCCCGCCCGGCACAAACTCCACCTGGGGTGTCTGGGGGATGCTTAAAGCCCCGGCATCCTCGGCCGAAATCATCAGCCCCGGGGCGTATTCCACCCGGCCCTGCCCATAGCGGCAGAACGTCTCGTGGGGGATCCGGCTGACCCAGCGGACAATGGGCAGGTATTCCAGCCACTGCTGTTTTTCCTGCTCTTTCTGGGGATCTTTGAGGGGAGTTTCCCCCTCGGCGATGGTCAGCCGCCAGGCATCCGGCAGATGCTCCTGCCAGATCTGGCCCACATTTTCTTCCACCCGGCCAAAAACTTCCTGCATATGCCGCAGCTGGCGGGCGGTCAGCTGGGCCAGAATCGCCTGTTTGGAAAGTTCCTCCGCCTGTTTCTGGAGCAGGGCGGCGCTCTCCGCCCCCTGGGGGTCGGAGAGGAGCACCCGGCAATCTTCCAGAGAAAAACCCGCCGCCCGCAGGGCCCGGCAGAGATTGAACCGCCGGGTGTCCACCACCGAATAATACCGGTAGCCATTGGTTTTGTCGGTCCAGGGTCGTATGATCCCGATTTTTTCATAGTAGCGCAGGGTATGGGGCGCCACACCCAGCAAACGGGCCATCTCATGGATGGTATAATTCATCGACCATTCCCCCTCTCTCAGCGGCCTGCCGCCGCGAAGAGCTGTCCCAGAGAATCAAACAGATCGTGGGGCAGCATTCCATACTGGCCCCGTTTTCGGGCAGTTTCATCGGCCGCAGCCCCGTGGAGCCAAACCCCGCAGGCCGCCGCCTCGGCCGGAGGCAGCCCGCAGGCCGAAAGGCCCGCGATCATCCCGGCCAGCACATCCCCGCTGCCGCCCCGGGAGAGCCCCGGGTTGCCGGTGGTGTTGATCCAGGCCCGGCCATCCGGCGCGGCCACAATGGTCCGGCTGCCCTTGAGCACCAGCACACAGTTCCACCGCCGGGCCCAGGAGAGGGCCGTCTGTTCCCGGTCGGCTTCCAGCTCCCGGACAGGCTGCCCGGTCAGGCGGGACATCTCCCCGGGGTGAGGGGTCAGGATCAATCCCCCCGCGGGGCGAGGCAGTTCCTTGCCCTCGGCCAGCAGGGCCGCCGCCCCGTTCAGGCCGTCGGCATCCAGCACCACGGCGCCCCCTGCGGCGGGCAGAAGATTTTCCACCAGGGCTTTGGTGTCCCCGGTGTTGCCGAGGCCCGGCCCCAGCAAAAGCACCCGGCTTTTTTCGGCGGCAGGCAGAAGCTGCTCCAGCGCCTCCGCCGAGACGCCTCCTTCGGGCCCGGCAGCACAGGGCAGAAAACAGCATTCCGGCAGCCGGGCGGCCACCGCCGCCACCACCGGCTCCACGCTGGCCAGGGTGACGATCCCCGCGCCGGTGCGCAGAGCCCCCTCCACCGTGAGGGAGGCTGCCCCCCGATACCGGGCGCTGCCCGCCACCGCCAGCACAGTGCCATAGGTTCCCTTATGGCTGTCGGGGTTCCGTCGCCGGATCTGCCCCCAGACAAAACTCCCGTTCAGCTGTTCCATCTTGTTTCCCCCTTTTGATCAGGATTCCTGCTGGACCAGGCGGCGGATCTCCCGCTCCACCTCGTCCACTTCCTCCCGGAACATTCGGGCCGAGAGCCGCATGGCCCCATGGCCCAGGATGATCAGCTGCTCCATGCCATCCGAGGTAGCCACCCGGACCCGGCGCTCCTTGCCGATCTCATGGGTGACCCGCTCGATGTACATATCCGCCGTCTCGGCCTCCCGGGTGTAGACCACATGAATGTTGTGGTACTGTTCCACCACTCCCGGGCTGCCCGGCACCCGATAGGCGTCAAAAACCAGAATCAGCACGCATTTTTTGAACCCCTGATAGTTGCAGAGGATGTCCATCAGCTTTTTTCGGGCAGATTCCAGGTTTTCAGCGGCCAGGGCTTTCAGCTCGTCCCAGGCAAAGATAATATTGTAACCGTCCAACAGCAGGTATTCGGGTTTAATCTCCCACTGCCGGGCGTCGAAGTCGGGCCGCTCCTTTTTCACCGGGCGGAGGGCAGCCATGGGATCCCGTTTGATGGGCCCATAGGTCCGCTCAAAAATCTTCATCAGTTCGGCGTCCTCTTCCAGGGTGGCCCGGTAGGCCGCCGCACGGCTGGCCTGGGGCCGGGCCGGAGCCTCGGCCTCGGGGCGCTGGGCCCGGCCATAGCCGCTGTCCACGTGCATATATTCCCGCACCTTGTCCCAGGAGACCACAAACCCTGCCCCGTGGGCGCAGAACACCGAGTCCGGGGTGTTGTCCAGGTCCCGCTGGGGCTCGTACTCCGCCGCAGCGATCACCTCCTCGGCGTTGTGGCAGGGGCGGTACCCCTCCAGCGCCAGGGTCATCCGGCCCCGGCCGTGGGTATAGCCCGCCACTTCCACCGGGTAACCCCGGAGGGTGGAGACGGGGGCCACTCCTTCCAGAACGGCCAGTTCCCCCTCGGCGCCCGGCGGGTCGAAACTGCCCTCCGCCCGCTGAATGTCGTTCATGGCCCGGCCCAGATTCTCGGCCGGGAGCACCAGCCGGAACCGGTACCAGGGCTCCAGCAGAATACTCTTGGTCAGCATCAGGCCCTGGCGTACCGCCCGGTAAGTCGCCTGACGGAAGTCGCCCCCCTCGGTGTGCTTGAGGTGGGCCCGCCCTGCAATGAGGGTGATTTTTACGTCGGTCAGGGGCGCGCCGGTGAGGACCCCCAGATGCTGCTTTTCTTCCAGGTGGGTGAGAACCAGCCGCTGCCAGTTCCGATCCAGCACCTCCTCCCGGCAGTCGGTGTCAAACTGCATCCCGCTGCCCCGGGGCAGCGGTTCCAGCTTCAGATGCACTTCGGCGTAGTGGCGGAGGGGCTCGTAATGGCCCACGCCCTCCACCGGCTGGGTGATGGTTTCCTTATATAATATACCGCCCTGGCCGAACTCCACCGAAAGGTTAAACCGCCGTTCCAGCAGGCTCTTGAGGATTTCCAGCTGGATCTCTCCCATGAGCTGGATATGGATCTGGCCCAGGGTCTCGTTCCAGACCACATGGAGCTGAGGTTCCTCCTCTTCCAACCGGTGGAGGGCCGCCAGGGCCGCGTGGACGTCCGCCCCCTCGGGGAGCAGCACCTGATAATTCAGCACCGGCTCCAACACCGGCAGTTCGCTGTCCCGCTCGGCCCCCAGGCCCTCGCCGGGCCAGCTCTTGGTCAGGCCGGTAACGGCGCAGACCCCGCCAGGGCCCACCTCTTCTGCCAGGGTGTACTTGGCCCCGGAATAGAGCCGAAGCTGATTGGCTTTTTCGGACCAGGGCTCTCCCCCGGCCTCGCCGGTGAGAAGGGCTTTCACCTTCAGGGTGCCGCCGGTCACCCGAAGCCAGGTCAGCCGGGCCCCCTGGTCGTCCTGGGAGATCTTGAACACCTTGGCGCCAAAAGCCTCCCGGGCCGGGGCCGGGCGGGTGTAGTCTTCCAGCCCCGCCAGAAACTCGTCCACCCCTTCCAGCTTAAGGGCCGAGCCGAACCAGCAGGGGAACACATGCCGCCGGGCGATGGCGGTGACAATCTCCTCCCGGCCGATTTCCCCCTGTTCCAGGTAGCAGGCCATCAGGTGCTCGTCGCAGAGGGCCAGTGCCTCGTCCCGGGCAGCAGGGCTAGCTCCGAAATCCACAAACCCCTCCCCCAGGCTCCGGCTCAGCCGGGCCAGCAGAGACTCTTTGCCCTCGTTGGGCAGGTCCATCTTATTAATAAATAAAAAGGTAGGGATATGATACCGCCGCAGCAAACGCCAGAGGGTTTCGGTGTGGCTCTGGACCCCGTCCGTCCCGCTGATGACCAGGATGGCATAGTCCAGCACCTGCAAGGTCCGCTCCATCTCGGTGGAAAAATCCACATGCCCCGGGGTGTCCAGCAGGGTGACCCGGGTGTCCCCCTGGTCAAAAATCGCCTGCTTGGAAAAAATCGTGATGCCCCGGCTCCGCTCCAGGCTGTCGGTGTCCAGGAACGCGTCCTGGTGATCCACCCGGCCCAGACGCCGGATGCTGCCCGCCCGGTAGAGCAGGGCCTCGGACAGGGTGGTTTTGCCCGAGTCCACATGGGCCAGTACCCCCACCACCAGCTGTTTTTTCTTCTGTTCCATCTCCAGCGCGGCCCCCTTACAGCAGCAGCCCCGCCGCCACCAGGGGCAGGCCCAGGATCAGACAGGAAATCATGCTGCAAAAGACCCGCTCCAGGGGTTCCAGCTCCTCAAAAGCCACGATCTTCTCGTCGGCGTAGTCCACAATGGAGCGGGTGGCGTGGCGTTTTTTCTTTTCGCCCTCTGCTTTGAAGCGGTCCGGGAAGAAGGGCAGCCGTATCCCATCCAGTTGGAGATAATCCATCCAGGCCCAGCCCAGCATCAGCGCCCCACAGAAAAAGCCCGGCGCCTGCCACAGGCTGAAATGTCCGTCGCTGAGAAACTGCTCCCACAGCAGGCAGAGCACCGCGATCACCGAGGCCCGGGTTATGGTTTTATATAAAATCGGGCGGAACATATATGACTTATACATCGAAAAAAGCTTTTTCATTTCGTTTTCCCCTCGCATTCGCGGCGCTGGCTTTCCGGCGCGCATTAATAGTAATATTGTAGCATGTTTTATCTCAAAAAGATAGCTGTCCTTATCTTGAATACACTTTATTTGGCAT
>HHCFC01400__coassemble_1205_pt1 | contig 53323 bp, 45 predicted proteins | sample HHCFC01400__metabat2_high_PE_029 | metagenome-assembled genome bin HHCFC01400
CTCTTCTTTATCATAATCCCGGGGCAGGTACATCCAGCCGAGGAAATCATTACCGGGGCCGTTCTTGGCCTCGAGGGCATTGTGTGCAGCCTCAACCTGGGGATAGATCGCCTGGAACTCATCCTCATGGATAAAATGGGAAAGGTGTTTGGTATTAAAAGAAACACTCATACTGTTTACGACCTCCAAACCGATATTCCGGCACTTACACCAACGACAGGTGCTTTATCTAAGTGTACCGTTCCCTTCCCTCAAAGTCAAGGCCAAAATCCGCACCCTTCATACAATTTTAACAAGGAGGTTTTTCCCCTTTCCTGCCGTTTTAGTTAAGATGGAAAGAGGCTCTCAGCCGCCCAGCAGATTCTCTCGCAGCAGATCCAGCGCCCGCTCAAAGGTCATCCGGGGCGTATCGGCGGCCGCCGTCACCGGGTATTCCCCCAGCACCGTCTCGCCGCTGGAGATCACCACCGTGCCCATGGTCTGGCCCAGGGAGACCGGGGCCTCCACCTCTTCGGGCAGATTGATCTGGGCGGTCAGCTCCCCCTGGCTGCCTTTTTCCAGCAGCAGGCTCTCGGGCAGGGCCGAATAGTCCAGCGGCACCCACTCGTCCACGCCCCCGGTGACCGCCAGCTGCAAGGGCCGCTGGTCCATGGCGGGCAGGGCCGCGGCCTCGTAGTGGGCGAAACCGTAATCCAAAAGGGTGGTGGCCGCGTCGAACCGCTCGGTGCTGGAAGGCGAGCCCAACACCACCGCGATCAGGCTCAAACCGTCCCGGGTGGCGCTGGCCGAAATGCAAACCCCCGCGCCGCTGGTGGTGCCGGTTTTCAGGCCGGTGATGCCGTTGTACCGGTGGAGCAGTTTATTGGTGTTCACCAGCTGGGTCTGGCCGCCCCGCAGGCTGTCGGTCCAGATGCCGGTGTATTCCAGGATCTCAGGGCAGGTGTTCAGGATCTCCCGGCTCATGATAGCCACGTCCCGGGCGGTGGACAGGTGCCCCTCTTTGTCCAGCCCGCAGGCATTCTTAAAGGTGGTCCCGGTCATCCCCAGCTCGGCGGCCCGGGCGTTCATCTGCTCCACAAAGACCGGCTCGCTGCCCCCCACAAACTCGGCCACCGCCACCGCCGCGTCGTTGGCGCTGGAAACGCAGATGGCCTTGATCATCTCCCACAGGGTCAGCTGTTCCCCGGGCTCCAGCCAGATCTGGCTGCCCCCCATCTGATAGGCGTGCTCACTGACGGGCACCACGTCGTCCAGGGTATACTTGCCGTTGTGCAGCCCCTCAAAGGTCAAAAGCAGGGTCATCACCTTGGTGATGGAGGCGATGGGCATCCGCTCGTCCGGATTCATCTCGTACAACACCGTGCCGGTGCTCTGGTCGATCAGGATGGCCGCCCGGCAGCTCAGGGGGAGGGTCACGTCGGTAGCCGCTTCCACCGCCAGGGGCTCAGCCTGGGCGGGGGCCGCCGCCACCTCCACCACCTCGACCTCCCCGCCGCTCAGTGCAGCCCGCAGGCCCGCCCCCTGCGCCGAACCAAACGCCAGCGCAAACAGCCAGAAACACAGCGCCGCTGTGGAGAAAAGCGCCAATTTTTTTCGCTCCATTTGTTCTGCCTCCCGCAAACTCAGATTTTGTCCCGCCGGCTTGTGGTCCGGCCCTGTAAAAAATGGTTCTGCTGTGATTTTATGCGCCGCCGGGGCAGGCTATCCCTTGTACTTTCCCGCGGAAATCTGTTATACTGGGCCTGATTCCAAACTTTTTCACCGGAAAGGACCATTCTTTCATGCGCGTTTGTTTTTACACCCTGGGCTGCAAGGTCAACCTGAACGAGACCGAGGCACTGGAACAGCTGTTCCGGCGCAACGGGTTTACCATCGTGCCGGAGGGCGAGGCGGCCGACGTCTTTATTGTCAACAGCTGCACCGTGACCAACTTCGGCGACCAGAAAAGCCGCAAATGGCTCCGCCGGGCCAAGCGGGAAAACCCGGGCGCCGTCACCGTACTGACCGGCTGCTACCCCCAGGCCTTCCCGGAGGAGGCCGGCCAGTTCATGGAGGCGGACCTGGTCTGCGGCAACGGCGACCGGAAAGCCATTCTGGACAACGTCCGCAAGCTGCTGGACGGCCACGAGCGGATTGTGGCCATCACCCCCCACACCCGGGGCGAATTGTTCGAGGAGCTGCCGGTGGAGCGGTTCGAGACCCACACCCGGGCTTTTATTAAAGTAGAGGACGGCTGCAACCGCCAGTGCGCTTACTGTGTCATCCCCCGGGCCCGGGGGCCGGTGCGGAGCCGCTCGGAGGCCAGCATCCTGGCCGAGCTGAACCAGCTGGCCGGGGCAGGCTACCGGGAGGTGGTGCTCAGCGCCATCTCCCTGCCCAGCTACGGGCTGGACACCGGCACCAACCTGGTGGAGCTGGTGGAAAAATGCGCCCAGGTGGAGGGCATCCAGCGGATTCGGCTGGGCAGCCTCGATCCCGATATGCTCTCGGACGAGGCCATCGCCCGGCTGGCGGCGGTGGAGAAACTCTGCCCCCAGTTCCACCTGAGCCTCCAGAGCGGCTGCTCCGCCACCCTGCGCCGGATGCGCCGGGTCTACACCGCCGAGCAGTACGCCGAGGTGGTGGCCAAGCTCCGGGCCGCCTACGGGGGCCGGCCCATCAGCTTTACCACCGACTGCATCTGCGGCTTCCCCGGGGAGAGTCAGGCGGATTTCGAGGAGAGCTGCCGTTTCCTGGAAAAGATCGGCTTTTTGAAGGTCCACGTCTTCCCCTACTCCCGCCGCAGCGGCACCCCGGCCTATGATTTCCCCAATCAGATCCACGAGCGGGAGAAGCAGGCCCGCAGCCGGACCATGAACGAGGTGGCCGAGCGGGTACGCGCCCAGGTTCTGGCCACCCTGGAATCCACCGAGGACGAGGTTTTGCTGGAAACCGCCCTCTCCGCCACCCTCTTCACCGGCTACACCCGGCTGTATGTGCCGGTGGTGGTATCGGCCCCCGGCCACGTCAGCGGCGAGATCGTCCGGGTCCGGCTGGGTAAATACGACGGCGAGCGGGTGCAGGCCGCGCTCTGCTGAGAGACCCCCGGCCGGAAACGTTCTTTTTTGTCAATTTTATATCAATTTGTTGCCGCGCCCTTTTCAACCCCCTCGGTTTATGCTAAAATGTCCTTGAAAAGGAGCGGCACCGGCGGCCCGGGTTTTGGGCGAACCTGTGCTGTTTCGTATCTGGTCAAAGCCCCCTATCTATGGTCTTATAAAAGGAGAAATTGGAATGAGTTTCAGAGGCATCAACACCACGGTCATTCAGATCCGCCGTCAGGTGTTCACCGAGGTAGCCCGGATGGCTTACGCCAACGTCAAGGGCGAAAAGGCAAACCACATGATGCGCAAGATCCCCTACACCATCATTCCCGGTGAGGAAGGCAAGCTGCGCAAGGATATCTTTCTGGAGCGTGCCATCGTCGAGGAGCGCGTCCGCCTGGCCATGGGCCTGCCCACCCGCCGGATGGACGAGCACAACAGCGTCGTCTCTGGCCTGGAAGATGCGTCGATTGCGGACAAGTACTACGATCCTCCCCTGGTCAACGTGATCAAGTTCGCCTGCAACCGCTGCCCCGAAAAGCTGGTCAAGGTGTCCGATCTGTGCCAGGGCTGCCTCGCCCACCCCTGTATGGAAGTCTGCCCCAAGCAGGCCATCGTCTGGGAGAGCGGCCGCTCCACCATCGATCAGGAAAAGTGCATCAAGTGCGGCCGCTGTGTGGACGTCTGCCCCTACCACGCCATCGTCAAGACCGAGCGCCCCTGCGCTGCGGCCTGCGGCATGGGCGCCATCCACTCCGACTCTCTGGGCCGGGCCGAGATTGATTACAGCAAGTGCGTCTCCTGCGGCCAGTGCCTGGTCAACTGCCCCTTCGGCGCCATCGCCGACAAGGGCCAGATCTATCAGCTGATCCAGAGCTTCAACCGCGGCGACCGGGTCTACGCTCTGGTGGCCCCCGCCTTTGTCAACCAGTTCCCCCAGCTGGCCACCTCCGGCAAGCTCCGCGCCGCCCTCAAGGCGGTGGGCTTCTGCGACACTGTGGAAGTCGCCATCGGCGCCGACCTGTGCACCGTGGACGAGGCCAAGGACTTCCTGGCTGAGGTGCCCGAGAAGCTGGACTTCATGGCAACTTCCTGCTGTCCGGCCTGGAGCATGATGGCCAAGACCGCCTTCCCCAGCCTGGCCAAGAACATCTCCATGACCATGACCCCCATGGTCTTTACCGCCCGGATGATGAAGACCGCCGATCCCGAGGCCCGGATGTGCTTCATCGGACCCTGCGCCGCCAAGAAGCTGGAGGCCTCCCGCCGCCATGTGCGCAGCGACGTGGACTTTGTCCTGACCTTTGAGGAGCTGGCCGGCATCATCGAGGCCTGCAACATCGACTTCGACGCTCTGGAGTCCGAGAACACCGAGGAAGAGCTGCACTACGCCTCCGGCGCAGGCCGCGGCTTTGCCCAGTCGGGCGGCGTGGCCAAGGCTGTGGCCGACAAGATCCACGAGTGGTACCCCGACAAGGAGGTCAAGATTGCTTCCGCCCAGGGCCTGGCCGAGTGCAAGAAGATGCTGATGCTGGCCAAGGCCGGCAAGTACAACGGCTACCTGCTGGAAGGCATGGGCTGCCCCGGCGGCTGCATCGGCGGCGCCGGCACCATTGCCGACCCGGTCCGTACCGCAGCCCAGCTGAACAAGTACGTCAAGGACGCCCCCTATCAGGACCCCGAGAAGAGTCCCTTCATGTCCAGCATCCACTTCCTCAAGGACGACCCTGATTTCGAAGGCTAAACCCGATCGTTTGCTTTCTGCCGCCCCCATCCGGGGGCGGCTTTTTCTATGGCCCAGAAGCTCGGCCCCGCGAGTGATTGACTTGACGGCGGGAAGATGGTATTATTAGGATATGAAAATAGGTTATTTTATCCTGTTTCCTTTTTCCGTAACAGCCGGATCGCTCCGGTCCGGCAAGGAGGGTTTTCTTATGACACGTCGAAGTGTTTTGCAGCGGTTTTTCGCCGTCTGGGCGGCTGCGCTGCTCCTCTTCGCCCTAGGCTGCCCCAGCGCGTGGGCAGCCGAAGGCCCCCAGAATTCTTTCGGTGTCAGCGTCAAGTTCTGGGATGAAAAGAACGACACCGACGCCGCACCCAACAACGGCATTGACTCCGCCCGCGGGGCGACCATGACCCGCCAGGCCAACGGCACCTTTACCCTGCGTCTGCCCATCCAGTCCATGACCATGCTGGGGATGGACTGCCACCTGGCGGGGCTAACCATCGGCGATATCTGGTACGAGGGCACGATGAGCGGCAGCTTTGAAAGCGGCAGCGCCGTGCTCACCATCCAGAATCTGCCCTACTCCATCCTAACCGGCGAAGATGTCTCCCAGGCCATCGCCGTCACCTGCAGCCTCGAGACCGATCTCAGTCTGCTGGGCGAGCTGGATGTCTCGGCCCGAATGTCGGTCTGGGCCAGTTGAATCCTGAACCTTAAACAAAAACAAGGCTGCGAACCAATCCGGTTCGCAGCCTTGTTTGTTGGCCCGGCTTATCGATGCTCGCCCATAAAATCGGTGACCATTTTATCCAGCTGCATCACCGCCTGCTCGGCCCCCTTGGCCACTTTGCGGGCCGCCCGCTTGACCTTGCGGGGGTTCTGGTTGGCCGCCATCATTCCGGCCGCGCCCAGGGCCGCACCTGCGGCCATCCCAATCAGCAGATTGCTGGTCTGGTGATCTTTCATGGTAAAATACCTCCCTGTTATCCAGAAACTTGGCCCCCCGTCCCACGCCGGGCGGGGGTTCTCTTACAGTATTTCCGGCCGGGGTGGGTTCATACGCCTTTTTTTAGAGGGAAATTTGTGTTATACTAACGGGTGCAATTTTTATCATTTACTGCTGCGGCCGCGGCTGGGCCGCCGGTTTGGTTATACTCGGATGAAGGAGGCTTCTTTGTTGTTAAAACCTGTTGCGCCGAAAAAAGTTCTTTGCATTCACGATCTGTCCGGCATGGGCCGGTGCAGTCTTGCGGTCATCCTGCCGGTTTTGTCGGTGATGGGTTTGCAGCCGGTGGTTCTGCCCACCCTGCTGCTCTCCACCCACACCGGCGGCCTGGGCGAACCCGCCCGGCTGGACAGCGCGGCTTACTGCCAGGCCGCCCTGGAGCATTACCGGGCACTTGGGGTAGAGTTTGACTGCATCTATTCGGGCTATCTGGGCGGGGAGGCCCAGGCCGCCCTGGTAGAGCAGGCGTTCCGCTTCTGGCCTGACGCCTACAAAATCGTGGACCCGGTCATGGGGGACAACGGCCGGCCCTACTCCACCGTCACCCCCGCCCTGATCGACCGGATCCGGGGCCTGTGCCGCCAGGCGGACCTGATCCTGCCCAACTGCACCGAGGCCGCCCTGCTGCTCGGCCACAGCGGCCAGCCCGATGAGATGGACGACGCATCCGCCCAGGCTCTGGCCGACGAGCTGACCACCCTGGCCCCCGCGGCCGTGGTCACCGGGCTGCCCATGGGCAAGTACATCGGCTGCGCAGGCAGCGGGCGGGAGCGCTTTGTTCTGCGCAAGCTCCACATCGACCGCAGTTTCCCCGGCACGGGGGACCTGTACGGCGCCATCGTCACCGGCTCGCTGATGCGGGGCAACGCCCTGAGCGCCGCGGCCGACGCCGCGGCCGAGTTTGTGGCCCTGGCCATCCAGCAGACCCCTCACACCGAGGACACCCGGTTCGGCGTCTGGTTCGAGCCGCTGCTGCCCCGGCTCTGCCCCGCACAGGAATTTTAAACCAGGGAGGCCCGAACCATGACCGAAAAACCCACCCTCAACATCGTGCTGGTGGAGCCCCGCATCCCCCAGAATACCGGCAATGTAGCCCGCACCTGCGCCTGTACCGCCTGCCGGCTCCATCTGGTGGGGCCCATGGGCTTTGCTATCGATGACAAAAAATTGAAGCACGCAGGACTTGACTATTGGCATTTTCTTGATATAACATATTATGAAGGGCTTTCTGATTTTTTTGCCAAAAACAACGGTCCTTTTTACTATTTCACCACCAAAGCGCCCCGGCGCTACACCGATGTAGCCTACCCCGACGGCGCCTACCTGGTCTTTGGGCGGGAGGACGCCGGTCTGCCGGAAGCGCTGCTGGCCCAAAATCAGGACAGCTGCATCCGGATGCCCATGCGTGAGGGCTGCCGGAGCCTGAATCTGTCCAACAGCGTCGCCGTGGGCGTATATGAGGTTCTGCGCCAATGGGATTTCCCCGAGCTGCTGGACCACGGCCATCTGCGAGATTATGAATGGAAATGAGGAACACTATGAGCAAAATTGCAATCCTGACCGACTCCTCCTGCGACATCCCGCAGGAGCTGGCCGACAAGTATGGCATTGATATTATGAGCATCCACATCACCCTGGATGGTGTGGATTATCTGGAGCGGGTGAGCTGCACCAACGAGGAGTTCTACGACCTGATGCGGAAAGCCAAGGGCGTGCCCTCCACCGCAGCCCTGACCCCCATCCAGTTCTGCGAGAAATACTGTGAGTATGTGGACGCAGGTTATACCGATGTGATCCACGTTACCCTCAACAGTGCCGGCAGCTCCACCTACAGCAACGCCGTTATGGCCCAGAATATGCTGCGGGAAGAGCGCCCCGAACACCAGATGAAGATCCATCTGGTGGACAGCCACACCTACTCCATGGTGTTCGGCTGGTACCTCTGCGAGATGGCCCGCAAGCTCCAGAACGGCGCCGAGCTGCGCCATGTTCTGGACGAGTTCAACGACAAGATGAACCGGGCCGAGATCATCATTGGACCTTACAGCCTGCGCCAGATGAAGAAAAGCGGCCGTATCTCGGCGGCTGCCGCCTTTGCGGGCGAGCTGCTGGGCCTGCGCCCCATCATCCGGATGGTGGACGGCAAAACCCAGGTGGAGAGCAAGGTCCGGGGTGACGATAAGGTTGTCCCCGCCATGATCTCTGTCTGCAAGAAGTACACCGAGGGCCTGGACGATGTGGAGTATCTGCTGGGTCACACCGCCGTTGATCAGGTGGAGGATCTGGCCAAGGCCTGCCGCAAAGAGTTCGGCCACGGTCCGGTGGCCACCTTCCTGCTGGGCGGCGCTGTTTCTGCCAACACCGGCCCCGATACCGTCGCTATGGTCTACCTGGGCCAGCCCAGAAGATAACCCCGCCCCCTATTCCTTGTTTTTTGCCGCTGCGCCTGCCGGGCGCGGCGGCTTTTTTTGTGCTTATCTTGCGGTTTTTCGCGGATTATAGTATAATATAATTTGCTGTGCGCTTGTACAGCAGATGAGCAACTTAGGATTTTAGGCTCCCCGGCGCGTCTCGAACCACGCCGGGCCAAACCCACGGGGGCTGGCGGTCCCCGCGCGGTCAAAATCTATCCGCCGGAGTGTTTTATGATGAACCAAACTTCTTCTGTCCGCAAACTGGTGCGCTGTGCCCTGGTGGCCGCGCTGTATGTGGCCCTCTGCCTGGCGCTGGCCCCCTTCTCCTATGGGGCGGTGCAGGTCCGGGTGGCCGAGGCCCTCTGCCTTCTGCCGGTGTTCGGCCCCGAGTACATCGTCGCCGTGACCCTGGGCTGCCTGCTGGCCAACTTCCTGGGCTCCACCCTGATCGACGTGGTGTTCGGCACCCTGGCCACCCTGCTGGCCTGCCTGTGCACCTACGCGGTGCGCAACGCCCGGGTCAAGGGTCTGGCCCTGCCGGCCGCTCTGCCCCCGGTCTTCTGGAATGCCGTGATCGTAGGCCCCGAGATCGCCATCTTCTTTTCGGACACGCCGGCCACCTTCGGCCTGATTGCCTTCAATGCGGCCACCGTCGCCCTGGGCGAGGTGATCAGCTGCGGCATTCTGGGGGTGGCGCTGGTGAAACTCATCGAGACCAATCCTGCTCTGCGGCGGGTTTTTGCCGAAGCACACTAACAACCAAGAGAAAGGAACCCACACTGTGCAACCGATCGACCTTGTTTTCTGGGACTGGAACGGCACCCTGCTGGACGACGTGAACTACTCACTGGGCTGCCTGAATGGGCTGCTGGCCCAATACGGCTACCCCCAGCGGTACAGCCTCGAAGCCTACCGGGAGATCTTCGGGTTCCCGATTGAAGAATATTACCGCCGGGTGGGGTTTGACTTTCACCGCGACCCCTACCCGGTACTGGCCCAGAGCTATATGGACCGGTATAACGCCGGGGTGGAAGAATGTGCCCCGACTGCCACCGCCGCCTCCACCCTGGAGGCCCTGCGTTCCTTAGGCAAACGCCAGGTAATCCTCTCCGCCTCCCGCCGCGACTACCTGATCGAGCAGGCATCGCAGCGGGGTCTGAAAGGCTATTTTTCCGAGTTGCTCGGCCTTTCGGACATTTATGGGGTGAGCAAGATCCAGCTGGGGCTGGACTTCCTGGCGGAATCCGGGGTAGACCCGGCCCGCTGCCTGATGATCGGCGACACCGACCACGACGCCCAGGTGGCCGCCGCTCTGGGGGCCAAGTGCGTCCTCTTTACCGGCGGACACCAGTCCCGTCAGCGGCTGGAATCGGTTTGCGACACGGTCATCGACCGGCTGGACCAGCTGCCGGATCTGCTGGGCTGAATCTCCTTTTGGTTTTCTGTACGCTGTGCGCTCTGCGTGCGGCGCATTTTTTTGCAAATTTACAGAAAGTTCACGCAAAATACGCCGGAATTCCCTTTGTTGATTTGACACTTTTTCGTGCTTTGGTGTATCATAATAAGAGTGCGGGACAGGCTCTGCCCCGCTGCCAAAATAAGTAAAAATGAAAAGTATCGTTTCCGGGTGTGATAAAACCGCCGCCCGCGGAACCTGTTTTATTTGAGGTGTTCCAATATGTCCTTTGCCGAAAAACTCTTTGGCAGCTTCTCCGACCGGGAGCTGAAGAAGATTAAACCCCTTACCCAGAAGGTCCTGGATCTGGAATCCAAATACCAGGCCCTCTCCGACAGCGAGCTTCAGGCCCAGACCCCCGCCCTCAAGGCCCGGCTGGCCGGGGGCGAAACCCTGGACGACATCCTGCCCGACGCCTTTGCCGTCTGCCGGGAGGCCGCCTGGCGTGTGCTGGGGATGAAGCACTTCCCGGTCCAGATCACCGGCGGCATCGCCCTGCACCGGGGGTGCATCGCCGAGATGCAGACCGGCGAGGGCAAAACCCTGGTGGCTACCCTGCCCGCCTACCTGAACGCCCTGACCGGCGAGGGGGTGCACATCGTTACCGTCAACGACTACCTGGCCAAGCGTGACAGCGAGTGGATGGGCAAACTCTACCGCTGGCTGGGGCTGTCGGTGGGTCTGATCGCCCAGGGCATGGACGGCAACGCCCGCCGCAAGGCCTATAACTCGGATATCACCTACGGCACCAACAACGAATTCGGTTTCGACTACCTGCGGGACAACATGGTGACCTACAAGGTCAACATGGTCCAGCGGGGCCACGCCTACGCCATCGTGGACGAGGTGGACTCCATCCTGATCGACGAGGCCCGTACCCCCCTGATCATCTCGGGCCGGGGCGAGGACTCTTCCAGCCTGTACACCCAGGTGGACCGATTCGTCCGCACCCTGCGCAAGAGCGTCGTCGTCGAGCTTCAAGACAAGGTGGCCGCCGACGAACAGGCCGACGGCGATTATGTGGTGGACGAAAAGCACAAGACCTGCACCCTGACTGCCAGCGGCATCCAGAAGGCCGAGGCCTACTTTAAGGTCGAGAACCTGGCCGCCGCCGAGAACATGACCCTGGCCCACCACATCGACCAGGCCATCAAGGCTTACGGTGTGATGCAGAAGGACATCGACTACGTCATCAAGGACGGCCAGGTGGTGATCGTGGACGAGTTCACCGGCCGGTTGATGATCGGCCGCCGGTACAACGAGGGTCTACACCAGGCCATCGAGGCCAAGGAAGGGGTCAAGATCGCCGCTGAGAGCAAGACCCTGGCCACCATCACCTTCCAGAACTATTTCCGCATGTACAAAAAGCTCTCGGGCATGACCGGTACCGCCAAGACCGAGGCCACCGAGTTCACCGAGATTTACGGCCTGAACATCGTCACCGTCCCCACCAACCGGCCCAATATCCGCAAGGATTACCCCGACGCAGTGTACAAGACGGTAAACGGCAAATACAACGCCGTCATCCGCCAGGTGATGGAGTGCCACGAGAAGGGCCAGCCCGTTCTGGTGGGCACCGTCAGCGTGGAAAAGAGCGAGCTGCTGGCCAAGATGCTCCAGCGCCACACCCGGGACTTCAACGTGCTGAACGCCAAGAACCACGAGCGGGAGGCCGAGATCGTCGCCCAGGCCGGCAAGAAGGGCGCCATCACCATCGCCACCAACATGGCGGGCCGCGGCACCGACATCATGCTGGGCGGCAACGCCGAGTATATGGCCAAGGCCCAGATGCGGAAAGAGCATTTCTGCGAGAATCTGCTCAACCCCGACGCCCCCCAGGAGGCTCTGCCCGAAGAGGTGGAGCTGCTGCTCACCGAGGCCAACGGCCACGGCGACACCCAGGACCAGAACATCCTGGCGGCCCGGGCCCGGTTCGACGAACTATACGCAAAGTATAAAGCCGAGATCGCCGACGAGGCCGAGGAAGTCCGCGCCGCGGGCGGCCTGTTCATCATCGGCACCGAGCGGCACGAGAGCCGCCGGATCGACAACCAGCTGCGTGGCCGTGCGGGCCGCCAGGGCGACCCCGGCGCCTCCCGCTTCTACCTGAGCCTGGAGGACGACCTGATGCGCCTCTTCGGCGGCGACCGGGTCCAGGGCCTGATGGGCAGCCTGGGTCTGGACGAGGACACCCCCATCGAGAACCGAATGGTCACCAGCACCATCGAGAGCGCCCAGAAGAAGCTGGAGGGCCGCAACTTCGAGATCCGCAAAAACGTGCTGCGGTACGACGACGTCATGAACCAGCAGCGCGAGATCATCTACGGCCAGCGGCGGAAGGTGCTGGACGGCGAGGACATCAGCGCCGAGATGCACAACATGCTGCGGGAGAACATCGATTCCAGCTGCAAGCAGTTCCTGGCCGGGGACGTGAAGGACGAGTGGGACTTCGGCGCCCTGCGCCGCCACTATGCGGGCTGGCTGACCAAGGACGAGGACTTCCGCTACACGGTGGAGGACTACGACCACATCTCCCGGGAGGGGATCGCCGATGCCCTCTATGACCGGGGCATGAAGATCCTGGCCGACAAGGAGGCCCGCTACGGCACCCCCCTGATGCGGGAGCTGGAGCGTATCTGCCTTTTGAAATGCGTGGACCGCTACTGGATGGACCACATCGACAACATGGACCAGCTGCGCCAGGGCATCGGCCTGCGGGGCTACGGCCAGAAAGACCCGGTGGTGGAATACCGGATCGAGGGCTTTGACATGTTCGACCAGATGGTGGACTCCATCCGGGAGGACAGCATCAAGATGCTGCTGATGATCGAGGTGCGCCAGGCGGGCGTGGCCCCCAAGCGGGAGCAGGTGGCCCGGCCGGTGGGCGAGGGCTTTGTGCCCGGCAACGGCGCGCCCCGGGCCCAGGGTGCCCCCAAGGGCCAGCCGGTGCGGATCATTAAGATCGGCCGGAACGACCCCTGCCCCTGCGGCAGCGGCCTGAAGTGGAAAAAGTGCACCTGCGCCCAGTACCACCCCGAACAGGGCCAGAACAGCTAATCCAATCAAATGATAAACCGGAGGCCCGGCAGCTTTAGACGCTGCCGGGCCTCCGGTTTGTTTATCTTATAAAGAATATCTCCATCAGGGACGCCCCCGAGAGGCTGAACTCCTTGATGCCCAAAAGTTCCGGCAGGGCCGTCAGGTCGCCGCCGGTGTAGTACCAAGCCGCCCCCAGGGCCGCCAGCGCCACTAGCAGGAGCAGCACCAGCAGCCGGCCCAGCCATTTCCGGCCGCTGCCTTTTTTGGGCGGTTCTGCCGCCGCTGGGGCGGGGTCAGGCCGGGGCAGAGGCTCGTTGCGCTCCGGCACCCAGGCTTCCGGGTTTGGGGCCTCTTTTGAGGGTTCCGAAGGTTTGTCCCCCTCCGCCGGGGTTTCCTCCGATGCCGCCGGGGCGGGGGTTTTCTCTCCCTGCTCTGGTGCCTCGGCGGGGCGCTGGGGCAGATCAGAGAGTTCCTCCGGCAGGTCTGCGCCATACTTGACCCAGCGGGTACCCTCGGCCTGGGGCAGGCCCGCCGCCGCCCGCCGGATCATATCCAGCAGCCAGAGGCCGGGGTTCTCGCTCTCCCAGACCGCCCGGAGCCAGTATCCGTTTTTCCGGCCTCCCGCCAGAAGCAGAGCTCCGCCCTCCTTCTCCACGCAGGCCGCCGCCAGATCGGCCTCGGCCACCCGGCAGGCCGCCCGCAGACGGGCCGCGGCCTGATGCACCGGGCCGCCCTCGGTCTTGGCGGCGATCTTCTCGGCCAACTCCCGAATCCGGGGCCCCCGCTGGGGGTGGGTGTAACTCTCGGAGCCAAAATCAAAGATCTTTTCGGCCGCCGCAATGGCTTCCAGCCGGGGCTCCACCAGGGCCCCGGCGGCGGCATCGGCACAGACCAGCAGCTGCTTGTGCTGTTCCAGGGTACGCACCGTACAGGCCGCCAGATCGGTGTCCCCCTGGGCGTAAAGGTCCCCGGGGAAACAGGTCCGCAGGCTTTGCTCGGCCCGGGTCAGCCCGGCCTTATCCTCGGCTGTGAGAGCCACCAGGGTTTCGCCGCCCCGGCTCATGCACCGCACCCGGCAGAGGTTCCACCCCGCCGGAAAACCTGCCACCGCCTGCTGTACCGCCATCTGCGGCGCACCAAAAATCCGCAGCACACAGCCGATCTGTTTTGCTTCCTCACTCATTGCTCTCCACCCCCGCGGCCCAGGGGCCGCCTTTATTCGCTCAAAAATGCTGCGTCCAGCTCGGCCAGGGCCCGCTCGTCCCGGCAGGCTGTCCGGGGCAGTGCCCGCACTCCTGCGGGGATCTTCCCCTGGGCCAGCCGGAGGGCCAGTTCCAGGGCCGCCTGGGCCGACCGGGCCCGCACCAGTGCCCGGTCGGGCCGGGAGACGTGCAGCTTTTTCAGATAAACCGTATCCCCCCGGGCCGCGCCGAGATAGACAGTGCCCACCGGCCGGACTTCATCCCCGCCGGTGGGGCCCGCGATGCCGGTGACGCTCAGGGCAATGTCCGCCCCGGAAGCCTCCAAGGTACCGGCGGCCATCTGGGCCGCCACCGGGGCCGACACCACGTTATAGCGGTCGATCACCGCCGGGTCCACCCCCACCAGCCGGGTTTTGGCCTCGGCCCAGTAGGTGACGAACCCATAGCCGAACACCTCGCTGGAACCGGGCACCGCTGTCAGCCGCTGGGCGATCAGCCCGCCGGTGCAGCTCTCGGCGGCGGCGATGGTCAGCCCCTGTTCTTTCAGGGTGCGGACCACTGTCTCCTCCAGCCCGGCCACGTCCTCATCATACACCGCATCCCCCAGAATATTATAGAACTTCTTGGCATAGGCCCGGCATTTTTCCTGGCCTTCGGCGTCGGTGGCAGCCCGGGCAGTGATCCGGATCTCGCACTCGCCGGTCTTGCAGTAGATGGCGGCGGTGGGGTCGGCGTTCTCCAGCAGGGGCCGCACCCGGTATTCGATGTCGCTCTCGCCCCCCAGCACCCGCAGGGTCAGGGAGTGGAGGGTGGAGTTCTGCCGCGCCAGCAGCCGGGGGCGGACCTCCTCCTCCCACATGGCTTTCATCTCTCGGGGCACGCCGGGCATCAGCACCGCGCATCGGCCCTCCTGCTCAAACCAGGCGCCGGGGGCGGTGCCGTAGCGGTTGGGGATCTTCTGGCCCCGGGCGGGGACCATGGCCTGTTTGCGGTTGTTGGGGGCGGTGGCCCGGCCCGAGGCCGCAAAATAGCGGGTGATCTTCTCCCATTCCTCGGGGTCAAAGACCAGGCTGTCCCCGTAGCAGGCCGCCACCGTCTCCTTGGTCAGGTCGTCGGCGGTGGGGCCGAGGCCCCCGGTGAACACCAGCAGGTCGCACCGCTGTTTTGCCTCGTTGACCCAGTCGGCCAGCCGGTCGTGGTTGTCCCCAATGGTGCTCTGGCGCTGGACCGTGATGCCCAGAGCCGCCAGCTCCCGGCTGAGATACTGGGCGTTGGTGTTGAGGATGTTCCCCAATAGAAGCTCGGTCCCCACGCTGATAATCTCTGCGGTCATTCTGGCTGCGCTCCCCTTCCCTTATTCAAAATCCACCACGTCGTCCATCCGAATCCGGATCCGCTCGGTCTGCTGGGCCGCCTCGGCCTCCAGGGCTGCCAGTTCGGGCATCTGGGCCTCGGCTTCCAGAATCTCGGCCAGCTCGGGGCGGATCTTCGGGTGGGGCGGGGTGAAGATGGTGCAGCAGTCCTCATAGGGCAGGATGCTGGTCTCGAAGGTGTTGATGTGCCGGGAAGTCTCGATGATCTCGGTCTTGTCCATGCCGATCAGGGGCCGCAGGATGGGCAGATCCTGGGCCGCGTCGGTGCACTGGATGGCCTTGACGGTCTGGCTGGCCACCTGGGCCAGGCTCTCGCCGGTAATCAGGGCCTCACAGCCCTGCTTTTTGGCGATGATATTGGCAATCCGCATCATGCTACGGCGCATCAGCACCGTGAAGAGCATGGCGGGGGCGTTGTCCCGGATGTACTCCTGGGGCCGGGTGTAGGGCACCACAAACAGGTTGCAGCTGCCGGTGTAAACCGAGGTCAGCTGGGCCAGGGCCTTGACCTTGAGCTTGGCCCGCTCGGAAGTATAAGGGGGCGAGGCGAAGTGGATGTGATCGAGCCCCAGGCCCCGCTTGGCCATCCGGTAAGCGGCCACCGGGCTGTCGATGCCGCCCGAGAGCATATTCAAAGCCCGGCCGCTGGTGCCCACCGGCAGGCCGCCCTCGCCGGGGACCTTGGGCCCATGGATGTAGGCACCATGGTCCCGGATCTCGACGATGACTTTAAACTGGGGCTGACGGACATCCACCCGCAGGTAGTTGTGTTTGCCCAGCAGATAGGCGCCCAGCTCCCGCATCAGTTCGGGGCTGGTCATGGGGAAGGTCTTGTCCGCCCGGCGGGCCTCCACCTTAAAGGTGCGGATGCCCCGCAGGCTCTCCCCCAGGTACTCCTCCGCCGTCTGGCAGATGGTGTCGAAGTCCTTCTCACAGACCACGCTGCGGCTGACGGCGGCCAGGCCGAATACCTTGGACACCCGCTCGAAGGCCAGGTCCATGTCGATGCCCTCTTCCTCTGGCTCCATATAGAAGGTGGACTGGGCACAGTAGATCTTGAACTGTCCCACCGTCTTGAGGCGGTAGCGCAGAATCTTCATCAGCGCCGATTCAAACTGGTTGCGGTTGAGGCCCTTGAGGGACATCTCCCCCTGGTAACCCATAATCACTTCACGCATGGTAGTTTCTCCTGAATGTTTACTTGTGGATTCTCTGGAGGTGCTTCATCCCGTCCTCCAGCCGGTTGAGGAAGGCGTCCACATCCTCGGGGGTGTTGTCGGCGCAGAAAGACACCCGGATGGCGGTGTCGATGGCCAGGGGCGAGCGGCCCATGGCGGCCAGGGTGTGGCTGGGCTGGCCCCGCCCGCAGGCGCTGGCCGAGGAGACATAGATCTGTTTCTCGGCCAGGAAGGCCAGCATGGTCTCGCTCTTGATGCAGTTCTCGCTGAAATTCAGCACCTCGGGCACCGATCCCTCGGGGCTGTTGATCTCGATCTCAGGGAAGGCCGCCAGCCCCGCCCGGAGCTGTTCATTCAGGGCCCGGACCTTCTCCTGCCGGGCCTTCATGTTCCCGGCCAGACGGGTGGCCGCCGCAGCCAGGCCCAACGCATAGGGCAGGTTCTCGGTGCCGGGGCGCTTGCCCCGCTCCTGCTCGCCGCCGAGGTAGGGCGGCCGGAAGCTCTGGGCCAGGCTGTCGCTGAGATACAGCGCGCCGATCCCCTTGGGGGCGTGGATTTTGTGGCCGCTGATGGCCATGGAGTCGATGTTGGCCAGCTTGATGGGCAGCCGCATCCAGGCCTGGACGGCATCCACATGGACCATGGTCCGGGAGCTGATCTTCTTGACCTCGGCGGCGAGCTTTTCTACATCGCAGCGGGCGCCGGTCTCGTTGTTGACCATCATGCAGGCCACCAGGACGGTGGAGCGGTTGACGTGAGCCAGCATTTTGTCCACGTTCAGCCGCCCGTCCGGCTCGGGGGGAACGACGGTCACGTCGTAGCCCATCTCGGCCAGCCGCTCCATGGGGCGCTGGACGCTGGGGTGCTCGAAGCCCGAGACCACCACCCCTTTGCCGAAGGTCTTGGTCTGCACCCCGCCGAAGATGGCCAGGTTGTTGGACTCTGAGCCGCAGGAGGTAAAATACAGCTCCCGGCTCTTGCAGCCCAGGGTCCGGGCCACGGCGGCCCGGGCGGCGTTTAGGGCCTCCTCGCTGCGGGCGCCGGGGCCGTACAGGCTGGAGGGGTTGGCCCAGTGCTCCCGCATGGCCTTGTCGATCACGTCCGCCACCTCGGGGGCGACAATGGTGGTGGCCGCGTTGTCCAGATAATGTAACTCAGGGTTATAAAGCATAGTGTTTTCCGCTTTCTTATTCTTCTCTTGGGTTTGAAAATCCGCAGAATTTCTTAGTATATAAGTATAGCACAAACGCCGGAAAATGCAAAAGGGGCGGGGCTTTTTCCCGGCAGAATTCTCCTTGACAAATTCGGCCCAACTATGCTATCTTAGTCCTGTAAGGAACTCTGGCCCGCTGACGGAATCTTGTGGAGCACCACAGTGCGGGGAGGGTTTTTGATTCAATGCCGACCGTCTGGGCAGCCTTACGCCGTAAGTGCGTAAAGCTGCCCTTTTTTCGTGCCGCCGGGCCCGCCCCCGGCCGATGGAAAGGAGAACTGCCCCTATGAAATCCGATATCCAGATCGCACAGGAAGCCACCATGAAACCCATCACCGAGATCGCTGCCAGCCTCGGCCTCAAGGACGAGGACGTGATCCCCTACGGCCGCTATAAGGCAAAGATCAACCACCGGCTGATCCACTCGGCTGAAAAGCAGGGCAAGCTGATCCTGGTCACTGCCATCAGCCCCACCCCCGCCGGCGAGGGCAAGACCACCACCAGCGTGGGCCTGGCGGACGCCATGTGCGCCCTGGGCAAAAAGACCATGCTCTGCCTGCGTGAGCCCTCTCTGGGCCCTGTCTTCGGCATCAAGGGCGGCGCGGCCGGCGGCGGCTACGCCCAGGTTGTCCCCATGGAGGACATCAACCTCCACTTCACCGGCGACCTGCACGCCATCGGCACCGCCAATAACCTGCTGGCTGCCATGATCGACAACAGCATCCAGCAGGGCAACCCCCTGAACATCGACCCCCGCCGGATCACCTGGAAGCGCTGCATGGACATGAACGACCGGCAGCTGCGGTTCATCGTGGACGGCCTGGGCGGCAAGGTCAACGGCACCCCCCGGGAGGACGGCTTCGACATCACCGTGGCCAGCGAAATTATGGCCATCTTCTGCCTGGCCACCAGCATCTCCGACCTGAAAGAGCGGCTGAGCCGGATCGTCTGCGCCTACACCTACGACGGCAAGCCGGTGACCGCCGGTGAGATCGGCGCAGCGGGCGCTATGACCGCCCTGCTGAAGGACGCCATCGACCCCAACCTGGTCCAGACCCTGGAGAACAACCCCGCCATCATCCACGGCGGCCCCTTCGCCAACATCGCCCACGGCTGCAACAGCGTGCTGGCCACTAAGCTGAGCCTCTCCCTGGCGGACTACGTCATCACCGAGGCGGGCTTCGGCGCCGACCTGGGCGCTGAGAAGTTCCTGGACATCAAGTGCCGTTATGCGGGTATCGCCCCCTCGGCCTGCGTTCTGGTGGCCACCGTCCGGGCCCTCAAGAGCCACGGCGGGGTGGCCAAGGCCGACCTGAACACCCCCAACCTGGAGGCCGTTCAGAAGGGCATCGCCAACCTGGGCCGCCACATTGACAACCTGAAAAACGGCTTCGGCCTGCCGGTGGTGGTGGCCATCAACGCCTTCCCCACCGACACCCCCGAGGAGCAGGCCTTCGTGGAGCAGTACTGCGCCGAGCAGGGCGTGCCCTGTGTCCTGAGCGAGGTCTTCGCCAAGGGCGGCGAGGGCGGCAAGGCCCTGGCCGAGAAGGTCCTGGAGATCATGGAAGACCGGCCCATCCAGTACACCTACCCCCTGGAAATGTCCCTGAAGGACAAGATCAACGCGGTAGCCACCAAGATCTACCGGGCCGACGGGGTCAATTACAGCGCCGCCGCCAGCAAGACCCTGGCCGAACTGACCGAGATGGGCTACGGCAACCTGCCCGTCTGCATCGCCAAGACCCAGTACAGCTTCTCGGACAACGCCAAGCTCCTGGCCGCCCCCACCGGTTTCACCATGGAGGTGCGGGAGGTGCGGCTGTCCGCCGGCGCCGGCTTTGTCGTGGTCATCTGCGGCAGCATCATGACCATGCCCGGCCTGCCCAAGAAGCCCGCTGCCGTCAACATCGACGTGGACGCCGAGGGCAAGATCAGCGGCCTGTTCTGATCCTGTTTCTGAAAAATTACCAATAAAGAGAGGGCAGCCCCCGAAGTGGGGGCTGCCCTCTTGTGTTTTCAGTTAGGCCGCCGCTGAACTGCTGGCCGCCGCAGAGGCCGCAGCGTCTGCGGAAGCTGCCTGCTCGAGGTTGGTCTCATCCAGCGCAGAGCCCCCTAAATTCGGGGCCGGAGCGCTGGCGGTGGGCAGAGGGACGGCGTGGGTCCGCAGGTACTCCACCCAGGCGGCGTAGCCGGCGCTGGTCAGATGGTAGCCGTCCGGCTGGGCATACTCCACCTTCAAATTCCCGCTCTCGTCGGCCAGGAACTCCCACAGGTTGAGGAAGATACATCCCTTTTCCAGGGCCAGGGCCGCCAGATCATTGTTCACCCGGCAGAACCGCTCGCCGTACATCCCGTCGTGGTTCTCCTTTGTGCGGACCTCGGGCCGGACTGGGGTGATGGACTGGACATAGATGACCGCATCGGGCAGAGCCTGGCGGATCATATCCAGCATCCGGCCATAGTAAGAGAGGAAACCCGAATAATCGGTGTCCCGGGTGAGGACGTTGGTGCCCAGCAGGATATAAACCGCCTTGGGCTGGCTGGCCACCAGGGCCTCCATGGGAATCTCGGTCTGGCCGTCCACCCGGGTACAGGTTGTCCCGTTGACCACTGCGTTGGGGCCCACCCCGCGGTAGGCACAGTAGTGGGCGTTGGGCAGCCCGGTGTCATAGATCTGGAACCCCTGGGTCAGGCTGTCGCCCAAAAACGTCACGTCGTTGAAATAGCTCAGATCCACCGGCTCCCCCTCGTTCTTCGGCAGGGACGCCAGCCGGAAATCCATCGCCGTAGAGCCGTCGGCCAGGGTTTGGACCACCAGCCCCTCCTGCCGGGTGTAGTCGAGGGTGCTCCAGTCGCTGCTGGGCAGCGTCCGGGCCAGCAGGGTCTGTTCCGCCTGGGCCGAGTGGAGCCGCACCGGGAAAAACCGACGCCACAATAACGCCAGCATCACCAGCAGCAGCAGAACCAAAAACAAAGCTGCCGACATAAACATTCTGCGCCAGCGCCGGTGCAGCACCCGGCGACGATATTCCTGATAATCCGCCATGGCAGACAAACCTCCTTTGGGGGGTGGGGGCCGGCTGCGCCGGGGCACAGCCGGCCCGCCCGGTCTTAGTATAACCATTATACAGCACCCCCCGGTACCCTTCAAGAGATAAGGAAAAACTTCACAGTCTGCCCAGCGGCGAACTAAATTTGCGTTTGTATTACTCTTTGTTTTATGTTATACTAGAAAAGAATCTTTATGACAGGGAGGTTTTTTCGATGCCATTTACTCCGAAATTGACTTATAAAGGCAAGCCCCTGGTCCGCAAGGACAACGAGCTGTATTACGGCAAGATGACCGATCCGTATGTGCTCTACCTGCAGATTTTAACCACGGCCTCCATGGGCGACCAGCAGGTAGCCGACAAAGTGCATCTGATGCTGCTCTCCACCGACACCACCAAGGCCCCGCAGGAGCGCATCGCCCGCCAGACCACCAAGCACGGCCTGTACAACGCGCTGGACATCGGCGGCATCTGGCTGGAAAAAGCCATCAAATCCTCGCAGCCTGCCAAATAAACCAGAAGAACCCCTGCCAAACGGCAGGGGTTCTTTTTTGTGGGTTTGGTTCAAAAGGCGGAGGAATTACTCCTCGGTGACCTCCAGCTCCAGGGGCTGGCCGCAGCCGGAGCAGAAGGCCTTGCCCTCCATGAGGGTATCCTCGTCCAGGACCGTTACGGCGCCGCAGCTGGGGCAGGTGACCTCATAGCGGGCCGACTCCTCATCGGCCTCCTCGGCTTCTTCCTCGTCCTCGTCGTCCGGGGCCAGGGCAATCTCAAAAGATTTGCCGCAGCTGGTGCAGAAGGCCTCGCCCTCTTCCAGATCTTCCTCGGTCACATAGACGGTCTCGCCGCAGTGGGGGCAATCCACCTCATAGCAGGGGTCGGTGGAATCGTCATCCTCGTCGTCCTCGTCCTCATCCTCGTAGAGGTCGGCTTCCAGATCCTCCACCTCGTTGCACAGAGCATCCACATCGTCGTACACCTGGCTGAGGTCGTCGTCGATCTCATGGATGGACGCGGCCATCTCGCCCAGCAGTTCGCTCATCGCCCGGATGATTTTGCCCTCCTTGGTGGAGTCATCCACGCCCAGGCCCTCGATCAGCCCCTTCAGATAGGCAGCCTTTTCGGTCAGTTCCATACTCTGTTCCTCCCAAAAAAGTGATTGATTTTAAAAAACCGGGCAGACGGCACCCCGTCGGCCCGGTTCGGGATTCCAATTAGACGCGCTCCATATACTCGCCGGTGCGGGTGTCGATGCGGATGACGTCGCCCTCGTTGATGAACAGGGGCACGCGCAGCTCTGCACCGGTCTCCACAGTAGCGGGCTTCAGGGTGTTGGTGGCGGTGTTGCCGCGGACACCCGGCTCGGTAGCGGTGACGGTCAGCTCGATGAAGTTGGGGATCTCAACGCTGAAGACCTTGCCCTTGTAGCTCAGCAGCTTGCAGACCTCGTTCTCCTTGCAGAACTTGAAGTTATCGGGCACATCGGAGGCGTTGACGGGGATATCGTCGTAGGTCTCGTTGTCCATGAAGTGGTACAGATCGCCGTCAGCGTAGCTGTAGGTGACGTCCTTGCGCTCGATGAAAGCCTGGGGGAACTTAGCGGTCGGGTTGTAGCTGGTCTCAACCACAGAGCCGGTAATCACGTTCTTGGTCTTGGTGCGAACAAAGGCAGCGCCCTTGCCGGGCTTGACGTGCTGGAACTCAACGACCTGAAGAACCTGGCCGTCCTGCTCAAAGGTCACGCCATTGCGAAACTCGCCTGCAGAAATCATACGGAATTCCTCCATTAAGTGTTAGTGTCTGATGCTTACGCATATCTTAATTTATTTTACCCAATCACGCTCGGTTTGGCAAGGGGTTTGGGCAAAAAAGCGGGAAAAACAGCATTCCTTCAACCCTTTAAAGCGGCCCGGTAGAGCGCCTGCATGGTCTGGGCGTCCTCGGCCTGGGTACCGGCGCTCTCACAGATCACCACCGGCTCCAGCCCCCGCTGGGCCAAAAGCTCCATCAGGGGCTCAGGCTCGGGGCCGAACTGGGTCTCGGCAAAGGTCCAGTGGCGTTTTTCGCCCCCGGCGGAATACTCAATGCGGGAGAAGTGGACGTGGAACCGGGCGGCCCGCTCATCCCCCAGGGCCTCGCCCAGCCTGTCCAGGATGGCGGCGTAGTCCGCCTTGGTCTGGATGCCCCCGAGAGTGCGGGCGTTCAGGTGCCCGAAGTCGATGCAGGGGGTGATCCGTTTGTCCACCCCGCAGAGGGCCAGCACTTCTTCCAGGGTGCCCAGCTGGCCGATCTTGCCCATGGTCTCAGGGCAGAGGGTCATATCCCCATAGCCCGCCTCGTCCAGGGCCTCCACGGCCCGGCGCATGGTGTCCAGGGCTTTTTCCAGGGCGGCCTCCCGGCTCTGCTTGCCGCAGCTGCCCGAGTGGAAGATCACCCGGCGGCCTCCCAGGGCCCGGCAGACCTCGCAACTCTGGAGCAGGTAGCGGATGCTGTTGAGACGCTTTTCCTCCTCCAGGCTGGACATGCTGATATAATAGGGCGCGTGGACGCTGAAGAGGATCCCCCTCTCCCGGGCGGCAGCGGCCATCTTGCCGGCCTTTTCCCCCCCCAGGCGGACGCCGTGGCCACACTGGTACTCGAAAGCGTCCAGCCCCATCCCGGCGGTATAGGCGGGGATGTCCAGGCTGGTCTTGTACCCCTGGGCGGCGAAGCTGTCGCTCTCGCCGGCGGTGCCGAACCGAATCTTCCAGTCTGTTCCGCTCACAGCAGCTTCCCTCCCCGGTCGTAGTATTCCTGCCAGTGGCGGCGCTCCCATTTGCGTTTCAGCTTGACCTGGGGGCCGATGTCCGGGCCCCGGGGCACCACCATAAAGGCCGGGATGCCGTAGAGGGCCGCGGCCAGCCGGTCGCAGTAGAGCTGGTCCCCCACCATGGCCATCTGCTTCCGGGGCACCCCCAGCCGCCGCCGGGCCACACGCAGGCCCAGGGTCAGAGGTTTGGCCGCCCTGCAGACGTATTGCATGCCCAGCTTTTTGGCGAAGGGCGCCACCCGCTTGGGGGCGCCGTTAGAAACCAGGGTCAGACCGATGCCGGCGGCTTTCATCTCTTCCAGCCAGGCGGCCACATCGTCCGTCAGCTCCTGGCTGCCGTCGCCGGTGAGGGTGTTGTCAATGTCCAGCACCAGGGCGGTGATTCCCTTTTCGGCCAGAAAGGCCGGGGTGATGCGGGTGACGTCCTTGAAAACATATTCCGGGGTAATCAGCATAGAGATAAGCTCCTTCCAGACTGTGGGGCTTAGAAACAAAAATGGGAGAACCTGAACAGGTTCTCCCACATCGGCGTTAGCAACGCGAAGGATCTAAAAGCAACGAAGGGTTCAATTACTTGAACTTGCGCTTGCGGGCTGCTTCAGACTTCTTCTTGCGGCGAACAGAGGGCTTCTCGTAAGCCTCGCGCTTACGAACCTCTGCGAGCACACCGCTGCGAGCAGTGCTGCGCTTAAAGCGACGCAGTGCGCTTTCCAGCGACTCGCCCTCTTTAACACGAATTTCCGACATCTTATTCCCTCCCTTGGACCGTGAGGCAGGAATTTCGTTGTTACATGGTAACTAACAGTAGACAGTATAGCGCATTTTCTTTGGTTCGTCAACCTTTTTGGAAAGATTTTTGGAGTATAATTTTAAAAATTCCGTGAACGATCCGGGGCGATGCGCTTAGCCCTTGGCAGCCAGGTTCACCAGGCGGCCCTTGACGTAAATTTCCTTGACCAAGGTCTTGCCCTCCAGGGCGGCAGCCACGGCGGGGTCGGCCTTGGCGGCGGCGATGGCGGCCTCCGAGGTCACGTCGGCGGGCACCTTCAGGCGGGCCTTGACCTTGCCGTTGACCTGGACGGCGATCTCCACCATGGCCTCGACGCACTTGGCCTCCTCGTAGGTGGGCCAGGGGTAGTAGGCCAGCTGCTCATTGTGGCTGTGGCCCAGCTTCTCCCACAGCTCCTCGGTCATGTGGGGAGCGAAGGGGTTCAAGAGCTGAACCAGGGTCTCGAACTCGGCCTTGGTGGCGCCGCCGTTGTCGTACAGGGCGTTCACCAGGGTCATCATCTGGGCGATGGCGGTGTTCATCTTCAGGCCCTCGATGTCGGCGCTGACCTTCTTGATGGTCTGGTGCATCAGGGTCTCGATCTCGGGGCGGTAGCCCTCGCCGGGGACCAGCTTCTCAGACAGGGCCCAGACGCGGTCCAGAAACCGGTTGCAGCCCGCGATGGCGGAAGTCTGCCAGGGGGCAGCCTGCTCGAAGTCGCCCATGAACATCTCATACAGACGCATGGTGTCGGCGCCGTAGGTGTCCACCACCTCGTCGGGGTTGATGACGTTGCCCAGGCTCTTGGACATCTTGACGATGGGGTGGCGGACCATCTCACCGTATTTCTCCTCCAGGGCCTTTTCGGCGGCCTTCTGGCTGCCGTACTGGGCCAGCAGCTGCTCCTTCTCCTCGGCGGGCAGGTTAACAAAGCTGTGGGGGTTCAGGCCCAGGATCATGCCGTGGGCCGTCCGCTTCTGGTAGGGCTCGGCGGTGGGAACCACACCGATGTCATAGAGGAACTTGTGCCAGAACCGGCTGTACAGCAGGTGCAGGGTGGTGTGCTCCATGCCGCCGTTGTACCAATCCACCGGGGACCAGTACTCCAGGGCCTCCTTGGAGGCCAGGGCGTCCTCGCAGTGGGGGTCCATATACCGCAGGAAGTACCAGGAGGAGCCAGCCCACTGGGGCATGGTGTCGGTCTCGCGGGTGGCGGGGCCGCCGCAGCAGGGGCAGGTGGTCTTGACCCAGTCGGTGTGGCGGGCCAGGGGGCTCTCGCCGTCGGGGCCCGGCTCAAAGTCGGTGATGTCGGGCAGGGTCAGGGGCAGGCTGCTCTCGGGCAGGGGCTGCCAGCCGCACTTCTCGCAGTAGACCATGGGGATGGGCTCGCCCCAGTAACGCTGGCGGCTGAACACCCAGTCACGGAGCTTGTAGTTGACCTTCTCGCGGCCCTTGCCGGTCTCTTCCAGCCAGGCCACCATCTTGGCCTTGGCGTCGGTGACGGACAGGCCGTCCAGGAAACCGGAGTTCACCAGGGTGCCGGTGGCCACGTCGGTAAAGGCGGCCTCATCGAGGTTCGAGGGGGTCTCGCCCTTGACGACCTCCACGATGGGCAGGCCGAACTTCTTGGCGAACTCCCAGTCGCGGGTATCGTGGGCGGGCACGGCCATGATGGCGCCGGTGCCGTAGGTGGCCAGGACGTAGTCCGAGATGAAGATGGGGATCTCGGTCTCGTTCACCGGGTTGATGCCCCGGACGCCCTCCAGCTTGACGCCGGTCTTTTCCTTGTTGATCTCGGTGCGCTCAAAGTCGCTCTTGCGGGCGGCCTCGGCCTGGTAGGCCTTGACCTCGTCGGCATTTTTGATGACGCCCTTTTCCAGCCACTCCTTGACCAGCTTGTGCTCAGGGGAGACAACCATGTAGGTGGCGCCGAACAGGGTGTCGCACCGGGTGGTGTAGACGGTCAGGGTATCGCCGGAGGTGGTGGTGAAGTTGACCTCGGCGCCGTAGCTGCGGCCGATCCAGTTCTTCTGCTGGGTAGCCACCCGCTCGATGTAATCCAGGCCGTCCAGGCCGTCGATCAGCTTGTCGGCGTACTCGGTGATCTTGAGCATCCACTGGCTCTTGACCCGGTGGACCACCTCGCTGCCGCACCGCTCGCAGACGCCGTTGACCACCTCTTCGTTGGCCAGAACGCACTTGCAGCCGGTGCACCAGTTGACGTTCATTTCCTTCTTGTAAGCCAGGCCGTGCTTGTACAGCTGGAGGAAGATCCACTGGGTCCACTTGTAGTAAGAGGGGTCGGTGGTGTTGACCTCGCGGTCCCAATCGAACGAGAAGCCCAGGGCCTTGAGCTGGCTGCGGAAGTGGTCCACATTCTGCTTGGTCACGATGGCCGGGTGGATGTGGTTCTTCATGGCGAAGTTCTCGGTGGGCAGGCCGAAAGCGTCCCAGCCCATGGGGTACAGGACGTTGTAGCCGCACTGACGGCGCTTGCGGGAGACCACGTCCAGCGCAGTATAGCTGCGGGGGTGGCCCACATGCAGGCCCGCGCCGGAGGGGTAGGGGAACTCCACCAGGGCGTAGAACTTGGGCTTTTTGTGGTCGATCTCGGCGTGGAAGGTCTTTTCGTCTTCCCAGACCTTCTGCCACTTGGCCTCAACGGCCTTGTAATCGTATTTCATCTCGTTATCAGCTCCAGACTTTTTTCTATCACTGCGGCAGGCTCCCCCGCCGCAACCCAAACCCGCCGCCAGGACGGCGGCGGGGAGGAATTCGTTTTTTGCTTTTCGGGGCGCGGGGATTATTCCGCGGCGCCTTCCTCGGGCTTGAGGTAGGCGGAAATATCCACCGGCTCGCCGTCTGCCCACAGGTGCTCCAGATCGTAATAGGTGCGGGTGTTGGGCACGAACACATGGACAATCACGCTGGAATAATCCAGCAGCACCCAGTTCTTGGAATCAAAACCTTCCGTGTTGTAGGGCTTGATCCCCCGCTGGGAGAGCTGGTAGTCCACCTCATCGGCCAGCGCCGCCACCTGGGTGGTGGAGGTGCCGGAGGCGATGACGAAATAATCGGTCAGAACGGTCAGATCCTCGACCTTGAGCACCCGCACGTCCTGGGCTTTTTTGCCGTCCAGGATCTTGGCGATCTCAATGGCAAGGGTTTTGCTGTCAATCTGCTTTTCCATTTGTGTTGCTCCTTGTCATGTTCAGCAAATGTACCGGCGCCCCCAGGGCGGCCGGGATAAGCGGGGTTTACGGCTGGCCGCCTGCGGCCTGGCCGTCGGTGGTCACGGCGCCCTCCACGTCGGTGTTGCCCTCCAGAATGGCGTCGTCAGCCTCTTTATCCAGCTGACCCACAAACTGCACATTGGCGTTGGTGGAGTAGCTGCCGTGGGGCCAGTCGTCGGTGCAGAGGTTGAGCTCCTCGGCGCTCACCGGCCCGGTATAGTTGCGGAAATAGGTGTTCAGCAGCTCGGCGATGGAGCCAGCGTCCGGCACCACGCAGGAGTAACCCGCGAAGCTGTCGGTGGCGCCCACATAGGGGATATCCCCGCCCATGAACACCGGGGTCTGGGCCATCATGATGTTGGCGCTGTCGATCTTGAGGAAGGACATGGCCAGCTTGCCCAGGGTGACCAGATCCATATCGGTGTGGATATAGTTATTGAAGATAATGGGCATCTGGTTGAGGATATCGGTGGCCGACATGGACCGCGCCCGCTTGAACAGGCCCGCGTAGAAATACCGCTGCATGTTCAGCCGGTCGATGTCCGAGTTCTGGTAGCCTTCGCCGTGGCGGTTGCGGACGAAGAACTCCGCCGATGCGCCGTCCAGGTTGCGGTACCCCTGCGCCAGGAAGCTGCCCGCAAACTCCATATCGTGGGGGATATAGACCTCGATGCCGCCGAAGTTGTCCACCACCTCTTTGAGGGCCTGCATGTCGATGGTGACATAGTAGTCGATGGGCAGCTTGTACTGGTCGTAGATGACCTCCGCCAGGGCGGCGATGCTGCCGCCATTGGACAGGGCCACCGAGTTGATCTGGTAGTTGGAGGCGGCATAGGTCTTGCCGCTGGAAAGGGTGACGGTGCGGTTCTTGGTAGTCACTAGGGTGTTGCGGGGGATTTGGAGCATCCGCAGCGCCCCGCCCTTGATGTCGAACTGGCAGTAGAGGATCATATCCGTCATGCCGTCGTTGCTGGTGGGGTCGTCAGAGTAGTTGCGGCCCTCTTCATAGTCCAGGCCGCAGACCAGGATGTTGACCACATCCCCCTTGTATTCCTCGATGGTCTGGATCTCCTCAACAATGGAGGGCGCGTCCGACTCGGGGCGGATGCTCTCCTCCACCCGGGCCACATACTGCACCGCATAGACCACCGCGCAGGAAACCACCGCGATCACCGCCAGGGTGACGGCCAGCGGCACCCAGCGGGGGCTGCGTTTCTTCTTGCGCCGGCGGCGCGGGGGTTCGCCGCCGCTGCGGCCCCGGCCCGGCCCGCCCCGAGGCGAGCCTGCGCCCCCGGCTGGGGCGTAGGAGCCGCCCAGCGACCGGTCTGTCTTGATGTGACGCGGCGTTTCACTCATGGTTTTGTGTCCTCCAGATCTTTTGTATTCCGCCGGGCAGCCCGGCGGGCGCCCGGATCTTTTGCGTCATACGCATTAGTATAACATTCCCGGGCAGAATCCGCAATCGGTTTTCGCGGCCGGGCGGCAAAAACCCCGCCCTCTCAGCGCGCGGCCGGCGCGAATGTACGTTTCAAATCTTCATAGGTCCGGGCCGACATGGGGTCCACCGGCTTGCCCGAGCGGATCACATAACCCACCGTCTGTTCCAGTGCCGAGAGCATGGCCTCGTCCAGGTCCACCATCTCAAGCCTCCGCAGTTCCTCGACCCCCTCCCAGCTGCGCTCGGCGCTGGTCATGTCGGCCAGGAAGATAATTTTATCCAGCGCCCCCATGCCGGGTTTGCCGGTGGTATGGCAGCCGATGGCCGAGAGCACCGCCTCGTCGGTGATGCCCCACTCGGTCCGGGCCAGGATGGCGGCGCAGATGCCGTGCCAGACCGGGGCGGGCCGGTTCTCGGCGTCCTCGGCCAGGTCCGGGTGGCTGCGCAGCAGCTCCAGCTGCTGGGCGGCGGGCATCTCCTTGGCGGTGTCGTGGAGCAGGGCCGCCAGGGCGGCCTGGTCCGGGTCTACGCCATAGTGTTTGGCCATCTTGACGGCCATCTTTTTTACGTTCAGGGTGTGTTCAAAGCGCTTGTCCCCCATCCGGCTCCGGGCGAGGGCTTTCGCCTCTTTCAGATCCATCTTCCATTCCCCCTTGGATGTTTTCAGTTCACCGGTAAAGCCCGGCGCGGCGGATCACCTGCCGCACTTCCTCAGGCAGGGCCTCGGCGCAATCCTCCCCCGCTGCCAGCCGGGCCCGCAGCTGACTGCTGGCCATGGGCAGCGCCTGCACCGGCGCAAAGAGGATCCGCCCGCCCATGGGGTCCAGCCGCCGGGCGGCGGCGTGGAGGGTCATGTCGTCCCCGATCTCCCGGCTGACCACCACCAGACGGGCCAGATGCAGGATATCCTGCCAGCGGTACCACTCGTCAAAGGTGCGCAGCATATCGCTGCCCACTGCGAGATAGAGCTCCGCCCCCGGGTAAGCCTGGGTCAGCATTTCCAGGGTCAGGACGGTGTAGTTCCGCCGCCCGGCCTCGGCCTGGTCGATCTCCCACCGGCTGACTTCCAGCCGGGGCACCACGGGGTTCGGCCCCTGGGCCAGAGCGTAAAAGCAGCGGCACATCTCCAGCCGGAGATCCGCCGGGGTGGCGCTGGCCCGTTTGTGGGGGGGCACCCCGGCGGGCATCACCACCACCTGATCCGGCACCACCCGCGCCGCCGCCGCGGCCAGATTGTTTAAATGGCCGTTGTGGGGCGGGTCGAAGGTGCCGCCGTAGAGCAGCAGCCTCATTTCAGAAGATCGGCGTAGGCGCTGTCCTTCTTTTTCTGGAGGTACAGCACGAACTTGGAGCCGATGACCTGGACGCAGTCGGCGCCGGTGGCCTCGGCCAGCAGGATGGAAGCCTCCCGGGCGTTGTACATGCTGTTTTCCAGCACTTTCACTTTAATCAGTTCCCGGGCGGCCAGGCAGTCCTTGACGCCCTGGATCAGGGTCTCGTCGATTTCGCCCTTGCCCACCTGGAAAACAGGCTCCATGGTATTTGCTTTGCCGCGCAGAATCGCGCGCTGTTTGCTCGTCAGCATAAGAATTCTCCTCTAGTTTTGATCGAATGGGTTGATTTTATTTACTTTTCAGCCAGAAAGCCCGGCAGCCGGGCTTCCAGCTGTTCCATGGCCCGGCCCCGGTGGCTGATGGCATCCTTTTCGTCGGGGGTCAGCTGGGCATAGCTGCGGCCCTCGGTGTTGGGGCGCTTGCCCCCCGGCACGCCGCACTCGTCGGGGATAAAGAGCGGGTCGTACCCAAACCCGTAATCCCCCGCCAGCCGCTCAAAGGCCACCCGGCCCGGGCACTCCCCCAGGCAGGTCAGGCTCCGGCCGTCCGGCAGCATCAGGCAGACCGCCGAGACGAATTTGGCCCCCCGCTGCCCGGCGGGGACGTTCGCCATTTCGGCCAGGAGTTTATCGTTGTTGGCCTCATCGTCCCCGTGGCGGCCGCAGTACCGGGCGCTGTACACCCCCGGCGCACCTCCCAGGGCTTCCACACAGAGGCCGGAGTCATCCGCTACGGTGGGCAGGCCGCTGGCCTTGCAGAGGGCTTCAGCCTTGATCTTTGCATTTTCGGCAAAGGTGGTTCCGGTCTCCTCCGGTTCCAGGTCCAGGGCCAGCTCTTTCTGGCTCAGGACCTGGTGGCCCTGGGCCTCGAGAATCCGGCGCAGCTCCTTGAGCTTGCCGGGGTTGCCGGTTGCAGCACAGATTTTCATGGTGCAGCTCCTCCTTTTACTGCCGGGGCAGAAGTTCCTCGGCAAAGCTGGCGGGATCGAAGGGGATCAGATCGTCGATCCCCTCGCCCACCCCGATAAACCGGACCGGCAGGCCCAGACGCTGCTTGACTGCCACCACGCAGCCGCCCTTGGCGGTGCCATCCAGCTTGGTCAGGATGACGCCCGAGGCGTTGGCGGCTTTGCAGAACTCCCGGGCCTGGCTGATGGCGTTCTGGCCGGTGATGGCGTCCAGCACCAGCAGGGTTTCGAGACTCGCCTCGGGGGCGGCCTTGTGGACGCTGCGGCTGATCTTGGCCAGCTCCGCCATCAGGTTGGCCTTGTTGTGCAGGCGGCCCGCGGTGTCGGCGATGACCATATCGTAGCCCCGGGCCTGGGCGGATTTGACGGTGTCGAAGATGACCGCCGCCGGGTCTGCGCCCTCGCCGGCCTTGACAATGGGCACCCCGGCCCGGCCCGCCCAGATGTCCAGCTGTTCGCTGGCCGCCGCGCGGAAGGTATCGCCCGCCGCCAGCATGACCTTGCGGCCCTGGCTGCGGTAGTAGTTGGCCAGCTTTGCGATGCTGGTGGTCTTGCCCACCCCATTGACCCCGATGACCAGGATCACCGCCGGGTGGCCGTCCAGCTCCATATCCCCGAAGGGCTCCATCTCTTCCCGCAGGATCTCCCGCAGGGCATCCATGGCCTGGGGGCCGGTCTTGAGGTGCTGGTTTGCCACCTCACGGCGGAGCCGCTCCACCAGACGCAGGGCCATGTCGGCGCCCACGTCGGCCAGGATCAGCTGTTCTTCCAGATCGTCGTAGAGATCGTCGGTGATCTCGGCGCCGGTGAGGGTGTTGAAGATATTGCCCCAAAAACCCGTGCGGGTCTTTTTGAGGCCGTTCTGCATTTTGTCTTTATTTCTGCCAAACAAACCCATAGTGGTCTCCTGTTTGTTTTCTCAAAGTAATACGTATGGCGGCAATTTTTCAGTTTTATGGTATCAGGAAATCAGGGTCGCGTCAACCTGTTCCAGATCCAGTTTCAGAAGTTTCGAGATGCCGTCCTCCTGCATGGTCACCCCATAGAGCACGTCGGCGGCCTCCATGGTTCCCCGGCGGTGGGTGATGACGATGAACTGGGTTTTATCGCTGATCCGCCGCAGATACTGGGCGAAGCGGGTGACGTTGGCGTCGTCCAGCGCGGCCTCGATCTCGTCCAGGATGCAGAAGGGCGCAGGGTTGACCGCCAGAATCCCGAAATAGATGCTGATGGCCACCAATGCCCGCTCGCCGCCCGAGAGAGCTTCCAGGTTTTTGATGACCTTGCCCGGCGGGGCCACATGGATCTCGATGCCCCCGGTCAATACGTCCTCGGGGTCCTCCAGGGTGAGATGGGCTTCGCCCCCGCCGAACAGCTCCCGGAAAGTCTGGCTGAAGTGCTCGTTGATGGCCCGGAAACTGTCGGAGAAGATCTCCCGCATCTGGCCGCTGAGTTCGGCAATCATCCGGGTCAGACGGTTTTTGCTCCCCTCCACGTCCTCGACCTGGGCTTTCAGGGTGTCGTACCGCTGTTTGACCTCTTTGTACTCCTCCACCGCGCCCACATTGACGCTGCCCAAGGCCCGGATGCTGCCCCGCACCTCGGCCACCTGGGCCCGCAGGGCGGGCAGGCTGGTATAGTCCACACAGAGAGCCTCGGCCCCGGTGAGGGTGAGCTGATATTCGTCCCACAGGCGGGCGATGCTCTGGTCGTACTCGGCCTCGGCGGCGGTTTTTCGCTCCGAAAGACGCGCCATCTCCCGGGCCAGCTCCTCCCGGCTCTCGGCGGCGTGGCGGGCGGCTATCTGGGCCTCGGTCTCTGCCTTCTGGCGTTCCAGCCGCTGCTGGGTACTCTGGCGGATGGCGGCCTCTTTTTCCTGGATGGCCGCCCGGCTGGCCTCGTTTTCCTGCCGGATGGCCTGGATGGCAGCCCGGCTGGCTTCGTTCTGGGCTTCCTGGGCCCGGATGCTCTCCTCGAGCCCGGCCCGGCGGGCGTCCTGTTCCTGGGTGTGCAGCCGGGCCGCTTCGATCCGGCTGCGGCAGAGCTCGGCGTCCTTCTGCCGGGCCAGCTGTTCCAGCCGTTTGGCCGCCAGCTGTTCGGCCAGGCGGCTCCGGGCTTCCAAAAAGCCGTCGTCTCCCTGGGCCAGCCGGGTGAGCTGATCGGAGAGGTCTTGAATCTCTTCTTCCAGCTTTTTGCAGAGGGCTTCGGCCTTTTCGGCAGCCGCCGTCTGGGCGGCTGCCTGGCCTTCAAGGGCGGTGATCTCCTCGTCCCGCTGGCGGGCGGTTTCCCGTGCCTCAGCGAGAGCGGCGGTCAGCCGCTTCTGTTCCGCCTCGGCCCGGACCCGGTCGCCCCCGGCGGTGATCTGCTCGCTGCTGGTGGCGGTCAATTCCGCGGCCAGGGCATCCGCCTGGGCCTTACACTCGTCGGTGCGGTCCTGGGCGGCGGCGTAGTCTTTTTCCAGCCGGGCAATCTGGCTGTGGAGCTGTTCAATCTCCTGTTTGCGGGTGAAAAGCCCCGCCGACCGCTGGACGCTGCCGCCGGTGAAGCTGCCCCCCGCGTTGATGACCTGGCCGTCCAGGGTGACCACCCGGTTCCGGTAGCCGAGGGAGCGGGCGACCTTGGAGGCTTCGTTGATCTCCTCCACCACCACGATCCGGCCCAAAAGGTTCGAGACGATGTTCTGGTACCGCTTGTCCGCCCCGACCAATTCGCTGGCCAGGCGGGCGGTGCCGGTTAGCTGCCCCCGGAATACCCCGGGCTGGACGGTGTCCAGCGGCAGGAAGGTGGCCCGGCCTGCGCCGTCGGCCCGGAGCATGGCGATGGCTGCTTTGGCGGCGGCCTCGTTCTCCACCACGATATTTTGGAGCGCCCCCCCGAGGGCGGTTTCCACCGCCACTTCGCAGCCAGGCTCCACCGTAAGGATGGAGGACACCGGCCCAATGATCCCCCGCAGGCGGCGGCTGGCGGCGGCCCGCATGACGGCTTTGACCGAGTTCTGGTAGCCGTCCATGTTTTTTTCCAGTTCCCGGAGGACGGCCAGCCGCTGGGCGGCGCCATCCAGGGCCCGGCTCAGCTTCTGCTCGGCCTCGTCGGCCTGGGCCAGGTGGTTTTTCCGGGTTTGGAGTTTCAGCTCGAGCCCCGCCCGGATGTTGGCCAGCCGCTTTTCGTTCTCGGCCAGCATGGTCAGATATTTTTCGGTGTCGGCCAAGGTTTCTTCCAGCTCGGTCCGCTGGGCAGCCCCTGCGGCGGCGCTCTCCCGCAAAGCGGGCAGCCGCTCCCGGGCGGCAGAGGCAGCCGCCTCAGCGGCAGCAGCGGCCACCCGGGCCTCGGTCTGGCGGGCGGTCTTTTCGGCAAGGGCGGCCCGCAGTTTCTCCTGCCGGGTGCCTGAGGCGGCGGTCTCGGTCTGAATTTCTTCCAGCTGTTGGCCGAGGCGCTCAATCTCAGCGGAAAGGGCCTCGGCTTCCTGTTCCAGCCGCTGGGCCTGCGCCCGGGCCTCTTCCAAAGCGTCGGCCTCGGCGGCCCGGGCGGCGGCCCCCTCGCTCAGCTCGGCTTGCAGGCTCTCAATGTTCCGCAGGCCGTGTTCGATGTCGTTTTCCAGCACCGCCACCCGGCTCTCGCTGGCGCTGATCTGCTCGGTGATACTGCGGATATCCCCATTCAGGCGCTCAACGGCCACCGTCAGCCGCTGCGCCTGCATCCGGATCTCCTCAGCCTCCTGCTGAGCAGCTTTTTCGGCCCGGTCAAACCGCTGGTACTCGGCCTCGGCGGTCTCATAGTCCCGCTGCTGCCGGCGGGCGTTTTCCCGGGCGGCATGGACTTCCTCCACCCAGAGGGTCACCTCCAGGCTTTTGCGCCGGGCGGCCAGTTTTAAAAACTTTTCCGCCTTCTGGCTCTCCTTTTCCAAAGGGCCCACCCGGCTTTCCAGCTCGTCCAGGATATCCCGCAGCCGCTCCAGATTTTCCTGAGCGGCGGCCAGGCGGCGCTCGGCCTCGTTTTTGCGGTAGCGGTATTTGGCGATGCCGCAGGCTTCCTCAAAGATCTCCCGCCGCTCGGCCCCTTTGGCCGCCACGATCTCGGCGATCCGGCCCTGGCCGATGATGGAATAGCCGTCCCGGCCGATGCCGGTGTCCAGCAAGAGCTCGTAGACATCTTTCAAACGGCAGACCTTGCCGTTGATGCTGTACTCGCTCTCGCCGGAGCGGTAATACTTCCGCCCGATGGTGACCTCCTCGGCGTCCAGGTCCAGGGCGTGGTCGCGGTTGTCCACCGTCAGGCGGACCGAGGCATAACCCATGGCCCCCCGGCGGCGGGTGCCCCCGAAGATGACATCCTCCATCTTGCCTGCGCTCCGCAGTTCCCGGGTGCTGGTCTCGCCCAGCACCCAGCGGACCGCGTCCGACAGGTTCGACTTGCCCGAGCCGTTGGGCCCCACCACCCCGGTGACCCCTGCGCCGAAGGTGATTTTGACTTTATCCGGGAAACTCTTGAATCCCTGGATCTCCAGCGCTTTTAATACCATTTCAGCGTTCCTTAATCACGCCCAGCAGCTTGAGGGCCTCCCGGGCGGCGTGCTGCTCGGCCATTTTTTTGCTCCGGCCCTCGCCCCGGGCCACACAGTCGGAGTTGAACCGCACCGCCACCACGAAGTGCTTGTCGTGGTCGGGGCCGGATTCCTGCTCCACCACATAGCTCAGCTTCTCCTCGGGGTTCTGCTGGACAATCTCCTGCAAGCGGGTCTTGTAGTCGGCCTCGGCGTGCTTGCCCTCGGTGATGAAGGGCAGGATGAAACTCCGGGCCACCTCCATGCCGCCGTCCAGGTAGAGGGCGGCGATCAATGCCTCAAAGGCGTCCGAGACGACGCTGGGCCGGGTGCGGCCGCCGCACCGCTCTTCCCCCTTGCCCAGGCGGAGGTAGTCCCCCAGGCCGATCTCCTGGGCGAACTGGAACAGGGCCCCCTCGCTGACCAGGCTGGCCCGGATGCGGGTCAGATCGCCCTCGGGCCGGTCGGCGTAGGCGTGAAAGAGATAGTCCGCCGAGACGATCTGGAGCACGCTGTCCCCCAGAAATTCCAGCCGTTCGTTGTGCTGCACCCGGGTGCGGCTCTCGTTGGCGTAGCTGGTATGGGTCAGGGCCGTAGTAAGCAGCTCGGGGTTCTTAAAGGTATAACCGATGATTTTTTCCAGTGGATGACGCATGGTGTTTGCTCCCTTTCCGGCGCGGGGCAGCCCGAGGGCCGCCCCACTGTATGTGGCTTATTCCCCGGCCGACTGGGCGGCCAGCTCGTCCAGCGCGGCCTGCATGGTGCCGCACAGATCGTTGTCCACACAGATCTTGGCCTGGCGGATGGCGTTCTTGATGGCCTTTGCCTTGGAGGAGCCGTGGGCCTTGATCACCGGCTGCCGCGCGCCCAGGAAGGGTGCGCCGCCGTATTCCTCGCTGTCCATCTTCTTTTTCAGGTCAGCCACCCCGCTGCGGAGCAGGAGATACGCCAGCTTGCTGCCCGGATTGGCCATAAACATCTCCTTGAGCATCCCCAGGATCATCTTGGCCACGCCCTCGGTGAGCTTGAGGATCACGTTGCCGGTGAAGCCGTCGCAGACCACCACATCCACGTCGCCATTGGGCACATCTCGGGGCTCGATATTGCCCACAAAGTTAATGCCCGGGGTGGTCTTGAGCAGCTGATGAGCCTCCCGCAGGACGGGAGTGCCCTTGCTCTCCTCGGCGCCGTTGTTGGCCAGGGCCACGGTGGGGTTTTTCCGCCCCTCCACCCGGGCCATATAGCAGGAACCCATGACCGCAAAGGCCGCCAGCATCTCGGGGCGGCACTCCACGTTGGCGCCGCTGTCCAGCAGCATATAGGCCTTATTCTTGGCGGGGATGATGGTGGCCAGGGCCGGGCGCTTGACCCCCCGCAGGGTGCGGACGATCAGGCTGGCGCCCACATGGAGCGCGCCGGTGCTGCCCGCCGAGACAAAGGCGTCGCCCTTGCCCTCTTTCAGCATATTGAGGCCCACCACGATGGAGGAATCTTTCTTGGTGCGGACGGCCCGGGCGGGCTCGTCGCACATCTCGATGTTCTCGGTGCAGTTCACCAGCTGGATGCCGTCCAGAGAAATATTCTTCTCGGCGGCAGCCTTGCGGCATGCAGCTTCGTCGCCCAGGCCGATGATCTCCACGCCGTATTCCTTGACGGCCTGGGCCGCGCCCTCGAGGTTGGACAGCGGCGCGTTGTCGCCGCCCATCATATCCAGAATAATCTTCATATGCCGTTCCTTTCCGCCTGTTTACAGGCTCTCTTGTGTGGGGGCGTTCTCCTCCACCCACCGCTGGAAGCTGGCCACCGCCCGCTCGGCCTGGGCCATGTACCGCAGCCGTTTGTCCCGGGGGCGGTTTTCCAGCGGGGGCAGGATGCCCATATTGGCCCCCATGGGCTGGAAGTTTTTATTCTCGGTGGTCAGGTGCCGCACCAGAGCGCCGCACATGGTATCCGCCGGGGGCGGGGGCAGGGTGCGACCGGTGAGCCGGGCGTAGATGCTCCGGGCTGCCAGCAGGCCGCAGGCTGCGCTCTCCATATATCCTTCAAAGCCGGTGATCTGGCCGGCAAAGAAAACATTGGGGTGCTCCTTGAGGCAGAGCTGAGCCGTCAACACCCGGGGGGAATCCAAAAAGGTATTCCGGTGCATGACGCCGTACCGGACAAACTCGGCGTGCTCGAGGCCCGGAATCATGGAGAAGACCCGCTTCTGTTCCCCCCACTTGAGGTTGGTCTGGAAGCCCACGATGTTATAGAGGGTGCGCTCCAGGTTCTCGGCCCGCAGCTGGACGTTGGCCCAGGGGCGGTGGCCGGTGCGGGGGTCGGTGAGGCCCACCGGACGCAGGGGGCCGTACCGCATGGTATCCGCCCCCCGGGCCGCCATGATCTCAATGGGCATGCAGCCCTCGTAGACCGTGACGGTGTCGGCCTTTTTGCCGTGGGCATCCGGGTCGGGCTGGGCCTGCTCGGCCCCCTCGTCGAAGTCGTGCAAGGGGGCCCGCTCAGCCGAAGCCAGGGCCTCGTAGAACGCCTCGTATTCTGCCTTGTTAAAGGGGCAGTTCAGGTAGTCGGCCTCTCCCCGGCCATAGCGGGAAGCGGCAAAGACCTTGTCGTAGTCCAGGCTCTCGGCGGTGACGATGGGGGCCACTGCGTCATAAAAATGCAGCCGCTCGTCCCCGGTCAGCCGGCCGATCTCGTCGGCCAGAGCCCCCTCGGTCAGGGGTCCGGTGGCCACCAGCACCGGCTCGGACTCGTCGATGGAGGTGACCTCCTCCCGATGGACGGTGATCCCCGGGCAGTCGCAGACCATCCGGGTAACCTCGGCGCTGAACGCGTCCCGGTCCACCGCCAGAGCGCCGCCCGCCGCCACCCGGGCGGTCTCGGCGGCCTTCAGGAGCTGGCTGCCCATCCGGCGCATCTCCTCTTTCAGCAGGCCGGAGGCGGAGTCCAGCCGCTCGGCTTTCAGGCTGTTGGAGCAGATCAGCTCGGCGAAGCCCTCGCTTTTATGGGCCGGGGAGAAGTGGACTGGTTTCTGCTCGTAGAGGTCCACCTGGACCCCCTGGCCCGCCAGCCAGAGGGCCGCCTCGCAGCCCGCCAGGCCCGCGCCCAGGACTTTGACATGAAGTTGTGTCTGATTCATTCATTTCACCCGTTGTTCTTGGGCACCGGCATCTCGAAGCCGCAGCCCTCTTTGGCGCAGTAGAGCTTCTGCCCCTTGCGGAACAGAGTCGAGCCGCACTTTTCGCACTTGGTGGCCACCGGGGTATCCCAGGTCATAAAGTCGCAGTCGGGGTACCGCTCGCAGCCGTAGTAGATCCGGCCCTTGGAGCTCTTCCGCTCCAGCATCCGGCCCTGGCCGCACTTGGGGCAGATGCCGCCGGTGTCCTTCACCAGACGCTTGGTGCCCTTGCACTCGGGGAAGCCGCTGCAGGCCAGGAACTTGCCGTACTTGCCCACCTTGATGACCATGGGGCGGCCACAGAGGTCGCAGATCTCGCTGGAAGGCTCGTCGGGCACCTTGACCTTTTTGCCCTCCATATTCTTCTCGGCGGCTTTCAGGCTGGCGTCGAAGCTCTGGTAGAAGTCGTCCACCGTCTTGCGCCAGTCGGCCTGGCCGCTCTCGACTTTATCCAGGTTTTTCTCCATCTCGGCGGAGAAATCCACGTCCACAATGTGGGGGAACTGCTCCAGCATCAGGCCGTCCACCGTCCGGCCCAGCAGGGTGGGTTTCAGCTTTTTGTTGTCCCGCTCCACATAGCCCCGGTCGATGATGGTGGTGATGATGGGGGCGTAGGTGGAGGGGCGGCCGATGCCGTTCTCTTCCAGCGCCTTGATCAGGGTTGCCTCGGTGTACCGGGCGGGGGGCTGGGTGAACTTCTGCTCGCTCTTGAGCTCCTTTAATTTCAGGACCTGGCCCTGCTCCAGAGGGGGCAGGCTGGTCTCTTTCTTCTCTTTTTCGTCGGTGGCTTCCTCGTATAGGGCGGTGAAGCCGTCAAAGGTCACAGTATAGCCGCTGGCCTTGAACCGGTAATCCCCCGCGTAGACGGTGACCGAGACGGTGTCCTGCTGGCAGTCCGCCATCTGGCTGGCCATAAAGCGGCTCCAGATCATCCGGTAGAGCTTGGCGGTGTCGCCGCTGATGCTCTTGTCCACCTCGTCGGGGGTCAAGCTGGGCACCGAGGGGCGGATGGCCTCGTGGGCGTCCTGGGCGGCGGTGGCGCTGCGGGTCTTCCAGGTACGCTTATAGGGGCAGATATAGGCCTCGCCATAGGCCCCGGCGATATACTCCTTCGCTGCAGCCACGGCCTCGTCCGAGATCCGCAGGCTGTCGGTACGCATATAGGTGATCAAACCCATGGTGCCGTGGCCCGCGATGTCCACGCCTTCGTAGAGGGTTTGGGCGGCCCGCATGGTGCGGGTGGCCGTGAACCCCAGCCGGCGGGAAGCCTCCTGCTGGAGGGTACTGGTGATAAAGGCCGGGGTGGGCTGTTTGGCCCGTTTGCCCCGTTTCAGCTCGCCCACCGTGTACTCCGCGCCCTGGAGCCCAGCCTCAATGGCCCGGGCCTCGGCCTCGGTGCGGGGCAGCAGCTTTTTGCCCGCGGCGTCGGTGGCCAGCCGGGCGGTAAACTTCTTGTTCCCGGCGCCCAGCACGGCGTCCACGTTCCAGTATTCCTCGGGTTTAAAGTTCTCGATCTCCTTTTCCCGGTCGTCGATCAGACGGACAGCCACGCTCTGAACCCGGCCCGCCGACAGGCCCCGCCGGACCTTCCGCCAAAGGAAGGGGCTGAGCTTGTAGCCCACCAGACGGTCCAGCACCCGCCGGGCCTGCTGGGCGTTGAACAGGTCCTCGTTGATGGCCCGGGGGTGGGCCATGCCCTCCTGCACGCCCTTCTTGGTGATCTCGTCAAAGGTGATCCGGTTGGGCTGCTTGGGGTCGAGACCCAGGATGTTGGCCAGGTGCCAGCTGATGGCCTCGCCTTCCCGGTCCGGGTCGGTGGCCAGCAGGACGCCGTCGGCGGCTTTGGCCTTGCTCTTGAGCTCCCGGATCAGTTTTTCCTTGCCCTTGATGCTGATATACTGGGGCGCGTAGCCGTGCTCCACGTCAATGCCCAGCTGGGAGGCGGGCAGGTCCCGGATATGGCCCATGCTGGCCGTGACCTCATAGTCCTTGCCCAGATATTTGCCAATGGTTTTCGCCTTTGCGGGCGACTCCACAATAACCAGTTTTGCCATGCTTTATCATCCTCTGTCATGATTGATCGGGGCTTTTCTGCCCCCACCGGGGCGGCTCCCCAGTGTTGTTCGCCCTTTCAGCGCAAAATATACCGCTGCCCGGGCAGAGCCCGCACCCGGCCCCCCAGCTGGAGGGTCATGAGGGCGCTCAAAAGGGCCGCCGTGGGCAGACCGCTGCGGGCGGCCAGTTCTTCTACACTGGCGGGCTCGGCCCCCATGCAGCCCAGCACCCGGCGTTCCCGGTCAGAGAGTTCTTTCGTGGGCTGGGCCGGGGCCACCGCCGCGGCGGGCCGGTCGCCGAGGCCCAGGGTCTCGAACAGATCCCCCGGCCGGAGGGCCAGCTTTGCCCGCCCCGACTGAATCAGCCCGTTGGTGCCGGTACAGTAATCAGAAAACACGTTTCCCGGCAGGGCGAAGATGGGCCGGCCATACCGTTCGGCGTGGCCCACGGTGGACATAGTGCCGCTTTTTTCCCGGGCCTGGATGACCAGCAGCGCCTTGGACAGCCCGGCGATCAGCCGGTTGCGCTGCAAAAAGCCCGCCCGGGGCTGAACCACCTCGCCGGGGCCATACTCGCTGATAACACAGCCGCAATCCTCAATTTTCCGGCGAAGAAGCCGGTTGGATGCGGGGTAGGTCCGGTCGATGGAGACCCCCAGCACCCCGATGGTGGGGGCGCTGGCTTCCACCGCGGCCCGGTGAGCCTCGCTGTCCAGCCCGTCGGCCAGGCCGCTGACGATCACCGCCCCCTGCTGGGCCAGCGCCCGGGAGAAGGTACCCGCGGCCTGGATGCCGTAGCCGTCCGGGCGGCGGCTGCCCACCACCCCCACCGCGCCGGGGGCGTTTAAGTAAGCGGTGTCCCCGGTGCAGTAGAGCACCGGCGGCAGATCGGGGGTGCGGATCAGGGCCAGGGGGTAATCCTCGTCGGCATAGGTCAGGATTTTCACCCCGGCGGCCCGGCACCGAAGCGCCAGGGGGCGGCAGGATTCCGGGGTATTGCCCGGCTGGTTGGCCCGCTGGGTAGCAGCAGCTCCCGCCGCCCGGCGGAACTCCGGGCCCACCCGCTCTTCCCAGGCGGTCTGGGCATCCCCGAAGGTTTCCAGCACCCGCCCGGCACAGGGGCTGGCATAGCCCAGGGTCCGGGCCAGCCAGAGCCAGCACAAAAGGGGGTCGGGCTGCTCTCCCGCCGGATAGAAGTCCAGCTGCCCGGCGGTCACAGGGTTTCCTCCCGGAAATGCCACAGTAGGATGCTGCCCGCGATGCCGGCGTTCAGACTCTCCACCCGGTCGGTCATGGGGATGCGGACAGCAGCGTCACAGGCGGCGATGGTTTCCTCCGCCAGGCCCTGGCCCTCGCTGCCGATGACCACGCAGACCCCGCCGGGGTAGCTGCTGGCCGCCTGGCTCAGGGGCTTGGAATTATAAAGGGCCGCCGCCAGGCAGGTGATCCCCTTGGCCCGCAGGGCGGCCACCGCCCCGGGCATCGGCCCGGTCTCGATGACCGGCAGCCGCACCGCCGCCCCCATGGAAGCCCGGAGGGTCTTGGGGGCAAAGGGAGAGGCGCACCCCTCCGACAGGATCACCCCGTCGAAGCCGAAGGCCGCCGCGCTGCGCACCAGGGTCCCCACGTTGCCGGGGTCCTGCACCCGCTCGAGGGCCAGATACCGCCCGCCGGGGCGGACCTCCTCCAAGGTATGGGCCGGGGTGCGGAACACCCCGAACACCCCCTGGTGGGTGCCCACATCGGCCAGTTTATCCGCCACATGGTCCTCCACCCGGTAGTGCTCCCCGGGCAGGGAAGCCAGCTCGGGGCATTTTTCGGCGGCCTGGGCGGTATAGAACAAAGTCTCCAGCTCCGCGCCCTTGGCCAGCTCGGGGCAGAGTTTCCGCCCCTCGGCCAGAAACCGTCCCTCGCTGCGGCGGAACGCCGCGCTGGAAGCCAGACGGCAGGCGTATTTGATTTTGGCATTTTCCCGGCTGGTGATGATCTCGTCCATGCTGTACCTCCTGCCTGCAAAACAAAAAGGGGCCGCGTCTGCCATGCGGAAAAACCCCGCGGCAGGGCGTTGCCCCTCGTGTTTGCCTGCCGCGTGGCCCATATACAAAAGGGACGCCCGCGTGTATACACGCGCGGGCGTCGGTCAGGATCATTTATCAGGCGTTCTTGACGGACTCGACCAGAGCGGCAAAGCTCTTGGGATCGTTGATCGCCATCTCGCTCAGCATCTTGCGGTTCAGCTCGATGCCAGCCTTCTTCAGGCCGTTCATAAAGGTGGAGTAGTTCATGCCCAGAGGACGAACTGCGTTGTTGATGCGGCAGATCCACAGGTTGCGGAACTGACGCTTCTTCATGCGGCGGCCAGCCAGAGCGTAGTTGCCGCTCTTCATGACCTGCTGCTTGGCCATCTTAAAATGCTTGCTCTTGCAGCCGTAGAAGCCCTTGGCCAGCTTCAGAATCTTCTTACGACGTTTGTGGGTCATCGTAGCGCCTTTAATACGTGCCATTTTTTATATCTCCTTTAACGTAACTGTCTGTGTTGGTGTGTAGTCGCTCAGATTCCGGAAAGATTAGCCGTAGGGCAGCATCTTCTTCAGGGCAGCGACGTTGGTGCTGTCCACATAGCTGGGCTGGCGGTAGCCGCGGGTCAGCTTGGTGGTCTTCTTGGTCAGGATATGGCTGCGGAACGCATGGCCGCGCTTGACCTTGCCGTTCTTGGTGAGCTTAAAGCGCTTCTTTGCGCCGGAATGCGTCTTCAGTTTCATTTTAGCCATTTTAAGTTTCCTCCTAAAGATTAGTCCTTATTGGGTTTCGGGATCAGCAGAATGGACATTGTCCGGCCTTCGAGCACCGGCGGCTTATCCATGCTCGCCTGGGGCAGCGCCTCGGCGAAGCGCTTGAGCACGTCGGCACCCAGGGCGCTGTGCGCCATCTCGCGGCCACGGAAGCGGATCGAGGCTTTCACCTTGTGGCCCGCAGCAAGGAACTTGGCTGTCTGGTTCACCTTGGTGTTGAAGTCGTTGGTGTCAATGTTGAGCGAGAGGCGGGTCTCCTTAACTTCGACCACCTTCTGGTTCTTCTTGGCTTCCTTCTCCTTCTTCTGCTGTTCAAAGCGATACTTGCCGTAATCCAGGATCTTACATACAGGCGGAACTGCCTGCGGCGCGATCTTGACCAGATCGAGGCCCGCCTCCTCGGCGGCGCGCATGGCCGCCTGAATGGTGACCACACCCTTCTGCTCGCCGTCGGTACCGATCAGGCGAACTTCACGATCACGGATCTGACCGTTGATTTCCAGTTCCTTCGACTTTCCAGTGGTAGCGATTGTAAATGCACCTCCAAACAATGAATCCATAGTTGCTTTCTTGGCATAGAAAACGCGGCCACCCGCAAAACGGGCAGCCGCGCACAAAATTCACAGAAAAGTGCAGCCTCAAGAGGCTGTCATTTCGGTATAGCCCGGGGCGATGGAACCCGCAAGGCGAGCGCGGCAAAGGCCGTAGCTGCTTTCTTTACCCGATGATTTTACCACGCCGGGCACACTCTGTCAAGGGCTTTTTTGCTGTTCTGCGGCCAAAAATCGCTGTTTATTCCGCCGCCGGGCCGCCCGCGTCGATCAGCCGCCCCAGGGAGAAGGCGTAGATCCCCTTATAGGTGATCTTTTTGGGGGCAAAACGCTTCTCGATGGCCAGGGCGTAGAGGTTCAGCTGGGGGCGATAGGCGGCGAGGAACTCCGCCTCGGTCTTGTGCCGGTCGGTCTTGTAGTCCAACAGTTCCAGGTGATCGGGGTAGATGAGCAATAGATCCGCGATGCCCTGGACCAGCACCCGGGCCCCCTCGGCCCCGGCGGGGGGCTCTTTGCCCTGGGCCGCCAGCACCGCCGGGGCGGGCAGGGCGGTGATAAAGGCATATTCCCGCAGGACCTTTTCCGCCGAGCGAATCCGCTCGAAGGCCTCGCTGCGGACAAAGGCGGCGATCCGTTTTTCGTCCAGCTTTTCGGCGATCTGGGGCGGGGTGAGCTTTTCGGCCACCTGCCGCTCCCCCTCGGCGCGGATGGATTCCGCCAGGGCCTCGGGGCCGCCCGCCAGCCCCGCCGCCAAGGCGGAAAAGTCGGCGTGCTCCAAAAAGGCGTGGAGGGCGGTGCCCATCTCGGCGGCGGTGAGGCCATCTTTCGAGAGGAAGGCCGGGCGCTCCAGAGTGGTCTCGTCGGCGGCGTGGACGATGCTGGTGACGCTGACCTTGGCGGGCACCTGGGCCAACCCCGCCGCCGGGTACTGCCAGCCGAAACCCTCCAACAGAGTCCTGGTCAGGGCCGGGTCTGCGGGGGCCAGCTCGGGGGCGGCGGGCTGGGCTTCTTCCCCGGGCTCGGCGGCGTCCTCCTGCACCGCGATGTCGATGACGCTGTCGGTGCGGACGAAGGAAAGTTCCAGATCCTCGGCCAGCCGCCGCAGTTTGCCGCCGCAGGGGTGGACCAGCAACGCCGCCCGGAGCCAGTCGGCAAAGCTATTCCCCTGCTGGTAGAGGGTGGGCCCGGCCCCCGCCGCCAGGAAGGCCGCCGCCCGGGCCAGGGGGTTCGCGGCCTTCGAAATGCCCAGGGGGATGGTGAGAATCAGCCGGTCCTTGGCCCGGGTCAGGGCCACATATAAAAGCCGCATCTGCTCGCTCTTGAGCTCCCGGGTGTGGACGGCGGAAAGGGCGGTATAGGCCGCTGTTTTGTAAAGGCCCTCCCCTTCCTCGGGGCGAAGGCGCAGGCCCACGCCATATTCCCGGTGGAGCAGCACCGGCTGGCGGGTGTCGGCGCTGTTGAACCGGCGGCCGGTGTTGGCCAGGAACACCACCGGGAATTCCAGACCCTTGGACCGGTGGATGGTCATAATGGTGACGCAGCCGGGCCGGGCCGAGCCAGGGGTGGTGTCCTGGCCGGTCTCGCCCCCGGCGGCCTCGGCGGCGTCGATGGCCCGCACTAAAGCGGGCACACCCCCGGCGCCGGTCCCGGCGCAGAAAGCCGCAAACCGGCGGGCGTCCTCCCGGCGGCGGATGCCGTCCGGCATGGCCCCCAGGGCCGCCAGGTAGCCGGTGGAGGCGAAGATCTCCTCCAAAAGCCGCTCCATGGGGACGCTGTGGGAGAGCCGCCGAAGCTCCCGCAGCCGCTCATAAAAGATGCGGATTTTTTCGGCGAAGGGGTCAGGGTCCTCCTGCTGGGCCAGCTGGACCACCGCGCCGTAGAGGCTGGTTTTCCTCCGGGCGGCCCGCAATCGGACCAGATCGTCCTCGGTGAAGCCGAACAGCGGCCCCAGCATGGCCGCCGCCAGATACACGTCCTGGGCGGGGTTGTCGATGACCCGCAGCAGGGCGATCAGGGGCCGGATGTGGGCCGCCTCCATCAGGTTCTCCCGGGTGTCGGCATAGACCGGGATCCCCCGGGCCTCGAGGGCCGAGGTGTAGGCGGCGAAATCCCCCCGGGCCGCTAACAAAATGCAGCAGTCTTGGTACTGGACCAGGCGGGTAGAGCCCCCGCTCCGCACCGGGAAGCCCTCCGCCACCAGGGCGGCGATCCGGTCGGCAATCCAGGCCGCATCGGTCTCGGGGGTGTCGTCGGGCAGGAACTGGGCCTCCACCCCGCCGGTGTATTCCCCCGGCGCGCCGCAGACCAGCCGCTGGCCGTCGCCGTAGGCAGTGTCCCCCAGCTCGGGGCTCATAAGCTGCTCGAAGAAATAGTTCACCCCGGCCACTACACCGGGGGCCGAGCGGAAGTTGGCGTCCAAGTTCAGTAGGGCGTTTTCGCCCTCTGTCCCCTCCGCCGGGCGGGGCCGGGCCAAGCCCCCGGGCAGCAGGGGCCAGGAATCCAATTTTTCCCGGAAGATGCTGGGGTCGGCCTGGCGGAAGCGATAGATGCTCTGTTTCAGGTCCCCCACCAAAAAGCGGTTATCTCCCGAGGGGCTGGCGAGGCACCGGTAAATGGCGTCCTGCAAAGCGTTGGTGTCCTGGTATTCGTCCACCATCACCGCGCCGAACCCGGCCCGGATCTCTCCACAGAGGGGGGTGGGCTGGCCGTCCTCCCCCCGCAAAAGCCGGAGGGCCAGGTGCTCGAAGTCGCTGAACTCCAATAGTTTCCGCTCCCGCTTTTTGGCGGTGAACCGGTCGTCGAAATCCCGCACCGCGGCGAAGAGGGCCCGCAGCCGGGGCAGGGCGGCCTGACGGTCGGTCTCAGCTTCGGCCAGGCTGCAAGGGATTAACTCGAGAATCTGGCCGAACAGCCCGGCGGCCTCTTCGGCCCGGGTTTTCACGGCGTTTTTGTGTTCCCCGGCCAGCCGCTTTTTCATCCCTTTCAGCCCCGGCAGGGGGTTCATCCCCAGCACATAGGGGGTCAAGAGATCGTAGAGGTCCTCCCACTGGCCCCCCTCCGCTAGCCGGGCCACTCGGCCCAGAAGCTGCTGGGCTGCTTCCAGCCGTTCCAGAGGCTCGGCGAACCGCTCGTTCTCGGCCCGGACGGCTTTCTCCTTGGCGGCGGGAGTCTTTTTGCTCTCGGCGGCGTCCAGCTGGGCCTGGGCAAAATCCATTTTGCAGTCGGCCAGAGCCGCCGCCACCAGCTCGCCCCCAGCTCGGGCGCACCGGGCCGCCTCGGCTAAAAGCAGGTCGTGCCAGCCGGTGGAAGAAAAGCCGTTTTCCGCCTGCCAGGGGGCCAGATAATCCTCTAACCTCCGGCGGTAATCGGGCAGGGCCCGAAGGAAATCGTAGACCTGCAAAATGGCCTCCCCGGCTGCCCGGTCGGTGCGGCCCTTGCCGTAGAGGTCGGCAAAGGCGCAGAAGTCGGGGTCCTGGTAGGCTTGTTCCAGGGTGTCGGCCAGGGCCGCCGCCCGCAGGGTCTGGACACTGCCCGGGTCGGCGGGGGTAAAGTCCGGGGGGATGTCCAGGGCCTGGAAGTACCGGCGGAGCAAATCCAAACAAAAGGCGTCAATGGTGCAGATGGGGGCCCGCTGCAACAGCATCCGCTGGCGGCGGAGCCAGGCGCTGCCGGGCTGGGCCAGGCTGCGCTGAAACAGCGCCTCGCCGATCCGTGCCCGCAACTCGGCGGCGGCGGCGTTGGTAAAGGTGACGATTAAAAGCCGGTCGGCGTCCAGAGGGCGCTCCGGGTCGGTGATAAGGCGGACGGCCCGCTCGGTGAGCACCGCCGTCTTGCCGCTGCCCGCCGCCGCGCTGACCAGCAGCGCGCCGCCCCGGTCCTCGATGGCAGCCTTTTGGGCGGGGGTCCAGTTGGGGGTGCTCATGGCTGTTTTTCCTCCTCCGTCTCGGGTGTAATCTCAAAGGGGTGGTCGGGGGCGTTCAGCTCCCGCTCGCCCACCCCCTCCTCGTGGCAGCAGATAAAGCTGTAATCGCACCAGGCACAGGGGGAACGGCTCCCCACCAGGGGGGCGGCCTCGATCTGACCGCCGTAGAGCTGCTCCCCCATCTGGCGGACCAACTCGTCCAGGTGTTCCTCGATCCGGCCCAGTTTAGCGCTGTCGGCCCGCTTGGCCTTGTGGCTGGGGTGGGAGCTGGGTTTACCGTCCTTGCAGCTGAAAGGCAGATACCGGCCGGTCTGGTCGGCGTCCATGGCCTCGAAGATTTTGGTCTCGTCCAGCAAAAGGCCGTCCAGCTCGCAGCCCCCGGCCCGGGCCGCGTCCGCCCGGGTGGCCAGTTTGGGGGCGGGGTCTGCCAAGAGATACAGCACCCCCGCGGGCTGTGCGCCGGTGAACCGGCCGCTCTCGTCCCTCGTCAGGCTGAAGAGATACAGGAGCATCTGGCAGTTCAGGCCGCAGTAGACTTCTTTCAGGTCCAGCTTTTTGGTGCCGGTTTTATAATCCACCACCCGCACCCAGCGGGTGCCGTCGGCCTCCACCCACTCGTCGGCCCGGTCCACGGTGCCCACCAGCCGGACTGTCCGGCCGTTGGAGAGCTGGTAAACCTGGGGGGTGACGCCCCCCTCCTCCCCGATTTTCAGCTCACAGGCCACCGGGGCAAAACCGCTCTGGCGCTGCTCGTCCCGCAGGTAGCAGAGAATCGAGGTCATGCTCTTGACCAGACGGGAGAGCAGATACCGCAGCCGGGCGGTGTCCTCGGGCAGAAACTTCCGGGCGTATTCCTCCACCAGGGCCGCCGCCAGATCGGCAATCTGGCCGTCGTCCAATTCAGCAAAAGGACCGGGCCGCCGGGTCTCGCAGGGGCCGTCGGGGCCGGGATGGGGGTTGGGGTCCAGGGCCATCTGGAGCACCCAGTGCATCAGGGTGCCGCTCTGGTCGGCGGAGAGCTCGGCCCGTTTGCGGGGGCGCAGGCCCAGCACATACCGCAGAAAATACCCATAGCGGCAGCTGTAATATTGTTCCATCTGGCTGGGGGAAACCTGCATCCGGTTCCCCAAAAGCCCCGCCAGGGCCGGCAGGTTCTGGACCCGGCGGGGCGGGTTTTCCTCCATCCGGCGGAGCATGGCGAGGCCCGAGGCCGCCCGCGCCCGGGCGGGGGCGTATTCCTCCAGCGCCTGGGTGAGGCTGGCTTTTTCGCTCCCCGCCAGGGGCCAGCCGCCTCCGAGGCAGTCCAGGGCCGCGGCGGGGGTGGCCGCCATGTCCGTTAATTCCAGGGCCGGGGCCGGCGGGGCCAGGGTCTCCACGATGGGCTGGGCCGCCGCGCAGAGGGTCAGACCGGCCCCTTGGGGCCAGCTGAGCCAGAGCCCCTTGGCCGGGGCGGTGAGGGCCTTGTAAAAACAGACCTGTTCCCGGACCACCCGGTTTTCAAAGCAGTCGGGCAGCTCGATCTGCTGGCGAATCAGCGCGTCCCGGTCGGCGTGGCCCAAAAGGCCGCTCTCCCCTGGGGCAGCGGGGAATTCCCCCTCCGCCAGGCCCAACACAAAGACATAGTCCGGCTCGTCCAGCCGCATCTTGCCCGCCGAGGCCAGGATCACTGCGTCCAGGCTCTGGGGGATGTGCCCGAGGTCGGAGGATCGGAGCAGCAGCCCGAACAAATCGGCGTACTCGGCCACCGTCACGGTCTGGCTCCCCAGCAGGCCCGCCATCTGGTTGAGCAGGTCCATCACCACGTTCCACTCCCGGGCGGCCTCCTCAGCGGCGGGGATGCCCCGCAGGCGGCGGATCTCCTCCACCTGGGCGGCCTGCTGTTCCTCAGCCCCGAGGGCGGTCAGGCAGAAATAGAGGGCCCGGCTCAACTGCTCGGCGGTGCCGTTTTTGGCTTTGGCCCGCAGCTGCTCCACCGGCTCGATGAGGAAGGCCCGGGCTCTTTCGGCGGCGTCCCGGGTTTCGAGTTCTTCTTCGGTCAGGTTGTCCGCCGCCCCGAAGCCCCGGGGGTTTTTCTCAAAGGGCTGGCGCCAGGCCGCCGCGCCGGGGGACCAGGTATAGGCGTAGTTTTCCAGGGCGCAGACCTCGGCCTCTTCCAGCTTGCACAGGCCGGTTTTGGCCAGAGCGGTGAGATTTTCGGTGTAATCCATCCCCCGGACCAGATCCAGCAGCGCCCGCACCGCCGTGGCCGGGGCGCTGAATTCGGGGGTGGTGGCTTCGTCGCAGTAAAGAGGGATCTCCGCCATCCGGAACTCATACCGCAGGGCGGCCCGGTATTTTTCGAGATCCCGGCAGACCACCGCGATCTTGCCGCACCGGACCCCCTGCCGCATCAGACGGCGGATGGCCCCGGCGGCGGCTCGGGCTTCCTCCTCCCGGCTGGGGGCCGGGTAGAGCCGAATTTCCTTCGCCGGGGTGGGAACAGGATTGCAGCTGTCCCAGGCGATCAGCTGGCCCACTGCCGCGAGACCGGGGGCCTCTCTGTGGCGCAGATCCTCCCGCAGGCAGAGGGGAGCGGCCACCTCGGCCCCGTTTTTCCGGGCCAGGGTTTTCAGCTGGGCCGCCACCCGCTTGGCCCCCGAGAAAAGGCTCAGGTCCCCCTCGGCCAGGGGGGCGCCGTCGTCGCAGAGGGCCACCGTCACCTCGGGCAGGGCGGCCAGCATGGCCCCCATCAGCCGCTTTTTGGGGGCGTTGAAGGTATCGAACTCGTCGATGAACACCGCCCGCCCTTCGAGAAATTCGGGCAGCTGGCCTCGGCCCGCCGCATCCTCCAGCCGCTGGGCGGCCAGCTCCAGCCGGTCGGAGGGGTCCATGCCGGTCTGGGTGAGGAGGGTCTCATACCCCTGGAAGATGAGGGCCAGTTCGGTGAGTTTGGTTTTTTCGGCGCCGCAGTTCTGGGCCAGATCGTAGAGCTGGCCGCCGGTGAGCCCGGCGCTTTTCAGCTCGTCGATGGTCTGGGCCGCCATCTGGCAGAAGGCCGCGCTCCGCCGGTGGCGGTAGTAGTAGTGGACGTTGTCCTGCAATTCCTCCAGCGCCCGGCGCACCAGCACCGCCCGGCCCGCGTCGGTCAGGGTTTCCACCGCCGCGCCGCCCTCCTGTTCCAGAATCCGCTCCGCCAGGCTGGTGAAGGAGAAACTCTCCACCCAGCCGGATAATTCGTCCCCCAGCTCCCGGTAGAGCCGGGCCTCGGTGCTGGAGGTAAACTGCTCAGGCACCAGCAGGATGCTGGGCTGCTCCGCCTCGGCCCGGGCCCGCAGCTGGGCGTAGAGGTGGGTGGTCTTGCCGCTGCCGGACCCGCCCAAAACCAGTTTTAACATAACAGCCCTCCCTGAGAAATCAATTTCGGCCCCTATTGTACCACAAAGCGGGGAAAAACACCCGTTTTTCTTTGCACCCGGGGCTTATCTGTGGTAAGATAAAGTTATATTTCCCCCGCCGCAACGGCAGCGACAGAAAGGACATCCATGAAGATTTTAGCAGTAGATTACGGCGACAGCCGCACCGGGCTGGCGGTGTGCGACCCCAGCGAGCTGCTGGCCACCCCCCTGAAACCCCAGATTGAAGAAAAATCCATGGCCAAGGTGGCCGCCAAGGTCTGCGAGGCCGCCAAGGAAAACCGGGCCCAGCTGATTGTTTTGGGCCTGCCCCGAAACATGGACGGCACCGAGGGCGCCCGGGCCCAGAAAAGCCGGAAACTGGGGGCCATGCTGGAAGAGATGAGCGGCCTGCACGTCCGGATGTGGGACGAGCGCCAGACTACCATCACCGCCGCAGGCATCCTGAGTGAGAACGGCACCTTCGGCAAAAAGCGGAAGGCCATTCTGGACGCGGTGAGCGCCTCGGTCATTCTGGAAAATTATCTCGCCTGGCGGAAGAATCACCCCGGCGAGGAATAACTCCCAGCCTTTTCAACCGACAAGGGGCCGCCCGGTGGAAAATTCACCGGGCGGCCCCTTGCTTTGTCTTTTGTTATCCTTCGGGCTGATAGGACGCGATGGTCACGCTGTTGATGGTGACCGCCCCGGTGGTCTGGCCCGACTCATCGGTCTGGAGCTGGGTCTGGGCGATGGTGTCCACCACTTCCATCCCCTCATATACCTGACCAAAAACGGTGTCGGTGTAATCGAGATAAGGCGCGCCCCCCGCGGCCTGGTAGGCGTCCATGACCTCCTGCCGGTAGCCCTGGGCGGTCATCTGGTCGGTGAGTTCCTGATCCAGCCCGCCGGGCAGGGTCTGCATCACATAAAAGACGCTGTACCCCAGCCCGTCCTCCGCCGTGGCCGCGCAGAGGGCCCCCGAATAGTGGTGGAGCTGGTCGGTGGCCTCCACCGGGTAACCCTTGCCGTTCCAAAGGGTGGTCACCTGGCCGTCGGCGGTCTGCCCGGCCTCAATCACAAAGCCCGATTCGGTGCGGGTGAAGGTCAGGCCATTGTAGTAGCCCCCCTGGGCCAGACCGATGAAATTCTCGCAGGCCTGGGGCGCCAGATCCGGGTAGAGCACCGCCCGGAACTGCCCCGCCGAAGTATCAAAAATGGCGATGGTATCCCCCGCCGACGGGCCCGCGAACTGGCGCTCGGCAGACTGGACCGTCGGGCGGTCGATCTTGGTATTCCCCTCGCTGGTTTTGCCGCAGCCGGCCAGGGCCAGCGCCGCCGCCAGGGCCAGCCCCAGGGCCAGCCAGCGAATTTTAGGATGCATAATTATCACCTTGCTTCATATCCTTGTATTGTGTCCGCCAGAAAGCGGACCCGCCCGGCCCGGCGGGAGCGCCCCGCAAAGCCGGTGTATTTTTTAGTATAGCATAAAAAACGGTGGGACGCGAGGGTCTGTCCCGGTAAAATTTGAGGGCCGGTTTTTCCGCAATTCCCATCTTGACGAGCGGAACAAAAAACGCTACACTATACTCGTAACAGGGGCCGGCCAAAGGCCCAATCCCCCACAA
>HHCFC01400__coassemble_1210_pt1 | contig 50515 bp, 45 predicted proteins | sample HHCFC01400__metabat2_high_PE_029 | metagenome-assembled genome bin HHCFC01400
CCAAATAAGCGGCAAAATACCGCCCTGTAAGGTCAATATAGCATATTGGTTACGAAAATGTCAACGAAAATAGCGGTGATATATTTCGGATTGTAAGACCAGTGAAAAATTAGCCCGGAATTTCAGCGATTGTACTATTTTTTCAGGTGTGAAACGCTTTTTGCGCCGCTTTTTCTCGAAAAAGCGGCAAATCCTCATCAGCGCGGGCAACAGAAAAAGGCCGCCTTTCGGCGGCCTTTTGAGTTTGTGCGGGAATTAGTCGTGGGTGCGGTTGGCGATCTCGTCGCAGACCTTCTGGATGAAAGCGTCCAGCTCCATGGTGGTGGTTTCGCCCTTCCGGTCGCGGACCGAGACGTTGCCGGCCTCGGCCTCCTTGGCGCCCAGGACCAGCATATAGGGCACGCGGTCCACCTGCTGGGCGGCGCGGATCTTGTAGCCGATCTTCTCGTTGTCCGAGTCCAGAGCCACACGGATGCCGGCCTCGGCCAGCTTGTCGGTGACGGACTGGGCATACTCCAGGGTCTTCTCGGAGACGGGCAGAACCTTGACCTGGGTGGGGGCCAGCCAGGTGGGGAAACGGCCCTTGGTCTCCTCGATCAGGTAGGCCATGAACCGGTCAATGGAGCCCAGGATGGCCCGGTGGAGCACCACAGGGGTCTTTTCGGTGCCGTCGCTGTCCACATAGGTCAGGTGGAACTTGGCCGGCAGGCAGAAGTCCAGCTGGCAGGTGGACAGGGTGTACTCAGCGCCCACGGCGGGCCGGACGTTCACGTCCAGCTTGGGGCCATAGAAGGCTGCCTCGCCGATCTCCTCGGTGAATTCGATGCCCAGCTCGGTCAGAACTTCCCGCAGAGCGGTCTCGGCGTGGTTCCACATGGCGTCGTCGTCATGGTACTTCTTCTTGTCGGCGGGATCGCGCAGGGAGAGGACGCAGCGGTAATCGGTGATGCCGAAGTCACGGTAGACCTCAAAAATCAGGTCGCAGACGGCGGCCACTTCGCTCTTGATCTGGTCGGGGGTGACGAAGAGGTGGGCGTCGTTCTGGCAGAAGTGACGGCCGCGCTCGATGCCCTTCAGGGTGCCGCTGGACTCATAACGGAAATCGTGGGCAATCTCGCCGATCCGGATGGGCAGCTGGCGGTAAGAGTGGGGCCGGTTGGCGTAGATCATCATGTGGTGGGGGCAGTTCATGGGACGCAGGACGTAGCTCTCGCCCTCCATCTCCATGGCGGGGAACATGTTCTCCCGGTAGTGATCCCAGTGGCCGGAGGTCTTGTAGAGGTTGACGGTGCCCACGCAGGGGGTCATGACGTGCTGATAGCCCCGGGCACGCTCCTTGGCCTTGATATAGTTCTCCAGCTCCTGCCAGACGGTGTAGCCGTTGGGCAGGAACATGGGCAGGCCGCGGCCCACCAGATCGTCGGTCATGAATAGGCCCATCTCTTTGCCGATCTTGCGGTGATCCCGGGCGCGGGCCTCTTCCTGCTGCTTCTCCCAGGCTTCCAGCTCTTCCTGGCTGCGGAAGGCTACGCCGTTGATCCGGGTCAGCATCTTGTTGTCCTTGTCGTTCTTCCAGTAAGCGCCGGACTGCTGGGTGATCTTAAAGGCCTTCAGGGCCTTGGTGTAGGTCAGGTGGGGTCCGATGCACATATCCACATACTCGCCCTGCTGGAAGAAGCTGAACTCGGTCTCATCGGCCAGATCGGCCATGTGCTCCACCTTGTACTTCTCCTTGCGGTCGGCCATCAGCTTCTCGGCCTCGGCCCGGGGCAGGATAAAGGGCTTGATGGCCAGGTTCTCCTTGACGATCTTCCGCATCTCTTTCTCGATGGCGGCCAGGTCGTCGTCGGTGAGCTTGGTGTCGCCCAGGTCTACGTCGTAGTAGAAACCGTTCTCAGTGGCGGGGCCGAAGGCGAAATCCGCCTCGGGGTACAGCCGTTTGATGGCCTGGGCCATCACATGGGCCGCCGTGTGGCGCAGGACATGGAGTTCTTCCTCCTGGGGGCACTCGGCGACAACGCCGTCTTTGTAGATGATTTTCATAGCGCAGTCTTTCCTTTCACGATAAAATAAGCCGCGGTAAAATAAAAAGCGCTCCATCCCGCAAAATCTGCTACGGGATGAAGCGCCTGAACGTTTTAAAAAGCTCAGGGAAACTCCACGGTTCCACCCGAATTGCACCAGCCCAAAGGGCGGCGCCACTCGCTGTGCTGTAACGGGCGCACCCGGCAGGGGTTCGCCCCTGCGCTCCGCGGTGGTAGGGGGCAGGCCGGCCAGCGGGGCTGCTCGCAGCGCGCCGCACAAGCGGCGGCAGCCCTCTCTGGACGCGCCGGGTTCTGCTCCGGTTTGTCCGCATCCATGCTTTAAACAGGATGAAGTTACGTTGATTGTAGCATAGCCGGGCCCAAAAATCAAGCCTGCCGGTGAAGTTTGGGGCCGGGCCTCCCGGAGCGGAAAAGACCCGGCCCCGGATAAGAGCCGGGACAGGGCCTTTTCACACAGGATCAGGATTTAGGAGAAAAAGAAGATAGCGGAAAGAATCGGTTACTCCACATCCTGGAGAGCGTCAAAATTTTCCTCTCCGGTGCGGATCTTAACCACCCGGGTGACGTTGTAGACAAAGATCTTGCCGTCGCCGATGTGGCCGGTATAGAGCGCCTTTTTGGTGGCTGCAATCACGGAATCCACCGGGATCTTGGAGACAATGACCTCGACTTTGACCTTGGGCAGCAGGTTGGTGTCCATGGGGATGCCGCGGTACTTCTCGCTGGAGCCCTTCTGGATGCCGCAGCCCATCACCTGGGTGACGGTCATGCCGGTGACGCCCAGCTCGTTGAGGGCGTTTTTCAGCTCGTCAAACTTGCTCAGCTTGAGGATGATGGAAATCTTGTGCATGCCGGTATCGGTCTCGCCCAGGGCGGGAATGGTCTTTTCCTGGACCACAGGCACGGCAGCGGCCATCTGGTGTGCCGAGGCTTTGGCGGGGTCGTCCTCGCCCAGATCGGTGTTCTCGTTGACAGACATGGTGCCGATGGTAGCGTCCTGGATGGCGAAACCAGCATAAGCGGAAGCCAGGCCGTGCTCGTGGATGTCCAGACCGTCCAGCTCCACCTCGGCGGGAACCCGCAGGCCGATGGTCTTGTCGATCAGCTTAAAGACGATAAACATGATAATGAGGACGTAGACATCCACGGTCAGGATGCCCAGGGCCTGGGTGCCCAGCTGGCTCAGGCCGCCGCCGTAGAACAGGCCCTTGCCCACGCCGTTGTTGCCGGTGGAGAACAGGCCCACGGCCAGGGTGCCCCAGACGCCGTTGGCGAAGTGAACCGAGACCGCGCCGACGGGGTCGTCGATCTTGGCGACGTTGTCGAAGAACTCCACCGACAGAACCACCAGCACGCCGGCCACGGCGCCGATGGCAAAGGCGCCGAAGGGAGAGACGCAGTCACAGCCGGCGGTAATGGCCACCAGACCAGCCAGAGCGGCGTTCAGGGTCATGGAGACATCGGGCTTGCCGTACCGCACCCAGGTGAAGATCATGGCCACACAGGTGGCAACGGCGGCGGCCAGGTTGGTGTTGAAGCAGACCAGACCGGTGAGCGTCATAGCCTCGTCGGTGGACAGAGCCAGGGAAGAACCGCCGTTAAAGCCGAACCAGCAGAACCAGAGGATAAAGACGCCCAGGGCGGTGGCGGTCATGTTATGGCCGGGGATGGCGTGGGCTTTGCCGTCCTTGTCGTACTTGCCGATCCGGGGGCCCAGCATCCAGGCGCCCAGCATGGCGATGATGCCGCCCACGTTGTGCACTGCGGCCGAGCCGGCGAAATCGTGGAACCCAAGGCCCGCCAGCCAGCCGCCGCCCCAGATCCAGTGGCCGGAGATGGGGTAGACCAGCAGGGAAATGGCGGCGGAGTAGACACAGTAGGCCTTGAAGTTGGTGCGCTCAGCCATGGAGCCGGAGACAATGGTGGCGGCTGTGGCGCAGAAAACGGTCTGGAACACGGCGTAAACCCAAAGGGGAATATCCAGCCCCAGATGGCTGTAATCCCCCAGCATAAAGGGATCAAAGCCGCCGATCAGGGCGCCGGTGCCGCCGAACATCAGCCCGAAGCCCACCAGCCAGTAGCAGGGGGTGCCGATGCAGAAGTCCATCATATTCTTCATCAGAATATTGCCGGTGTTCTTGGCACGGGTGAGGCCCGCTTCACACAGGGCGAAGCCTGCCTGCATGAAGTAGACCAGAAACGCTCCCACGAGCGTCCAACAGGTGTTGATTGCGTTGAACATGCTATAACCTCCCATTCAGTTGTGTTGGCCGGCCCGGCGGTTCTCGCTTCCGCCCGGGCGGCCCGCCGATCGGGGAGCCCTCTATTCTCTCTGAACGGCGATGCCAAACAAAAAGGCGCTGACAGAATTGCTTCTGTCAGCGCCTTTGCTTGCGATGGTGCGAGTATAGCCTTTTGTTTTCAAACTGTCAATGGACTGTTCACAGATTTTCCATTTTTGACAATCCTGCCCGGAAAAGAAGAGAAAACTTCGGCAGTTTGCGTTTTCCAAACACTCAATCGGCCTGTGCTTTTTTGTTTTGCGCGGCCTCGGCCTTTTTCCCCTCGCGGATCTCCTCCCGCTTGGCCTCGCGGCGTTCCTCGGCTTTTTCGGCCCGGGCGGTCTTCATCTCGGCGTGGAGCAGGATGCTCATGGCGGCGCGCAGGGCAAAGGTCAGCCCCAGCAGCAGCACGGTGGCCAGCTCCGGCTGGAGGATGGTCTTGGTCACCTCGGCTGCCAGCAGGAATTCCAGCGCGGTGGTCAGGCCGCTGCTCATCTCCAGATGGAAGTCATAGTCGTCGTGGAACAGCGACACGCGCAGATAATGATAGGTGGATTTAAACAGGCTGAAAATGATGATGAACAGGCCGATGATTTCGGCGATCAGGGCGATGAGCGGGACGACAATCGCCAGGATGGAGTCCAGCCCGTTTTCCAACAGCTCCAAAAAGTTTATCACAAAAAACCATACCTTTCTTCCGCGCAGGTCTTCGACCGGGGCCGGCGGAGTCCCCGGAGCAAACATGTCTTCTAATATACCGGTTTTGGGCCAGAAAGTCAATTCGTGGCGGCTGGGGGCAAAAAGCTTTGCCCGGGGAGAGGCTCAACGGCCGGAAAGAAGCCGGCAGTACCCGTTCAGCCGGGTGAGAGAGGGAGTCTCCTCCATCATCATGCCGGAGAGCCGCAGCTGGATCTCGCCCTGGCGGTCGTGCTCCCAGGGGAACTCGATCTGCACCAGCTGGCCGGTTTCGATCATCTGGTCCAGAGCCTGCTCCACGGCGGGCTGGGCGGTGTTTTTCACCCGGGAAGCCCAGAAATGGTAGCTCTCACAGGGGGAGAAAAATTCCGGCATAGCCAGCAGTTCCTGCATAGTGGGGTCCATGATCATCTCCCGGCGGCCGTCTTTTTTGTGCATTTCCAGGGTCCAGTAGCCCACCTTGAGGCTGCGCAGAAGATCCTGGTTGGACTCCTGCATCAGCATCCGGTATCGCCGTTCGTTCCGTTCCTGGTTCATCCGGGTCAGAAGGAACCCGGCCAGAACCCGGATCTGGGAGTCATCGTGGATGCAGTAGCGGGGGTTGTCCACCCCCAAAAAGCCCACGGTTTTTCCGTTGGCCCGCAGGGGAACGGCGATCAGACGCTGGATGTCCTGGTCGGTCAGGTCCGCCCATTCCTGGGGGCTGACGGCCCGCAGGGAGTCCAGCCCGAAGAGGATCACCGACTGATCCTGATCAAAGAGGGTCAGCCACCGGCCCAGCTGGTGGGGGCCCACCTGCTGGAGCTTCTGCTTCTGGGGCGAGACGTTGACGGCGCACCACTCGTAGGTGTTGGTCCAGCAGTTGGGGCGGGTGGCGCTGGGCTCGAAGAGATAGGCCCGGTCCGCCTGGTAAAAGTCCCCCATCAGGGCCAGAACCCGATTCACCGCCTCGGCGTAGTCGGCGCAGACCGAGAGGGCGTTCATCCCCTCCACAATCTTCTCGGCGAAGTTCAGCCGCTCCCGGGCGGCCTGGCTGACGTATTCCTGTTTGGTGATGTCCAGCCCCACTTCCAGCCGGGCTTTCCGCCCGCGGTAGGTCAGAATTTTGTCTTTTAACAGGAAATGCCGCTGGCAGTAGGGGTTTTCCTGCTCCCAGAGAGAGAAGGTGTTCTGGTACAGCTGGTTGTTGTTGCAGAAGGGGCAGGGGCTGTCCCGGCCCCGCAGGACTTTATAACAGGGTTTGCCCTTGTAATCCTGAACCCCGAAAAGCCGCTGCCCGGCGGCGTTCAGGTAGTAGAGCTGATAGGTCTCCAGATCGCAGAGATAGAAAAGATCGTTTTCGGCGTTCAGAATGGCCTGGGTGATCTCTCCATCGGAGGGCTCGGCCCCGCCCGGGGCGGGGGCGGCGGGAGGCGCCGGGGGCAGGGGCAGGGAATGGGCCCCCTCGTTTATAAACCGGCGCTCGAACTCCGCGGCGGTGCAGGGGTGGGAGAACAGATACCCTTGCAGCAGATTGCAGTGGAGCCCCTGGAGCACCTGCAATTCCTCGAGGGTCTCCACCCCCTCGCAGCAGGCCCGCACCTGGTTGCTCTCGGCCAGTTCCAGAATGTTGTTCAAAAGCCGGTAGTTGTAGGCGCTGTTCTGGATGCCCGAGACAAAGCACCGGTCGATCTTGATCTCGTCGATGGCCATTTCTTTCAGCCGGCTCAGGCTGGAATATCCGGTGCCGAAATCGTCCACCGAGATCTCAATGCCCTGTTTGCGCCAGCGGCGGAACAGCCGGTTCAGATGGGGGTAATCGGCCAGCTCCATGCTCTCGGTGACCTCGATGGTCAGGGCGCTGCCGGGGACCCCACTGTTCCGCACCAGATCCAGCACGTCCTCCTCGATGGAGGCCTGTTCCAACTGGCGGTAGGACATATTCACCGAAATATGGAACTGGGGGATCCGGGCCCGCCAGCGCCGGCAGGCCCGCAGCGCCTGGCGGAGCACCCAAAGCCCGGTGGAGCAGATCAGCCCGCTCTGTTCCAATACGGGGATCATCTCGCTGGGGGAGACCACCCCCAGCTGGGCCGAGCGGTAGCGCAGCAGGGCCTCGGCCCCGTAGAGGGTGTATTTCTCGGCCCGGAACTGGGGCTGGAAGTAGACCTCAAACCCCTCGAACCCGGCCTGGATGCTGGCTTCCAGGGCCTCCCGCAGTTCCAGCTGGCGCAGCTTTTTCTCGTAGATTTCGGGGGTGAAGAAGGTCAGAACCCCCTTGCCCCGGGCCTTGGAGCGGTCCAGGGCGGTCTCGGCATACTGAAGCAGCAGATGCTCGTCGGCAATATGATAGTCGGTGTAGGAGACGCACCCGGCCGAGATGGTGCACTGGCCGCAGACCCGGTCCTGGACCCGGTCGAAGAGGGTGGAGACCTGCTCGGCCGAGAAGCCCGGCAGGTTGAGGGCGAACCAGTCGCCGTTGATTCGGTAGACAGGCACCTGATGGCGGACTTCGTCCCGGATTACCTGGGCCACATCCGCCAGAACCGCGTCGCCGAAACTGCGGCTGTCCCGCATGTTGATGGTTTTAAGGTTGTCCACCCCGATCAGGAGCAGGTAGCCGGGGGCTAGGGTGGAGAGGAGCTTCCGGGATTCCTTTTTCAGCTCAAGGTTACTGTAACTGCCGCTGGGCTGGATGGGGCTGCCGATGGTCAGCTGGCCCAGGATATAGGCCAGCCGCCCGCTCTCGGTGCAGTAGGCGGTGCCACAGCTGTTCACCCAGCTGCTCCGCCCCTCCCGGTTCAGCACCCGGTAGTTGATGCTGTAATGCTGGATCTTCCGGCTGAGCAGGTCATCCATGGTTCGCTCCAGCCGGGCCACGTCGTGAGGGTTGACCCCCTGCCGCCACTCGGTCAGGGTGCAGACCAGCTTGTGCACCGAGAACAGATCGTCGGCGGCTTCGATGTTCCGGGAAAAATGTACCAGATTCTGGTCGAAGTCATAATAAATGTAATAGCCCCCGGTGCTCTGGCTGAATTGATCCAGCAGGGTGTGCACCGTTTGGAGCGAGCCCGCAAGTAGATTGCACATGATTTTTTCGTCCCCCAAAATCAATAGACAATACAACTTTATTATAGCACTGCTTTGAAGAAAGTGCTATTGTTTCAGGGAAAAGAAAGGGGGATTTTGTGGGAAAAGCAGAAAAAACCTACCCTGCCCCGGGCAGTCACAGATCCGAGGACCCGCCGGGCCGGGGAATACCCTAAAAAACAGGCCCGGGCGCCTGTACAGAACAGACGCCCGGGTCCACACAAAAAAGAGAAAGGAAAACGCTTCAAAAAGCTCAGAGGGAAGCCAGATGGTTGCCCAGCTCACGGCCGAGGGTCAGGCAGATGCCGATGCTCACGCCGGGGATGGGGGTGACGTAGGCGGGGCCGAACCGCATGCCGCAGGTGTTGCCGGTGGCGTACAGGCCGGGGATGGGCTCGTAGTCCTCGCCCAGAACCTGCTGGTCGTTGGTGGTCACAAAGCCGCCGGTGGTCACCAGGGCAAAGCCCAGGCTGGGGGTGGTGACGTGGGCGAAGAAGGGGCCCTCGGCCACCGGGTTCAAAAACCGGGGATCCTTGCCGAAGTCGGTGTCCACCCCGGCGGCGCACAGCTCGTTGTAGTGCTCCACCGTCTCAGTGAGCACGCCGGCATCCACACCGATTATCCCGGCCAGATCCTCGATGGAGTCGGCGCAGTACCAGCCATTGGCCCCGGCCGCGCCGGCGGTGCGGGCCGCCTCGAAGTTGGCCTCCATGGCGGCGACGGTCTCGGCGTTGGTGTAGTCGAAGGCCTGGTGGCCGGGGAAGCCCCGGCGGATCTGGCTGGGGTAGGTGCTGTCGTAGATGGAGGTAATGTTGCCCCGCTTGGTCCGGGCCATAAAGAAGCCGTTCAGCTCAGGGCCGGCGAAGGCCTCGTTCTGGAACCGCTGGCCGTTCTTGTCCACCCAGAGGGGGCCGGGGATGTAGTCGGGCACCACAGCGGAGTCAAAGTTCATGGAGGAGATATCCGGCTCCAGACGGCCGCCGGCCCAGACGCCCATCTGGATGGCCGAGCCGTCCCGGCCGAAGGGAGCAGAGAAGCCTTCCTCGCCGGTGAACATCCGGTTGACCCCGGGCAGCAGGTCGGCCAGCATCTCCTGGTTGCCGCCGAAGCCGCCGCCCGCCAGGACCACGCCCCGGTCGGCCAGGATTTTAATATAGCTGCCGTCCTCCTGCTGGGCGATGACGCCGATCACCCGGTCGCCGTCCTTCACCAGCTGGACGCCCTTGGTGCTGAACCGGACGCTGACCGAGGGGCAGTTGGCCTCGATGTAATCCAGGTTGTCCCGGCTCAGATCCTTCAGCTCCAGCTGGCCGGGGGTGTTGTTGGCCATTCCCTCGCCGTTCCAGCTGGCCTCCCACCACTGAATCTCGCCGGGGTAGTAGCGCAGGCCGTTGTTCAGCTGGTGGATGGCGGATTCGGTCTCGGGCCAGTAGGGGGTCCGCACCTTGTCCAGGGTTTCCTGTTTGACGGGGGAGAGGTACCAGTCCACCGCGTCGCCGCTGTGCTGGGCGAACTTCATAATCAGGGCGGGGTTAGCCTTGTTGTGGGTCTGGAGCATCCAGTTATTGACGAACTCCACCGGGTCTACCTGGGGAATGCCCTTGCTGGCCAGGATCTTGGAGTTGATGTGGCCGATGTCATGGCCCACAGTCCACCAGCTGTCCCGGGACATGGACTCCAGGGCCACGGCGTTCACCCCAGCCTCGCCCAGGGCGCGGAGGGTGCTCAGGCCCGCGTAGCCGAAGCCCACGATGGCCACTTCGGTCTCGATGGTCTCGGCGATCTCGCTGTCGGGGATGGGATCGGGGGCGGTGCGCCAGCTGGAAGCAGCGGCGTCGTCCACCGGGATCAGGACGCTCTCCCCCTTGGCCTGGGCCAGACAGGCCTGGGCGGCCTGCTGGACGGCGTTGGAGGTGACGGTGGCCCCCGAGACGGAATCCAGCTCGGCGCTCTGGCGGTCCAGGATCTGGGCGGTGAACTGATCGCCCAGACCGGCGCCGATGCCCTCGGTCTCGCCCGACACGTCGATGACCACGTCGGTAATCTTGTCGGCGTCCACAGTCATGGTGACCGTGACGGTGTTGATGCCCTGGGCGGTGGCGCTGTATGTACCGGGCTTATAGGCCCCGGCAGCGGTCGAAGCGCTGGCGGCCTGGTCGGAGCCCAGATTGGTGAGCAGGCCGGTAGCGGCCGCGCCCACCACGGCGCCCGCAGCGGCGCCGCAGAGAAAATCGCGTCGGGAAATGGTTTTCTTTGCCATGATGTGCAGTTCCTCCTCCATCGTATAGGCGGTGTGTTGTTTGTGGATATTTTAACATAGTGGCGGGGGAGGGGGAATTATCATTCCGCGGATTTGTCCTGACAAAAAAACCGGAGTGTCAAGGTGTGACACTCCGGCAGGAATTATACATTAGAATCGGGGGGCTGCTCGGGCCCCAGCCGGGCCCGCAGCAGGGCGGCGATCTCTTCGCTGAGATAAGGCAGGTCCCGCATGGGTTCGGTGCCGTGCCAGATGATGAGGTTGGCAATCCCCGCGGCGAAAAACTCCACCAGGAACTGGGTGTCCCGGACGCTCAGGCGGACGCTGGCGGGGTATCGCCGCAGCAGTTCCTGGACAAAGTTGCGGGCGCTGTGGATGATGAACCGCTCGTGGTTGACCCGCTTGGGCCCGTTGAGGCCTCGGTTGATCCGCTCGTGGAAGTCGAGAAAATCCTCGATGTACAAAACGATGGCCTGGGCGGCAGTCTGGGCCCGGCTGCATTTGCGCAGGGCCCGGCGGAGCCCCCGCTCGAAGATCAGGTCCATCACGGCGTTGATGTCCTCGAAATAATAATAGAAGGTCTGGCGGGAAACCCCGCAGGCGTTTACCAGATCCTGGACGCTGATCTTGTCCGGGTGGCGGGTGCGGCTCATCTCTTCCATCGCCTCGGCGATCTTGGTGCGAATGTCTGTTGCCATGTGGGATGCCTCCTCTGTGCCCTTATTATAGCAAGCCCGGGCGAGGGGGCGCAATCCCAAAAACACGATTGCAAAAACGAAGAGTATAAACAGTGTTAAGATATACAAAAAGTATCTGAAAGGCGAAGGAGGAGGCCGGTTTGCCGCCGATTCGCTGCACAAAAATAAAAGCCCCCGGCGGGATACGCCGGGGAGAAAAAACACGGGGCCCCTGGGAAAGCCCGCAGAGCGGGATTTTCTGGGGTAGAGGAGGAATGACGGAGCGGTATGAGAAAAGCCCGATCGGAACCGATCGGGCTTTTTGAATGGAGCGAAATCCATTCCGACGTGGTGGGCCAGCCAGGACTTGAACCCGGGACCAAGCGGTTATGAGCCGCCAGCTCTGACCAACTGAGCTACTAGCCCGCGCCTTTGCTCCATACAATATAGCATGGTGCACCTATGTATTATACCAAAAAGCCCGCCGGATGAAAAGACCTTTTTCGCCCCGGCGCGCCTCTCAATGGGTGCGGTGGGCCTCCAGCTTCTGGGCCATAAACTCGTCCAGCATCTCGGGCGGGAAGACTGGCTCTGGCGAGCCAAAGGCCTCCCGGATAAAGAACAGGGTCACCACCGTCTGATTCCCCGGGTCCAGCCGGAGGGTGTAGAGGGTGTCCACCGGCTGCTGGGTGGGCCGGTGGAGGGTCAGATGGAGGGTGAAGCTGCCGTCCTGCTCCCGGGTGCATTCGTAGGCGAAAATCTCCTCCTCCTGGGGGGCGGCCAGCCGGTCGAAGCACTCGTCCAGGGCCAGGTCGGTGCGGAACTCGCTGCATCCCGCCGGGCCGTACTCGCTGCGGCGGCGCTTCTCCTGTTGCTTGAGTACAAAGACCAGCACCACCGCCGCCCCGATCAGCAACACCGCCGAAATCAATCCGTTCATCCTCTGCCTCCCTTTGCGCCCGCCCGGCGCACACAAAACCTTTTCCATATTGTAACACAAGCCGCGGCGAAATGTGTTATAATACTAAAAATTTTTGATTTTTGCGTCCGGCTGCCCCGGCGCTGAAACGGAGGGAACCCCATACCCATGAAACTCAAGTTTACCCGCAAGACCTGGTATTTCTGTCTTTTGGTGGCGGCTGCCGCCACGCTGCTCAACGGCCTGGCCGTCCTGACCGGGCAGGACTTCTCCTTTTTGGAGATGTGCTCCTTCTGCCTGACGGCCCTGTCGGCCCTCTTCCTGGCCGCGGAGAAGGGCTCGGACCCCAGCCGTAAGCGGAATTATTTCGGCGTCTTTCTGTTTTTGATGGCCAGCTATCTCTTTGCCGGGTGGCTGGGCTATCTCTGCGCGGCCCTGGCCTGGCCGCTGCTGCTCTATACCGCCGCTGGGACGGGCGCGCCGGTCTCCCGGCAGCTGCGGCTGGTCTGCGGGGCCGAGGGCCTTCACCTGCTTTTTGTGCTGCTGGCGGGTTACGGCGGCTTTGAGTCGGCTCAGTTCTGGGCCAATCTCTTCTGGGTGTTGCTGGCGGTGGCCCGGGGCTGGGGCGCTCTGACCCTCTACCGCGCCCAGGAGGACACCTGATGCCGGGGACCAAAACCCGGCCCTCGCCCCGCCGTACCTCCCGGCATCGCCGCCGGAAAACCCTCACCCGTCGGGCCTTTCTGGCGGGGGCGGCGGCGGTCTGCGGCGCGGGGGCCCTCTGGGCGGTCCGGCAGGTTCTGCCCGGGCTGGCAGGGGAGACCCGGCAGCAAAACCCGGCTCTCCCCGCCGCCGGAGAATACCGGGCGGTCTGGATCAGCTATCTGGAATGGCAGGGGATGGACTTCTCCTCGGCGGATGCCTTCCGGGCCGGGGTGGCCGGGATGCTGGACAACTGCCGGGCCCTGGGGCTGAACACCGTCATCGCCCAGGTGCGGCCCTTCGGGGACGCGCTCTACCGCAGCAATTTGTTCCCCTGGAGCCACATCTGCACCGGCACCCAAGGCCAGGACCCGGGGTTTGACCCGCTGGATATCCTGCTCACCGAGGCCCACAGCCGGGGCCTGTCGGTGGAAGGGTGGATCAACCCCTACCGGCTCCAGGCCTCGGGAGTGCTCGCCAGCCTGGCCGCCAATAACCTGGCCAACCTCCACCCCGAGTGGGTGGCCCAGGTAAACGGCGGACTTTATCTGAATCCCGCCATCCCTGCGGCGGCGGACTATGTGGTCCAGGGGGTGGCCGAGCTGGTCCAGAATTACCCGGTGGACGGGGTCCACTTCGACGATTATTTCTACCCCACCACCGACCCGGCCCTGGATGCGGCTCAGTTCGCCGCCAGCGGGGTGGCCGACCTGGCCGGGTGGCGGCGGGCCAACGTCACCGCTCTGGTGAAGGCCGCCCACGACGCCGTCAAGGCCCAGGACCCCACCCTCCGGTTTGGGGTCAGCCCCCAGGGCAACCCCGACAACGACCGGAACCAGCAGTACAGCGACATCGACGCCTGGCTCACCGCCGAGGGGGAAAACGCGGTGGTGGATTATCTCTGCCCCCAGATCTACTGGGGGTACGGCTATACCCTCAGCAATGGGTCGGACCGGTTCGCCTTTGAGAACATCCTGCCCGAGTGGCTGGGGCTGCCCCGGGCGGCGGGGGTGGCCCTCTATTTTGGTCTCGGCGCCTGGCGGATCGGAAAAGGGGACGGCGGCACCAACGCGGACAGTGTCAGCCAGTGGAACACCGGCCGAAGCCTGGCCGATCAGCTGGAGGATCTGCGGGCCTGGGGCGGCCAGGGATACGCCCTCTATCGGTACGGGTCCCTCTTTGGTTCGGCCTGGCCCGAGCTGGCCGCCGCCGAGTGCGCCGCCCTCACCGCCGCCAACCAGCTGGGCGAAACCGCAGAATAACCGAGCGGGCAGAATTCACGAAAAATTCGGCCGCCGCTTGTACAAAAATGCGAAATGCGGTATACTAAATAATGAACCAAATCCATCTTGCAGGGCGTTTGCAGAACAGCCGCCCCAAACGTGAGCGGAGGGGCGGGCCTGCCCCCGGAGGTTAAAGAATGAAATATCTGAAATTTATCATCCCGCTGGTGGTTGTGGCCATCCTGGCGGGGGTCGTGATCTCGAACGGCGGACCGGTGGAGATGCTGCGGAATATGCTGGGCCTCTCCAGCCAGGTGCAGGAGACCGAGACCAAAAACTGGGCGGTGTCCACCACCGATCCCATCATGGTCCCTGAGGGAACCGACACCACCGCCAAATACACCAACGTGGTGAGCAACGGATCCCTCTACGCCATCTACAACGGCATCTGGAGCCGGGACACCGGTTATTTCACGGTGCCCAGCGGTACCTTGACCATCACGGCCTGCGGCACCGCCGAGGGCACCCAGCAGTATAAGATCGCTGTCTGGAAAAAGGTGGACGGCGGGGCCGAGTATGTGGCGGGCAGCACCGGCTATATCAAGACCGACGGCACCAACTACCGCTACACCGTCACCGGGCTGGACCCGGCGGCCAGCTACCGGATCACCGTCTCTTATGACTCCAGCAAATATTATCTCTACGGCATGTTCCAGGCAGAGGGGGTCGCGGTATGAAAAGCCAAACCGGCAACGCTCTGCTGCTGGTCTTCTGTGCCCTGATCTGGGGCCTGGCCTTTGTGGCCCAGAGCGCGGGGGCGGGGCTTGGGGCCTACACCTTCCTGGCCTGCCGCAGCTGGCTGGCTGTGGCGGCCCTCTGGCCCACGGTGCGGGGCTTTGACGCGGTTCGCCGCCGCCGGGGGCTGTCCTCCGGCGCCCCGGCCACCCCCGCCGACCGGCAGCTGCTGGGCCGGGCGGCTCTGGCCTGCGGTACCCTCTTGTTCACAGCGTCGGCCGCCCAGCAGATCGCAATCACCATGAACGCCTCCACCGCCAAAGCCAGCTTTATCACCGCCATGTATGTGGTGCTGGTGCCGGTGCTGGGGCTTTTGTTTGGCCGCCGGGGCAGCACCCAGCTCTGGATCTGCATGGCCATCTCGGTGGGGGGCCTCTACCTGCTCTGCATGCAGGGGGGCTTTGGCCAGGTGGAAAGCAGCGATCTGGTGCTTTTGCTCTGCGCTTTCCTTTTCGCCTTCCAGATCATGGCGGTGGGGCATTACTCCCCCCGGCTGGACGGGGTGCGGCTGAGTTTCGCCCAGTTCTTTGTGGTGGCGGCAGAGAGCACCGTGGCGGCCTTTTTGTTCGAGGCTCCTACCTGGGCCGACATCGCCGCCAACGCCTGGCCGCTGCTCTACTGCGGTCTGCTCTCCAGCGGGGTGGGCTACACCCTCCAAATCGTGGGCCAGAAAAATCTGGACCCCTCCATCGCCAGTTTGGCCATGTGCCTTGAGAGCGTCTTCGGCGCCCTGGGTGGCTGGGTCATCCTGGGCCAGAGCCTCTCGGGCCGGGAGGTGCTGGGCTGCGGTCTGATCTTCGCGGCGGTGGTGCTGGCCCAGCTGCCCCTGGCCGACTGGGTCCGCTGCCGGGTGGGGCGGGGCGCCTGACCGGCGGAAAGATGGGAAACAGAATGGAATCCAAAACCCAGACCGTCCAGTACCGCCGGGCCGGCGGGGTAGAGTATGAGCTGGCCCGCCGCCGGGTCAAAAATCTGAACCTTCACGTCCGGGCCGACGGCTCGGTGGCGGTGAGCGTGCCCTTCCAGACCTCCCTGCGGGAGGCGGACGAATTTGTGGCCGCACACTCGGTCTGGATCGGCCAGGCCCGGGAGCGCCAGCGCCGCCGTCAGGAGCGGCAGGCCCTGCTGCCCCTGCCCGAGCCCGCCGCTGCCCAGGCTCATTTCACGGCCCTGAGCGACCAGGTATACCCGGCGTTCTGCCGGCTGCTGGGAGAAAAACCCGAGATCCGGGTGCGGGACATGACCAGCCGCTGGGGCGTCTGCGCCCCGGCCAAACGGCAGCTGACCTTTGCCTTGCAGCTGTACAACATGCCCCCGGCGGCTCAGATCTATGTGGTGGTACACGAGTACTGCCATTTTCTTGTGCCCAACCACAGCCCGGCGTTCTGGGCGGAGGTGGAGCGGCTTTTGCCGGACTGGAAGGCCCGGCGGGCGCTGCTGAAATAAAACGGAAGAAACACACGGGAGGATAAACACCCTTGTCGAACGAAAAAGCCCCCGAAGCGGGGCAGAACAAATACAACCGCCTGGCGGGAAATACCCTGATTTTTGCCATTTCCAGCTTTTCATCCAAGCTGCTGACCTTCATCGTACAGCCCTTTTTGACCTATGCCATGCGGGACGTGGAGAATATGGGCATCTCGAAGCTTTTGAGCCAGTGTGCCAATCTCTTGATCCCCTTTGTCTCCATGGGCATGTCCAACGCCATCATCCGCTTTGGCCTGGACCGGGGCAACGATAAAAAACAGGTCTTTACCAACGGTCTTTTGACCATTCTGGCGGGCTACGGCCTGCTTTTGCTCTGCTGGCCGGTGGTCCGGCTGGTGCCCGACGTGGCAAACTACGGCGCCCTTTTGTACATCTATGTGCTGACCAGCTGCCTGCGCACCCTCTGCACCCAGTTCGTCCGCAGCCGCCAGCTCAACCGGTTGGTCGCGGCGGACGGCATCCTCTGCACCTTCGCCACCCTGATGTTCTATGTGCTCTATCTGGTGGTGTTCGACTGGGGCGCCTCGGGCTATCTGCTGGCCATCATCTGCGGCGACGTTACCAGCAGCCTCTTCCTCTTCTTCACGGCAGGGCTGTGGCGGTATGTGGATTTCCGCCGCCCCAACCGCGCCCTCTGGGGCCAGATGCTCCGGTTCTCTTTGCCCATGATCCCGGCTCAGATCAGCTTCTGGATCATCAATGCCTCGGACATGTTCTTTGTCAAGGCCATGTGCGAAGGGGTGGAGGGCCGCAGCGGTGCGGCCTGGAGCGGCCTGCTCTCCACCGGCTACTTCCTGCCCACCATCCTAAACACTTTGGGCCTGATCTTCTACGACGCCTGGCAGCTGTCGGCGGTCACCGAGGAAGAAGGCCGGGAGAAATTCTTCTCCAACGTGTTCCGCAGCTATTCCAGCGTGATGTTCTGCTGCGCGGCGGGGATCCTCTGGCTCTGCCGGCCCACCATGCTGATTATGAAATCCAGCTACTATGACTCCTGGCAGTTTGTGCCTTTCCTGACTCTGGCGGCGGTGATGACCTGCTTCAACCAGTTTATGAACAGCATCTACGTTCTGTACAAACGCTCCACCCGCAGTTTGTACACCATGCTGACCGGCGCCATCGCGAACTGCCTGATGAACTATTTCTTCATCCTCTGGTGGGGCCCGGTGGGGGCCACCTATGCCTCCTTCCTGGGGCTGGCGCTGGTGTTCCTGCTCCGGGCGCTGGACAGCCGGAGCCTGTTGAAAATGCGGCTTCAGCCGGGCCGGATCCTGGTGAATCTGGCCATCCTGATCATCGAAGCGGCCATTCTGCTGGCCGAGCTGCCCCTCTACGGCCTCTGGACCGGCCTGATCACCGCGGTGGTCATCCTCTACAACTTCAAGGGCGTATGGGGGATGGTCCGGGTGCTGCTGCCCCGGCTGCTGGGCCGGCGGGGCCGTGGCCTGGTGGCCTGGGTGGACCGGCTGCTGGAGCCCAAAGCCCGCAAACAGGCCTGAGCGCAAATAGTAATAATGACCAACAAAAAACCCCCGGCTGCTGGCCGGGGGTTTTATTGTTGGGTTTACTTGCGGCGGCGGAGCGCTTCCCGCAGGGTGTCCAGGGAAATGTTCCGGGCACCGTGGCGCATCTTGGGGAACGCCCGGAGCAGACGCCCCGGCCCGAAGAAAGAGTGTTTGTGCAGATGGGCCTGCATCTCCTCGGAGCGGATCTCCAGCTCGTTCTTGAGTTGTTCCAGCCGGAGCTGGTCGGTGGTCCGCTCGACGGTGCCGAGGGCAGCCAGACGGGCGGCGTTGGCCGCCTCGGAGGCGGAAAGACGAGCGTCCTCCCCGGCCTGGCGGGCGGTGCGGATGGCCTCCTCGGCCATGGCGCGGGCGGTGGCGGCGGCCTCACGGGCCGAGTATTTCTTGGCGGCATCCCGCAGCTCGGCTTTGGCCAGCTTGAACTGGAGCCGGCCCTCGTCCATCCGCTGATCGGCGTCCATGGCCTTGGTGCCCACCATCCGGGTCATGGCATCGCTGAGCTCCCGCAGGCCGTCGGCGACGGTTTCCAGGGTGTCCAGATCCCGGGCCAGGTCGGCGGCGGTGAAGGCGGTGAAGATCAGGTCGGCCAGATAAAGCAGATAGAGAACCAGCATGATGATCCAGCCGATGTTTTCGGGCATCAGATGAAGAAACCCCGCCAGGATGGGGTGGATGATCCGGAGCACAAAGAGCGCCCCCAGGCCCCAGATCAGGGAGAACTCCAGGCAGATATACCCGCCCAGATTAAAAGGGGCGTCGCTGTAATCCCACCAGCGGGTGTGGTAGATGCGGTAGAGGGCCCAGCCGCCCACCAGCTCGATGGCGCTGGGGATCAGCACGCCCCCCAGAAAGGTGAGAAGCAGGCTGTGGCGCACCGGCGCCAGCAGGAGCAGCAGCGCCACCATGCCGAACCCGTAGATGGGGCAGACCGGCCCGTTGAGAAAGCCCCGGTTGACCAGCTGGCCGGTGGTGACGGCGGCGTAGGCCACCTCGGCGCACCAGCCCAGGCAGGAATAAACCAGAAAATACAGGGCAATGTCGTAGAGTGAGAAGCCAAAAATCATCATAGGCTACCTCCGATCAAGGTGTGCGATATAGTATGGAAAGTCTTGGCCGGGCGGGGCGGGGGATATACAAAGCCCGGTCAGCCCTCGGCGTCCGCTTCGTTCTGGGCGGCAGCTTCGGCCTCGGCCTGCTGGGCGGCCAACCGTTTGAGGACCTTGGGCTCGATCCAGGAGATGCTCTCCTCTCCGGGCAGCTTGCGGGCGATCAGGGCCTTGATCTTGATGCCCATCTCGGTGAACATCCCCTCGTGCTCGGTGCGGATGTTCCACTCCGGCTCGTTGTCGTGGAGGTCCCGAGTCTGCCAGATGATCTCATAGCCCGAGGCGGGGAAGTACTCCAGGCTGTCCCGGAACAGATCCTCGTCGTCGGTCTTAAAGTAGATCTCGCCCCCATCCACCAGGAAATCCCGGTACTGGATCAGCTGGCGGGGATAGGTCAGGCGGTGCTTGTTGGAGGAGGCGTTTTTGCTCCAGGGGTTGCAGAAGTTGATGTAGATCCGGCTGACGGTGTCCTCGGGGGTGAAAACGCCCCGGATCCGCTCGATGTCGGCGCTGAGGATCTTCACGTTGTCCACCGGGCGGCCGGCGGCGGCGTAGGCGGCCTCGATCTTCCGCTTGGCCAGGATCAGCACCTTGTCGGTGATGTCGATGCCGATGTAGTTGTTCTCGGGGTGGGCGCAGGCCAGCTGGGAGATAAACCCGCCCTTGCCGCAGCCCAGCTCCAGCACCAGAGGCTGTTCGGGGCGGGGGAACTGGGCGTGCCACTGGCCCCCCAGGTGGAAGGGATCGTGGACGTGGAAGTCACTGGCCAGCAGCTCGGCGCGGGCGTAGGGCTTGAAACGCATTCTCATAAAAATAAACTCCTTGTAATTCTGACTTTCAATAAAACGATTCGGACTGACTTTAAAAAGGGGGCTACACTTTCCTATTAAACTCCGGCGTTCTCCCGCAGAAAAGCGGCGACGGCCTCGGGGTCGGCGGCGCAGCTGCCCTGGCAGACGCCGGGTTTGCCGCCGCCCCGGCCCGAGAGGGCTGCGTTCAGCGCCCGGGTCAGGGGCCGGACATCCCCCTCCCGCCGGGCCAGGCAGTAGCCGCAGCCCTTGTCGGTGGGGGTCAGGGCCGCGCAGAGGCCGCCGGTGGCCTCGGTCAGCCGCACCGCCAGCCGGTGCAGCCCGTCGGGGTCCAGCCCCGGGACGATCCGGATGGCGTCCTCGCCGGGCTTTACCGCTGCCGCTAGGGCATCAAACAACTGGGCGCAGATCCCGAAATGGGCGTACCGCAGATCCGCCAGTTCCCCGTGGACCCGGCGCACCGCGTTGGCCGTCTCGCTGGGTTTGGCGCTGAGCAGGGCCATGATCTCCCCCTGCCGGGTCTGCATGGCCTGAACTTCCTGCAGGGCCCGCTGGCCGCAGAGCACTGACAGCCGGACCCCGCCCTTGTAGTTCTCGGCGGCGATGATCTTGATCAGCCCCACCTGGCCCGCGGTGGCGGTGTGGGTGCCGCAGCAGGCGCAGGTATCCGCCCCCGGGATCTCCACGATCCGAACCTGGCCCGCGATCTCCTTTTTGCTCCGGTAGGTCATCCGGGCCAGTTCTTGAGGGGTGGGGTAGAGCACCCGCACCGGCACGTCCTGCCAGATGACCTGGTTTGCCTCCAGCTCGGCCTGGCGGAGCTGGTCGGCGGTCAGGGGGACGCTGGTGTCCATCCGCACCGCCTCGGCTCCGATGTGAAAGCCCACGTTCTCAGCCCCGAAGAGCCGGTGCAGCGTCCCCGAGAGGATGTGCTCGCCGGTGTGCTGCTGCATCTTGTCGAACCGCCAGGCCCAGTCGATCCGGGCCGTCACCGCCGCCCCCGGCCGGGCCGCCTCGGGCAGCGCGTCCACCGTGTGCCAGATGACGCCGTCCTGTTCGTGGACGTCCGACACGGTCAGGGTCTCGCCGCTCTCCAGAGTCAGGGCGCCCCGGTCCGCCGGCTGGCCGCCCCCCTCGGGGTAAAAGACGGTTCCGTCCAATGCCAGCCGCCCGCCGCCCCCTTCCAGAGGCTGGGCCGCCGTGATGTGGGCGGCACATTCGGTGCGGTAGGGGTCGTTTTCGTAGTATTTCTCGGTGCTTTGCATCCTTTGGGCCCTCCTGTGGGATCAAATCACGATACAGTATACCACGATTTTTGCCTGTGGAAAATAGGGGCCGGATATGTTATGATAAGAATTATCCGGGCGCGGAGCGCGCCGCGCCCCCAGATTTTGGTACAGAGTGAGGGAACCGTCTATGCGTGAAAGTGGAATCTTGATGCCTGTTTCCAGCCTTCCCGGACCCTATGGGATCGGCTGCTTCGGGCAGGCCGCCTACAAATTCGTGGACTTTCTGGCCGAGGCCGGCCAGACCATCTGGCAGATCCTGCCCCTGAGCCCCACCGGCTACGGTGACAGCCCCTACCAGAGCTGTTCTGCCTTTGCGGGCAACCCCTATTTCATCGACCTGGACGGGCTGAAAGCCCAGGGCCTGCTCACCGCCGCACAGCTCGCCGAAGCGGAGTTCGGCGAGGAGGAAACGGTGGTGGATTACGGCGCCCTCTACACCGCCCGCTACCCGCTGCTGCGGGCCGCCTACGCCGCCTGGCAGGCCCAGTGTGCCGGGCAGCACGGCTGCGCCGCCTATTACCCCGACGATTACTACGCCTTTACCCTCGAAAACGAGGGCTGGCTGGATGACTACGCCCTCTATATGGCCCTCAAGACCGCCCACAAGATGGCGGCCTGGTCTGCCTGGCCCCGGGAATACCGGCTGCGGGACCGGGAGGCTCTGGCCCGGTTTGCCCGGGAAAACGCGGAGGAGATCGGTTTCTGGAAATTCTTGCAGTACCAGTTTGCCCGCCAGTGGCAGGCCCTGAAAGGATACGCCAACGGCAAGGGCATCCAGATCCTGGGCGACCTGCCCATCTATGTTTCGGCCGACTCGGTGGACGCCTGGGTGGGCGGCCGGCTCTTTGAGCTGGACGCCGACGGCAAGTTCGCCCGGGTGGCGGGCTGCCCGCCGGATTACTTCTCGGCCGAGGGCCAGCTCTGGGGCAACCCCCTCTATGACTGGGCCTACCACCGGGAGACCGGCTTTGCCTGGTGGATTAAGCGGGTCCGCCACGCCCTGGGCATCTACGACCTGATCCGGATCGACCACTTCCGGGGTTTTGATACATACTGGGCCATCCCGGCCACCAGCCCCACCGCCCGCACCGGCAAGTGGGAGATCGGCCCCCGGATGGAGCTGTTCCACGCCCTGGAATCCGCCCTGGGGCAGCTGCCCATTATTGCCGAGGACCTGGGCGAGCTGACCCCCAGCGTCCGGGAACTGCTGGCGGAGAGCGGTTTCCCCGGCATGAAGGTGCTGCAATTCGCCTTCAGCGGCGGGGACAGCGAGTATCTGCCCCACAACCACATCCAGAACTGTGTGGTCTACCCCGGCACCCACGACAACACCACCCTGGCCGACTGGTGGGAGAACGGCGCCTCCCCCAAGGAGAAACAGGCGGTGGCGGCCTACTTCCACCTGGCAGCTCCCAAAGCCACCCCCAAGCAGATCGCCGCCCTGGACCCCGACGAGGTCCGGCTGGCGCTGCTCCGGGCCGCCCTGGGCTCCACCGCCGCCCGGGCCATCATCCCCATGTACGACTGGCTGGGCCTCGGGGCCGAGGCGCACCTGAACACCCCGGGCAAGCTGGGGGGCAACTGGGCCTGGCGGGCCGAGGAGGGCTTCGACGCCCCGGCCCTGGCCCGGACCATCCGGCAGGAGTGTGAGGTATACTGGCGCAAACTGGCACAGGTTTCGGCAGATTGACCAAAATACAGCCGTGCTTTGTGAAAGAGTGCTGTTTTGCTGGAAAATCAGCTCCCCAAGCGTTATAATAGTAACGAATAGCGGCTGAGGGTTCAGCCGGGCCGGAGAGGGAGAACGCCGGCTGATGTTGAGATTGTAGCGGAAATAATGGGGAAACAAAGCATGGAGAAAGAATTGACCGGGCAGGGGCTGCAAGGATTGGTTGAGAGCTTGCAGACCGTGTTTGACGTCGTAAACCTCATGGAGCTGGAGGATGGCCAGGCCGCCGATCAGCCCGAGGATGGGCTGCGGGTGCAGTACGAGGTGCAGGGGGGCCGGATCGGCTGTTCCCTCTGCCGGACCATCCGGGCGGGGGACAAGACCTACCAGCTCCACCTGAGCGCGCCTCTGGCGGGCAACGGCCTGCCGGAGGACCGGATGACCGAGCGGGAACGCCGGCTTTTCCGGGAGGATCTGAACCACGATTTTCTGTCGGGGGTGTACAACCGCCATTACCTGGACACCATCTTCCGGGAAAAGGTGGACACCTGGGCGGCCCAGGGGGGCCAGGGCGCGCTGGCGCTGGTGTCTCTGGACGGCTATGCCGGGCTGGAGGCCGACCACGGCCAGCCCACCGTGAACCAGGTGCTCTGCTATGTGGCCAACCAGTGGAAAAAGCACTATGACCAGTCGGACAAAAAGCTGGTCTGCCGGTTGGACGACGCCGTCTTTGCGGTGGCCTGTTCGGACTACACCGGCCCCCAGCTGGAAGCTGAGATGCGGGCCATCTACGACGGGATGCCCACTGCCTGCATCACCAGCGTCGGGATGATGAGCCGGGTGCCCTTCACCCTGTCCATCGGCTGCGCCGGGCTGGAAGAGCTGGAGAATCCCTGCTGGGATGGTCTGTACCAGCTGAGCCAGAAGCGTCTGGCGGCGGCCCGGACGGCGGGCGGGGACCAGGTGTTCCACACCGAGGGCTGAGCCCCAAAATCAGGAAAATATAGAATCGAATAAAAAGCCCCCTCCTGCGGATACTAACCGCAAAAGGGGGCTTTTTCTTATGGAACAAAAAAACGATAACCTCTCCATGCTGGAGGCCGTGGTCCAGAATACCGAAATGGGCAAAAACACCCTGGACCAGATTGTGCCCATGACCGAGGATACCCGCTTCAAGGCCGAGCTTTTGCGGGAGCGGAACATCTACCAGCAGCTCAACCAGGAGGCCCACAGCTGCATTGCCGCCTGCGGGGCCCAGGCCAAGGGCCAGACGGCCTTTGCCAAGATGAACACCCGGATGGGCATCAGCATGAAAACCCTGACCGACAAATCCACCCGGAACCTGGCCGAGATGCTCTCGGAGGGCAGCAGCCAGGGGGTGATGGACTGCATCAAGTGCCAGAAGGATTACCCGGACGCTGCGCCCGGCTCCAAGCGGCTGATGCAGCGGCTCCAGGATTTCCAGGAGGACAGCCGGATCAAGCTGGAACAGTTCCTCTAACACCAAAAAAGGGCGCGCCGCATCCCGTAAAAGGGAAGGGCGCGCCCTTTGGCGCAGAATAAAGAATTTACAGGCTCTCCACCATGGCGGCCACGATCTTGGTGGCGGTGGCCACGTACTCGGCGATGCTGAACTTCTTGACCACCAGCACCTCGTGGCCCGACTCGTCGGCGTTGTCGCTCATGGCCCGCAGGATGACGCAGGGCACCCCGTTCTTGGCGGCGATCTGGCTGACGGCGGCGCCCTCCATCTCCACGCAGTCGGGGGCGCACTTGGCCTGGATGGCGGCCTTGGAGGCGCTGTCCCCGATGAAGAGGTCGCCGGTGGCGATCTTGCCGGTCAGAGCCTTGACCCCGGCGGCGGCGCAGGCGGCCTCGGCGGCGGCGATCAGGGCCGGGTCACCGGCGTATTCTTTCAGGTAGGGCGGGTTCTGGCAGATCATGTCCAGCTGGGCGTCGTGGTAGAGGACCGTTTTGCCGATCACCACGTCCCCGATGCCGATCTCGCTGGACATATTCCCGGCGATGCCCGAGAAGATGATCCGCTCGGCGCCGTACTTGGTGATCAGGACCTGGGTGGTGGCGGCGGCGTTGGCCTTGCCCATGCCGGCGCAGCAGACCACCACCTGCTTGCCCGCCAGCTTGCCCTGGTGGTACTCCACCCCGCCGTAGCTCTCCACGGTGACGTCCGACAGCCGGGCGCAGAGCTGGTCCACTTCATCGGGCATAGCGCCCATAATTCCAAAAATCATGGTTTTAAAATCCTTTCCCTTAGACGTTGAAGAGGAACTCGATCACGTCGCCGTCCTGGACAACATACTCCTTGCCCTCGGTCCGCTGGAGGCCGTGGGCCTTGACGGCGGCATAGTCGAAGTTCTGGGCGGCCAGGTCGTCGTAGGCGATGACGCTGGCCCGGATGAAGCCCCGCTCGAAGTCGCTGTGGATCTTGCCCGCGGCCTGGGGGGCCTTGGTGCCCCGGCGGATGGTCCAGGCGCGGCACTCCTTCTTGCCGTCGGTCAGGAAGGAGATCAGGCCCAGCAGCTCATAGCTGGCGGCGATCAGGTTGTCCAGGCCGCTGGCCTCGATGCCCATCTCGGCCAGGAAGGCCTTCTTCTCCTCGGGGGTGTACTCGGCGATGTCCTCCTCGGTCTTGGCGCAGATGGGGATCACCTTGGCCCCCTCGGCGGCGGCCCGGGCCTGGACCAGGGGAACGTACTTGTTGTTCTCGATGCCGTCCATCAGGTCATCCTCGCCCACGTTGCAGGCGTAGAGGACGGGCTTGGTGCTCAGAAGGCCCATCTCCCGCAGAACCGCCTGCTGGTCGGCGTCCCCCTCGTTCCAGTCGAAGGAGCGGGCGGGCTTGCCCTCGCTCAGGTGCTGGGCCAGCCGGGTCAGCCACTCGGCCTCGGCGGCAGCGCCCTTGTTGTTGCCGCTCTTGGCGGCCTTGGCCATCCGGCCCGCCCGGTTCTGAACGACTTCCAGGTCGGAGAGGATCAGCTCGTAGTCGATGGCGTCGATGTCGGCGATGGGGTCCACGGCCTCGGCCTTGGTGACGTCCTCGACGACATGGATGATATTGTCGTCGTCAAAGCAGCGCACCACATGGACGATGGCGTCGCACTCCCGAATGTGGCCGAGGAACTTGTTGCCCAGGCCTGCGCCCTGGCTGGCGCCCTTCACCAGGCCGGCGATGTCCACGAACTCCACGATGGCGGGGGTCTTTTTGTTGGTCTGCCAGATCTCGGCCAGCTTATCCAGCCGCTTGTCCGGCACCGCCACGATGCCGCTGTTGGGCTCGATGGTGCAGAAGGGGTAGTTGGCGGCCTCCGCGTTCTTGGTGGAGGTGATGGCGTTGAAAAGGGTGGACTTGCCCACGTTGGGCAGCCCGACGATACCGAGTTTCATATGAAATACGCTCCTTACACGTTATTTTCCTGCCTATCATTATACGCAAGCCGGCCCCCCGGCGCAAGGGCGGGGGCGGGGTTTGGGGCGCCGAGAGGGAAAAAATGCACAGAAGGTTCTTTATTTTGTCATAACTGTCCCGTATAATAGGGGTGGAAAATTACGGGCGGGGCTTTTTTGTGCCGGGACGGCCGCCCCGCCCTGGAAAACAACGCGGGAGGACAAACAGGATGGCAAACGAAAAAATTCTCGTCGTGGACGACGATACCAATATCTGCGAGCTGCTCCGGCTCTACCTGATGAAGGAGGGCTACGCCGTGACCATCGCCAACGACGGCGAGGACGCGCTGGCCAAGTACAGCCAGGTCAAGCCGGACATGGTGCTTCTGGATGTCATGATGCCCCGGCTGGACGGCTGGGAGACCTGCCGCCGGATCCGCAAACTGGGGGACACCCCGGTGATCATGCTCACCGCCAAGGGCGAGACCTTCGACAAGGTGCTGGGCCTGGAGCTGGGGGCCGACGACTACATTGTGAAACCCTTTGACAGCAAAGAGGTGGTGGCCCGGATTAAGGCGGTCCTCCGCCGCTGCGCGGGCGGCAGCCAGGCCGCGGCCGCCGAGGGGGTCATCGAGTTCGATAACCTGCGGCTGGATATGAACAGCTACGAGCTGCGGGTCAAGGGCAAGGTGGTGGAGGCTCCGCCCAAGGAGCTGGAGCTGCTCAACTGCCTGGCCTCCCACCCCAACCGGGTCTACACCCGGGACCAGCTGCTGGACGAGGTGTGGGGCTTCGAGTATTACGGCGACTCCCGCACCATCGACGTTCACGTCAAGCGCCTGCGGGAGAAGCTGGCCGGCGCTTCCGACAAGTGGGAGCTGAAAACCGTCTGGGGCGTGGGTTATAAATTCGAGGTGCGGCAGTAATGCGCAAGAGTATTTCGGTGGCCTTCTTCTCCATCGTGGCGACCCTGATGCTGATGGGCATCGCGGTGATGGGCTGCTCGGAAATGATCCTCTTCAGCCAGTATTTCGCCGAGGAGCGGTACGCCACCCTGGACGGGGTGGCCAAGGTCACCGAGCAGGCGGCGGGCTATTTTTGGCAGGAGCTGGACCAGATGCCCGCCGCCGAGCAGGAGGGCCTGGTGAGCAAGGTGGACCTGATCGGCCAGAGCGCCGACGTCCACATCTTCTTTACCGATGAGGAGGGCAAGGTGGTGCTGGCCTCCAACCAGGGGCTTCTGGCCGACGGCCAGCTCTCCGCCACGGTGCTGGAAGAGATGGAACAGCTCGATGAGGATTACCACGCCTTCAGCATGTTGGGGGGCACCCTTTTGGAGCGGTCCTATGTGGCCGCCCGGCCGGTCTCTGCCCCGGACGGCAGCCGGGCAGGGTATCTCTTTGTCTGCGCGTCGGGGTCGGCCTTCTCGGCCTTTGTGGAGCAGTTCTGGAGCGACTTTCTGCTCTCGGCCTGCCTGATGCTGGTCTTTGCCAGCGCCCTCACCATGGTGATGATGCGCCGCCTCACCGAGCCGCTGCATAAAATCAGCGAGGCCGCCCAGAAATTCGGCGGCGGAGATTTCTCGGTCCGGGTGGCGGATGTGGACGGGGACGGCGAGGTCGGCGACCTGGCCCGCACCTTTAACACCATGGCGGCCAACCTCCAGCGGATCGACCTGTCCCGGGGCCAGTTCATGGGCAACATCGCCCACGAGCTGCGCACCCCCATGACCACCATCAAGGGCTTTATCGACGGCATCCTGGACGGGACCATCCCCCCCGAGATGCAGAACCACTATTTGCAGCTGGTCTCCCAGGAGACGGGGCGGCTGGCGCGGCTGGTCCAGAATATGCTGGACCTCTCGAAACTGGAGTCGGGGGAGTACCGGGTCAACGCCCGGATGTTCAACATCTGGGACACCCTCACCGGGGTGGCTCTCTCGGCCGAGCAGCGGATCAACGACGGCATGATCGAGCTGGAGGGTCTGACCATGGACCGGGTGCTGGTCTATGCCGACCCCGACCTGATCCATCAGGTGGTGTATAACCTGTTGGACAATGCCATCAAGTTCACCCCCCAGGGCGGGACCATCCGCTTCGGGGTGGAAAAACTGGGCCCCGAGGTGGAGATCTCCATCTGGAACGCGGGCCAGGGCATCAGCCCCGAGGCGCTGCCCTTTGTCTTCGAGCGGTTCTATAAAGAGGACCAGTCCCGGGGCCTCCATGCCCGGGGCGCGGGGCTGGGGCTCCACATCTGCAAGGTGCTGGTCAACCTCTCGGGCGGCCAGATCCGGGCCGAGAGCCAGCAGGGGGAGTGGTGCCGGTTTGTGTTCACCCTCCCGGCCGAGGCCCCCAACCAGCACAATATGCTGCGGATCCCCGATGAGACCGGGACCCCCGGCACCCCCAAAACCTGAATCCGGCGGCCAGGCCGCCCGGCCCGGCGGTTTCGGCCCCGGGAACGGGACGGCCTGGCCGTTTTACGTCATTTCGGTGAAAAACAGGGGCCCGGGTTTGATTTTTATACAGGTTTCGTGTAAACTAAAGACTGTGGCAGTGTCGGCCCCGCCGCCGCGCCGCCGCCCCCGCCCCTGCGCTCCGGGCCAGACCGGGCCGGGTGGGGCCAAGTTTTGTGGAACGGAGAGTAAAAACAACCATGAAAATTAGTCCTTCCATCCTCTCGGCAGACTTCTGCCGCCTGGGCGCGGACTGCCGCCTGGTGCTGGACGCCGGGGCGCAGATGCTGCACTACGACGTGATGGACGGCCATTTTGTGCCCAACATCAGCTTTGGGGTGCCGGTGCTCAAGAGTTTGCACCAGGGCCTGCCCGAAGCGTTTTGTGACGTCCACCTGATGATTGACCATCCCCTGGACTATGCCGAGCCCTTCGCCAAGGCGGGGGCCACATTGCTGAACTTCCATCTGGAGGCCAAAGACGACATCCAGGCCACCCTGGACAAGATTCGGGCCCTGGGCTGCAAGACCGGCCTGACCATCAAGCCCGGCACCCCCGCCGAGGCTCTTTCCCCCTGGCTGGACCAGCTGGATCTGGTGCTGGTGATGAGCGTGGAGCCCGGGTTCGGGGGCCAGAAGTTCCAGCCCCAGGCCCTGGAAAAACTCCGCTGGCTCCGGGCCGAGCGGGAAAAGCGGGGCCTCGATTTTATGCTGGAAGTGGACGGCGGCGTGGACTCCGCCACCGCCCCCGCCTGTGTGGAAGCAGGGGCTGACGTGCTGGTGGCGGGCAGCGCCATCTTCGGCGCGGCGGACCCGGCGGCGGCCGTCCGGGCCCTGGCCGCACTTTGAGAGGTGGCCCCATGCAGGAACTGACATTGCGAGAGAGGGAAAAAGCCCTCCAGGCCACCGGCCCTTACTACCGGCACACCTGCTGGATGGCCCTGCCCCTTTTGTGCATGGCCATCTACCTCTACGGCCTGCGCCCCCTGTTTTTGTGCGGCGCGGCCTTTCTGGCCGGCAACTTCTGCGACCGGCTGGTGGCTTTTCTGCGCCGGCGGGTCTATCAGCCGTCGGATTATTCCAGCGAGAGTTTCGCGCTGATCATCGCCCTTTTGCTGCCCGCCACCGTCAGCTGGTATGTGCTGATTGTGGCGGTGGTGGTCGGCGTTCTGATCGGCAAAGAGGCTTTTGGCGGCTACGGCAGCTACCCCTTCCACCCTGCGGCGGTGGGCTATGTGGTGGCGGCGGTGTCCTGGCCCGAACAGGTGTTCCAGTACCCCCAGCCCTACGCCAACATCCCCTTGTGGGACACCACCGGGGTGGCCCTGACCAGCGGTATCTCCGATACTTTGCGGAACGGCGGCCTGCCCAACGTGAGCACATGGTCCCTTTTGCTGGGTGAGTTCGCCGGCCCCCTGGGCACCGGCGCATCCCTGATTATCCTGGCCTGCGGGCTGTTTTTGTGGCGGCAGAAGGACATCAACCTCAGCGCGGCTGTGAGTTTTACGGTGGCCTGCGCCCTGGTGGCCTTTTTGTTCCCCCGCCAGGCCGACCTGGTCAACGCCCCTTTGTGGGAGAGCGTTCTGCCCCGGCTCAACCTGGTGAAATACGAGCTTTTGAGCGGCGCCATGCTCTTTAATGCGGTGTTCCTGCTCAACGAGCCCTATACCTGCCCCCACCGTCGGCTGGGGCGGGTGGTTTATGGCGCCCTGGTGGGCCTGGTGAGTATGAGTTTCCGGTATTTCGGCGTCTATACCACCGGCGTCTGCTTCGCTATTCTGGCGGTCAACAGCATCGCCGGCTGGCTGGACCGGGTGGAAGCCCGGCTCTATGCCCTGAACGCCCGGCTGCGGGCCGCGAAAGAAGGGGGTGCCTCGGCATGAAACAGAGCAAAGCCGAATGGATCCTGACAAAGCCGGACCAGTTTACCCACCGGCACCGGATCTTTATCAATAACCCGGTCATGATGCAGGGCATGGGCCTGGCGCCCCTGGTGGTCTTGGCCACCAGCGGCAAAAACGCCCTGATGCTGGCGGTGGCCGCAGCGCTGCTGCTGACCCCCAGCCGGCTTTTGGCCTGCCTTTTGTCGAAACCTCTGCCCCTGAGCGAGCACGGCGGCTCCGACGAGCTGGAAAACCGGCTGCTGTTCCGGGGCCTGATCTACTGTCTCTCGGCGGCGGTGGTCTATCTGGCCGTCTATCCGCTTCTAGAGCGGTGGTTCGGCACCGATCTTTTGACCCTGGGCATCTATCTGCCCCTTTTGACGGTGGAACCCCTTTTGATCTACCGCTTCGGCCGGGTGCAGGAGCCCCCCCGCAAAGCCCTGGTCAAGGGCCTGCGCACCACGGCGGGCTATGCTTTGGTGCTGCTCTTGGTGGGCTGTGTGCGGGAGCTGCTGGCCTACGGCACCGTGTTTGGCTTCCAGGCGGCGGATTTTGCCCCGCTGCCGGTGGCGGCGCTGCCGGCGGGCGGCTTTATCCTGCTGGGGGTGCTCTGCGCCGTCTGGCGGGCCCTGGTGCGCAAATATAAGGATTTCCTGGTCGCGGAGGCGCGCAATCAGGTTCTGGCAAACCACCAGAAGGAGGCGAACCGCGAAGGATGAATGAAGTAATGGAAACCGTCGGTATCTTTTTTGGATACGCGGTGCTGGCGCTCTTTGCCCAGAACGCCATCTTTACCCGGGCGCTGGGCGTGTCCCGGCTGGTCCAGCTGACCGGCGACAACCGCACCAGCAGCCTGTTGTTCGGGGTGCTGCTCTGCGTCACCCAGGTGCTGCTGGCGCCCTTGGCCTGGTATCTGGGCGGGCTGGCCGGCCGGCTGGGGCTGGGGGCTTCGGCCCGGCCTCTGGTCTATGTGGGCTGCATCGCCCTGGTCTGTCTGGCCGAGCATTTGGTGCTCCAGTTGACCAACCTGCCCCGCAAGGATCAGCTGCTGCGGATTCTGCCCCTGGCAGCCCTCAACAGCTGTGTGCTGGGCACGGTGCTCATCACCCGCACCCAGGCCTTTACCCTGACCCAGTCGGTGGGCTTTGGGCTGGGCAGCGGGCTGGGCTACATTCTGGCGGTGATGCTGGTGACCGAGGCCCAGACCCGGCTCAGCAACAGCCAGACCATCCCCTCGGCGTTCCGGGGCCTGCCCATCCTGCTGATCTACATCGGCATCCTGGCGCTGGCCATCTATGGCTTTACGGGGCATACGGTGATTCTCTGACATTTGTGCGGAAGGTGGAATCGTTATGGCAAGACACAAGCGGCGGCAGCGGGTCAAGCGATACCGGCGCAGCTTTTATACCCGCGGGATGAAGGTCCGCAAGGTTCTGGGCATCCTGGCACTGGTGGCGGTGGTGCTGGGCGCGGCCTGGCTGGCAGCGCCCTATGTGCTGGACTGGGCCACCCACACCTGGTATACCGTGGTGCGGGATCGGGACCTGCCCGACAGCTCCTCGGCGGCAGCCTCATCGGAGGCAGCAGCGGCTTCTTCGGAGGCGGAGAAAGACGAGCCCGCCTCCAGCAGCCCGGCGGCTTCGTCCGAGGCGGCTTCGTCCAGCGCGGCGTCTGAGATCGCCGCCCCCGGCCAGGGGGACTGGAGCGTGGTGAGCCTCTCAGCCCTGGGCAGTGAGGGGGCGATCCGGGAAACCGCCGCCTCCCTGAAAGCCCAGGGCGTGGTCTACGCGCTGGTGCCCCTGAAAGACACCTCGGGGTATATCTATTATCCCTCGGCGGTGCCCGGGGCGTCGGGCAGCGTGGCCGCCACCGTGGTGGATCCGGCCCTGATCGCATCCATCTTTAAGGAGAACGGCCTGGTGCCGGTGGCCTGGCTGGCGGCCTTCCAGGACCCGGTGTCGGTCTACACCGACCGGAGCATGGGGATCCAGTACGCCGGCGACGGGGGCTACCTCTGGCTGGACGCCGCCAGCGCGGCGGTGGGCGGCAAAGCCTGGATGAACCCCTATGCCCCCTCGGCGGTCCAGTATATCGGCGATCTGGTGGAGGAGCTGTACAACGCCGGCTTTGAACAGACGGTGCTGGCCAACGTCCAGTTCCCGCCGGTGGTGAGCTCCAAACAGAGCTTTGGCGAGACGGGCGGACGCAGCCGCAGCCAGCAGCTGGCGGCGGACATCGCCGCCTGGCAGGAGCGGTTCGCCGGGCGGGTAACCCTCTGGTTCGAGTACCCGCTGTCCAGCTGCACCGCCCCCGACTCCACCACCGAGGCCCGCCCCGCTGAGCTGGGGGTGAAAAACCTGGTGGTCCGTCTGCCGGTGGAGGAACCGGCGAACGAGGCCCATCTGGCCGACACCGTCCGCCAGATGAGAGAACTGGGCTGCGAGAATCTGGTGGTGCGGGACAGCGCCTCCGGCCGTTATTACTGACCGTATAGCATCCGCGGCGCCGGGGGAGCGCCCCGGCGGGAATGAAACTTTGCGAGAGTGAGGAACCATACTATGAAAAAAACATCCTGTTTTTTGCCGGCCCACATTCTTCTGCCCTCCCGGGAGATCCCGCTGGAACAGTGGGGCTGCGTGGCCTGTGATCAGTTCACCAGCGACCGCTCCTACTGGGAGAAGGCCGCCGCGCTGGTGGGGGATGGGCCCAGCGCATTGCAGATCGTTCTGCCGGAAGTTTACCTGACCAGTGCGGACCTGGCCCGGCGGATCGACCGGATCCATAAAACCATGAACCAGTACGCCCAGTCGGTGCTGACCCGGTCGGTGGACGGCTTCATCTATGTGGAGCGCACCGAGCAGAGCGGCCGGATCCGCCAGGGCCTGGTGGGCCGGGTGGACCTGGAGGCATACAGCTACCAGCGGGGCCGTCTGCCCGAGGTGCGCCCCAGCGAGAACACCGTCGAGGAGCGTCTGCCGCCCCGTCTGGCGGTGCGGCGGGGGGCCTGCCTGGAGTCGCCCCATGTGATGATGCTGGCCGATGACCCCGAACAGACCCTCATCGAGCCCATCGCCGCCCGGAAAGACAGCCTGCGGAAGGTCTACGAGGGCGAATTGATGCTGGGCGGCGGCCATATTGCGGGCTGGGCCGTGGAAGAACCCGCCCTCATTGAACAGATCGTCTCCGCCCTGGATGCCCTGGGCAGCCAGGAGGCGTTCGACCGGAAATACCCCGCCGTCCGCGGCTCCAAGCCCCTGACCCTGGCGGTCGGAGACGGCAACCACTCCCTGGCCACCGCCAAGGCCTATTGGGAAGAGCTGAAGAAAACCCTGCCCCCCGAGCAGCAGAAGACCCACCCGGCCCGGTGGTGTCTGGCCGAGGTGTGCAACATCCACTCGGAGGCCATCGAGATCGAGCCGGTGCACCGGGTGCTCTACAACGCCACCCTGGAATCGGTGCTCCTGAGCCTGGCCACCTGGAGCAGCGAGAATATGGCAGGGCTCTGCTTCGGGGCAGGGAGTGAACAGCATTTCCGGCTGGTGAGCCCCCGGGACGAGAGCGAGCTGAGCTTCGAGACCCCCACCGCCCCCCTGACCGTGGGCACGGTGGACGAATTTATCGAGTATCACCTGGAGCACCACCCCGAGTGCTCGGTGGACTATGTACATGACGAACCCGCGGTGCGGGCACTCTGCAAAGAGGGGGCGGTGGGCCTTTTGATGCCGCCCTTTGAGAAGAGCGACCTCTTCAAAGGGGTGGTCATGGGCGGCGTGCTGCCCCGCAAGACCTTCAGCATGGGTCACGCGGAGGAGAAGCGGTATTATATCGAGTGCCGCCGCATTGTGGAATAAAACCAAGAGTGCCCGCCGGGTTTACCGCCCCGCCGGGCCGGAACAGGAGTAGAACGACCTTTGACATTTCAAGAACTGAATCTCTCGCAGCCGCTGCTGCGGGCCGTGGCTCAGGCGGGATACCAGACCCCTTCGCCCATCCAGGCGGGGGCCATCCCGCCGGTGCTGGCCGGGCGGGATCTTTTGGGCTGCGCCCAGACCGGCACCGGTAAGACGGCGGCCTTTGCGCTGCCCATGCTGGACCGTCTGGCCGCCAACCCGCCCCGGAAGAAAGGGGCGGTCCGGGCCCTGATCCTGACCCCCACCCGGGAGCTGGCCCTCCAGATCGGGGAGAGCTTCGCCCTCTACGGCAAATACCTGCCCCTGCGCTGCGCCGTCATCTTCGGCGGGGTAGGGCAGGCACCCCAGGTGGAGGCCCTGAAAAAAGGGGTGGAAATCCTGGTGGCCTGCCCGGGCCGGCTGAACGACCTGATCGGCCAGGGGTTTGTGGACCTGGCCGGGGTGGAGATCTTCGTCCTGGACGAGGCGGACCGGATGCTGGACATGGGCTTTGTCCACGACGTGAAAAAAGTGATCGCCAAACTGCCCGCCCGGCGCCAGAACCTGATGTTCAGCGCCACCATGCCCGCCGAGATCGAGCAGCTGGCCGCGGGCATCCTCCGCGACCCCGCCCGGGTCAAGGTGGACCCGGTGTCCAGCACGGTGGACCGGATCGACCAGAGCCTCTATTTTGTCCAGAAGGGCAACAAACGCTATCTCTTGCCCTGGCTGATCCAGAATTTGCAGCCCCCGGTGGTGAACGCCCTGGTGTTCAGCCGCACCAAACACGGGGCGGACAAGATCGCCCGGGACCTGGTGAAACAGGGCATCCCGGCGGCGGCCATCCACGGCAACAAGAGCCAGAGCGCCCGTGTGGCGGCGCTGGAGGGCTTCAAGGCGGGCAAAACCCGCGTCTTGGTGGCCACCGACATTGCGGCCCGGGGCATCGACATCAGCGAGCTGAGCCATGTGTTCAACTACGACCTGCCGGAGGTGCCCGAGACCTACGTCCACCGGATCGGCCGGACCGCCCGGGCCGGGGCCGACGGCACCGCCGTCAGCTTCTGCGCCCCCGAGGAGCAGGAATATCTGGCCGGGATCGAGAAGCTGAACCGGAAGAAGATTCCGGTGGTCACCGGCCACCCCTGGGACGGCGCTCCCGCCCCCGCCAAACCGGAGGCCCCGGCGGCCGTGGTGCGAACCCGCCGCCCCGAGCCCGCCCCCCAACAAACCAAACGGAACGAGGAAAAAATCATGGAAGATACCGAAAAGCGCGCCTCTCGCCCTGCAGAGGGCGGCGAGGGCCGTTCCCGCCGGAACCGCCGGCGTGAGGGCGGCGCCCAGCAGTCCGCCCCCCGCCCGGAGCGCCCGGCACGGGGCGGCAGCAACGCCCAGCCCAAGTTTGACCCCCACTTTTTGAGCGGGCCCGAGGTTCCCGCCGTACCCATGCGGACGGTGCCCACGGCCCAGAGCCCCAAGACCGCCAGCCGGGACCGGATCGTGGAGGCTCGGCAGCAGCCCGCCCCCGCCCGGAACCAGAATAACGGCGGCAAAAACCAGGGGCAGAACCCCGGCCGGAAAGGCGGCAAGAACCCCGCCGCCCCGGCCCCCAAACAGAACGCAAAACAGCCCCAGCCCCAGAAGGCCGCCCCGGCTGAAAAGGCCGAAAAGCCCGCCCGGGCTGAGAAAAATTCGAGCCCCCGGCCCGAGAAGAACCCCGCCCCCCGCCCCGAGCGGAACCAGGGGGGCCGGGGCCGCCGGAATCGCACCCCCGCCCGGGACGACGATCCGGGTCTGGTGCTGATCAGCCGCCGGCCGCCCCAGCAGAAGTTCGCAAACTTCGAGGACTATATGACGGCCCATGGCGGCGCCACCGCCCCCATCGAGGACCACACCGAGGAATAATCCAGAAATGCCAGATGTAAAAGAAGAATTCGGGGCCCTGCCCTGGCGCTGCCCCCTCTGCGGCGGGGCTTTGACGGGGGCGGAGGCCCTCCGGTGCGAAAAAGGCCACAGCTTCGACCGGGCCAAAGAGGGCTACTGGCACCTTTTGCCGGTGCAGAAAATGCGGACCAAGGCCCCCGGGGACAGCAAAGAGATGGTGGCCGCCCGCCGCGCCTTTTTGGAGGCGGGGTATTACGGCATCTTTGGCGAGGCGCTGGGCCAGCTGGCCCTGGAATATGGCGCCCCCGCCAACGCAGGAAAAGCCCTGCGTCTGCTGGACGCGGGCTGCGGCGAGGGCTGGTACGACCGGTGCATCGCCCGGGCTTTTGAAGAGGCCGGGCGGCCCCTGGAACTGGCGGGCTTTGACATCGCAAAACCTGCCGTCCGTCTGGCAGCCAAAGCCCTGCCCGCCGGGCGGTATGCGGTGGCCTCCAGCTTTTCCCAGCCCGTCCGGGACGGCTGGGCCGATCTGCTCCTGAACATCTTCAGCCCCTTCGCCCGGGAAGAGTTTCTCCGGGTGCTGCGGCCCGGCGGGCGGCTGATCTACGCCGTGCCCGGGGCCGACCACCTCTACGAGATGAAGGCTGTGCTCTACGAGAACCCCTACAAAAATCCGGTCCAGCAGGTGGAATACCCCGGCTTCCGGCCGGTGGGGGAGAGGGAAGTCACCGGCCAGATTGAGGTCCCGGCTCATCAGCTTTCCGCCCTGTTTGCCATGACCCCCTATTACTGGCGCACCCCCGCCGACGGCGCGGCCCGCCTGGCCGCCCTGCCGGGGCTTAAATGCACCATCTCCTTCCGCTTTCTGGTCTTTGAACGGGAATAATTTCAAAAACGAGATGGACGCCCTTTTTGGGGTGTCCATCTCGTTTTGGTTGCGGCCTGAAAGGGGCGAGGGGCCGGGCGCAGGGCAGAACAGCGGGGCAGCCTCATGGGAGGTTGGACGGCTGTGGTCAAATTTTACAAAAATTTTACTTCTCATTTGTGGATTGTGATGTATTTTTGCCATGCTGAAAATGTATTACGAGCATACGGACAAGATATTTTACAAATTGTGCGATCGAGAGTATAATACACTAGACCCAAAATTACCATTTGAAAACCGCTTCCTCTGGGTACGGGGGCGGTCGAGGCCCGGCGGCCCTCCTCGGGGCGTCCGGGCAGGTTGAATATCATCGAATGAAAGGAGTCTTTCCAAAACCATGAAACAGAATAAGCGGAGTCTTATCCTGTGGCTTTTCCTGATCGTGGTGCTGGCGGCTGCCTCTGTCCTGACCGGGGCTCCCGGCGGAGAGAGCGAAAGCGTTAAGACAATGATGCGTGACGCTGTGCTGCACGAGAATGGACAGGTGAGCCTTTTCGGGATCATGGATGTAAATCCTGGCCTGATTTCGGCCTATGTGGTGACGGCCGCGCTGCTGGTGCTGGCCCTCTGCCTGCGGATCTTCGCGGTTCCCCGTTTCAAAAAGAACCCCGGCAAGCTGCAGCTGCTGCTGGAGCTGTGGGTGGATACTTTCCGCGGGATGGCCGAGAAGAACAGCCCCCACCACAACAAGGTTCTGGGGCCCTACCTCTTCAGCGCAGGAACCTATGTCTTTGTCAGCACCCTGTTTGAGCTGCTGGGTGTCCAGGTGGTGACCACCGCGGGCCATTCCATGGCCCTGCCGGCCCCCCTGTCGGACGTCAACGCCGCCATCGGCATGGGCGTTTTGTCCTATCTGTTCATTATGTCGGGCGGCGTGGGCGCCGTGGGCATCCGCGGCGTGGGCCGCACCCTCAAGGAGTTCTCGCTCCCCATCTCCATGAGCTTCCGACTGTTCGGCGCTCTGCTCAGCGGCCTGCTGGTCACCGAGCTGGTTTACTACTATATCACCCTCAGCTATGTGCTGCCGGTGATTGTGGGCATCATGTTCACCATGCTTCACTCTCTGATCCAGAGCTACGTGCTGACCATGCTGGTGGCCCTGTATTACGGCGAGGTGTCTGAGCCCGCCCAGCCCAAAGTCAAACATCACAAAAAGAACAGCGACGCCCTTGCGGCCTGATTGATTGCTGTTCCCAATTCAGGAGGTTAAATCGTATTATGAAGACCATGAATCTCAAGAAAGTTCTTTCCGTCCTCACTGTCCTGGTGGTCCTGATGACCCTGACCGTGGCCCTGGCCGCTCCCGCTTTCGCCACCGAGCCCGCCACCACTGCCCCCGCTACCACTCAGTCCGCTGAGGCTGAGACCGAAGCCGAGCCCGCCGAGGCTACCGAGGCTTCCTCCACCGCCGCCAAGGCTTATGCTTCTGCTCTGGCCGTGGGTCTGGCTGCCGCCGGCGGCGCCATCTCCATGGGTATGCTGGGCGCCAAGTCCTCTGAGAGCATCGCCCGCCAGCCCGAGTCCGAAGGCAAGATCCGTACTTCCATGATGCTGACCCTGGTCTTTATCGAGACCGCCATCATCTACGCCCTGCTGGCCGCGATTCTGATTATCTTTGTTCTGTAAGCGCGGGAGGGTACCACAATGAATCTCCCTCTGAATATTAATTTGCAGCAGATTTTTCTGCACATGCTGAACTTTGTGATCCTGACGGGCGGCCTGTACTTTATCCTGTACAATCCCGTCAAGAAATTTATGGATCAGCGCACCGCCCACTACGCAGAGATGGACAAGGCCGCCGCCGACAAGCTGGCCGCCGCCGAGAAGCTGGAAGCCGAGCACCAGGCCCAGCTGGATCAGCTGGATGAGGAGCTGCGCCAGCGCCGCGCCGAGAGCCAGAAGATCGCCCAGGATGCTGCCCAGCAGCAGCTGGACCACGCCCGAGAGCAGGCCGACCAGATCATCGCCGGCGCTCAGAAGGCTGCCGAGAGCATCCGCACCAAAGCGGTGGCCGATGCCCAGAAGGAAATCAAGGAGCTGGCCCTGGATGCTGCCGCCAAACTGACCCTGCAGTCCAGCAACGCCGCTTTCGATGAATTTTTGAACCTGGCAGGGGAAAGGAAGCAGAATGAGCAACATGAAAAAGCCTGAATCGGCCACCGCTTTTCTGTACAGCCTCGAGGCCCCTACCGAGAAACAGCGCAAGGGGTTTGAGGATTTTCTGGCCCGCACCTACCCCGACGACACCCCGGCCCTGGTCTGGAAAAAGACTGCCGAGCTGAAGGGCGGGTTCCGCCTGGAGGTGGGCTCCGATGTCTATGACTGGAGCCTTCAGAGCCGGATGGAGCAGCTGCGCCGCAAGATCGTCGCCCTGGATGCCCGACAGGAGAACCTGCTGCCCCTGATGCGCCAGACCGTCACCGACTGGACCCCCAGCACCAAGCCCGAAGAGATCGGCACCGTGCTGACCGTGGGCGATGATATCGCCACCATTTCGGGGCTTCAGGACGCGGTCTACGGCGAGGTTCTGGAATTTACCAACGGCATCCGCGGTATGGTCCAGGAGCTGCGCCCCGACGAGCTGTGCTGCGTTCTGTTTGGCGACAGCAGCGGCATTGAGGCCGGCGACCCGGTCCACCGCACCGGCAAGGTGGCCGGTATGCCGGTGGGCGAGGCCTTCCTGGGCCGTGTGGTGGATGCCCTGGGCAACCCCATCGACGGCGGCGAGGAGATCCAGGCCGACGCCTACTATCCCATTGAGCGGCCGGCCCCCGGCATCATCCACCGCCAGCCGGTCAACCAGCCCATGGAGACCGGTCTGCTGGCCGTGGATGCACTGTTCCCCATCGGCCGCGGCCAGCGTGAGCTGATCATCGGCGACCGCCAGACCGGCAAGACCGCTGTGGCGCTGGACACCATCCTGAACCAGAAGGGCAAGAACGTGGTCTGCATCTATGTGGCCATCGGCCAGAAGGCCAGTTCGGTGGCCCTGCTGACCGAGAACCTCCGCCGCCGCGGCGCCATGGACTACTGCATCGTGGTCAACGCCTCGGCCAGCGATTCTGCCTCTTTACAGTATATTGCACCCTACGCCGGGTGCAGCCTGGGCGAGTACTTTATGCACCAGGGCCGGGACGTGCTGATCGTCTACGACGATTTGTCCAAGCACGCCATCGCCTACCGCGCCCTGTCCCTGCTGCTGGAGCGCAGCCCCGGCCGTGAGGCTTACCCCGGCGACGTCTTCTACCTCCACAGCCGTCTGTTGGAGCGTTCGGCCCATCTGTCCGACGACCTGGGCGGCGGCAGCATGACTGCCCTGCCCATCATCGAGACCCAGGCCGGCGACGTCTCCGCCTATATCCCCACCAACGTCATTTCCATCACCGACGGCCAGCTGTTCCTGGAGAGCAACCTCTTCTTCGCCGGCCAGCGCCCCGCCGTCAACGTGGGTCTGTCGGTGTCCCGTGTGGGCGGCGACGCCCAGACCAAGGCCATGAAGAAGGCCGCCGGCGCCATGCGTCTGGATCTGGCCCAGTACCGTGAGATGGAAGTCTTCACCCAGTTCTCCAGCGACCTGGACGAGACCACCAAACGCCAGCTGACCTACGGCCAGGGCCTGATGCGGCTGCTGCGCCAGAAGCAGTACCACCCCCTCACCCAGCACGAGCAGGTCATCACCCTGGTGGCTGCCCTGAACCATGTGCTGGAGGGGATCCCCGCTGAGAAGATCAGCGACGCCCAGCACGAGATGCTGGCCTGGTTCGAGCAGCAGGACGCCGCCCTCTGCCAGCGGATCGACTCCACCGGCCTTTTGCCCGACGACGACCGCCAGCAGATCCTCGACCTGGCCCGCGTCTTTGTAGCAGACTATCAGAAGAAGGGGCAGTAACATGGCGAGCACCAAAGAGATCAAAGACCGGATCGAAAGCGTCCGGGAGACCCAGAAGATCACCAACGCCATGTATCTGATCTCCTCCACCAAGCTGCGCCGCGCCCGGGAGGATCTGGCCCACACCCGCGCCTATTTTGAGGCGCTGCGGGGCGAGATCAAGCGGATTTTCCGCACTTCCAGCGACATCCGCAGCCGCTATTTCTACCCGCCCCACGAGGACGATATCAAGGGCGGCCCCTACGCCTGTCTGGTCATCACGGCCGACAAGGGCCTGGCCGGCGCCTACAACCAGAACGCCGTCAAGGAGACCATGCGGGTCCTGGCCGACCACCCCGGCACCAAGCTGTTTGTCGTCGGCGAGTACGGGCGGCACTATTTCACCCAGCACCATATTCCCATCGAGCAGAGCTTCCTCTACACAGCGCAGAACCCCACTTTGCAGCGCGCCCGGGAGATCAGTACCATCCTGCTGGAGGGGTTTAACGCCGGCCAGTGGAAGAAAATCTATATCGTCTACACCGATATGGCCAGCAGCCTGGCTTCGGCTGCCCAGAGCACCCGCCTGCTGCCCTTCCACCGGGCCCACTTTGCCTCTACCGAAGAAGACCACTCCTCCGACAGCTTTGAGTTCGTGCCCGATATGGTCACCGTGCTGGACAATATGATCGAGAGCTATATCTCGGGCTTTATTTACAGCGCCCTGATCGACAGCTTTTGCAGCGAGCAGAACGCCCGCATGACCGCCATGGACGCCGCCAACCAGAACGCCCAGCGGCTTTTGGACGAGCTGTCCCTGCAATACAACCGGGTGCGCCAGGCGGCCATCACCCTTGAGATCACCGAGGTGTCTGCGGGTGCAAAGGCCCAGCGCCGCAAGCGCGAGGCGGCCCGCCGGGCAGCCCGCAAAGAAGGAAAGGATGTGTGACCCATTTGAATACAGGCAAAATCGTACAGGTCTCGGGCCCTGTCGTGGACGTGATGTTTGAAAATCTGCCCCTGCCCCGGATCCGTGAGGCTCTTTCCGTCACGGTAGAGGACAGCGAGCGGGTGATGGAGGTCTCGCAGCATCTGGACAGCCACACCGTCCGCTGCGTCATGCTGGCCCCCAGTGAGGGGCTGGGCCGCGGCATGGAGGTGCGCGCCCCCGGCCACACCATTCAGGTGCCGGTGGGCGAGCGGGTTCTGGGCCGGATGTTCAACGTCCTGGGCCAGCCCATCGACGGCGGCGAGCCGGTGCCCGCCGACACCCCCGTCAAGAGCATTTACCGCAAACCCCCTCCCTTTGAGGGGCAGAACCCCGCCATTGAGATCCTGGAGACCGGCATCAAGGTCATCGACCTGCTGGAGCCCTACGCCAAAGGCGGCAAGATCGGCCTGTTCGGCGGCGCCGGCGTCGGCAAGACCGTCCTGATTCAGGAGCTGATCCACAACGTGGCCATGGAGCACGGCGGCTATTCCATCTTTACCGGCGTGGGCGAGCGCAGCCGCGAGGGCAACGACCTGTGGCGCGAGATGAACGAGAGCGGCACCGCCGATAAGACCGCCCTGGTCTTTGGCCAGATGAACGAGTCCCCGGGCGTCCGTATGCGGGTGGCCCTGTCCGGCCTGACCATGGCCGAGCATTTCCGGGACGAGGCCCATAAGGACGTGCTGCTCTTCATCGACAACATCTTCCGTTTTGTCCAGGCCGGCAGCGAGGTCTCGACCCTGATGGGCCGGATGCCCTCGGCCGTGGGCTACCAGCCCACCCTGGCCAACGAGATGGGCGAGCTGCAGGAGCGGATCACTTCCACCAAGGATGGCTCGGTCACCTCGGTCCAGGCCGTTTACGTCCCCGCCGACGACCTGACCGACCCCGCCACCGCCACCACCTTCACCCACCTGGACGCCACCACCGTTCTGAGCCGTAAGATCGTGGAGCAGGGCATCTACCCCGCGGTGGACCCCCTGGAGTCCACCTCCCGGATTCTGGAGCCCGACATTGTGGGCGAGGAGCACTACCGCGTGGCCCGCAAGGTGCAGGAGATTCTCCAGAAGTACCGCGAACTGCAGGACATCATCGCCATCCTGGGCATGGAAGAGCTGAGCGAGGAGGACCAGAAGACGGTCAGCCGCGCCCGCAAGATCCAGCGTTTCCTCTCCCAGCCCACCCACGTGGCGGAGAAGTTCACCGGTATTCCGGGCGTCTATGTGCCGCTGTCCGAGACCATCAAGGGCTTTGCCGCCATTGTGGACGGCGAGATGGATCAGTACCCCGAGGCGGCCTTCTTCAACGTGGGCCCCATCTCGGATGTGCCCGAAAAAGCCCGCAAGATCGAGGCAGGTGAGCTGTAATGAACACCTTTCACCTGCGTATCCTGGCGGCGGAGAACACCTTCTTTGAGGGAGAGTGCGAAAACCTCATCGTTCCCTGCCCGGACGGCTCTTTCGGCGTCCAGGCCCACCATATCAATATGATCTCGGCGGTTTCGCCCGGTGAGCTGCATTACCGCCCCGCCGAGGGACCCGACGCCGGGGTGGAGAAGATCGCCGCCGTTTCCGCCGGGCTGGTCAAGGTGGAGAACAACGACGTGCTGGTGCTGGTGGATACCGCCGAGCGCCCCGAGGAGATCGATATCAACCGCGCCCGCCGGGCCGCCGACGAGGCCAAAGAGGCCCTGCTCCAGAAACGGAGCATTCAGGAGTACCGGATCGCCCAGTACAGCCTGGCCCGGGCCGTCAGCCGTATGCGGGTCCACAAAGACTACCAGCGCTGGAACAAGGGCTGACTCCCCCAGAGATAAAATACAGAAGAGGCTGCTGCAAAACAAAGGTTTTGCAGCAGCCTCTTTTTGTTTGGGTCGGGTTACCGGTCCATGGGCGGGATGTCGTCCAGGCTGTTCTCGGTCTCGGGCAGGACGGCGGTGTTTTTGGGCTCCGCCCCGGTGAAGCCCAGGCGTTTGCCGTCGGGGGAGGCGTCCCCCTCCCGGCGGGCGGTCTGGTAGGCGTCCAGCCCCACATAGGCGCTGGGAGGCCCCAGCTCCAGCCAGAAATCCTCCTCTTCCTCAGGGGTGAAGGGTTTCGGGTTTTTATTTTGATCGGTCATCTTCTTCCACCTCGCTTTGTGCATACAGTCTGCCCCGGCGGCCCATACTTTATGCGCGAAACTGCGAGACGGGAGGTCTTTTTCTATGTACAGCGGAGGCTGGAAAAGTTTTTGGACGGCTCTCTGGACCACTCTGCTGGTCCTTACCCCCCTGGTGGGGGGCACGGTGCTGCTGGGGGGCTACCAGGCCCGGCAGCGGGTCCGGGCCGCCGAGAGCCAGAGCGGGGTGCCCATCGCCCAGCCCAAGGCCGAGGACCAGATGACCCTTTTGGTCTGCGTGGCGGGGGAGAAGCCCGGCTTCGTGCTGGTCTACCTCAACGCCGACCAGAACAGTCTGAACCTGCTGGCCCTGCCGGGCCAGCTGTCGGTGCCCTTCGGGGAGGGGGAGGCCACCCTCCAAACCTGTTATAATAGCGCGGGCCCGGCCCGCTGCCTCCAGGCCCTGACCGAAGTTTTGGAACTGCCCGAGGGCACCCGGTATCTGGCCATCGCCCCCGACACCCTGTCGGAAATCTGTGAGCCCTTCGGCAGCCTGCGGGTGAGTTTTTCGGGGGCCCTCACTGCCCAGGAGCTGGAAACCCTGGGCCAGAGCGGGGCGGTGCAGGACTGGGCCCCGGGGCCGCTCCATGAATTTCTGGCCGGGCTGGAAGAAAACGAAAACATTCCCCCTGAGCGGCAGGCAGCGGCCCGGGCGGCGGTGTGGGATTCCTTCTTCCGTCAAAAATTGGAAAAACTCCCCGCCGCTCTGCCCGATGCCCTGCGGTCGGTGTCGGGGAGCCTCCTCACCGACCTGACGGCGGGGGACTATTATATCTTGGCCGAGACGCTGGAATTTTTGGCGAACCAATCCGCTCCGGTGGAGAGCAGCGCCCTGCCCGGCCTCTGGGAGGCCGAGAGCGGATATTACACCATCGACGAGCGGTCCCGGGCGGCGGTGCAGGCGTTTTTCAACGTCTCCCCCAGTGCCGGACAGAGCGCATCCGCCAGCGCGCCGTAACCCAGAACCAACGTGCCCGACCGGCCCGTTCCCTGGCCGGTGAGGTCGTAGGCCGAGAGGGCCGACAGCCGGATTCCCTCGGCCCGGGCGGCGGCCACCAGGGCCTCGTCCCCGGCGGGGGGATGCCGAAGCGTGAGGAGCAGGTGGAGCCCGGTGTGGAGGCCCCCCAGCCGGATTTCCTCGGGGCCGAACGCCACGGTGAGGGCGGCGGCCAGGGCGTCCCGCCGGGCCTTGTAGGCCACCCGCTCCCGGTTTAACAGCCGGGTGAAATACCCCTCGGTGATGAACCGGGCCAGGGTCTGCTGCTCGAACCGGCTGACGGTGCCCGCATAGGAGCCATAGGCCGCCTGCCAGGCGGGGAGCAGATGCTCGGGCAATACCAAATAAGCCACCCGGATGCCGGGGGCCAGGCTCCGGGAACAGGTGGAGAGATAGATCACCGGCCCGTCCGCCCCCGCCATCCCCTGCATGCTGGGCAGGGGCCGGGTGTCGAACCGGAATTCCGAGTCGTAGTCGTCCTCGATGATATACCGCTGCCCCGGGCGGCGGGCCGCCCAGTGGAGCAGCTCGGCCCGACGGGGGGCGGGCATGGTTACCCCGGTGGGGAACTGGTGGCTGGGGGTGACGTAGCAGACCGCCGCGTCTGATGTTTCCAGGGCCCGGGCCGACAGGCCGTTCTCGTCCATGGGCAGGCAGCGGCAGGGGGTGCCGTTGTTTTCCAGCACCCGGCGGGCCCGGGGATAGCCGGGGGTCTCCACGGCGGCGGGGCCGGGCAGCAGAGGGGCCAATAGGCCCAGAAGATATTCCAGCCCCGCCCCCACAATGATCTGATGGGCCCCGCACCGCACCCCCCGGTATTCTTCCAGATACCCCGCCAGGGCCTGGCGGAGTTCCATATCCCCCCTGGGGTCGCCGGGGGCCAGCAGCTGGGGGGAGGAGTAGAGCAGCTCTTTCTGGAGCCGGGCCCAGGTGCGGAAGGGGAAGAGCCCCGTATCCACCCCGCCGGTGGACAGATCAAACCGCACCGGCGGGTCAGCGGGCGGTGCAGCCGCCGCCGGGGCGGCGGGGGCGGCTTCGGCCCGGCGGGGGAGGGCCGGATATTCCTGGACGTAAAAGCCGCTGCGGGGGCGGGATTCCAGATACCCCTCGGCGGCCAGCAGCTGATAAGCGGCGTCCACCGTGTTCACCGAGACCGACAGCGCCCCCGCCAGACTCCGCTTGCCGGGCATCCGGGCCCCGGCGGGCAGGGCCCCGGACCGGATCTCCCCGGCCAGGCTGCGGTAGAGCTGCTCGTATAAGGGCACGCCGGAAGCCGGGTCCAGCGCCGTGGTCAAATGCAACATACAAAACCCCCTCCTTTGGGTCAATCCTCCAAACTGACCCCATGAAAAAACTATGTTCTGGGTATTTTCATGGGGTCAGTTCCGGGTATAATAGGAGCATACCCGCCGGGGGGCCGGATGTCAAGCCCCCGGGGGAAGTTGACTTTTTCGGGAGGGATTGTTTATGTCTACAACAGCCATGTGGCTTTTGCTGGTGGTAGTGGTGGTGGTGATCCTCTTCGCCAGCGTATTGTATAAGCGCAGTTTCACCGTCCACGAGCTTTCCATGATCGGCGTCATGGCGGCCCTGAGCCTTGTCGCCTATCTGTTTTTCCGGGTGCCCTTTTACGGCGGGTCCTCCTTCCATCTGGGCAACACCTTTACGGCCCTGACGGCCCTTTTGCTGGACGGCGTATCGGGGGGCCTGGCGGGGGCCATCGGCCTGGCCCTGGCGGATATCCTGGCCGGGGACCCGGGCTACGCCGTCACCACCTTTGTGCTCAAATTCATCATCGGCATCGTCTGCGGCGCGGTGGCCCATAAGCTGCTCCACCTCCGCCGCCAGGACCCGGCCAACAAGGGGCCCTATCTGGCCCGGGTGACCATCGCGGCGGCCTCGGGCCTTCTGGTGAACGTCATCACCGACCCGCTGCTGGGCTATTTCCGGAACGTGTACATCTTCGGCCAGGAGTACAGCCTGGCCCAGGCCATGGCCAAGGTCGCCGGCGGGGTGACCCTGGTGAACAGCCTGGTCTCCACCCTCTGCGTGGTGCTGCTGTACCTCGCCATCCGCCCCGCGCTGGAGCGGGCGGGCTTTTTGAAGGCCGAACACACCGGCCGCTGAGGCATACGGCCCCGGCGGGGTGCATACATCTGAATCAGGGACGGGCTGTGCGCCGGGCACAGCCCGCTTTTTTATCCCACAAAAGGGAGGGGGATGTACTATGGCCGAATCCATCGCCCGGGCCAACGGCTGGCTGAGCGGGGTGGTCTGGGGGCCGGCGGGGCTGTTGCTGCTGGCCCTGACCGGGGCCTGGCTGACGATGCGGACGGGGTTCTTTCAGTTCGTCCGGCTCCGCCACTGGCTGGGCTGTACCCTGGGGGCCATCTTCACCGACCGGGCTATCACCGCCCACACCGGCCGGGACGAGGGGGCCATCAGCCAGTTCCAGAGCATGTGCACGGCGCTTGCGGCCACCATCGGCACCGGGAACATTGTGGGGGTGGCCACGGCCATCCTCAGCGGGGGGCCGGGGGCGGTGTTCTGGATGTGGGTCATGGCCCTTCTGGGCACCATGACCGCCTACGCCGAGGAACTGTTGGGGATCTACTACCGCCGCCGAGATGCCAAGGGCCAGTGGATCGGCGGGCCCATGTACTACCTGGCCGAGGGCCTGGGGGCCAAACCCGGCTGCCGGGCTCTGGGCCGGGGGCTGGCGGCCCTCTTCGCCCTCTTTTGTGTGCTGGCGTCCTTCGGCATCGGGAACATGAGCCAGGCCAACGCCATCGCCGGGAACCTGGAGGCCGCCTTCGGTTTTTCTCCCGCCCTGACCGGCGGGGTGCTGGCGGCGGGGTCGGCCCTGGTGATCCTGCGGGGGCTGCGCCAGGTGGCCGCCATCACCGAAAAACTGGTCCCCGCCATGGCCCTGGTCTACCTGATGGGGGCGGGGCTGGTGGTGCTCACCCATTTTTGGGCGGTGCCGGAGGCGCTGGCGGCCATCTTCCGGGGGGCGCTGGGGCTGCGGGCCGCCGGGGGCGGCGCGGTGGGCTACGGCGTCTGGGCCGCCCTGCGTTGGGGGGCCATGCGGGGCGCTTTTTCCAACGAGGCGGGGCTGGGCTCCTCGGTGATGGCCGGGGCATCCTCCAACGTCACCGAGCCCGCCCGGCAGGGGATGTGGGGGATCTTCGAGGTCTGCGCCGATACCCTGGTGGTCTGCACCCTGACGGCCCTCACCATCCTGTGCAGCGGGGTGGTGGATCTGGAAACCGGCCTCCCCTTAAATGGAGTGGGGCCCGAGGCCCTCACCGGGGCGGCTTTCAGCACCACCTTCGGCAGTTTGGGGCCGGCCTTCATCGCCCTGTCGGTGCTCCTCTTCGCCTATTCCACCATCCTGGGGTGGAGCCACTACGGGGCCACCGCCTTCGGCTATCTCTTTGGTCCCCGGGCGGTGACGGCCTATAAACTGCTTTTCTCCGCCCTGATCTTTGTGGGGTCGGTGACCGAGCTGGGTCTGGTCTGGGCGCTGGCGGACACCTTCAACGGCCTGATGATGGTGCCGAACCTCATCGGGGTGCTGGCCCTCTCGGGGACGGTGGCCCGGGTGACCCAAAACTACCTGGACCGCACCCTCCGGGGGGAGCACATCCCACCGCTGCGGTCGGCAACGGACGAGACATAAAATCAAAACACCCCCGGCGGAGAGCCCGAAAAGCCCTTTGCCGGGGGTGTGGTGTTTACTTTTTCTTTTTGGGTTTCGTGGGCCGGGGCGGCCGGGCGGCGTGACGCCCCGCCACCAATCCGCTGCCGAAAGCCCAGTGGAGGTTGAACCCCCCGCAGCTGCCCGCGCAGTCCAGGGTCTCGCCCACGAAGTAGAGCCCCGGGCAGCCCCGGAACCCGAAGCTCTCCGGCTCCAGCTCCTCGAGGGAAAGGCCGCCGCCGGTGGTCTGGGCCTGCTTCCACCCGCAGGGGGTCAAAGGCCCGAACCGCCAGTCCTTGGCGAGTTTGGCGAGTTTTTGCCACTGGGAGGGGTTCTGGCTCGCGGTGGCCCCGCCGGGCAGCCCCGCCCGGGCCCAGAGGGCGGCCCCCAGAGGCCGGGCTAAGAGCCCCAGCCAGAAGCTCTCGGCGGTCTGGCCGGGCAGCTCCGCCCGGGCGGCCAAAAGGGCGGTCAGTTCGGCTTCCGACAGGGCGGGGAAGAGGTCCAGGGAGACGGCGGGGTTTTTCGGCCCCCGGCCCGGGGCCAGCAGCCCCGACAGCTGCATGATGCAGATGCCCGAGAGGCCGTAGTCGGTGAACTGAACTTCCCCCTGTTCCCGGGCCAGAACCCGCTCCCCATCCATCAGGGCGGCCCCGGCCTTGGCCCGCAGCCCCGCCAGCCCCTTCACCTGGTCTTTGGGGCAGGCCAAAGGGGTCAGGCAGGGGTAGACCGGCGCGAGACGGCCCCCGCATTTCCCCGCGAAGGCGGGGCCGAAACCGTCGGTGCCGAACTGGGGCCCGGCGCTGCCGCCCAGGGCGCAGATCACCCCGTCGGCCCGGAGGGTCTCGGGCTGGCCGGTTTCGTTTTCAAACTGGACGAGATACCCTCCCTGGCCCTGGCGCAGGCTCTCCACCCGGCAGCCGGGCCGGAGGCAGACCCCCAGGGCCTCCACCCACCGCAGCAGCAGGGCGGTTAAATCGGCGGCCTGGTTGGAGTAGGGGTAGACCCGGCCCGTCTCGTCGGGGCGGGTCACGAGACCCAGCCCCGCCCACCAGCCGGGCAAGTCCGCCCGGTCAATGGCCGCGAGCAGGGGCGAAAGAGCCCGGGGGGAGGAAGTAAAATACCGATCCGCCTCCCCGGCGGTGAGGTTGTCCAGATTGCAGCGGCCATTGCCGGTGGCCAGCAGTTTTTTTCCGGGACGGGGGTTTTTGTCCAGCAGGATCACCCGGGCGCTGCCGCCCGCAGTCTGGGCCGCCCCGATGGCCGCCGCCAGCCCCGCTGCGCCCCCGCCCAATATCAGAATCTGTCTCATCTGTGGCACCGGCCTTTCTCTCAAAAGTTTCTCCCAGTATAGCATATCCGCCCGCCCTTGGCAAAAAGAAAAGCCGCCGCCCCGGGCGGGGCAGCGGCGAAAGCTTTAAAAGGAAAGCCAAGCTCAAAAACTCAGCGGGCAGCCTTGACGTGGCGGAAAGCGCGGTTGGTGTCCATATGGTCCACCAGAGCAGCCACCAGGGCGACCGGCCAAATCAGAGAGTTCAGAAGAACCTTGCCCGGCTTGACATCCACCGTATCCATGCAGCCAATGCCGCAGAAAATCAGACAGGCAATCCCACAGCCAAGAATGTAATAGTACATAAATCGCACCTCCAAAACCAATGCAACCGGTATTTTATCTTGCAGGCCGGGCCAGATGCCCGCGCCTTGTGTGTAGTGATCTGTGGGGGTGCTTCCCTCATCCCCGCGACTCTACTATACATGATCCATGCGGTAAAGTCAATATGCTGAAATGCTGAAATAAATTAAGGTCTGTTC
>HHCFC01400__coassemble_1221_pt1 | contig 48265 bp, 43 predicted proteins | sample HHCFC01400__metabat2_high_PE_029 | metagenome-assembled genome bin HHCFC01400
CCGACGATAGTTAGCTGGAAACGGCTTGTGAAAATAGGTAGTCGCCGGCTTCTCTCAAAACCCCCTGAGGCAGTAATGCTTCAGGGGGTTTTTCGTTGTGTGCAAATAATTTTCAGTTGATGGGGCGCGGGAAGGAGAGGAAAACCCAAAATTCTTCTTGCGCCCCTTGGCAAAAGAGGTTATTATAAAAGAATACGGATTCTAACCCAACCGGGCGGAAGAAAAGGGGAGAGCAAAATGGACCGGGAGGAAATACGCTATCTTTTGGGCGGGACAATTTATGCCCAGGCCCGCTCGGATCTGGCCAAAGACGCCATCAAGGAATTTTCCTCGGAAAGCGGCGCAGAAGGGGTCCGCCATCTGGAAGCAGTGGTCCAGGGCGGCGCCAGCCGGTATCACGTACAGGTCTGGCTACGGGCCAACGGCAGCTTTGTGAGCGCCAGCTGCGACTGCCCCTACAACAACCGGGGCGAAGGGGATTTGTGCAAGCACATCGGCGCCGTTTTGCTGCAGGACGCTCAGCGGGAGAACCTGGGCCGCACACTAACCGAAGAACCGGCCTCTCCGGCCGCCCCCATTGCCGGGGTGATGCGGGGGAGCGAATACGCCGCCCAGCATGCGGCCCGGAAGGACAGCTATACTTCCAGCCTGGAAATGCTGTTCGGGCGGAAATGGCGGGATATGGAGCCCGAGTCGGACAACGCGGCCCGGCTTCTGCTGAAAGAATATATGGACCAGGACGCCGTCCTGCTGGAAGAGCCTGTCCTGGAGCCGGAGTATAAAGGAACCGTTTCCCTGGAACCGGAGCTGACCCTGGCCCGGAACAGCCTGCCGGAGATTCGGCTGCGGATCTCGGGGGGCGGGCGGCAATACATCGTCAAGAGCATCCCGGCCCTGCTGGAAGCTGTCGAAAAAGGGCAGACCGTCTCTTATGGGCAGCAGCTTTCTTTCCTCCACCGGCCCGAGGCCTTCAACGACCAGGCCCGGGCGCTGCTGGCCTTGCTCCGCCGCCCGCTGGCCTTTAAGAGGTATCTGAACCAGACCGGCCGGGGGCTGGGCAGCTATCTGGAACCCGCCTCCCGCCAGGCCGGAGCCATGGCCCTGACCGGAGATCTCTTTGACGAGTTTGTGGCCCTTTGCCAGTCGGATGGGATGGTGGGCGGCTACGAGCTGCGGCAGGGCATCCCTGCCGTTCAGCTGGAAGTAGAGAAGAAAAAGGGCGGCGCCCAGCTCACAGCCCGGCCTAAGCTGGGGTTTTTTGAGGGGATGGACTACGCCTACGCCTTCAGCGAAGAAACCCTCTGGCAGATGAGCCGGGCGGATTTTGCCCGAGTCCGGCCGGTCTTGCAGCTGCTGAGCGGGGAGAGCCTCTTTTTTGCCCAGAAGGATCTGGCTGCCTTTTGCAGCTATGTGGTGCCGGAGTTCGGGTCCAAGATGCAGATTCAGGACCCCGACCGGCTGCTGATGGATCTGATCGCCCTGGAACCGGTGGTTCAGTTTTATCTGGACCTGCCCCAGGAGATGATGATTTCGGTGCGGGTGGAGTTTCTCTACGGAGAGGATCGGGTTACCCCCGAAAGCGCGCCCCTGAACCTGCGGCGGGATCCCCGGACCGAACACCGGGCCGACCGCCTGCTGAAACAGTACCTCCAGCCGGACCGGAACAATAGCCCTACCTTCTACCAGACCACCGACGATGACGAGGTTTACCGCTTTTTGGAAGAGGGCGTCCCGGCGCTGATGGCGGCGGGAGAGGTCTATCTGAGCGAAGCCTTCCGCAACTTCCAGGCGCCGCCGCCCCGGGTGAGCGTCGGAGTCTCGGTGAGCGGCAGCGTGCTGGATCTGGAAGTGGATACCGGCGAATTTCCGGCGGAGGAACTGCGGGAGATGCTGCTATCCTTCCACCAGAAAAAGCGGTACCACCGCCTGCGGGACGGCCGGATTCTCCGGCTGGACGATTCCCTCCAGGCGCTGGATGAACTGAACGAAACCCTGGCCCTCTCGGGGGCCAAGCTGACCCAGGGCCATACCACCCTGCCCCTCTACCGGGCCCCCAGCCTGGACCGGGCGCTGGCGGGCCAGAGCGGGCTCCACTTCCGCCGGGACGATGCGTTCCGCCGGATCAGCCGGAGTTTCCACGCCGTCAAGGACAGCGAATACGTCCTGCCCCCTAGCTTGCAGAAGGTGCTGCGGAAATACCAGCGGGACGGCTACCGCTGGCTGCGCACCTTGGACGGCTATGGGATGGGGGGCATCCTGGCCGACGATATGGGCCTGGGCAAGACCTTGCAGGTATTGGCCTATCTGCTGGCCCTCAAAGAGGAGGGGCAGACCCTGCCCAGCCTGATCGTCTGTCCGGCCTCCCTGGTGCTGAACTGGGCAGAGGAGTGCGAAAAGTTCACCCCACAGCTCAAGTGCCTGCCGGTGGACGGCACAGCGGCCCACCGGGCGGAGCTGGCAGCCCAGTTTGCAGAGTATGACCTGATCGTCACCAGCTACGACCTGCTCCGCCGGGACGAGGCCCTTTATACCGAGCAGGAATTCTATGCCTGCATCCTGGACGAGGCACAGGCCATCAAAAACCACACCACCCAGAAGTATAAAGCCGTCTGCCGGGTCCAGAGCAAGGTCCGCTTTGCCCTCACCGGTACCCCGGTGGAGAACCGTCTGGGAGAGCTGTGGAGCATCTTTACCTTCCTGATGCCGGGGTATCTGCCCCCGTATAAGACCTTCTCCACCCGGTTCGAGCGGCCCATTGTGCAGGAGAAGGACCAGGCCGCCGTCCGGCGGCTCAACCAGCTCACCGGGCCTTTTATCCTCCGCCGGATGAAAGCCGAGGTCCTGCGGGAGCTGCCCCCCAAGACCGAGAACGTCTACCGGGTGGCCTTGGGGGTTGAACAGCGCAAGCTCTATCTGGCGGCGGTGCTGGACGCCAAGGAGAAGCTGCGGGCCGCCAAACCTGAGGACCGAGTGGCGGTGTTCGCCGTTCTGATGCGGCTGCGGCAGATCTGCTGTGACCCCCGCCTGACCGTTGACAACTGGACCGGCAGCAGCGCCAAACTGGACGCCTGCGCCGATTTAATCAGTGCGGCGGTGGAGGGCGGCCACCGGGTGCTCTTGTTCAGTCAGTTCACCTCTATGCTCTCCCTGCTGGAGGCCAAACTGGACGAGATGGGGGTGAGCCATTTCACCCTCCAGGGGTCTACCCCCAAACCTCTGCGGGCGGAGCTGGTCCGTCGATTTAATGGGGGAGAGGCCAGCGTGTTCCTGATCTCTCTGCGGGCGGGGGGCACCGGGCTCAACCTGACCGCCGCCGACATCGTCCTCCACTACGATCCCTGGTGGAATGTGGCGGCCCAGAACCAGGCCACCGACCGGGCCTACCGGATCGGCCAGCGGAACGCCGTACAGGTTTATAAGCTCATCGCCCAGGACACCATCGAGGAAAAGATCCTGGAGCTGCAGCAGGCAAAGCAGGATCTGGCCGAGACGGTCACCGGCGGCGCAGACGGAGCGATCCTGTCCATGCGGCCGGAGGAACTGCTGGCCCTGCTGGGCGGCTAAGGAAATTGCCCAACAAAAAAGAACGGCTGCGGATGCAGCCGTTCTTTTGATTTGCAGGGAAAAATCAGATATGGAGCTCCAGCGCTTTGTCGAAGAAAGCAATGCCGAAGGCGCCGGGGCCGGCATGGGTGCCGATGACGCAGCCGATCTGGCCTACCAGAGGTTTGGGCAGATGGAGATTCCGGTCCAGATAGCCCAGGATGGGCTCTACCTCCCGGGGAGAGGTGGAGTAGGCAGTCACATAATCAAAGTCTGTGTTGACGCCGCCCAGGGTATCCAGCTGTTTGAACATGGCCACATAGGCGCCGGGCAGGCCCCGGGCTTTGCCGGCCATGGCGATCTTGCCCTCTTTGACGGTAATCAGGGGCTTGATGCCCAGCATGCCGCCGGCCACAGCCACGGCAGCGGGCAGGCGGCCGCCCTTGCGCAGATACTTCAAATCGTCGATGACGGCCACCAGGTGCAGGTGTTTTTTGGCCTCTTCCAGGGCGGCGACAATGGTCTCAGGGGTCTTGTCGGCGTCCCGCAGACGGACGGCCAGACGGACCAGCAGGGCCTCGGCCAGACAGACGGTTTCGCTGTCCACAAAAAAGACGTTGTCTACATCGGCCAGGTCGGCGCCCAGATGAGCGGCCTGGCTGGTGCCGGACAGCTGGCTGGAAAGGAAGATGCCGATGACGGTGTCGCCCGCCTCGGCTGCCTCCCGGAAATAGGCCTCGAACAGCTCGGGGCTGGGCTGGCTGGTGGTGGGCAGCTTGCGGCACTGGGCCAGGCGGGCATAATATTCGCTGGGGGTCAGGTCCACACCGTCCCGGATGACGGCGCCGTCCTCAAAGGTAACGTTGAGGGGGATTACGGTAACACCCAGCAGCTCCGCTTCAGCCGGCAGGATGTCAGATGCAGAATCGGTGAGAATGCGGATCATAAAGCAAAACCTCCATAGGCGGGGAACACCCGCAATCAGATGAACGCCGCAGTAAAATTTCGTTCCAACGAAAAGTTACAAGTAGTATAACAGAGCCTGTCACGAAATGTCAATGTTTTGAACAAAAGAATCTCACTCCACTTTTGCCAAAGTTTCACTCTAAGGTCTGCCAGCGGGGAGAAACCGGTTGCCCCCTGCCGCCGGATGTGCTAAGATACCACTATATCTTACATACGATCACACCGAAGGGAGAGAGAAAATTTGAACCAAACCAGCGCCAGCCGCCGGATGGGGGGCGTTTTGTGGGCGGCAGGCTGCGGGCTGCTTTACCTGACGGCGGGGCTGCTGACCGAGAAGGCTCTGGCCCTGCTGGAAGGGGCGGAGTCTCTAAGCCCGGCGGGTCTGGCCCGGCTCCACTGGGGCGGGCTGACCCTCGGGACTGTTCTGGCGGCACTTCCGGTGCTGGCGGCAGCCCGGCCCATGCTGGGGCGGATACCGGGGCTGCGGTGGCGCTGGCGGGGCGCTGTGGCGCCGATGGTGCTCTATGTCGGCCTGCTGCTCCCCCTGTCCTGGCTGAGCCAGAAACTGCCCGGGGACCCGGCAGGGGGGATGCTTCTGCCAGCTGACCCTGCCGCCCGGGTCCTGGCATTTTTCCAGCTCTGCATCGTCTCGGCGGTGGTGGAGGAGCTGGTGTTCCGAGGGGCGATCCAGGGCCTGCTGGCCCCCTGCGGCCCGGGGTTCAGCGTTTTGGGACAGGCGGCGGTTTTCGCCTCCCTCCACGGCAGCCCGGCCCGGATGGCCTTTGCCCTGCCCATGGGGCTGGTGTTCGGCTGGGCGGCCAGCCGCTGCCACAGCATCTGGCCGGGGGCGGCGCTCCATCTGCTGAACAATGCCATTGTGTTCGCCGGGCTTCTGGCGGGCGGATGATCGAAAAGGGGGATACCGATTTGACCGATTATGAATTGATGGGGGCTGCCCTGGAGGAAGCCGCCAAGGCGGCGGCCCTGGGAGAGGTGCCGGTGGGGGCCGTGGTGGCCCGGCGAGGGGAGATCGTCGCCGTGGCCCACAACACCCGGGAGACTGAGAAAAACGCCCTCCACCACGCTGAGCTGCTGGCCATCGACAAGGCCTGCCGGGCGCTGGGGGGCTGGCGGCTGTGGGAGTGCGAGCTGTTTGTCACCCTGGAGCCCTGCCCCATGTGCAGCGGGGCCATCCTCAACAGCCGGATTCGCCGGGTGGTGTACGGTGCCGCCGACGCCAAGGCGGGCTGCTGCGGGTCGGTGACCGACCTGTTCGCCCTGCCCTTCAACCATCATCCTGCGGTGGAACAGGGGCTCCGGGCCGAGGAGGCCCAGGCCCTTTTACAGGAGTTTTTCGCCCGGCTGCGGGCCCAGCGGGCCAGCCGACCCAAGTGGAAGCCCCCGGTCCGGTAAATCCAAGCAAAAAGAGGGAGATCTGCGCAGAAAAAGCAGGATCTCCCTCTTCCATTTTGCGTCGAATTGTGATATTATACTTAATGGATTTTTGTCGAAAGCCGTCCGTATCCCGTCGAAAACGCTGCACTGCCGGAAGACGCCGGCATAGGATGGGAAAGAGCGTTGTTTCACTGAGGGAGGAGGCTTCGGCAGAGCCCGCCGCCGTGCGCTGCCGGCACGGCAGGGCGGTATTTTGGCAGGCAGGAGGGATCGGACTCTTGTGTGAAGATTTTGAACTGACCTTTGACCTGGCCGAGGCGGCACCCGCCGCCAGCCATACCGTGCTGATCTCCGGCGGGGACCGGGGCATCGGCGCGGCGGCGGCCCGGGCGTTTTACCGGGCGGGGTACCGGGTGGCCATTCTCTACCACCAGAACGCCCCGGCGGCCCAGGCCCTGGCCGGGGAGCTGCCGGGCTGTACGGCGATTCAGTGCGATGTGGCCAGCCGGGCCAGCTGTGAGGCGGCGTTCGCCGCCGCTGAGGAGGCGCTGGGCCGGGTGGATGTGCTGGTGTGCAACGCCGGCATCGCCCAGCAGAAACTCTTCACCGACATTACCCCCGCCGAGTGGCAGCAGATGCTGGACGTCAACCTGAGCGGCGCGTTCCACCTGTGCCAGCTGGCCCTGCTCGGGATGATCCGCCGCAAGTGGGGGCGGATTCTCACCGTCAGCAGTATGTGGGGCCAGACCGGCGGCAGCTGCGAAGTGCACTATTCGGCCGCCAAGGCCGGGCTGATCGGTTTGACCAAAGCCCTGGCCAAGGAGGAGGGCCCCAGCGGCATCACCGTGAACTGTGTGGCCCCCGGCGTGATCGACACCGACATGATGGCGTCCTTTACCCAGGAGGATAAAGACGCCCTGGCCGAGGAAACCCCGGTGGGGCGGCTGGGGGGCGCCGACGAGGTGGCCCAGATGCTTTTGTTCCTGGCCGGGGAGAACGCCGGGTATATCACCGGGCAGGTGTTCGGCGTCAACGGCGGGCTGGTCATCTAAAACGGGCAATGCAAAATTCCGCAGGATATCATAGGAAAGGCACTCCGCGTTATAATTATAGGATGGGTATCCCTGCATCCGATCATCCTCTGGAGTGAAAAGGAGAGAGCGAAATGGGCATGACTTTGAAGGAAATGTTGAAGAAGGGCGCTTCTGAGGGGACAGTGCCGGCCAAGGAGGTCAAGGCTCTGGCCGCCGAGTGCGGTCTGGATGTCGAGAGCCTGTATACCCTGCTGGAGGAGCGGGGGATCAAGATCCAGAAGGAGGCAGAAGCCGAGGCCAGCCTGGACGTGGACAGCATCATCGCCGAAGTGGAGAGCGCTGAGAATAACTCCGAGATGGGCCTTTTGGACGACCAGGAGGACGAACCCATGGAGGAGAACCCCGCCGACCTGAAGGCGGCCATGGATGAGCTGCTGGACGACCCCGTCAAAAACTACCTCAAGCAGATCGGCCAGATTCCGCTCCTGAGCGCCGAGCAGGAAGTGGAGCTGTCCCGCCGGATCCATGCGGGCGCCGAGGCGGCCCACATCCTGCAGGCAGACCGCCAGAAGTACGGCGGCGCTGAGTACATCAAGAAGAACAGTGCCCGCTTCTCCTTTGAGGAGGACGAGCGCTCCCGGGAGTACAGCGACGATCTGGACGGCGAAAACAGCGGCGAGAGCAGCCCCGAGGACGCCGAGGAGAAGGCCGCCGAGGAGGAAGCCCTGGAGGCCCTGCAGAACGGTCCTCTGACCGACGAGCGCCGGGAGGAGCTGCTCAAAGCCCGCCGGGACGGCCTGAACGCCCGCCGCAGCCTCAGCGAGGCCAACCTGCGTCTGGTGGTCTCCATCGCCAAGAAGCATGTGGGCCACAATCTGGCGTTCCTGGATCTGATCCAGGAGGGCAACATCGGCCTGATTAAAGCCGCCGAGAAGTTCGACTGTGACCGCGGCTTCCGCTTCTCCACCTACGCCACCTGGTGGATCCGCCAGGCCATCACCCGCGCCATCGCGGACCAGGCCCGGACCATCCGCATCCCGGTGCATATGGTGGAGACCATCAACCGGATGCGCCAGGCCACCAACCAGCTGGTCTACCAGAACGGCCACGAGCCCACCCCCGAGGAACTGGCCAAGGCCATGGATATGAGCGTGGAGCGTGTGCGGGAGATCCAGCGGATGGCGCAGGAGCCCGCCAGCCTGGAGAGCCCGGTGGGCGAGGAAGAGGATTCCTCCCTGGGCGATTTCGTGGCCGACGAGAACGCCGAGGCCCCCGGCAAGGCCGCAGACCGCGCCATGGTGGCCCAGCAGATCAACCTGGCCCTCAAGAGCCTGACCCCCCGTGAGGAGAAGGTTATCCGCCTGCGGTTCGGCCTGGACGATGGCCGCCCTCGCACCCTGGAGGAAGTGGGCCGCGACTTCGGCGTCACCCGCGAGCGTGTCCGCCAGATCGAGGCCAAGGCCATCCGCAAGCTTCACAGCCGGAAGTGCCTGACCCTGCTCAACGGCCTGATCGAGTAATAAAGTAAAACCCAAAGCCCCTGAGGAAATTTCCTCGGGGGCTTTTTTATACACAATATTACAGCTTGGAAAAATATTCCTCCCGGGTCATGGCGTAAAACTCGATCTCACAGGGGGCGCCGGTGTGGGGGTCGTTGGATGGCTCGGTGTGGGAATACCGCAGCCCGCAGCCCAGCTGGAGCCGCCGGGAGGGGGCGTTCTCGGTGCGGCAGCCGCAGACCAGTTTCTGGGCCCCCAGCTGTTCAAAGGCCACCTGCATCAGGGCCCGCAGGGCCTGCCGTCCGTAGCCCCGCCCGGTGTAGGCCGGGCCGAGGGCCAGGCCGGTATCCAAGTAGAGCCCCGGTTTGTGTTCCAGCAGCCCAGCAAAACCAATGGCCTGACCGGTGGCGTTCTCGTAGATGGTAAACGCCGGGTGGCTGGCCTGCCAGCGGAGGGTCCGCTCCATCCGGGCCTGGGCGGCCTCGGCAGAGTGTGTGGGTTCCCACTGCATATACCGGGCGCTCTCGGGAAAGGACCAAATATTCCGCCAGAGGGCTTCCCAGTCGGAAAAAGATCCTTTCCCCAAAGTAATATCCGGCATGATAACCACTGCTTTTTCCATGGAACGACCTCCTGCTGCATTACAAAATGGATTGTTCGATCAAATATTACAAATTGTATGCGGCCTGCCCCGGGCTGGACAGAAATGCCCTTGAGATTTCGGGTATAATATGGTATACTAACTTGTACCGTGTGAAAGATTTCCACGGAATAGATCATGCGCCATCGCCAAGCGGTAAGGCAGGGGACTTTGACTCCCCCATCGCAGGTTCGACTCCTGCTGGCGCAACTGAAGGCCCGATGAGTGTGCGTTGGCACACGGTCGGGCTTTTTGTTTTGCGGGGCTGCATCCATTATAAACAGGGTTTTGACCGGATGCAAGGCAGTCCTGTCAGCCCTGCCCTCCGATGGTTTGTATTATATCCGCAGACAGCGGGTTTGGAATGAAACGCTTTTTGCGCCGCTTTTTCTCGAAAAAGCGGCATCGCATCCCCCAACAAGAAAGGCCCCGCCCCTTTTCCAGGAGCGGAGCCTTTTTTATTGAATTGTGCGCTCGCTTACTTGAGCACCGCGCCCAGGTTGGCGCTGGTGACCATCCGGGCGTAGCGGGACAGCCAGCCGGTCTTGATGTTGGCCTCGGGGGCGACGTACTTCGCCTTCCGCTGGGCCAGAACCTCGTCCGGGACTTCCAGGGTGATCTTGGCATTGGGGATGTCGATGGAGATCAGATCCCCTTCCTCAATCAGGCCGATGGGGCCGCCGGAAGCTGCCTCCGGGCTGACGTGGCCGATGGCCGCGCCGCGGGATGCGCCCGAGAACCGACCGTCGGTGATCAGGGCCACGGTGGTGTCCAGCTTCATGCCCGCCAGAGCCGAGGTGGGGTTGAGCATCTCCCGCATGCCGGGGCCGCCCTTGGGGCCCTCGTACCGGATGACCACCACATCCCCCGGCACGATCTTGCCCGCATAGATGGCTGCAATGGCGGTCTCCTCGCTGTCAAAGACCCGAGCCGGGCCGGTGTGCTGCTGCATCTCGGGGGCCACGGCGCTCCGCTTGACCACGCAGCCGTCCGGCGCAATGTTGCCCCAGAGGATCTGCAGGCCGCCGGTGGTGCTGTAGGGGTTGTCGATGGGCCGGATGGCCTTCTCGTTCAGGATATGGGCGCCCTGGATGTTCTCGCCCAGGGTCTTGCCGGTGACGGTCATCACGTCCAGATCCAGCAGGCCCTTCTTGGCCAGCTCGGCCTGAACGGCGGGGATGCCGCCTGCCGCGTAGAGGTCGGGCATATGGGTGGGGCCGGCCGGGGCCAGGTGGCAGAGGTTGGGGGTCTTGGCGCTGATCTCGTTGAAGAGGGCCAGGTCGATGGGTACCCCTGCCTCATAGGCGATGGCCAGCAGGTGCAGCACCGTGTTGGTGGAGCAGCCCAGGGCCATGTCGCAGGCCAGAGCGTTCCGGATGGACCGCTCGTTGATGATCTGGCGGGCAGTGACGCCCTTCTTCACCAGTTCCATGATGGCCATGCCGGCATGCTTGCCCAGCTGGAGCCGCTTGGAGTAGACGGCGGGAATGGTGCCGTTGCCGGGCAGGGCGATGCCGATGGCCTCGCACAGGCAGTTCATGCTGTTGGCGGTGTACATGCCCGAGCAGCTGCCGCAGCTGGGGCAGCAGTTGCAGGTGCAGTCCTCCAGCTGGTCCTCGGTGATCATGCCGGCTTTATAGGCGCCCACGGCCTCGAACATCTTGGAGAGGCTGACCTCCTCGCCGCCGTAGCTGCCCGCCAGCATGGGGCCGCCGGAGCAGACCACCGCGGGGATATCCATCCGCACCGCGGCCATCACCATGCCGGGGACGATCTTATCGCAGTTGGGCACCAGAACCAGGCCGTCCAGCTGGTGGGCCATGAACATGGTCTCCACGCTGTCGCAGATCAGCTCGCGGCTGGCCAGGCTGTACTTCATGCCCACATGGCCCATGGCGATGCCGTCGCAGACGCCGATGGCGGGGATCAAAATGGGGGTGCCGCCCGCCATCTCGACGCCCGCCTTGACGGCGTCGGCCAGCTTGTCCAGGTTCATGTGGCCGGGCACGATCTCACTGTAAGCCGAAACCACGCCGATCAGGGGGCGGTCCAGCTCTTCGGGGGTGTAGCCCAGGGCGTAAAACAGGCTTCGGTTGGGGGCGCGCTCCGAGCCTTTGGTCACGTTGTCGCTTCTCATCGGAATAACCTCCTCGAAAAACAAAGCGCCGGCTCCGGCGGCAGATGCGTCGAAGCCGGCGTTTCGCGGGTTGTAAATAGGGGAGAGCTTACTTCTTCAGCCAGCTCATCATGCTGCGCAGCTCAGCGCCCACCTTCTCGATGGGGTGGTCGTTCTGGATGCGGCGCTGTGCCAGGAAGTGGACTTTCCGGCCGCCCTTATCGCTCATCTCGGTCAGGAACTCGGAGGCGAAGGTGCCGTCCTGGATCTCGGTCAGGATCTTCTTCATCTCCTTGCGGGTGTCCTCGGTGATCAGGCGCTTGCCGGTGCGGTAGTCGCCGTACTCGGCGGTGTTGGAGATGGAGTAACGCATCTTGGAGAAGCCGCCCTCGTTGATCAGGTCAACGATCAGCTTCATCTCGTGGCAGGTCTCAAAGTAAGCCATCTCGGGGGCGTAGCCAGCCTCCACCAGGGTGTCGAAGCCTGCGTGGATCAGCTCGCAGACGCCACCGCACAGAACCGCCTGCTCGCCGAACAGGTCGGTCTCGGTCTCTTCCTTGAAGGTGGTCTCCAGGATGCCGGCGCGGCCTGCGCCGATGCCGGAAGCGTAAGCCAGAGCGATCTCCTTGGCCTTGCCGGTGTAGTCCTGCTCCACGCAGATCAGGCTGGGCACGCCGTGGCCCTCAATGTACTGGCTGCGGACGGTGTGGCCGGGGCCCTTGGGGGCGATCATGATGACGTCCACGTTCTTGGGGGCCACGATGGTCTTGAAGTGGATGTTGAAGCCGTGAGCGAAAGCCAGAGCCTTGCCCTCGGTCATGTAGGGGGCAACCTGCTTGTTGTAGATGTCAGCGCACAGCTCGTCGGGCACCAGCATCATGACCACGTCGCCGGCCTTGGCAGCCTCCTCGACCTCCATGACCTTGAAGTTGTCGTGGGTCTCGGCGAACTTGGCGGCCTTCTCCCAGTGGCCGGAGCCCTTGCGCAGGCCGACCACCACGTTGACGCCGCTCTCGGCCAGGTTCTCGGAGTGGGCGTGGCCCTGGCTGCCGAAGCCGATCACGGCCACGGTCTTGCCGTCGAGGACGCCCAGGTTGCAGTCGCTGTCGTAGTATTTCTTGATTGCCATAGTGATGATCTCCTTTTTTGCAATTTTATAATTTTGGTGTTTCAAAGCAATCTATTTTTCGGCCCGCATCGGGGCGGAAAATCAGGCTCAGCGGGGGCAGCAGGTGCCGGGCAGAGGCAGCTGGGCCGCCCGAATCTCCTGGGCGGGCTTCTGCATGTGCTGGTGCATCCCGCCCCGCTCCAGGGCGGTGACGCCGGTGCGGCACTGCTCCAGAATGGTGTACCCCTCGAACATCAAGAGGAACGCGTCGATCTTCTGGGGTTTGCCGGTCAGCTCAAAGACCATGCTGTCGGGGGACAGGTCGATGATCTTGGCCTTGTAGATGCTGGCGATCTCCCGCAGCTCGGCCCGGTTGGCCACGGTGGCGGCCACTTTCAAAAGCAGCAGCTCCCGCTGCAGGGTCTTGGCCTCGTCCAGGACAAAGACCTGGCGGGTCACCTCCAGCCGCTCGGTCTGGAGCAGCAGCTGCTCCAGCTCCCGCTCGTTGTTGGCCAGGACGGTAATGGTGATCCGGCTGACGGTGGGGTCGTTGGTGGCCGAAACGGTCAGGCTGTCGATGTTGAAACCCCGGCGGCAGAACAGGCTGGAAACCCGTGCCAGAACGCCGGACTGGTTATCCACCAAAAGGCTGACCACCTTGCGCTGTACAGTTTGTTGCATGGTTTTCCCTCCCTCAATCCATGATGATGTCGTTGATGTCGCCGCCGGCGGGGATCATGGGCAGGACCTTCTCGTCCTTGTCGATGACACACTCGATCCAGGTGGGGCCCTTGCGGGTCAGTGCCTCGGCGAAAGCGGCCTGGAACTCGGCCAGAGTCTCGCAGTGGTAGCCCTTCAGCCCGAAACCCTCGGCCAGCTTGACGTAGTCGGTCTTGCGGTGGGGGTCGGTCTGGGAGTAGCGTTTGCCGTAGAAGCTGGTCTGCCACTGGCGGACCATGCCCAGCACCTGGTTGTTAAAGATAACAGTGATGATGGGCAGCTCGTAGCTGACGGCAGTGCAGGCCTCGTTCAGGTTCATGTGGAAGGAGCCGTCGCCGGTGAACATCACCACCCGCTGATCCCGCCCGAGGGCCATCTGGGCGCCGATGGCGGCGCCGTAGCCGAAGCCCATGGTGCCCAGGCCCCCGCTGGTGATGAACCCGCGGCTCTTGGCGTGGCGCAGGTACTGGGCGGCCCACATCTGGTGCTGGCCTACGTCGGTGACGTAGACGGCCTCGGGGCCGCACTGGCTGCACACCTCGCCGATGACCTGGTGGGGCATCAGACGGCTGGGGTCGGACTTGGGATGGTAGTCGTGGGACTGCCAGTCGTGGATCAGAGCCATCCACTCATCGTGCTGGGCGGGCTCGATCATGGGCAGCATGGCCCGCAGGATATAGGCCGCATCCCCCACAATGGACAGGTCAATGTCCACGTTCTTGCCGATCTCGCTGGGGTCGATGTCGATCTGGATGATGGTGGCTTTCTTGGCGAAGGTGCTGGGTTTCAGGGCCACACGGTCGGAGAACCGGGTGCCGATGGCGATGACCACGTCGGCCTCGTTGACGGCCCGGTTGGCAGTGTAGCAGCCGTGCATGCCGATCATGCCCAGATTCAGGGGGTCGCCGTAGGGCACCACACCCGCCGCCATCAGGGTATAGGTGGCGGGGATGCCGGCCTTGTGGACCAGATCCCGCAGGGGCTGGCAGCTGGCCGCGCTCCGGACGCCGCCGCCGAAGTAGATCAGAGGCCGCTGGGCGCCGTTGATGATCTCGGCAGCCTGGGCCACCCGCTCCTCGTCAAAGGTGGTGACGGTGCGGATCTGCTCGGGCTGCTGGTGGGTGAACTCGCACTTGTTGGCGGTGACATCCTTGGGGATATCCACCAGCACCGGGCCCTTGCGGCCGCTCTGGGCGATCCGGAAGGCTGCCCGCATGGTATCGGCCAGATCCTCCACCCGGCGGACGGTGAAGTTGTGTTTGGTGATGGGCATGGTGATGCCCTCAATGTACGCTTCCTGGAAGCTGTCCCGGCCCAGCAGGCTGGTGCCCACATTGCCGGTAAAGGCCACCATGGGGATGCTATCCATGTAGGCAGTGGCGATGCCGGTGACCAGGTTGGTGGCGCCCGGGCCGCTGGTGGCCAGCACGACGCCGGTGCGGCCGGTGGCGCGGGCGTAGCCATCCGCTGCGTGGGAGGCGCCCTGCTCGTGGGCCGTCAGGATATGGGTGATCCGGTCCGAATTCTTATACAGTTCGTCGTACAGGTTCAGCACAGCGCCGCCGGGGTAGCCGAAAATTGTATCGACGCCCTGCTCGCAGAGCACCTCGACAAAAATTTGAGAACCGTTCAGCAGCATGATCTGTTTCTCCTCTCTCTTTTCGCTGAGTGATAGGGCGGGGAACAGGGGAACGGATAAAGAAAAAAGCCTTCGTCCCCTGCAAACCAAGAGACAAAGACCTTAACAATAAGCTCTCTGCGGTACCACTCTCGTTGACGCGGCGTTGGGCCGCGCCCGCTCGTAGGCCTCAAACAAGGCCCTGCATGGTAACGGATGCAACCGGCTCTGCTTACAAGGACAATGCCCTTCAACAGGCTGCTCCGGGAGGACTTCGCGCACGGCGTGTCTGCTGCCTCGCAGCGCCCGGCAGCTCTCTGAAAAACAGAGGTCATGCGTTACTTTTTCCCATCAGCGCATTTACATTTGTTGCAATTTACTATACTAAAAAGTTCCCATTTTGTCAATCAATACTTTTGTCAAAGAGAACAAACTACAAGATGAAAAACATTCGTTATCTCTTGCAGGAATAAGGGCCCCGGGATATACTGATAAAGGAACAAACGACTGCCTTTTTGGCGCAAACCTGGATCAAAGGAAGCTGGTATCATGGAACTGAAAGAATGGAACGCCCGGCTGCACGGGCTTGTGATTTTCCGGGGGCTTTTGGCCGACCCGGTGATGGAAAAACTGGTCGCCCTGGTAGATACCGCCGCCCGGCCCGGCTGTACTGCGGCCGCCCTGGCCAGCGCGGCGGGGGAGTTTGAGGCGGCGCTGTTTGAGACCACCCCCAACTGGAGCGAGTATCTCTCAGCGGCTGTTTTGGAGAGCGAGAATATCTGTGTTCGCCGGTGGGTCCACGGCCAGCACCCGGCGGTGCTGGAAAGGGCGCTGAAAAGCGAGCTGGACTTTTTGCAGCAGCTGGGCGGCCTGACCCTGGAGGATCTGCTTTCGGCCCTGCCTGAGGCAGAGCGGGCGGCCCTGGCCTTCCTGCCCCGGTGGGAGACCGCCGAAACCGACCTTGCCGCCGCTTATCTCAAGCGCCTGGACCAGGTGGGCCGCAAGGGGTACGGAATGTTCGCCAAATACCACGTTTTCACGGTGGACGAGGGCCATCTGGTGCCGGTGAAATACCCCGACCCCCAGCGGCTTTCGGAGCTGCCGGGTTACGAGCGGGAGCGGGAAAAGGTCATCGCCAACACCAAGGCCCTGCTGGCCGGGATGCCTGCCAACAATGTACTGCTCTACGGCGACGCGGGCACCGGCAAATCCAGCGCCGTCAAGGCCATCGCCAACGAATACGCCGCCGAGGGCCTGCGGCTGGTGGAGGTCAAGAAGAACCAGCTCTACCAGATCCCCGACCTGATGGACAGCCTGGCGGCCAACCCCCTCAAGTTTATCCTCTTCATCGACGATCTGAGCTTTACGGCCAACGATGACAACTTTGCCGCCCTCAAGGCCATTCTGGAGGGCAGCGTGGGGGGACGGGCCCAGAACATCGCGGTCTATGCCACCTCCAACCGCCGCCACCTGATCAAAGAGACCCTCACCGACCGCACCGGCGACGACATCCACGAGGCCGACACCCGCCAGGAGCTCATGAGCCTGTCGGCCCGGTTCGGCCTGACGGTCACCTTCCAGCGGCCGGAGAAGGCCCGGTTCGAGGCCATCCTCACCGAGCTGGCCAAGCAGTACGGCATCCAGATGCCTTTGGATCAGCTGCTGGTCAAGGCCGAGGCCTTTGCCATCCGGGCGGGGGGCCGCAGCCCCCGGGTGGCCCGGCAATTTATCGAGCAGTGCATGGCCGGGGTGCAGAAATAACCCCACAAACTGGACCATAAATTCCCATACAAATAACAACGCCCCTGCCGGAGAAATGCGGCGGGGGCGTTGCTTGTTATCTTTGTGTCAAATTAGTTCCGGACGGCGATGCACTCAATCTCGACCCGGGCGCCCTTGGGGATGGCGGCTACCTGCACGCAGCTGCGGGCGGGGTAGGGCTCGGCGAACGCCTCGGCATAGACGGCGTTGACCGCTGCGAAGTCGTTGATATCGGCCAGGAAGATCACCGTCTTGACCACGTTGGCCATGGTCAGCCCGGCCTCGGCCAGGATGGCCTTCAGGTTGGCCAGGCTCTGGCGGGCCTGGGCCTCGATGGTGTCGGCCATGGCGCCGGTGGCGGGGTCTACGGGGATCTGGCCCGAGACAAAGACCATGTTCCCCAGGTCGATGGCCTGGCTGTAAGGGCCGATGGCGGCGGGGGCGTTCTGGGTGGAAATAACCTTCATGTTTCAGCTCTCCTTATTATGGTTTTGAAAAAATGGTTCAGGCCCGCTCGGTGACCAGCTGGAACCCGGCTTTGGTCAGCTCGGCCCGGATCTGCTCGATCTGGGCGGCGTCCCGGGTCTCGAGGCCCAGTTTCAGGAAACAGCTGGCGATGGGCATGTTGGGGTCGGAGCCATCGTACTGGACCGACACCACATTGCCGCCGCACTGGGCCACGATCTTGGAGACCAGGGTCAGCTGGCCGGGCTTATCCTCCAGGGCGATCATCAGGTTGGCTTTCCGGCCGCTCATGACCAGGCCCCGGGTGATGACCCGGTTCAGGATGTTGACGTCGATGTTGCCGCCCGACACCAGGCAGACCGCTTTTTTGCCCTCCAGGGGCAGCTTGTGGAAGAGGGCGGCGGCCACGGATACAGCGCCCGCACCCTCGGCCACCAGTTTCTGGTTCTCCATCAGGGAGAGGATGGCGGCGGCGGTCTCGTCCTCGCTGACGGTGACCACCTGGTCCACGTATTTTTCACAGAGCTCATAGGTCAGCTCGCCGGGGGTCTTGACCTGGATGCCGTCGGCAAAGGTGGAGGCGGTGGCCAAGGTCTGGTACTTGTGTTCCAGCAGCGAGAGGTACATGCTGGGGGCCCCGGCGGACTGGACGCCGTAGACCTTGACCTCCGGCCGGAGGGATTTGATGGCGAAGGCTACGCCCGAGATCAGGCCGCCGCCCCCGATGGGGACGATCACGGCATCCAGGTCGGGCAGCTGGTCCAGGATTTCCAGGCCGATGGTGCCCTGGCCCGCGATGACCAGCTCGTCGTCGTAGGGGTGGATGAAGGTCATGCCGGTCTCGGCCTGGAGCTCCACGGCCTTGTCATGGGCATCGTCGTAGGTACCGGGCACCAGACAGACCTCGGCGCCCAGGTGCTTGGTGCTCTCCACCTTCATGATGGGGGCGCCGTCCGGCATGCAGACGATGCTCTTGATCCCCATCCGGGTAGCGGCCAGGGCCACGCCCTGGGCGTGGTTGCCCGCCGAGCAGGCGATGACGCCCTTGGCCCGCTCCTCGGCGGAAAGCTGGCTGATCTTGTAATAAGCGCCCCGGACCTTGAAACTGCCGGTGGCCTGCAAGTTCTCGGTCTTGAGGTAAATCTGGCAGTCACTGGCCAGGCGGGGGGCTTCGATCAGGTCGGTTTTGCGGGCGACGTCTTTGAGCACAAAGGCGGCGTGGTAGATTTTATCCAGTGTCAGCATGGTAGTGCAACTTCCTTATCCTGAAAAATAGTCCGGGCGCGGCGCGCCCACCCAATGGGAAAAGCGGCCCCTTCTTTTGGGCCCGTGCGGTCGCTCGCACAGACGCGAAAGGAAAGGCCGCTTGCTCCCGGCGGGTACTGCCGGATGTTTTTTAGTATAAGATACCAAAATTGATTTGTCAAATGAAATGCATTCATCATAAACAGGAGCGAAAGCGGGAAAATCCTCTTTACAATTATATCGGCATCCGATATAATGAAGACGGATATATCGGTAGGCGATATAGTGAGAGGAGGGGACGGGATGAGCGAAACTTCGGCGTTGACCGAGGCGGTCTTTTATATTCTGCTCTCGCTGAACCAGCCGCGGCACGGCTACGGCATCATGCAGGAGACAGAGCGGATGAGCGGGGGCCGGGTGCATCTGGCGGCGGGCACCCTCTACGGGGCTCTGAACACCCTGAGCGGCAAGGGCTGGATCGAAGGGGCGTCGGGCAGCGCGGACAGCCGCCAGAAAAAATATTGCATCACCCCGGCGGGCCAGGCGGTGCTGCGGCAGGAGCTGGCCCGACTGGAGGAGCTGGTCCGCAACGGGCGGGCCGTGCTGGGAACGACAGAGGATAAGGAGGGCGAGGAAAAATGAGCGAAGCGGGAAAGAACCGAAAGACGGTCTGGAAAATATTTTGGCTTTGGCAGTACGAGGAAGAAGAATCCTGGCTCAACCGGATGGCGGCCGAGGGCTGGGTGCTGGAAGAAGTGCATTTCTTCCGATATGTGTTCACTCGCTGCCAGCCGGGGGAGTACACCGTCCGGCTGGAGATGATGAACGGCAGCCCGGAAAAAGAAGAAAACCAGGAGTACATCTGGTTTGTCCGGGGCACCGGCGCAGAATATGTGGGCAAGCTGAAAAACTGGGTGTATTTCCGGAAAAAGACGGCGGAGGGGCCCTTTGAACTGTTCTCGGACCTGGACAGCCGGCTGGCCCATGTGGAGCGGGTGCTCTGGCTGGCAGCGACCCTCCTGCTGGTTATCGCTTTCGGTACAATGAATATGATGGTTCAGGTTATTTCTTTGAGAGATGGGCAGATGGACAATGGCAACGGCTTTCTCTTGATTCTCTATCTCTTTATGCTTCTGTGGATAGGACGCGGGACATGGAAACTCTGGGCCCTGCGGAAAAAGCTCAAGGAAGAACGCAGCCTGCGGGAATAAGATTTATATTCCACTGGTAAAACCCGCAGAATGCGGGTTTTGTCTGAAAAGTTTTTTGCGCCGCTTTTTTTCAAAAAAGCGGCAACGTTCTCCAAAACAAAAGACAGCGGCCGGATGCGGAAATCTGATCGCTGTCTTTCTTTGTTTGGTTGTTTATATTAGCCCAATGCTTCCAGGATGGCGTCGCCCATGCCGGAGCAGGAGAGGCATTTGCAGCCCTCGCTCATGTTGTCGGCGGTGCGCAGGCCCTTGTCCAGCACAGCCCCCACCGCGTTCTCGATGGCGTCGGCCTCCTCGGCCATCCCGAAGCTGTACCGCAGCATCATGGCCGCCGAGAGGATGCAGGCCGTGGGGTTGACGATGTTCTGGCCCGCAATGTCCGGGGCGGAACCGTGGATCGGCTCGTAGAGGCCCCGGGTGCCCTCGCCCAGAGAGGAGGAGGGGATCATCCCGATGGAACCGGTAATCATGGAAGCCTCGTCCGAGAGGATGTCGCCGAACATATTCTCGGTGACGATGACATCGAACTGAGCCGGGTTCTTGACGATCTGCATGGCGCAGTTATCCACGAACATTTCGCTGTACTCCACGTCGGGGTACTCAGCCTGGAGTCGGTGCATGACGCTCCGCCACAGGCGGCTGGTGTCCAGAACGTTGGCCTTGTCCACGCAGCAGAGCTTCTTGCGGCGTTTCTGGGCCGTTTCAAAACCGATCCGGCCGATCCGCTCGATCTCGTGCTCGGAATAGGGCATCAAGTCCACCGCCTGCTTTTCGCCATTGGGCAGGGTGTCGGTGCGGTGCTCGCCGAAGTAGACGCCGCCGATCAGCTCCCGCACGATGATGAAGTCGATCCCCTTTTCCACGATCTCGGGTTTCAGGGGGCTGGCCGGGGCCAGCTGAGGCCAGATCTTGGCGGGGCGGTTGTTGGAATAAAGGCCCATCCCGGCCCGCAGCCGCAAAAGGCCCTTTTCGGGGCGCTGCTCGCCCGGCAGGCCCTCCCACTTGGGGCCGCCCACCGCGCCCAGCAGGACGCTGTCCGCGGCCAGGCACTTGTCCAGCTCATGCTGGGGCAGGGGATCGCCGTATTTATCGATGGCCTCGCCGCCCATGGCCGCGTCGATGTACTCGAACTTGTGGCCGTATTTCTCGGCCACTCGGTCCAGCACCCGCAGGGCCTGTTTGACGATTTCGGGGCTGGCGCAGTCGCCCCAGATGACCGCAATTTTCTTTTCCATTCGGATAAACCCCCTTTGGCTCAGCCTTTGGCTTTGATGGAGTTCATCAGGCCGCCGGCGGCGATGATCTCCTGGATGAAGGGCGGGAAGGGCTCGGCCTGGAAGGTGCGGCCCGTGGTCTCGTCGGTGATGACGCCGGTGTCAAAATCCACGCTCACCAGATCCCCGGCGGCGATGGCGTCGGCTGCCTCGGGGCACTCCATGATGGGCAGGCCGATGTTGATGCTGTTGCGGTAGAAAATCCGGGCGAAGCTCTTGGCGATGACGACGGAGATCCCGCTGGTTTTGATGCAGAGGGGGGCGTGCTCCCGGGAGGAGCCGCAACCGAAGTTCCAGCCGCCCACCATCACGTCGCCGGACTGAACCTTCTTGACGAAGTCGGCGTCGATGTCCTCCATGCAGTGGGAGGCCAGCTCCTTGGCGTCCTGGGTGTTCAGGTGGCGGGCGGGAATAATCACGTCGGTGTCCACGTTGTCCGGATATTTAAAAACATGACCTTTTGCGTTCATAGTACAGCAGTCCTTTCCTGTTGGGTGTGGCGGCTCAGACGGTGCGGGGGTCGGTGATGTATCCGGTCAGGGCCGAGGCGGCTGCCGTGGCCGGGCTGGCCAGGTAGACCTCGCTCTTGACGTGGCCCATCCGGCCCACGAAGTTGCGGTTGGTGGTGGAAACGCACCGCTCGCCCTCGGCCAGGATGCCCATATAACCGCCCAGGCAGGGGCCGCAGGTGGGGGTGGAGACGATGCAGCCTGCATCAATGAAGGCCTCGGTCCAGCCCCGCAGGATGCACTCCTTGTAGACGGCCATGGTGGCGGGGATGATGATGCCCCGGACGCCCTTGGCGATGTGCTTACCCTTGAGGATGTTGTAGGCGGCCTCCATATCTTCCAGGCGGCCGTTGGTGCAGCTGCCGATCACCACCTGGTCGATCTTGATACCGCTGCCCTCGGCGGCGGGGTGGGTGTTCTCGGGCAGGTGGGGGTAGCTGACGGTGGGCTCCAGTTTCGACAGATCAATCTCAATGACCTGCTCGTACTCGGCGTCCTCGTCGGCGGTGTAGTAGACCGGCTGGCGCTGGCTGCGGCCCGCAAGATAGGCCTTGGTGACCTCGTCCACCGGGAAGATGCCGTTCTTGGCGCCGGCCTCGATGGCCATGTTGCAGACGCAGAGGCGGTCGTCCATGGTCAGGCTGGCCACGCCCGGGCCGGTGAACTCCATGGATTTATAGAGAGCACCGTCCACACCGATCTGGCCGATGATGGAGAGGATCAAATCCTTGCCCGAGACAGGAGGCTGCAAAGCCCCGGTCAGGACGAACTTGATGGCGGCGGGGACCTTGAACCAGGCCATGCCGGTGGCCATGCCTGCGGCCATGTCGGTGGAGCCGACGCCGGTGGAGAAAGCTCCCAATGCGCCGTAGGTGCAGGTGTGGCTGTCGGCGCCGATGACGCAGTCGCCGGCGGTGACGATGCCCTTTTCGGGCAGCAGGGCGTGCTCGATGCCCATCTGGCCCACGTCGTAGAAGTTCAGGATGTCGTACTTGTTGGCGAACTCCCGGCACTGCTTGGACTGGGTGGCGCTCTTGATGTCCTTGTTGGGGACGAAGTGGTCCAGCACAATGGCGATGTGCTCTTTGTCAAAGACCTGGTTGAAACCGGCCTTCTCGAACTCGTTGATGGCCACCGGGGTGGTGATGTCGTTGCCCAGGACAATGTCCAGCTTGGCGTTGATCAGCTGGCCCGCCTTGACCTCCGGGAGGCCGGCGTGGGCGGCGAGGATTTTCTGTGTCAGGGTCATTCCCATGATGCTCTCTCCTTTTTCCTAAGATCCGTTGGGGGTTACTTGCCGTTGATGGCCGAAAGCAGGGCTTTGGTGCCGGCCACAATGATGTCGGTGTCGGTGCCCGCGCCCCAGGTGGTGGAGCCGTCGCCCCAGACCAGGCTCACATAGGAGGCTGCGCGGGAGGTGGAGCCGCCGTCCAGGCTATGCTCCGAATAGTGGTCCAGATGGAAGTCCATGCCGGTGGCGCTCTGGATGGCGTTGGCCACGGCGTCCAGACGGCCGTTGCCGATGGCCACCACTTCTTTCCGCCGGCCGTTCCGGTCCAGGGTGACGGTGGCGGTGATGCCGTTTTTCTGGGCGTAGTGGACTTCCACAATGTCCAGAGGTTTATTCTTGTTGAGGAACTCACGCTCGAAGATCTCGCAGACCTCGGCGGCGCTCAGCTCCTTGTGGCTGTGGTCGGACACGCCCTTGACCTTGTAGCCCAAGGCCTCCCGCATCTTGGGGGGCAGGTTGTAGCCGTAGTTCTGCTCCAGCACAAAGCCGATGCCGCCCTTGCCGCTCTGGCTGTTGATCCGGATGACGTCGGCGTCGTAGGTGCGGCCGATGTCGTGGGGGTCCACCGGGATATAGGGGCAGGTCCAGCGGTGCTCGCCCTTCTCCCGGCGGTAGGCCATCCCCTTGGCGATGGCGTCCTGGTGGCTGCCCGAGAAGGCGGCGAACACCAGCTGGCCCGCGTAGGGGGTGCGCTCGTAGATGTGCATCCGGGTCACCCGCTCGTAGGTCTCGCAGATGGCGGGCATATCGGAGAAGTCCAGCTTCGGGTCCACGCCGTGGCTGTACATGTTCATAGCCAGGGTGATGGCGTCCACGTTGCCAGTCCGCTCGCCGTTGCCGAAGAGGCAGCACTCGATCCGCTGGGCCCCGGCCAGGACTGCCAGCTCGGCGCAGGCTACGCCGGTGCCCCGGTCGTTGTGGGGGTGTGTGCAGAGGATGACGCTGTCCCGGTAATGCAGGTTCTTGCTGCAATACTCAATCTGGTTGGCGTAAACGTGGGGCATGCTCATCTCCACGGTGACCGGCAGGTTGATGATCATGGGCCGGTCGGGGGTGGGCTGCATGATGTCCAGCACTGCGTTGCAGACCTCCACGGCGTACTCGGGTTCGGTGCCGGTGAAGCTCTCGGGGCTGTACTCAAAGAGGAAGTTGCCCTCGTACTCCTCGCTCAGCTGCTTGACCAGGGTAGCGCCGTCGGTGGCGATCTTCTTGATCTCTTCCTTCGACTTGTGGAACACCTGCTCCCGCTGGGCCACCGAGGTGGAGTTGTAGAAGTGGATCACCGCCCGGGGGGCGCCCTTGACGGCCTCGAAGGTGCGGCGGATGATGTGGTCTCGGCACTGGGTCAGAACCTGGACGGTGACGTCCTCGGGGATCATGTTCTGCTCGATCAGGGTGCGCAGGAATTCATACTCGGTGTCGCTGGCGGCGGGGAAACCCACCTCGATTTCCTTGAAGCCGATCTTCACCAGCATCTGGAAGAACTCCAGCTTCTCGTCCAGGCTCATGGGGACGATCAGGGCCTGGTTGCCGTCCCGCAGGTCCACGCTGCAAAAGGCGGGGGCCGTCTCGATGTGGTCCTTTTTCACCCAGCTGTCGTAGCCGGCGGGGGCGGGGTAGTATCCCGGTGCGTACTTGGTAGCGTCCATCATAGTCATTTCCTCCAAAACAGGCGGCATTTGCGGGGCCGCGAAATAAGATATAATAAAAACGCGGATCAAAAAAGGCTCTCGTCTTTCAAGGCGAAAACCTTGAGAGACGAGAGCCTGTAAATTCTAATACAAGGCGGCCCGTGGTACCACTCTCTTTGCCGCAGAAACTGCGGCCACTCATCACGATCGGCTTTTGGCGGCGAATCGCTGCCCCTGTAACGGTGGGCGTCCGTCAGGGCCTACTGAAACGATGTTCAGCCCTGCCGCTCAGGGGCCAGTAGGCAATTCCTCCCGCACCGCCTCACACCACCCGGCGGCTCTCTGCAAACGGAACAAAATTGTTTTTTCCCCGTCAACGCATTTGATGCTGTTTTTGAAAAACTGGTGTTATTTTAACACACTGAAGTGGGCAAGTCAAGGGGCTTTTGGAGTTAAAGACAAAATGTGAAGTTTTTTCAAATAAAGCGTGTTTTTGTTGCAAATCCGCAGGGAGATGCACTATATTAGTAGTGGAAATATAAAATTAAAGGATGCTTCTGTATTGGCAACCGGACAAAGAGGCAATTATGGAACATTTTGTGAATTTTATTGATGTGTCGAAGTATTACCAAACCGGCAGCGTACGGATCAACGCCGCCGACCACATGAATTTTTATGTGGATAAGGGCGAGTTCTGCATCATCGTGGGTCCCTCGGGCGCGGGCAAGACCACCCTGCTGAATATGCTGGGCGGAATGGACACCTGCGACGAGGGCCGGATCATTCTGGACGGCCAGGAGGTCAGCCGTTTCACCGAAAAAGAGCTGACCAGCTACCGCCGGTACGACGTGGGGTTTGTGTTCCAGTTTTACAACCTGGTGCAGAACCTCACCGCCCTGGAAAATGTGGAGCTGGCCAGCGAGATCTGCAAGCACCCCCTGGACCCGGCGGAGACGTTGCGCAGCGTGGGGCTGGGGGAGCGGCTGAACAACTTCCCGGCCCAGCTGTCGGGCGGCGAACAGCAGCGGGTTTCCATCGCCCGGGCCCTGGCCAAAAACCCGAAACTTCTGCTCTGTGACGAGCCCACCGGCGCGCTGGACTACAAGACCGGCAAAGCGGTGCTGGCCCTGTTGCAGCGCACCTGCCGGGAGACGGGGCGGACGGTCATTGTCATCACCCACAACACCGCCCTGACCGCCATGGCCGACCGGATCATCCAGGTGCGCAGCGGTCAGATCCTGTCCAATGAGGTGAACGAACATCCTGTGCCGGTAGAGCAGATCGAGTGGTGAGAACCGTGTTGAACAAAACGTATCGTAAAAATATCTGGCGGGAGATGGGGCACGCCAAAAGCCGCTTTATCTCCTTTTTTGGCATCATCATGCTGGGCGTCATGATGCTCACCGGTCTGATGAGCGTCGGCCCCGACATGCGCCGGGCCCAGCGGGTTTATTTCGAGCAGCAAAACCTCTTTGACCTGCGGGTGGTCTCCACCCTGGGCCTCAACGAGGACGATATTGAGGCTATTGCGGCCACCAAAGGGGTCAGCGCCGTTATGCCGGTGAAGTCGGTGGACTGCACCGCCACCATCCAAAAGAGCGACGTGCTGACCATCCGGGTTCAGCAGCTGCCCCCGGACCCCGCAGCCGAGACCGAAGAAAACATGAACCGGGTGGTTCTGTTAGAGGGCCGGATGCCCGAAGCGGAGGGCGAATGTGTGGTGGCTGCGGTGGGCACCGGCAGCGCTCCGGCCATCGGCAGCGTTTTGACCCTCTCCGGGGCAGAGGACGCCCTGCCCGCCGAGACTCTGACGGTGGTGGGCATCGTCCAGGACCCGCTGCATTTTTCCATTGACAGCGACAGCAGCACTGCCGGCACCGGCAAACTGAATCTGGTGGCCTTTGTGGCGGACGGCAGTTTTACCGCGGATTATTATTCCTCCTGCTACCTCAAGGTGGCAGATGCCGCCCAATATGAATACGGCACCGACCAGTACACCGACGCGGTGGAGACGGTGAGCCAGCGGCTGGAGGAAATCAGCGAGACCCAGTCGGCCCAGCGCCGGGAGGAGCTGATTGACAGCGCCACCGCCGCCCTGGAAGACGCAAAAGAAGAATTTGCCCAGAAGGAAGCCGAGGCAAACGAGCAGTTCGCCGAGGCCGAGGCTCAGCTGGCCGAGGCCGAGCAGCGGCTGGATGCCGCCCTGGCGGAGCTGAACGCCGGCGAAGCGGAATACTCCGCCGGCCAGGCCCAGCTGAACCAGCAGAAAAACGATTTCCCCGGCACCATGTCCAGCGGCGCAGAAGAGATTCTGAACGGCCAGGAGCAGGTGCTGGATTTTGAGGATCAGCTTCAGCAGATCAAGCTTCTGGTCAACCTGAAAAAGGTGGCCGACCCCATGCTGGAGTACGCCGAGGGGATTCTGGAAAACGCCCGCCAGGCTCTGGAAGATGTGGAACCCGACGACCAGGAATACACCGAGCTGCGGGATCTTTTGGCCCGGGCCCAGAACCTCTACGACAATACGTACAACCAGCTGGCCAGCTACCAGGCACAGCTGGACGAGGGCAAGGTCCAGATGTACCAGCAGGGGCTGATCTCCTCCCCGGATCTCTCCAACGAGCAGCTGGTCACCGAGGCCGAGGCAGCTCTGCGGGAGATGAAGCTGGCCCTGTTGGAAGGGCAGCTGGCCCTCAACACCGGCAACGCCACGGCCTGGGTTTCCTTTGACCAGGCCGAGGCCCAGCTGGCCGCCGCCCGCAGCAAGCTGAATGCGGGCTGGATCGAGTACAACGAGGGCGCCGCAGGGCTTGAGACCGCCAAGGAAGAGTTCGCTGCCCAGAAACAGGAAGCCGAGGCCCAGCTGGCCGAGGGACGCAAACAGATCAACGACGCCGAGGAACAGGTGGCCAAGATTGAATCCGGCGAGTGGTATGTGCTGGACCGCGGAACAGTCACCAGCATCGTGACCTTTGAACAGAACGCCGACCGGATCGAGGCCATCGCCCGGGTGTTCCCGGCCTTCTTCTTCCTGGTGGCGGCCCTGGTGGCCACCACCACCATGACCCGCATGGTGGATGAAAACCGGCTGCAAATGGGTACCTTGAAGGCTCTGGGCTACTCCAATGTTTCCATCGCTTCCAAGTACCTGATGTACGGCCTGACCGCCAGCCTGCTGGGCTGCATTGTGGGCATGGTGATCGGCTTTGTGGCCCTGCCTCTGGTGGTTTGGAACGCCTACGCCACCGTTTATACCCTGCCCACCTTCCGCCCGGTGTTCTACCCGGGCCTGGCGGCAGCGGGCGTGCTGCTGAGCGTGGCGGTGGTGGGCCTGACCACTCTGGCGGCCTGCCGCGCCTGCCTGAAAGAGAAATCCGCGGCGCTGCTGCTGCCCCGGGCCCCGGTGGCCGGCAAACGGATTCTGCTGGAGCGGATGCGCTTTATCTGGAGCCGGATGTCCTTTACCCAAAAGACCACCGCCCGGAATATGTTCCGGTATAAAAAGCGGTTCTTTATGACCGTCCTGGGCGTGGCTGGCTGTACGGCCCTGCTGCTGATTGGCTTTGGCTTGCAGGATTCCATCGGCGACGTGCTGGATAAGCAGTTCAACGAGCTCAACCACGGCGATCTGACCATCTCCCTCTCGGACGAAAAGGCCCTGACCATGGAGCAGGGGCTGGGCGAACTGCTGAACAGCAGCACCCAGATCGAGCACTGGGGCGCCTTCTATACCCGCACCGTCTCGGTCTCCAATGCCGAGGGCCAGGAGAGCAGCCTGACCCTCATCGGTGCAGAGGATCCGGAGGAAATGGCCGCCTGCTTCACCCTCCGCACCCGGGTGGGGCAGGAGGAAATCCCGCTGGACGATTCCAGCGTCATCCTGACCGAAAAGACCGCCGAGTCCCTGGATCTGGATGTGGGAGATACCTTCTGGGTCCAGACGGTGGACGGCGGCCGGCTGGAGCTGACCCTCACCGGCATCACCGAGAACTATCTCTTCGCCCGGATGTTTGTTTCCGAGCCCATTCTCGAGCAGATTGTGGGAGGCGACGTAGCCTGGAACACCGTCTATGCCGCCACCACCTGCGCCAACAGCGCCGAGCGCACCAGCCTGAGCAAGGAGGTCATGGCCTGCAACTATGTCAGCAGTACCTCCTTTGCCGAGGAGACCGCCAGCATCTTTGACAACACCATCGAGTGCATCAACTATGTGGTCATCGTGGTCATCGCCTGTGCGGCGGCCCTGGCGGCAGTGGTTCTCTACAACCTGATTACTGTCAACCTGGCCGAGCGCCGGAAAGAGCTGGCCACCATCAAGGTGCTGGGCTTCTACGACAAGGAGGTCTACCGCTATATCTTCCGGGAGATTGAAATGCTCAGCCTCTTCGGTTCCATGGCGGGCCTGGCCATCGGCCTGCCCATGTACCAGTTCATCATCCGCACAGTGGAGAACGACCAGATGATGTTTGTCCGGACCGTGGAGCCCACCAGCTTTTTGTTCAGTGTGCTGCTGACCATGGTCTTTACCCTGGCAGTCTGCTACGGAATGCGCCGTCAGATCCGGGGCATCAGCATGGTGGAGAGCATGAAGGCGCCGGAATAAGAAATCCGGCCAGAGTTTACAAAACCTTCATAGAAATAAAATAGTTTGCTCGAAAAGTTCTGGTATTCTCTAATCACAGCAAAGCGGAGCCGCAACCGCTGAACTGGCACATGATTCCTCCTTTACACACCAAACCAGATACCGCAAAAACGCCCCCTGCGTACCGCAAGCGCAGGGGGCGTTTTTCCGTTGTTGATTCAGTTTTAAAGCGGGGACGAATCGTCCTTGGATTTGGGGGGCGGGGCGTTCAGGCCGGGGGCCCGATGGGCGGACCAGATGGCGAACAGGGCGCTCATCCCCAGGGCCAGCAGAGCGCCGACGCTGGTGTCCAGGATGCGGTCGATGGTGTATTGGATGTACCGGTCCTGGGGCACCGTAAAGATGACCACAAAGTAGACCACCGTCCCGGCGGGGACTGCATCCACTGCGCCCACCAACAGGCCCAGGTAGATCACCAGGAACAGCCCTGCCAGCAGGCAGAGGTCCCGGGGCAGATGGCCGGGCGCCAGGTTGTAGAGGTAGTAGAAGGGCAGGGCCAGCACCCCGCCCAGCAGGGTACCGATGGAGCGGTTGATGCCGCTGTGGAGCCCGCCCCACAGGCCGGTGCCCATGCCGAACACGGCGCCGATGCAGGCGAAGCAGGGGTTGCGGTCCAGCAGGTCATAGCAGGTGATGATGATGGCCGCCGCTAGGATCGCCAGCCCCAGCTGGGTGTAGACGCTCTTGCTCCGGGGGATATTCGGGTGGAAAGGCAGCAGGTTGTGCATAGAATGACCCTCCGTTTGGGTATAGATGGGAAAACATAACGAAAAACCCGATGCTCTTGTGAAGCACCGGGTTTTTGGTGGGCGCGGGTGGATTCGAACCACCGAAGCTGAAAAGCAGCAGATTTACAGTCTGTCCCCATTGGCCACTCGGGAACACGCCCAGATTCACTTCAGGACCGGCAGCGCCGGACCGCCTATACATATTAGCACGGATTTAAACGATTGTCAACTGTTTTTTGGGACTTTCCACCCGCAAAAACAGGCCCCCGCTGTTTTGGCGGGGGCCTGGCGCAATTTTATATGGATTATTCGGTGGCTTTGGCGCTGGCCAGGAACTCCTGCACCCGATCCAGCTGTTTTTCCGCCACGGCCCGGCCGGTCTCGTAGACCCGGCGCAGCTGGATGGGGTCCCGCTCCACCGCGCCGATCTCCAGGGGTACCGGCGGCCGGATCACCAGGGCGGTGCCCGCCTCTTCCTGCATGGCGATGTAACCGAGGGTTTCGTTGTACCGCTCGTGGCGGTCTGCCGCCGCCGCCAGGAACGCCGGGTACCGGAACAGCCGGGCCTGCATCAGGGGCAGGAGTTTATTCTTCTTTTTCTCGTAGCCCTTGGGCTGGGTCAGGATAATGACGTTCCGCCGGTAGCCGATGGACTCGAAGAACCGCACCGGGATCGAATCGGCCACGCCGCCGTCCAAAAGGGAATAGGGCCCGATTTTGACCACCCGGGCTGCCAGCGGCATGGAGGCTGAGGCCTGCATCCAGCGCAGATCGTCGGCATCGCCGGTGCGGCATTTGTGATAGATGGGGCTGCCGGTCCGCAGATCGGTGCAGACCACATAGAACTCCATGGGCGAATTGCGGAACGTTTCCGTGTCGAAGGGGTCCAGATGCTCGGGGATCTCGTGGTAGCAGAAGGTCTCGCTGTATACGTCGCCGGTGCGCAGCCAGTTCTTCAAACTGGCGTAACGGCGGTCGTTGCAGTATGCGAGGTTGTAGCGGATGACCCGGCCCGGCTGATGGGATTTGTAGTTGCAGCCGAATACCGCCCCGGCCGAAACGCCCACAGCGCCGTCAAAGGTGACGCCGTGCTCCATCAGTACGTCGGTGACGCCAGCGGTGAACATCCCCCGCATGGCGCCGCCTTCCAGAACCAACCCGGTTTTCATGGTTTTTTCCTCCTCCAGTTGTGCCGGCCGGACACCCCGCCGGCCCCGCTGCGCACCGCAGAGCGCAGCCCAAACCGGGCCCCTGGCCCGGATTTTTTGAATGTTGTTTCGAGTATACTCAAAATGCGACAAAAGTACAAGAGATAACAAGCTGAAAATTATTCCCGCCCGGAGGCCGGTTTCTGTAATTTTCGGCAAAGTAAGACTTTTATCCCCCTGGCCTAAAATCCGGGAAAGTTTTATGTCAAATTTAGGCGGATTCCGGTATTGCAAAGACCTGTGCCCATCAAGTATACTGTTGTTATAAATACATCCCTGCACAGACAAATCCAAAAATGGTTTATACCGGGAGGATATAGGATTTATGAAACTGCTCGAAGATCGGATCCGCAAAGACGGCATCATCCGCGAAGGCAACGTGCTGAAGGTGGACAGCTTCATCAACCACCAGATGGATATCGCGCTGTTCCGCGAGATGGCCCGGGAGTGGAAGCGGCTGTTCGCCGGCAAACCCATCAACAAGGTACTGACCATCGAGGCAAGCGGCATCGGCATCGCGGCGGTGGTGGCCAGCGAGCTGAACGTCCCGGTGGTTTTTGCCAAGAAATCCATGAGCATTAACCTGGATTACGACAACTACGAGACTCAGATCCAGTCCTTCACCCACAAGAAGATCTACAACGTCATCGTCTCCAAAAAGTTCCTCACCCCCGAGGATCATCTGCTGATTGTGGACGACTTCCTGGCCAACGGCTGCGCCCTGATGGGCCTTTTGGAGCTGGCCGCCGAGGCCGGCGCCACCGTGGAAGGCATCGGCATCGGCATCGAGAAGGGCTTCCAGGCCGGCGGCGAGCTGGTCCGCAGCAAGGGCGTCCAGCTGGAATCCCTGGCCATCATTGAGTCTATGGACTCTACCACCGGCGAGATCGTCTTCCGCCCCCAGCCCCACCAGAGCTGATTCAAGCGCCGTAAAAACTGTCCCCGTCGGCGGGCAGCTCGGCCGCCGTCTCGGCGGTGTTCTGGGCTTCGTCCTCAGCGGGGGACCGGGGCACGCCCTTATAGACCAGGGTCTGTTCCAGAACCTCGGCGCAGACCGGGGCTGACAGACTGCCGCCCGCCGTGGTCCAGCTGTGGGGTTCGTCCAGACAGACCAGGCAGAGAAACTGCGGGTCGTCGATGGGCGCCACCGCCACAAAGCTGGCGATCCGGGCGGTTTCGTCCTCACTGTCCAGCTTCTGGCTGGTACCGCTCTTGCCCCCCACACGATACCCGGCGATTTTGGCGTTCTGACCGCCTCCGCCTTCTACAACGGCCTCCATCATCTTTCGCATGGTGATGGAGGTCTCTTCTTTTATCACCCGTCGGGTGCAGACCGGCTCGATTTTGTCCAGGGTTTCGCCCTCGGGGTCCCGGATTTCGGAGACCACATAGGGCCGCATGAGGTTCCCCCCGTTGACCACGGCGCAGACCGCCGCCGCCATCTCGATATAGGACACCTTGCTGCTCTGGCCGAAGGCACAGGAGGCCAGCTCCACCGGGCCCATCTGTTCGGCGGTGTAATAGAGGCTCTTTTTGGGCTCGGCGGGCAGGTCGATGCCGGTGGCCTCCCGCAGGCCAAAGGCTGCGAAGTAATCGCAGAAAGCCTCTTTGCCCAGCCGGGCGCCGATCTGGATAAAACTCTGGTTGCAGGAGTTCATCAGGGCCAGGGTGACGCTCTGGGTGCCGTGGCTCTTGTGGTTGGCGCAGTGGAATTTGGTCCCCGCCACCGAGATGGACTCGCCGCAGTAGAAGGTGGAACCCGCCTGGATTACCCCGGCGTCCAGCCCGGCGGCGCAGGTGATGAGTTTAAAGACGCTGCCCGGCTCGTACAGATCGCTGACGGCTTTGTTCCGCCACTGGGTCTGCTGGGCCAGTTGGAGGGCGGCGGCCCGCTCCTCCCCCGAGAGGGCGTCCACCGCCGCCCGGGTAGCCTCATCGTAGATCACCCGGGGCTGGTTGGGGTCATAGGCGGGGGTGGTGGACATGGCCAGCACCGCCCCGGTGTTCACGTCCATCACGATCCCCACCGCCCGGGCCGCCACATTGTGCTCCTGCACCGCATAGTTCAGGGCGTTTTCCAGATACCGCTGGATGTTGGCGTCGATGGTCAACACCAGGCTGTTGCCCTCCACCGGGTGTTGTTCGGTGGCGTAGCTCTGTTCCAGAGTGTAGCCCCAGGCGTTGACGGCGGTCAGAACCACCCCGTTTTCCCCGGTGAGCACGTCATCGTATTCCAGTTCCAGCCCCGAAACCCCGGCGTTGTCCACGTTGGTGAACCCCAGCACCGAGGCCAGAAACTCCCCTTCCGGGTACCAGCGCTTGGAGTCCTGGTTGATCCGGATTCCGGTGATCTGGTTTTCCTCGCAGAAATCCCGCACCGCGTCGGCCATGGTCCGGTCCACCCGGTAGCGGAGCAGACAGTCGTTGGAGCTACGCTGCTGGAATTTTTCCAAAAGATCGGCCTCGTCCAGTTCCAGAATTTGGGCCAGTCCCCGGGCGGCCAGTTCCAGTTTATCCTCGGGCATCTCCCGGGGGCTGGCCCGCAGGGTCCAGCAGCTGCTGTTGGCAGCCAGCAGCGTGCCGTCGGCGCTGTAAATTTTGCCCCGGTCGGCGGGTACCACCGTATCCTGTAATTGCTGGCCCAGGGCCCGCTCGGAATACCAGCCGCTGCCCACCAGCTGCAAATAAAACAGCCGCACCGCCAACCCTAAAAAGCAGACCGCGCAAAACAGACCGGCCACCAGCCGGGCCCGGGTGCGCAGTGCCCGCTCCGGTACGGGGCGGATCCAATCACCCATAGACAAGACGCCTCCTTTCCCGCAACAATCTATGCGGCCGGGCAGGGGGGATATGCCGGGATGACTAAGCCGGGGTTTTCCTGCGTAAAATACTAGGGGTGCCCGGCCGGGCATCCGGTTTTTTGCGAAAGGAGGCGGCCGCAGATGCAGGAGCCTGTCACGGCCCGCTGGACTCCGCCCCGGAAAAAGCGGGGCTTTATCCGGCTTTCGGTCCAGCCCGCGGTGGACCTGCCCTTTTTGATTCTGGTGCTGACCCTGGTGGCCTTTGGGCTGGTGATGCTGTTCAGCGCCAGCTACGCGGTGGCGCTCTACCGCCGGGGCGACCCGTATACCTATATCCGGCCCCAGCTGCTCTATGCGGCTCTGGGGCTGGCGGCCATGTGGGTGGCCAGCCGGGTGGACTATCATATCTACCATAAACTGGCCTGGCCCCTGCTGGCTTTGTCCCTGGTGCTGCTGGTGGTGGTGCTCTTTATGCCCGAGTACAACGGCTGCAAACGCTGGCTGGTGATCCCCGGGGTGGGCACTCTCCAGCCCAGTGAGATCGCCAAATTTGCGGTGGTGCTCACCTTTTCCCATATCATTTCCCTAAACCATACCCGGATGAAGGAATTCTCGGTGGGGGTGCTGCCCTTTGGTCTGGTGTTGGGGGTGGTGGCGGCCCTGATGCTGCTGGAACCCCACCTCTCGGGCACTCTGCTGATCCTGGGCATCGGGGCGGTGCTGATGTTCGTGGGCGGCACCGGAATCAAATGGTTTTTGATGGCGGGGGCCGGGGGCGCGGCGGCCATCGGCGCGGCGGTGGTCATTATGCCCGACCTGGTGCCCTACGCCGCCGACCGTCTCAACTCCTGGCTGGACCCATTCGCCGACCCTCTGGGGGACGGCCACCAGACCATCCAGAGCCTTTACGCCATTGGTTCGGGCGGAGCCACCGGGCTGGGGCTGGGCAACAGCCGGCAGAAACATCTCTTTGTGCCGGAACCCCAAAACGATTTTATCTTTTCCATCGTCTGCGAGGAGCTGGGGTTCATCGGGGCCTGCGCGGTGATCCTGTTGTTTGTCCTGCTTTTGCTGCGGGGCATCACCCTGGCGGTCAACGCCCCCGACCGGTTCGGGGCTCTGTTGGTGGTGGGGTTTGTGGTCCAGGTGGCCCTTCAGGCGGTGCTGAACATCGCCGTGGTCACCAATACCATCCCCAATACCGGCATCAGCCTGCCCTTCTTTTCCTCCGGCGGAACCAGTTTGATGATGCTGTTGGGGGAGATGGGAATTGTCCTCTCGGTCTCCCGCGGAGAAACCTAGTTTTACCCCCTGAAATTCGACAAATTACACAAGAAATGCGCCCCCGGTTTGTACGGTGGGCGGTTTGTGGTCCATTTGGCACAGAATTCCCCCGTTTTGCATACCGTAGGGTATCTTTTGCGAAACGGGGGATTTTTCTATGAGTGGGACGATGACAGTGGTGGGCGGTCAGCCTTTGTATGGAACAGTGCGGATACCGGCGGCCAAGAACAGTGTGCTCCCGCTGCTGGCGGCGTCCCTCCTCTGTGAGGGGACGGTGCGGCTGTGCGGGGTGCCCCGCCTGTCGGATGTGGAGGCCAGCCTGGCCCTGCTCCGTGGGGTGGGCTGTGAGGCCCGCCGGAAGGGCAGCGATCTGGTGGTGGAGGGGCCGCCCCAGCGCTGCCGCCTGCCCGAACAGGAGGCCGGGCAGATGCGCGCCTCCATCCTGTTTGCCGCCCCGCTGCTGGCCCGGCTGGGCCGGGTGGAGACGGTGTTCCCCGGGGGCTGCTGCATCGGCGCCCGGCCCATTGACCTGCACATCGATGGGCTGCGGCAGATGGGGGCCCAGATGCAGCCCGGCGGAGCAGGGCGGCTGGTGCTGACGGCCCCCGGCGGGCTCCACGGGGTGGAGTACACCCTCCGTCTGCCCAGCGTGGGGGCCACCGAAACGCTGCTGCTGGCGGCGGCCACAGCCCGGGGGCGGACCACCCTGCGGGGGGCTGCCTGTGAGCCGGAAATTGTCGATCTGGCGGATTTTTTGAATCTCTGCGGCGCACGAATCGAGGGGGCGGGCAGCCCGGTGATCCGGGTGGAGGGACGCCGCTGTCTGATGGGGGCGGTATTTGCCCCGCTGCCCGACCGGATTTTTGCCTCCACCATCGCCTGTGCGGTGGCTGCCGCCGGGGGCCGGGTGAAGATGGAGGGCTGCCGCCCGGCCACCTTCCGCCCGGTGCTGGGGCTGCTCAGTCAGATGGGCTGTACCGTGGAACGGGCCGGCAGCCGGGCCGAGATTACCGTCGCCCGGCTGGGCCGGCTGCACGGGGTGGGTCAGGTGAGCACCGGGGTCTACCCGGGGCTCGCCACCGACGCGGCCCCCCTGCTGGCGGCAGCCCTTTTGCGGGCCGACAGCCCCAGCAGCATCCGGGACCAGATTTTCGAGCGCCGGTTCGGCTGCGCCGAGGGGTTCGCCCGGATGGGGGCCCGGGTGCGGGACGAGGGGCGGATCCTCCACATCGAACCCACCCGAACCCTCTGCGGCGCCCGGGTGGAAGCGCCCGATCTGCGGGGCGGCGCGGCCCTGGTGGTGGCGGCTCTGGGGGCCCGGGGAACCAGCCGGATTGAGGGAATGGAATACATCCAGAGGGGTTATGCAGATTTGGGGGATACTCTGTCGGCCCTTGGGGCACGAATTGCCTGAGTAACCCCGCCGGGGCCACTTCAATTCAAAAAAAGAATTTCAAAAAGGAAAAAATGGCTTGCAATCAGAGTCAAAAGATGATACGATACAACTATATAGCTGTACTATGATAAAAAATCTGTGCCATTTAGGGGCAGTGCGCAGTTTGCGATATTCTCACATGGAGGACAAAATTATGGCTTTGATGCTTGATGAAGAATTGGACGAAAACGTTACCACAATTAAAGTAATCGGCGTGGGCGGCGGTGGCGGCAACGCTGTGAATCGAATGGTTGCTGACGGTCTGCAGGGTGTTGAGTTCATTGCGATGAACACCGACCAGCAGGCCCTGGCCAAAAACCACGCTACTGTGAAAGTTCAGCTGGGTTCCAAGCTGACCAAGGGCCGCGGTGCGGGCGCAGACCCTGACGTGGGCCAGAGGGCTGCCGAGGAGAGCAAGGACGAGATCGCCAACGCGCTCAAGGGCTCCCAGATGGTGTTTATTACCGCCGGCATGGGCGGCGGCACCGGTACCGGCGCCGCCCCGGTGGTGGCTGAGGTGGCCCACGACCTGGGCATCCTGACGGTGGGCATCGTCACCAAGCCCTTCTCTTTTGAGGGCAAGCGGAAGATGGGCCTGGCCGAGCAGGGCATCGCCAACCTGCTGATGCACGTGGACAGCCTGATCGTGATTCCCAACGAGCGGCTGAAGATGATCAGCCAGGAGAAGATCACCCTGATGAACGCCTTCCAGGCGGCCGACAACGTCCTGCGCCAGGGCGTCGAGTCCATCTCGGCCCTGATCAACGTGCCCGCCTTCATTAACCTGGACTTCGCCGACGTGCGCTCCATCATGAAGGACGCCGGCTACGCCCACATGGGCGTGGGCAGCGCCAAGGGCGCGGGCAAGGCCGAGAACGCCGCCAAGGCTGCTGTTTCCAGCCCGCTGCTGGAGACCAGCATTGCCGGCGCCCACGGCGTCATCATCAACATCACCTCCAGTCCCGACATCGGCCTGGAGGATGTGGAGACCGCTGCCGGCCTGATCACCCAGAGCGCTCACCCCGATGCGAACATCATCTGGGGTACTGCCTTCGATGAGAACCTCTCCGACGAGATGAAGATTACCGTGGTGGCCACTGGCTTTGAGAACAAGGTCAGCGACGCCCTGCGCTCCACCATCAGCAACGCCGTCAGCAGCCAGACTGCGTCTACCGGCGCGGTCTTTACCGCCGACGGCACCGCGCCCGGCTCCGCCAAACCGGCCAGCCAGCCGGTGGAGGAGGAGAGCAGCGACAACCGTTACTACGACGAGCTGCTGGCCATCCTGAACAAGCGCAAGTGATCTGACGCCCGGAGGCGCCTTTGCGGCGAGGCGGGAGGAAATGGCTATGGCACGAGAGGAATTGCGGTTCCGGACGGCGTTGTTCGGCTACCGGAAATACGACGTGATCCGCTGTGTCAGGAACCTTCAGGCCGTCGGCGACGCTGAGCGCCGCCTCGCTCAGGAGAAATTTTCTGCATTGGAGAGGAGGATGGCGTTGGTGGAACAAGAAAACAGCGCACTGCGGCAGAACTTGGCCCAGCACAACGCGGTAGAGACCATCGCGGCCGCCAATGCAGAGCGTGCCGAGAGCGAGGTTGAGGTCCTGACCCGGAAACTGGCCGCCGCCCAGGCGGAGATTCGCCGGTACCAGACCCAGCTGTTCGCCTACGAGCGGGCGATGCTGTCTCTCCGGCGGGAAAACGCCGAGATGGAGGAGCTTTGCGAGCAGGCCCGGGAACGAGGCGTCTCCCTGAAACAAAAGCAGGAACTGCCCCATTTTGAGGCCATCGAGGAAGAACCGCGCCGTGCGGTGGCGGAACGTGTCGAAACGCCTCGCTGTACCCAGGCTCCGGCGGCCCGGCCCACAGATTCGCAGACACCGGCCAACAAAAGCGAGCTGGAGGATCTCTCTCTCCAGCTGCTGGACGAGATGGAGCGGCTGATGGAGCAAGAGGGCATCCCCTTACATTAAACGAAACCCAAAATACCCCCCGGCAGCCTTGGGCGCCGGGGGGTATTTTTTGCGTGTTGGGGGGCAGGTCAGCGGGCAGCGCTGGTGCCGTGCTCCATCAGATAGGTGGCCTGAAGATCGGCGATGTGGAGCTTGACGGCCAGGGGGTAGCGGTCGTAAGCCTCTGAGATGGCGTAGCAGCCGCCCCGGGCCGCGTCATCGAAACCGCCCATGTGCCAGCGGATGGCCACAGCCTCCTCGACCCGCAGATGCATGAACCGTTCGATCAGAAAGACGCTCTTCTCCCCGTGGCCATAGGGGAACAGATCCTCTACGGTGTAGGTAGGAACTTTCTCCCATTGGCCGGTGGCCTCGTTTTTGACGTTTCGGGTGCCGGGCTTGTAGTAGTTGGCCTTGCACAGGTCGTGGAGCAGCGCGCAGATGGCGAAACTCTCCTCGCTGTCTCCCTCCTGGAAGAAGGTGTCGTGCAGCGCATGGTAGACGTTTAAACTGTGCATGCACAGCCCGCCCTCACAGGCCCCGTGGAACCGGGTGGAGGCCGGCGCACGGAAAAAGTCGGTCTTGTTCTCCAGCCAGTCCAGCAGCTTGTCGGCCCCGGGGCGGGTGACATGCTGGCGGAAAATCTGGAGGAATTCTTCCCGGTCCGTCATCTCACGGCTCCAGGTCGTCCAGGTCGTTGAGGATGCCCTTCAGGATGGCCAGCTCGTCGTGGCTCAGGGAGATCCCCTTGCCCATCCGGGTGCCGTCCGGCGACCAGTCGCGGATGTCATATTTCGGCTCGGCGTCGTTCCAGCTGATGAGATTGAGCTGGCGCTCCCAGCCTCTGGGGCGCTGGGACAGCACAGCGATGCGCTGAACCACTTCGTATTTGATCTCTGCCATAATGCGGTACCTGCCTTTTATTGTGATTTTATATCATAATAAAAGAAGCGCCGCGAGATTGCAACCGGAAAATCAAAATATTCAGAAAAAATTCCTTTCATCCGGCGGTTTTAGCCGTAGGGGGCCTCCTCCCGCCATTCCACCAGCCGCTGGACTGTCTCGTCGTCCTGCTGGGCGGGGCGGGCCCGGCGGGGGTCGGTGTCTTTGGACTCCACCCGGTTGTTCTCCGGCATATAGGCGGCCATGACGCCGGGGGTGGTCCCGGCCAGGAAACTCTCAGCGTTTTTCTGGCGGCTGGCGGCGGGGGTGCCGTCGGTATAGGGCACAGCCCCCCGGGGAATGCTGTCCGGCCCGGGGTGAGGGGTCTGCCCGGGCCCTGCCGGGGGATGGGGCGCCGGGGCCGGAGCGCCGCCGGGCTGGGAGGGCTCGGTCCGGGCGGCAGAAACCGGTGCCCGGCCCAGGGGCGGGCTGTTGCGGCTGCTGGCGGCCCCTGGGCGGGCCTTGGGGCCGGGCAGGTTGTCCATTTCGTGGCGGATAAACGGGGTCAGAGAATTCATAGCATACACCTCCGCCTTTAGGTTGCCCGGCATACGGGCGGAAATACCCCCGAACAAAAAGGGCCGCGGATGCAGCGCATCCGCGGCCCGCCTGCTCACCCGGAGCAGGCAGAAGGGAAAATCTTAGGCGTAGAGCTTCGCCCAGGTGTTCTGGCCGATGACGCCGTCCACACTCAGACCATTGATGCTCTGGAAGTTGCGGACCGCCGTAGTGGTTTTGGAGCCGAACTTGCCGTCGGCGCTCAGGGTGGCGCCCTTGAGGTTCAGCCGCTGCTGGGCGCTCTTAACAGTGGCGCCGGCCTGGCCGTTCCGCATGGCGATGCCGGGGTACTGCTCGGCGCTGCTGTGGTTGAGGATATACTTGTTGTACAGCGCGTTCCAGGTGTTCTGCCCTACTTTTCCGTCTGCGGTCAGGTTGTTCTGGGTCTGGAACTGGCGGACCGCGTCGTTGGTTTTGGAGCCAAAGCCTCCGTCCACCGTCAGAACCGGGTAGTTGAGGCAGTTGCCCCGCACGCCGTTCAGCCAGATCTGGACCAGAGCGACGTCGGGGCCCTTGGAGCCGTTTTGAAGCATTGCGTAATATTCAGGTTTTGCCATAGTGTAAACACACCTCCTATGCCCCAGTGTATGCGGGGCCGGGGCGGGATGTGCCGATTCACTCCACCACCAGGAGGGGACGGTCTTCCCGGGGGGCGGTCAGGCTCTGCCACCAATCCACTACCCGGAACCGGAGGACGTAGTCCCCGCAGACCAGATCGTTCTCGGCGGGGGTGTCGTAGCTGGCGCAGGCCGAGAGGCAGAGCCCCGGGTAGAGCACACACCACCAGTTCCGGCCGTAGGTGTCCGAGGCCCCCAGATCCACCCGCAAAGCGTCGTACCGCCCCGCCGGCAGCCGGAAGCTGCCATAATCCGCGGCGTCAAAGTACATGTTCTGGAGAGAGACTTTCACCGGTACTGATACCCCCAGCCGGGCCAGGGCATGGCGGGCAGTCAGCTGGAACCGAACCAGGTTCCGGGCGGCGCAGATCAGTGCCTCCTGCTGGGTGTCTGCATCCCCCCAGAGGGTTTCGGTGAGCTGGAGCAGGGCGTCCCGCACCATCAATTTAAGGGTCTGGTCCCGCACCCCGTCGCTGTCGGCCCGGACGTGGAGCCGCAGGGTGTCGGCCCGGAGCGCTTCGCCGGTGGATTGCTGGGCCGCGAACCAGCGGCCCGGGGCTGCTGCCAGCAGAAGACCCAGCAGCAGGGATGTACATAAAAGGCCCATCTGCCTGCGGGACAGAAGGCGGGAGGAATCAAAGGGCAGAGCAAACATAAAAACGGCAGATCCTTTCTTCGGTGTTGTTACCGAAAGTCTGGGTCTGCCGTTTGGGCTTTATACAATTTCTGGAAATTTCAGCGCCCGGCGCGGTACTCCCGCAGAACCCGGGCCCCGCCCCGGTCGGGCCGGGCGATGTACACCTGAGGGTATTGTTTTTTCAGCTGTTCCGCTGCGGCCCGGGCCTGGGACTCCTGGGCGAAGATGCCAAACACCGCCGCGCCGCTGCCGGTCATTAGGGCGGTGAGGGCGCCGTTTGCCCGCAGGGCAGCCTTGATGGCGGCGGTATCCTTAGCGCCGCTGCACTCTTCCAGGGCGTTGCCCGCGGCCTCACAGAGCCCGGCCAAATCCCCGGCCCGGATGGCGGCTTCCTGAGCGGCGCAGTCGGGGTGGACCGAGGAGCCCACCCGGTCATAGGCCGCGAACGCCTCGGGGGTAGAGATGCCGTAGTCGGGCATGACGATGGTAAACCAGCAGTCGGGGCAGGGGGGCAGGGGCTTCAAAAGATCTCCCAGCCCCTGGACCCGGCAGGTGCCCCCCATCAGGGCAAAGGGAACGTCTGCCCCGATCCCCGCGCCCAGGGCGCAGAGCTCGCTCATGGAGAGGCCCGCCCCGTACAGGGCGTTCATCCCCACCAGCACGGCGGCGGCGTCGGCGCTTCCGCCCGCCATCCCCGCCCGCACGGGGACGCTCTTATAAATGGTAATGTCCACCCCGGCCAGCAGTCCGGTGTAGTGGAAGAAAGCCATGGCCGCCTTGATGGCGGTGTTCTTGTCGTTGACGGCCACCCGGCTGCCCGGCATCTGCAAGGTCAGATTCTGGCTGCGGTGCAGGTTGACCCGCTCATAGAGGGTGATGGCCTGCATGGTCATGTCCAGGTCGTGGTAGCCGCTGGGCAGAAGGCCCACCACGTCGAGAGCCAGGTTCAGCTTGGCGGGGGCCAGCACGGTGACGCTTTGGCAGGGTTTCATAGAGGGGCCTCCTTTGGCGGTTTAATGGCGGAAGATGCTGCTCTGCTGGACGGCGATGGCCTTGACGGGGCACATCTCGTGGCAGCAGAAGCAGCGGATGCAGTCCCGGGAGCGGATGTGAGCCCGGCCGTTCAGGATGCGGATGGTGTGCTGGGGGCAGATCTCGGCGCACTTGCCGCAGCCGATGCACTTGTCCGCCCGGATCACCGGGTGGGGGGCCAGCAGATGCTCGGCGGCCTTGGCCGCCGGGCGGAGCAGCCCCGGGAACCGCATGTCGGCAAAATCGGTGCTCCCTTCGCCCCCCTGGGCGAAGCTGACGGGCAGCTTCCAGGCCGGGGTGGGGGGAACAAAGGCGGCGGTGTCCCCGGCCAGCTGGCCGGGCTCAAAGGCGGTACCGCAGAGCCCCCGCCGCTGGGCGGCCGCCAGATAGGGCACCCGCATGGGGTCCAGGCCGATCAGATGGGCCGCGGCCAGGTCCAGGGCGGGCAGGTCCTCGCTGGCCAGCAGCAGACCCAGAGAGCGGGGCTCGCCTCCTGAGGGGCCGTCCCCCTCCATCCCCACGACGGCGTCCAGAAGGGCCATCCGGGGCTTGACGGTCTCCAAAAGGTCGATCAGCATCTCACCGAACCGCTCCCGGTCGGGGTAGCGCATATGCCACTCGGCCTTTTTGAGGCCGGGAATCACCCCGAACAAATTTTTGCAGGCGGCGGTCAGGCCGGTCATCACGTGGGTTTTCAGCTTGGGCAGATCGATGATGAAATCCGCCTGGGCCACCGGCCGCAGAATCTCGAACTGCTGGGCCGCCTTGCCCTGGGCGGGGACGATCACCGTCTCGCAGGTGGTGTAGGCGCAGACCCCTTCGGCGGCGCAGACGTCGGCCAGCCCGCTGACCCGGTAGAGGGCCTCCATCTGGCCGGGGTTATAGATGCCGCCGGCCGAGTCGGCCACCGTGATATTCTCGCACAAAGCGCCCCGCCGCTTGCAGGCCCGGATCACCGCCCGCACAATCTCGGGGTGGGTGGTGACGGACTGGTCGGGGGCGGCCTTGGCCAGGAGGTTCGGTTTCAGCAGGATTTTGGTCTCGGGGCCGATCTCCCGGGTGCAGTCCAGGGAGGCAAAGAGGGATTCCACCGCCGCCTCACAGAGGGCGGGGTCGTACCGGTCCGCCCTCTGGACCCATACCGGCGCGCCGGTCATTGCTCTGCGCAGGGGGCGCCGATCTCCTGCAAAAATTCGCCGATCCGTTTCAGGGCTTCTTTCAGGTGCTCCACCGAGTAGGCGTAGGACACCCGGCAGTACCCCTCACCCGAGTCGCCGAAGGCGTCGCCGGGCACCAGGGCCACATGCTTTTGTTCCAGCAGCCGGGTGCAGAACTCCTGGCTGGTCATGCCGGTGGACTGGATGCAGGGAAAGGCGTAGAACGCGCCCTTGGGCTCAAAGCAGGTCAGGCCCAGGTCGTTGAACCCCTTGACCACCAGGCGGCGGCGCATATTGTACTCGTCCCGCATCTGCTCGATTTCCTTGTCGCACTCTTTCAGGGCCACGATGGCAGCGTACTGGCTGGTGGTGGGGGCGCTCATGATGGCGCTCTGGTGGATCTTGGTCATGATCTGGATGATGGGGGCCGGGCCGCAGGCGTAGCCCAGCCGCCAGCCGGTCATGGCGTAGCTCTTGGAGAAGCCATTCACCACCACCGTCCGCTCCTTCATCCCGGGCAGGGAGGCAATGGAGATATGGCGGTTGGCGCCATAGGTCAGCTCCGAATAGATCTCATCGGACAGGACGATCACATTGGTGCCCCGCAGCACCTCGGCAATGGCCTCCAGGTCCTCCCGCTCCAGCACTGCGCCGGTGGGGTTGTTGGGGAAGGGCAGGATCAAAAGCTTGGTGCGGGGGGTGATGGCCTGGCGCAGGGCCTCGGCGTTCAGGCGGAACTCATCCTCCAGCCGGCAGGGCAGGTGGACCGGCACACCCCCGGACAGGGTGGTGATGGGCTCATAACAGACAAAGCAGGGCTCGGGGATGATGACCTCGTCCCCCGGGCTCACCAGGGCCCGGACGCACATATCAATGGCCTCGCTGCCGCCCACCGTGACCAGCACTTCGTGAAGGGGGTCATAGTCCAGCTCGAACCGGCGCTTGAGGTAGCGGCAGATCTCCACCCGCAGCTCTTTCAGGCCGGCGTTGGAGGTATAGCGGGTGCGGCCGTGTTCCAGACTGTCGATGCCCGCTTCCCGGATGGCCCAGGGGGTTTTGAAATCCGGCTCGCCCACCCCCAGGCTGATGCACTCAGGCATCTCGGCGGCCAGATCAAAGAATTTGCGGATGCCGGAGGGGCGCATGGCCGCCGCAGCAGGCGCAATCAATTTTTCGTACTCCATTACAGCAGCTCTCTTTCGTCAATTTCATCCATCTGATACAGCTTGCCCTCCCGCTTGTAGGTGCGGAGCACAAAGTGGGTGGCGGTGGACAGAACGTCGTCCAGGGGGGACAGGCGCTTGGCCACAAAGAGGGCGATCTCCTGGAAGGTCTTGCCCTTGATGACCAGCTGCAAGTCGTAGCCGCCGCTCATCAGAAGGACGCTCTCCACTTCGTCGAAGGAGGCGATGGTGTTGGCGATCTCATCAAAGCCGCGGCTCTTTTTGGGGGAGACGTGGAGCTCGATGACGGCCTCCACCCGGTCGACGCCGGCCTTCTCCCAGTCCACCAGGGTCTTGTAACCCTTGATCAGGCCCTGGGCCCGGGCCAGGTCCATCATGGCCGAAACCTCGGCCGGGGATTTGCCCAGCATGGCGGCGATATCCTCCACAGGGAGCCGGGCGTTGTTTTCCAGAATCTTCAAAAGCTGTTCCATAGCACAAACACTCCTTGTATTGCATCGATCGTATGCCCCAGTATAACACAGCCCGCGCGGGATTGCACCCCCTGTTTTTAGGAGCATGAAGCGGCGATCCGCGCTTTTTTCCAAAAAGAGTGTTCAAAATTCGTCAAATCTGCTATACTGTAAAGACATGGGGCGGGCCCCATGCCAAAGCCGCAGAGCATCTCGCCGTTACAGGCCCAAAAAACAGAAAAGGGATGGGAATTATGAAAGCGTTTATTACCGTTGTTGGCCGTGACACCGTGGGTGTCGTTTCCAGGGTGTCCACCCTGTGCAGTGAGCTGAACATCAACATCGAGGATATCTCCCAGAGCATTCTGCAGGGGATGTTCGCCATGATTATGCTGGTGGATCTGGCCGGGTGCAACGTCACCCACGAGGAGCTGCGGGCCCGGGTGGAGGCTCTGGGCCAGGAGATGGAGATGCAGATCAACCTCACCCGGCAGGAAGTCTTTGACGCGATGCACACCATTTGAGGGAGGGCACAGAAGGAATGAGCATGTTTAACAAGGGGGACATCCTCGAAACCATCGAGATGTTCACCCAGGAGAATTTGGACGTCCGGACCGTGACCATGGGCATCAGCCTGCTGGACTGCATTGACCCGGACCCCGAAAAAGCCTGCCAGAAAATTTACAATAAGATCATCGCCAAGGCCGCCAACCTGGTGCCCGCGGTGGAGCACATCAGCGCCGAGTACGGCATCCCCATCATCAACAAGCGGATCAGCGTCACCCCCATCGCCATGCTGCTGGGGGCCTGCCCCGACGCCGACCCCGTCAACTTTGCCAAGGCTCTGGACGCCGCCGGCAAGAAAGTGGGGGTCAACTTTGTGGGCGGCTACACCGCCCTGGTCCAGAAGGGCTTCTCGGCCGGCGACTTGCGGCTGATTGATTCCATCCCCCGGGCCCTGGCCCAGACCGACATTGTGTGCAGCTCGGTGAACATCGGCGCCACCAAGGCCGGCCTGAATATGGACGCCGTTAAGCGGATGGGCCAGGTGGTCCGCCAGACCGCCGAGATGACCGCCGACCGCCAGTGCATCGGCGCGGCTAAGTTGGTCATCTTCTGCAACGCGCCGGAGGATAACCCCTTTATGGCGGGTGCTTTCCACGGCCCCGGCGAGCCCGACTGTGAGATCCATGTGGGTGTCTCGGGGCCCGGCGCAGTCCGCGCCGCCCTGGCCCGCCTGCCCAAGGACGCCCCGGTGGACCAGGTGGCCGAGCTGGTCAAGCGGACCGCCTTCAAGATCACCCGGGTGGGCCAGCTGGTGGCCCGGCTTGTCTCCCAGGAGCTGGGAGTGCCCGCCGGCATCATCGACCTGTCCCTGGCCCCCACCCCGGCCATCGGCGACAGCGTGGCCAACATTCTGGAGGAGATGGGCCTGGCCCAGTGCGGCTGCTGCGGCACCACCGCCTGCCTGGCCCTGCTGAACGACGCCGTCAAGAAGGGCGGCGTCATGGCCTCCAACCATGTGGGCGGCCTGTCCGGCGCCTTCATCCCCGTCAGTGAGGACGAGGGGATGATCCGGGCCGCCGAGTCTGGCAGCCTGACCATCGAAAAGCTGGAAGCCATGACCGCCGTGTGCAGCGTGGGCATTGATATGGTCATCATCCCCGGCGACACCAGCGCCGCCGTTATCAGCGGCCTGATTGCCGACGAGGCGGCCATCGGCATGGTCAACTCCAAGACCACTGCCGTCCGCGTCATTCCTGCCATCGGCCGGAAAGCCGGCGAGGTGCTGGACTTCGGCGGCCTGCTGGGTTACGGCCCCATCATGCCGGTGAACCAGCGTGACCCCTCGGTCTTTATCAACCGGGGCGGCCGTCTGCCTGCCCCCATGCAGTCCCTGAAAAACTAACCGCTCGGCGGCAATGAATAAACCTCCTTCCCCCAGGGTATCCTATCTGCGGGAAGGAGGTCTTTTTTGTGCAGACCTTTTATAAAATTTGTATCCTGCTTATGATCGTCGGCGGCATCAACTGGGGCCTGATCGGGCTGTTCCAGTTCGATTTTGTGGGCTGGCTGCTGGGCGGCAGCGCGTCGGTGTGGTCACGGATCGTGTTCACACTGGTGGGCGTGGCGGCCATCTGCGGCATCCCCACCCTGTTCTCGGAACAAGTCGGCGAGGAATAACAAAAAAACCGGCACTGCCCCACGGCCAGGGGCCGCAGACAGTGTCGGGAAGTACATGGAAAATATCAATCAGAAAAACAGGGAGGACATGGCGTCCGATTCCTCTTCTTCCGGGGAGCGGCCCAGCGCCTGGGCCAGATCGGGCAGGGTCAGGGTTTCGTCCGAGCGGGCGGGGTCGGATTTTTTGCCCGCAGCTTGAGACACCCGGCGCACCTCCTCGCAGATGGAGCGGATGGTGCCGCAGTCTTCGGGCAGGTCGGTGAGGCTGCGGCCGTAGTGGGCGAAAAGGATTTTCCCCTCCGGGCCGATTACCAGGGTCAAGGGCAGCATCTGGGGAGCGTTCTTGTCATAGGAGAACCCCTGGGCCCGGGCGTTTTTGAAGATCCGCTGGGCCGCAAAACTCCAGCTCTGGAGGATGCCCGCCTGTTCCACCCCCATAAAGTTATACAGCACCCCCTGGCCGTCGCAGATCAGCGGGAAGGGGAAGTCCCGCCCTTCCAGCACCGAGGCAACCTCCTGGGAGCTGGAGCGCACCACACAGGCCAGCCGCACCCCTTTGAGCTGGCCGAGGCTTTTCAGGTAACGGGCGATGTACTCCCGGGCGATGGGGTGGCCGAAGGCAGGCAGGAAGATCATGGCCAGCAGCTCGCTGCCCTGGCACAGGGCATAGAAATCGTTGCCCGGCGCAAGGGGAGTGTCATAGGTGAAACGGGGGATGGATGTACCGATCAGGTGTTCTGACCGCATGGCCTTGCACTTCCTTTCCGGCCTGCGCCGCCGCAACCGGGCGCGGGCCGCCATATTATAAAAAATCCGTCCAAAACTCCCGGGGAGCCTTCGACGGGTTCCGAGTCAAAAGGTACAGAAACAACAAAAAAATAACAAACAAATAAAAAGAAAATCCCGCCCGGTCGTCTGCGGCTAATCAAACCTACCCTTACGGACAGGTGGGTGCCCTGCCGCCGGTTTCGCGCTTCCTCATCGAGCCTCTAGGGTCGAGCCCTAACGGGGAGGTCTGCAATCTGCCGGCGGACGCCAAGCTCCCAATGATTGATTAGTAGGATCATATAAACCGCAACAAGTCGAGCCGGGCAGGATTCTGCCATAGGGATGTTACTCGATATCGAAGTTCTCGCTCAGACGCTGCTCAAACAGCTTGCTGACCTCGATCAGAGTTTCGTCGTCTTCCACGACGTCGAGATATTCGCCGTTCTCGTCCTCGCCGACGCTCAGGATAACCAGCTGAGCATCCTCGTCGAGCTGGGATTCATCTTCCACATACTCGACCACGGCCAGGTAATGGACGCCTTTGTGGTCCAGCGCGTCGATCACCTCAAAGGTGACCTCGTTGCCGTCCTCGTCTTCCAGCGTCATGAGATCGGGCTCGTATTCCTCTTCGGGAGTGATATTCTTGTTTTCCTCT